>Ga0256839_1003136_pt1 | contig 17393 bp, 19 predicted proteins | sample 354166metaG_FD_185968 | JGI IMG/M metagenome (GOLD analysis project Ga0256839, IMG submission 185968) | Hydrothermal vent microbial communities from Mid Atlantic Ridge, Atlantic Ocean - 354-166 | ecosystem: Environmental > Aquatic > Marine > Hydrothermal vents | place: Atlantic Ocean: Mid... | reverse complement strand
TGGTATGGGCCACTTTATGATGATGACGGGAATTGTGTTGATTTGAAAGGCAAGATATTTGTTGCCTTAAATGAGGAAGAAGCCCGCTTGAATGCTTCTAACTATTATTCGCAATTCAGTAAGCAGCCTGTAACGGTTACTATACAAAGGATAGAAGATCAAACTGTAGACCAACGCGCGGAGCCTATGCCAACACAGTCTGGTTATGAATGGCTCGGTTCAGATGATGGTCAACAACTTACTTCTGTAAGAATTGCAAGAGACCCAGACGTCCTCGACACATGGTTTTCGTCTGGGCTTTGGCCGTTTGCGACACTTGGCTGGCCGGAGGAGACGGAGGAATATAAGCGCTTTTATCCGACCTCCACCCTTGTTACCGCTTTTGATATTATCTTTTTCTGGGTGGCGCGGATGATGATGCAGGGCTTGCACCTCACCGGACAAGTCCCGTTTAAGGACGTGTATATCCATGCGCTGGTGCTGGACGAAAAGGGGCAAAAAATGTCCAAATCCAAAGGCAATGTGGTTGATCCGCTGGTGCTGATCGACAAATACGGCGCGGATGCCCTGCGGTTCTCCCTGGCCGCCCAAGCCGCCCAAGGCCGCAATATCCGGCTGTCCGAACCCCGCATTGAGGGCTATCGCAATTTCGGCACCAAGCTGTGGAACGCCGCCAATTTCTGCCAGCTTAAAGGCTGTGCGCCTGTCACCGATTTCGACCCACTCTCGTGCCAACAAACCGTCAACAAATGGATTGTCGGCGAGGTCGCCAAGGCCAGTGCGCAAGTCACATCTGCCATAGAAGCTTACCGGTTCAACGAAGCCGCAGACGCCGCCTATAAATTCTCACGCGGGCAATATTGCGATTGGTATGTTGAACTAATTAAACCCATATTCGACAGCGGCGACGAAGCGGCCATAACCGAAACCAAAGCTTGCGCCGCGTGGGCATTTGATCAAATCCTGATTATGTTGCACCCGTTCATGCCGTTCATCACCGAAGAACTTTGGACGCAGACTGCGGGCGAAGACGGTCGCGACGGCTTTCTGATGGCCGCTCAATGGCCGCACTTTGGCGATAATTATATCAACGAGGAGGCCGAAACCGATATAGCCTGGCTCATTGACCTCATCACCGAGGTTCGCTCTGTGCGCACCGAAATGAACATCCCGCCGTCCAAGAAAGCCAAAATGGTTTTGGTCGGCGCGAGTGCCGAGACCATTTCGCGCATGGGCACGTATAAAAAAGCCCTAGAGCGCATGGCGCGTATGGAGAGCTGGGAGGTCGCAGACACAGCCCCCAAAGGTGCTATTCAGGCCGTAGTCGGCAAAACCACTATCGCCATGCCATTGGCCGACCTGATAGACTTGGACGCAGAACGATCTCGCCTGTCCAAAGAGACGGGCAAGGTAGAGATTGAAATAAAGAAAATCGACGGCAAGCTCGCCAATAAAAATTTCACAGACCGCGCCCCTGCCCACGTCGTTGAACAAGAGCATACAAGACGCGCCGCATTTACACTGGAACTAGAGAAGCTAAAAGCGGCGCTGGATAATTTACCGGATTGATTCTTCAAATTAAACACCCCTCACCGCGCTGTCGCGCACCTCTCCCAACGGAAGAGGTTAAGTATGGCAAATTCTCCTCGTACCTCTTAAAAGCAAACGGTATTGTCGGCGACGTCTCCTCTCCCATAGGGAGAGGAACAAGGTGAGGGGATGGGATGTCCGAAGGTTTACCTATCTCACACCCAATAGCTGCACATGAAATACCAACGGAGTTTTGGCCGGGATACTGCCTTTGCCGCTATCACCGTAGGCTAGGTCAGACGGGATATAGAACGTCCAGGCATCACACGGCTTCATGAGGCCAACGCCTTCTGTCCAACCTGGAATGACACGGTTTAGGGGAAACTCAATATCCTGACCACGGTCATAGGAGCTGTCGAAAGTATTGCCGTCCAAAAATAGCCCGTGATAATTAACACGCACAGTTTGCTCAGGTTTCGGCGTGTTTGATTTCATAGCACTGGCTTTATTGACACGGTATTGTAGGCCGGATGCGGTAGTGGTGACGCCGGGCTTTTTACCGTTCACAGCAAACCATGCGTCTTGGTCGAGGGTGGCATCGCCGAAATCACTATCATAACTACTGATGTCTTTGAGGACATTTTCTTCTGGGCAAGTCCGGAATTTTGCTAGAGTTTCTGTGGCCACTTTAACGGCTTCAACGGCGGCGTCTTCTGTGGTTGGTGCCGCATTGTTACAAGCACCAAGGCCGAGTAGCGCAGCGGATAAGCCAGCTAGTAAAAATTTATTCATGTGTATCTCCAAGTAAAATTCGGTTAATTTCGGGTCATGTCTTAGTCATTGGGCCGCGCTAAGTCTAGTAGCACTTACCACCTATTTCTTTAAAATTTCTACGCCGGGGAGCGCTTTGCCCTCCATCCATTCTAGGAATGCGCCGCCTGCGGTGGATATGAATGTGAAGCCGTCAGCTGCACCTGCGTGTTTGAGGGCGGAAACCGTATCGCCGCCGCCTGCGACCGCAATCAGGCCGTTATTTTTAACCTGCTTGGCTGCGTATTTCGCCGCTTCGACCGTAGCCGTATCAAAAGGCACCAATTCAAATGCGCCGAGAGGGCCGTTCCAGATTAGGGTCTTGCTGGCATCAATGGCATCGGCGAGTTTGTTGACCGTCTGCGGCCCTGCGTCCAATATCATTTCGTCCTCCGCTACATCGTCCAGACCGCACACACGATGTTGTGCGCCTGCTTTGAACTCTTTGGCCGCAACCACATCCACGGGCAGAAGTATCTGGCAATTGGCTTTTTTGGCATTATCCATAATCTCCAGTGCCGTGTCCCTAAGATCGTGTTCGCACAAAGATGCCCCGACCCCGTGGCCAAGCGCCGCCAAAAATGTATTGGCCATGCCGCCGCCAATGGCCAAAGTGTCGAGCCGCCCGACTAGGTTTTTCAGAAGATCAATCTTGCTGGACACTTTGGCGCCACCGACCAAGCCCATGACCGGGCGTTTCGGAATATCCAGGGCTTGAGAGAGATGGTCAAGTTCGCGCTCCATAGCCAGACCCGCATAGGCTGGCAGGCTTGCCGCGATGCCGGAGGTCGAGCCTTGGGCGCGGTGGGCTACGGAAAATGCATCATGGACGAATATTTCCCCGTGAGCGGCGAGTGCAGCAGCAAATTTTGGCTCATAGCCTTTCCCGCCTGTGCGGGTGTGGGTTTCGCCTTTGTGAAAACGGGTGTTCTCCAGCAATAGCACATCCCCCGCCTGTAATGCCGCCACCGCCGTATCGGCTGTTTTACCGATGCAATCCGGCGCAAAGGCCACATTAGTCTTGAGCAAGCCGGATAAGGGCTTAATCAACTTCATCATAGATGCACTGGTTTCGCGCTGGCCTCCGGGGCGACCAAAATGGCTTATTAATATGATCTTGGCCTTATGCTTGCGCAGATAATTGATGGTCGGCAAAGCGGCGGCAAGGCGGGTATTGTCTGTGACATTGCCCTCGTCGTCGCACGGCACATTGAAATCCACCCGCACAAGCACGCGCTTATTTGCGACATCAACATCTTCCAGCCTGCGAAAATCTACCATGCTATTTCCCGATTATTTTTGCGCCGCTTGCATACTCCGCGCCACATCTATCATCCGGTTGGCAAAGCCCCACTCATTATCGTACCAAGCAATGACCTTGACCAAATCGTGGTGCAATACCTCGGTTAAGGGGGCAGCAAATACTGTTGAATGGGGGTCGTGATTAATATCGGAGGACACCAAAGGTTCTTCGGTATAGCGTAGCACGCCTTTCAACTCACCTTCAGCGGCTTCTTTGACAAATGCGTTCAGCTCTTCCACACTGGTCACACGCTCGGGCTGGAACGCCAAATCGACGAGGGACACATTGGCCGTCGGCACGCGGATAGCAGAACCGTGGAGCCTGCCTTTAAGCTCCGGCAGAACCAAACCCACTGCATTAGCTGCACCCGTTGATGTGGGGATCATGTTTTGCGCGGCGGCGCGTGCGCGGTACATGTCTTTGTGGGAACTGTCCAAAATACGCTGGTCGAGGGTATAAGAATGGATAGTGGTCATAAAACCGCGCCTTATACCGACGGCTTCGAGCAATACTTTGGCAAGTGGCGCCAGGCAATTGGTGGTACATGAGGCGCACGACACGATTAAATCTTCAGCGGTTAAATCGGCTTCATTGACGCCGTAGACGATAGTTTTATCAACGCCTTTGGCGGGTGCAGAAACCAACACACTTTTCGCCCCGCCGTCTAGGTGCAACTGATTACCGGGACGGTCGCGGAAAAATCCTGAGCATTCCATAACCACATCAACATCAAGCGCTGCCCAATCAATATCTGCCGGATTGCGTTCATGGGTGATGCGAACTTTGCCAGAGCCGAAATCCATCTCGCCCGGCTTAATCTTCACTTCGCGTTCAAACCGACCATGCATGGTATCATAGCGCAACAAATGCGCCATCATTTCCAACTTACCCGGCGAATTAATCGCGACAATTTCCACGTCTTTCAAACCGTATTCAACAACCGACCGAACAATAAGACGGCCAATACGACCAAAACCATTTACAGCAATACGCAAAGTCATAATTTCTCCAATAGAATATGTGCCCGAATCCAATTTATGAACACTGAATTGGCTCGATTTATAGGCAAAACTTTATTAAAATCTAGCCAATTCGGCGCAAATGGATAAAACTGTTCGAAACTTAAGTTTAATTATTACTTGGCGTTGGTGCATTCTTGCGCCATTCTAAGAGATATAGAGTAGATTCGGCGTGTATATGACACAAATAACCACAGTGAAACAAGCAGCAGACCGTTTACAGCGGGCGTTGAAAAGTCTCGAAAACTCACTCACCCCCATCGTGGCGCGAGTTAGTGAGCTAGAGCAGAAAAACGCCGATGCCAAAAACAGCGACACAGATCGCGCCCGATTGGCCAGCGAACTGGACGAACTAAAATCTGAACATGACAGCCTTAAATCCCGCGAGGCGGAATTTTCCAAATTAGCCGGTGAAACCACCCAAGAGCTGGACGCCGTTATATCCGAAGTTATGCGGGTTCTTGGTGAGGGAGGCGGTTAGTTATGGCTAAAGTAAACCTCGAAATCAATGGCCGCAAATATGCACTCGGATGCGACGACGGCGAAGAAGACCGTTTGCAAAGGCTCGGCGAAAAATTGGACGCCCGCGTGCGCACTCTCGCTGACCAATTTGGTCAAATCGGTGATGTACGTCTTTTGGTGATGGCTGGCATCACTATGACCGACGAAATGGAAGAACTGCGCGAAAACATGGAAGGCGCCGCCGAAAGCGTCACCGCAGAGTTGCGCCGCGAAACCGAAGACGCCTTGGCGTCCGCCCAAAAACTCGAGGCTAGCGCCCAAAAATCCGAAGTCAGCGCCGCCGATGCCCTAGCAGATGCCGCACGTCAGATCGAACAATTAGCCGCAAAATTACAGCAAAATTAAAGGGCCGCAATTTTTCTGGCGTTTCCTTTTCGGCGATTGGTCAAAATTGTAACTACTCTTGTTGAGCCGCGCATTTCAAGAGACCAACTATAGTGGCACAGTATAGCAAAAGGAAAATCATGAGAGCTGCTTATATTTCGGGCTATGGTGGTGCTGGCCAGGTTGAGGTCGGTGAGCAACCATTGCCTCATGTTTCCTCTGGGGATGTGCGGATTGCCATGAAGGCGGCGAGCGTCAATCCTATTGATTGGAAAACCGTCAAAGGGGATTTGAAAGCTTTATTCAAACCACCATTCCCGCTCATGTTGGGCAGTGACGGCGCGGGAGTTGTCGAGAGTGTTGGTGTGGGCGTATCTGAATTTCAGGTCGGCGACGAGGTGTATTTTCGGTGTCACAAACTGAACACGGGGACATTTGCTGAATATTTTACGCTCCCTGCGGAACTGGTCGCTCTCAAGCCCCAAAATATGACGTTTGAACAGGCGGCGTCTATTCCCTTAGTCGGCCTAACCGTAATGCAAGCCTTAAGCGAAAAGGGCGGTATGCAGGCAGGGGCCAAAGTTTTAATCCATGCAGGGGCTGGCGGTGTCGGTACATTCGCTATTCAATACGCCAAAGCTTGCGGTGCCTATGTGGCGACAACGGCGAGCAAAAAACGCAATGATTTATTGCACGAACTCGGTGCAGACGAAATCATCGACTATCACAGCCAAAATATTGAGGACAAACTCGCTGACTACGATATTGTGCTGGATACTCTGGGGGAGAGTGTCCACGCTGCTTCCTACAAGACCCTGAAAAAAGGCGGGGTGTTGGTTACGGTTTTGGGTATTCCCGACAACGACACCATAGCGGAATATAATGCCAATTTCGTGGTTAAACTGGTTGCGCGGCTCCATAACCGTAAAATGCAAAAACGAGCCGCTAAATACGGTGCCGTTTATAAACATCACCTTATGTATGCCAGCGGGGCGCAACTTACCGAGATAGCGACATTGATTGAAGCAGGTAAAATCAAAGCCGTAATTGATTCGACTTACCCCCTAGACCAAGTCCAGTCCGCTTTTGAACGCAGTATGACAGGCCGCGCCCAAGGCAAGATTATTATTAGGACGGCTTGATTTGCAGGCATTATCCCTTGTAAAACATCGCTGTTTAGGCAATTTTAGGCGTCAGTAGCAAGGAGACGGTATGCGTAGACAATCTATTTATCGCAGAGGAGGAAGCCGAATCGGCGCGCGACGTCAAGCCCGTGGTCGGCAAACCTTAGGCCGTAGAGGCGGCGGATTCCGCTGGAAAATTATGCTGGTTTTTGCTGTGGGCGCAGCAGGTTATTATTTAGCCAACCAAGAAACCGTGCCATTTACCGGGCGTAAGCAATTAAGAACCATGAAGCCAGCCGCAGAAATGCAGCTTGGTTTACAGTCCTACCAGCAAATATTACGCGATAGCCAAGTGCGGACGCGCGGCCCCATTGTTGATAAAGTCCGAGAAATTGGTGCAGATATTGCCCGTGCAGCGGCCAATGAGGATCCAGGGTTTCAATGGGCGTTTAATGTCATCGATAGTAATCAGGTCAATGCATTTGCTTTGCCCGGTGGTTATACGGCTGTATATACAGGCATTATCCCGGTAGCTGCAAATGATGACGGTCTCGCCGCAATCATGGGACATGAGGTTGCCCATGCGCTAGCACGCCACGGCGCGGAGCGGATGGCACAGCAAAATATGCAGCGTATAGTTGGCGCGGGCGTTGCCATGGGGGCAGGAGGTATGGACATGGGGGCGCAAAGGGCCGTCATGGGTGTGTTTGGCGGTATATCCAAATATGGGTTCGCGTTGCCGTTTTCACGTAACCATGAGAGCGAGGCGGATTATATCGGGCTTATATTAATGGCGCGCGCTTGTTATGACCCACGCGAAGCACCGCGTTTGTGGGATAGAATGAAGCAAGCGAGTGGCGGCGGTGCCCCGCCAGAGTTCCAATCAACCCACCCATCGCCAGAAACACGAATTGCGGACTTCAAGAAAAACATGCCTATGGCAATCGAGATTTATAATCAGAATTGCCTGAAGAAAATACGGTAGCCATATAAGTCATTTGGGAGGGACTTATGCCAGACACAGTATTCGTAAAGGTCAAAGACGCGGCAGGGCGGCGTTCGATCGCAACGGAAACGCTGTGGCTTCAACAAAATGCGGATATTTGCCGTGACGCCTATCCGGACCGCGGCAAGAAATTGCCCAAAGGTGAATTGCCAAACTTCATTGTCCGTATTGCCGCCATATTTGATAATCGTATCAAAGCGGTGGTTTCAGACCTTGGCACATTGCACGAGATTGACAATCAATACGTCACCGACTTAACATGCGTAAATTTTCGCGCGGCAAACAAAGTATACTGGATAGCTGCGCCTATTTAATTGAACAGGGTAAGATAAAATAGGGGAAGCTAGGCTATGACAGATACATCAGAGCTTTTTAGCGACAAGGCGGATTTATATGCGCAATCACGGCCAAATTACCCGGATGTGTTGTTTGCGTTTATAAAAAGCCTCACCAACACTCACAATACTGCCTGGGATTGTGCTACAGGCAATGGTCAAGCGGCTATCGGTTTGGCGCAAATATTTGATAATGTTTTTGCGACCGACATTAGTAATGTGCAAATTTCCAATCATTTGGATATTGAAAATGTGACGTTTTCAGTATCTCCTGCGGAACATACTGAATTTGCTGATAATATGTTCGATTTGGTCAATGTGGCACAGGCTTTACACTGGTTTGACTTCGAGAAATTTTGGCCGGAAGTCCGGCGCGTTCTCAAACCTGGTGGCGCGTTCATCACCTATGGGTATGACTGGTTTGACGGTGACCCCGAAATAAATGCTTTAATTGAGCGTAAAGTAAAGGCGGTGGTTGCCCCCTATTGGGCGCCGCAAAACCAGTTACTCATCAATGGTTATAGAGATGTAGAGTTTCCGTTCGAATATATAGACGCGCCCAAAATCAAACTGACCCTTGACTGGAACTTGGCGCAGATGATGAATTATTTACACACTTGGTCTGCCACACGCCGTTGTATGAACGATATAGGTTCTGCATTTTTTGAAGATGCGCAGGCTGATATTCGCAAGGCTTGGGGTGACCCTCTGGATGTAAAAACTTTCACGAGTTCGCTCGTGATTATTGCTGGACACCCTGATAGATCATGAAATATCATGACAAATCTTGACATTTCAGGGTAAATCATGATATATTATGCTACCGCAAGATAAATCAGGATGTATCATGACCAAAAAACGCGAAAAATTCTCCACCCAGATGGACAGTGAACTTTTAAAAGAGCTGAAATATATCGCCAAATCACAAGGGCGGCAAATTCAAAGCATTGTTGAGGAAGCTGTGGAAGAATATGTGGCTGAGACTAAGGGCTACAATATGCATCCTGCAATCAAGAAAGCATATGCTAAGAGCATCAAGCGATTTGATCCGCTGTATGAGAAACTGGCAAAGTGACCCGCCATTATTTGGGCGTAGATGATGTGCTGGCATTTCATGATGACCAACTCAGGCGGTATGGCGGTGCGTCAGGGGTGCGCGACATGGGGCAATTGCAAGCTGCGTTATTTAGACCGCAAACTGGTTGTTATCATGATTTAATTCAAGAAGCCGCAGCCGTGTGGGAAAGTTTGTCCCAAAATCACCCATTTGTAGATGGAAACAAGCGCACCGCTTTTGCGGTTACCGATACGTTTTTGCTGATTAACGGTCTTGAGATTACGGCGAATGCGCTTGAAACATGGAAATTTTTAATCAATCTCTACGAAACCAGAGAAATGAATTTTGACCGTTTAGAAGCCTGGTTGCGGGATAATACCGCGCCTGTTTAGAACTTTAAATAAAAATTGAACCGAATCCGCTCTGCGCCTGACTTATGTTGTATAGGACAGCTTAGGAGGGCTTGGTTTTGCGGCGAAATTTACCGCGCATATTTGACGAATATCTGGTGGCGAGTGCGCGTGCTGGTGATGCGGCGGCATTTGCCCGGCTGGCTGAAAACTGGCAGAAGCGCCTATTAGCCCATGCATACCGCCTAACCGGAGACACGGAATTGGCGCGCGATGTGGTGCAGGACGGTTGGGCGGATATTGTGCGCGGATTGCCGGGTTTGAAAGAGCCATCCGTATTTCCGGCCTGGGCCTATAGGATAATCACGCGCCGCGCGGCAGATGCCATTGGCCGCATACAGCGAAAACGCCGCACCGAAGCTGCCTATGCAGCCGAACCCGAAACGCAAGATAAATCTGCGCATAAGATGGAAATTGGCGCGGATAGCGACACCTTGCGCCAAGCTATAGAGGCTCTACCACCTAAACAACGGGCAGCTATCGCTCTGTATTATCTCGAAGAATTCAGCATTACGGAAATATCCGTGGCGCTATCGGTTCCGGCGGGCACCGTAAAAACCCGCCTCATGCACGCACGCAAAAAACTACGTGCAACACTAGAAGGAGAAAATAATGCCCAATAGCAATAGTGATGAACTTGACGATAAAATCCGCGAAGCCCTCGGCGAGGAAGACAAAGCGATGATGGCACATTTTGAGGAACAGGGACTTTTGGGACAATTAGGCGGGCTATTCCAAGGTAAATTGGCTTGGTTGTCTATTCTCACAATAATTATAGGCACTGTTTTGACGTTCATCGCCGCCTATGCCATCTGGAAATTTGTCATAGCTGATGATGTGACCGCTATGTTACGTTGGGGTGGGTTGGCCTGGATTGCAGGCACATCACAAATGATGATCAAATTGTGGAGCTGGATGCGTATGGAAACCAACCGGACCTTGCGGGAAATAAAGCGCCTAGAGCTACAAATCGCCAGATCGCAAGCAAATTAAATCTGTAGGCGGGTTGAACTCTGTTGCCTAAACCCCGCCGTCTGCCAGCTTAATCAAAAACTTGCCGTATCCGCTTTTTTCTAAGGGTGCGGCGAGTGTTTTTAGTTCATCAGCGCTGATCCAGCCTTGCTTGAAGGCGGCGGCTTCGGGGCAAGAGATGCGGATGCCTTGACGGCGCTCTAGGACTTGTACGAATTGTGCGGCTTGCATCATGGAATCCGGTGTGCCCGTGTCGAGCCATGTGGTGCCGGAGTGCAGGCGTTTGACGCTAAGGTTACCCTTTTCTAGGTAAATTTTGTTGAGGTCAGTGATTTCCAGCTCCCCGCGCTTGGACGGGGTGATGGATTTGGCATATGTAGGCGCATGTTCGTCATAGAAATAGAGGCCGGTGACGGCAAAATTGGATTTTGGGTGTTCGGGCTTTTCTTCAATAGATATGGCGGTATCATTGCCGTTAAATTCGACTACGCCGTAGCGACACGGGTTTTTGACCCGGTAGGCAAATATTGTCGCGCCTTCGGGTTTTTCCCCGGCGGCTAATAAATCCCGGTTTAATTCCGCGCCGTAAAACAAATTATCGCCGAGGATTAACGCACAAGTATGACCTTCTAAAAAGTCTTCGGCGATAATAAGAGCTTGTGCTAGGCCTTCTGGCTTGGGTTGCACTGCATAGGATAATTTGATGCCAAATTTTGAGCCATCTCCGAGCAGGTTTTGGAACATCGGCATATCGGTTGGCGTGGTGATTAGGAGGATGTCCGATATCCCCGCCTGTATCAAAGTGCTGAGCGGGTAATAAATCATGGGTTTGTCGTAGATAGGCATGAGCTGTTTCGAGACGGCCAGCGTTATTGGAAACAAACGTGTGCCGCTACCACCCGCCAGGATTATGCCTTTTCTATTGCCCATTGAGTTTCCCACCTTTGCCATTGTTTAAAAGCATTTGTTTAAGACCAAGTCGCCAGTCTGGTAATATAATTCCGAATGTAGAGGTAAAACTGCGCGTGTCCAGTACTGCATTTGCGGGACGGGGGGCAGGGGCTGCGAACTGGGCAGAGCTTATGGGTGCTATTTTGGTTTGAAGACCTGCCGTGCGCATAATAAGCTTGGTAAACTCATAGCGGAAAATCGGTTTGCCGCCGCCGACAATATGATAGATGGGAGCAAATTTTTGTGCTGGGTTTGCAATCATTTTGGCTGTCGCTTGTAACAAAGCTTGCGCCAAGTCCGGCGCATAAATCGGTAGCCCTAATTGGTCATTGACCACTTTGATTTCCGGATACTTATCCGCAAGCGCCACCATGGCATTGACGAAATTATGGCCTGTGTCAGAGAACACCCATGATGTACGAAAAATACTTCCGGCGCAGTTAACGGACTGGATGAGCCGTTCGCCCTCAAGCTTGGTCACGCCATAAAAATTGACCGGATCCGCCTTGTCGTCTGGACGATATGCCCCGGTTTTCGTACCGCTAAAAATGCTATCGGTCGAGACGTGGAAAAACGGAATACCGCGCGTTTTACAGGCCCTGGCCATCTGTTCTGGCGCTAGGGCGTTGAGTATCCAGGCATGTTCAGCGCCTTGTATTTCGGCTTTATCCACATTGGTATAGGCGCTGGCATTTATGACGGCATCAACTTGACCATAATTTATAATATAACGATAAATATCAGATATATGTTCAATTAAGTTAAACTCAAATGAACCGATAAAATCTAGCTTAATTTCAGTGCCAATACGAGTATTGGCCAAGGCCGTCGCCAATTGTCCGTTCTTGCCGAAGACTAGAATATTGGTCACTTTGCGCCCATATCCAAGTTAAGCCCTTGGCGGCGCGTGGCTTCTGTACGGTCTAGAATTTTTTGGCACCAAGCTGGATTATCCAAATACCATTTCACGGTTTCTTTCAGCCCCGTTTGCAGGTCTGTTTCTGGCGTCCAGCCTAGCTCTGTGCGGATTTTTTCTATGTTCATTGCATAGCGCCTATCATGACCGGGGCGATCTGTGATGAAGCCGATAAGGTCCGTATATTGCCCGTGTGCGCGTGGTCGTAATTCGTCTAGGACAGCGCAAATGCACTGAACCAAATTGATATTGGTACGCTCTTCTTCGCCGCCAATATTATAGGTTTCACCGACCTGTCCATTTTTCAAAACTGTCAGGATTGCATCTGCATGGTCCCTGACATAAAGCCAGTCGCGGACATTTTCGCCCGTCCCGTAAACCGGGATTTCTTCTCCCGCCAAGGCGCGTAGGATCACCAACGGAATTAGCTTCTCCGGGAACTGGTTCGGGCCGTAGTTATTGGAACAATTTGTGATAAGCACGGGCAAGCCATATGTCCGGCACCACGCCCGCACTAAATGGTCGGACGCAGCTTTGCTGGCCGCATAGGGGGAGCTGGGCGCGTAGGGGGTGGTCTCGGTAAATGCCGGATCGTCCGCGCCGAGGTCGCCGTAAACTTCATCGGTGGACACATGGAGGAACCGGAAATTCTCATAGCGCTTGCCAACCAGACAATTGTGGTATTGCGTGGCTGCATCGAGCATGATTTGTGTGCCCAATACATTGGTTTTGATAAATGGGCTAGCGCTTTCAATGGATTTATCCACATGGGATTCCGCAGCCAAATGTATCACGGTATCAGGTTGCAAGCGGGTGAATAATTCTCCAAGCATTTCACCATCACAAATATCGCCGTGGATAAATTCATAGCCATTGTGGCCGACAATATCCAGGAGGTTATCCGGGTTCGCCGCATAGGTCAGGGCGTCGAGATTGGCGACGGAATGCCCGGCACGCAAAGCCTGCCGCACCACCCAAGAGCCAATGAACCCAGACCCACCTGTCACCAAAATCTTCATAACAACTCAAACGGGCTTTCAAAATCTGCAAAATATTGTGCGTTTGCATCTTTTGCGGATAAAACCGCAGCATCCGAAGCCACATTCCAGTCAATCCCTAAATCCGGGTCATCCCATAGCACAGATATTTCCCCGCCCGGTGCATAATATCCTGTTTGCTTGTAAAAAACGGATGTGTTGTCCTGCTGGGTGGCATAGCCATGCAAAAACCCGGTGGGCACCCAGAGTTGCGCGCGGTTTTCAGCTGAAAGCATGACGCTTACATGCTTGCCGAATGTAGGGCTGTCCGTGCGGGCGTCTACGGCAACATCTATGATTGAACCATGCAGACACTGCACAAGCTTGCCAACCGCATAGGGTGGTTCCTGAGCGTGCAGTCCCCTGACAGTTCCAGCACTGGCAGAGACCGAGATATTGTCTTGCAAAAACTTGACTTCTTCGCCGACAATCTCGCAAAACACATCTGTACGGTAAATTTCGCAGAACGCGCCACGGTCATCCCCGAATGCTTTGGGTGTAATCAACACCGGGCCATCAATAGAAAAGCGTTTTATTTTAGAAGAGTTATACATTGCACCTTGCCCCTAAACCGTGCTTATTGTTCTGTCAATGTACCGTAAAAATTACTAGTAATTTTATGCAGATAAGTTTACCTATTCTTGTTGCAGATGTGGGATGTTTAGAAAAAGTAGCCATTTTGGGAATGCACCCTATATAATTAGGCAAGAGGGCGTAGTGGCATTATGAATAAACACGAAAATATCAGTGCAATACACACAGAGGTCGGCCAGACCTTGATGGCCAGCCGCCGCGCATTTGTAGGTGTAGGCATATTTACGGCATTCATCAATATTTTGATGTTAACTGGCCCGCTTTATATGTTGCAAGTCTATGACCGGGTTTTGGCATCTAGTAGTATGTCAACTTTGGTAACTGTATCCGTGTTGATGGGGGTGATGTATCTTTTTATGGGTTTTCTTGAGCATGTTCGCTCGCGCGTATTGGTGAGAATTGGGGATAAATTCGAAAAAGACCTGGGCAAGCGGACATTTTCTATTTGGATGAAACAAGGACTGTTTGGTAAGGCTGGGCAGCGGCACCGCCCATTACAAGACGTCAGTACGCTCAGACAATTCCTATCGGGGCCAGCGCCCTCCACTTTTTTCGATATGCCGTGGGCGCCGCTTTATATTGGCGTAATGTTTTTATTCCATTGGTCTTTAGGGGTTATCGGTATTATTGGTGCCGTCATTATTTTTATAATTGCGTGGACAAATGAAGTCACCACGAGAAAACCCCTACAAGACGCCCATGGGCTTAAAATAAAAGGGCAGGTTTTTGCCGATACTACACACCGAAATGCAGATGCCGTTGCGGCTATGGGTATGGGTGGCAATATGGAAGCGCGGTGGAATGAATACACGAAAGAAGCTGCCGCGTCCACTGTGCGCGGTAGTGATCGGGCAGGCAGTCTCACATCTGTTTCCAAAGCATTTCGGATGTTTGTCCAATCGGCTATTTTGGGGTGGGGCGCGCTCTTGGCTGTCCAGCAAATTATTACGCCGGGCGCTATGATCGCTGGTTCCATTATTATGGGCCGGGCTTTATCGCCTATTCAAATGGCGCTTGGACAATGGCGTAGCTTCATTTCAGCCCGGCAAGCATTTAATCGGTTGAATGTATTTTATGATATGATCCCCGAAGAACCAGATAGCCTGTCACTGCCAGCCCCTAAGGGCGATATATCCGTTGAAAATATATTGGCCGCGCCCCCTGGTAGTAAAGTTCCCGTTTTAACCGGGCTTGATTTCAAAATAAAACCTGGCCAAGGATTGGGTGTTATTGGACCGAGTGCTTCGGGGAAATCAACTTTGGCACGGCTATTGGTTGGTATATGGATACCGCAAAAAGGGTCTGTGCGCTTAGACGGTGCTACATTTGATCAATGGAACCGTGATGAGCTTGGCCCCTATATTGGGTATTTACCGCAAGAGGTGGAATTATTTGATGGTACTATCGGTGAGAATATTGGTAGATTTCGCCCGGATGCTTCTGCGGAGGATGTTGTAATAGCTGCGCGCCGCGCTGCAGTCCACGATATGATTTTACGACTGCCAGATGGTTATGACACCCGAGTAGGCGAGGGCGGTTCAGTATTGTCAGGCGGGCAAGTGCAAAGGATAGCGCTCGCACGGGCATTATTTGGTGACCCGTGCCTTGTGGTTATGGACGAACCGAATGCTAATTTAGATACAGAGGGTGATGCCGCTCTTTCTGCTGCGATTGCCGATTTGCGCAGACGCGAGAAAACGGTTGTCGTTATGGCGCATCGCCCCAGTGCAATTGCTGCCGTGGATCAGTTATTGATGCTTAGAGACGGCAAACAGGTTGCCTTTGGCCCCAAGGATGATGTGATCAAAGAGGTTACGCAAAAGGCGCAGCAAACATCGCAAAAACAAACGGCACAGCAAGCCCCAAATTCTGCCGAGCCATCTTTGGCAATTGAAAATAAATCTGTGGCGCAAAAGCCTGTGGTAAAACAGCCTGCGGTTCGTACTAAATCGTCAAATAATACTAGCCCAAAATCTCAACCCCAATCTCAACCGCAAGATACGACCAAAAGCCAAACGCAAAAGCGGGTAAATATGCCAACATTTTCGGCTGTTACGCCACCTAAGCCTGGAGCAAAATCATGAATGCACCACTTGGACAACCCTTAGGGCAAATGGATATGCCGGCGATGCCTGGCGTCCAGCAGGGTGATGGCGCCGGCGAAAAATCGCAAGATTCTTATAGCGCCTATTTGCGCCAAGGCTTTATCGCTTTGTTTGTTTTGGTCGTTTGCTTGGGCGGTTGGGCTGCCATATTTAAAATCAAAGGTGCAGTGATTGCATCCGGCGTTGTTATGGTCGAGGGCAAGCCAAAGACTTTGCAACATTTGGACGGCGGTATTGTCGGTGAAATTTTGGTGCATAACGGTGATGTAGTAAAAAAAGGTCAGGTGGTTATCCGCCTTGATCCTACGGCTATGGATGCCAACAGAACGATCGTTGAGAAACGTTTATTTGAAGCTCAGGCACGCGTTGATCGTCTACGGGCAGAATGGGACGATGCCAAGGTGATTCCCTGGTCAAAAATTTTAGTTGATGCGCGCGCCCGTGCCGATGTCGCCGAAATCATGACCGGCCAGCAAAAACTCTTTGAGGCCCGCAAAAAATCCATGAGCGGACAGGTAGCGCAACTCCGTCAGCGCATAGAGCAATCCCGTGAGCAAATTCAGGGATTGAACGACTTGATCGGCTCCAAGCGCGCTCAGCTCGCATTAATTGGTGAAGAACTGGACGGTTTGCGCACGCTCCTCGTCAAAGGTTATGTTCCCAAAACTCGTGTATTGGCGTTGGAGCGCGAAGAGGCGCGCATAGGCGGTGATATATCCACCCACCGCTCTGATATTTCGCGCACCCATAGTGCTATTGGGGAAACCGAAATCCAAATTTTACAAATCAAAAAAGACGAGATTGCTGAAATCCTAACCGAGCTACGCCAAGTAGAGAGCGAACGTAGTGACCTGAACGAGCAATTGACCACGGCCTCTGATCAATTCGAGCGCATTGATATCACCAGCCCGGTCGCAGGTATTGTCCACGATATGAGCGTCACCACGCTCGGCGGTGTTATCACACCCGGCCAGCCGATTATGCAGATCATCCCGGTTAATGACCGCCTGATCATCGAAGCCCGCATCCAGCCTATCGACATTGACCAGGTTTATATCGGCCAGCCAGCACGGATAAATTTATCAGCCTTCAGCCAGCGTACCACCCCGCAATTAGACGGTTTCGTCATCAATACCTCCGCAGATAGCCTTATCGACCAAGTCACAGGCGCACCCTATTACAGTGTGCGCATAGAAATCCCGCCGGCTGAGCGCGAAAAACTAGGCGACCTCACCCTAATCCCCGGCATGCCAGCAGAAAGCTTCATCCAAACCGACGAACGCACAGTCCTAAACTACCTCCTAAAACCATTCACAGAACAGTTGGGAAGGTCGTTTAGGGAGGAGTAGAGGATGGGTGGCTGCTTCATCCTCCGAAG
>Ga0256839_1003135_pt1 | contig 17400 bp, 13 predicted proteins | sample 354166metaG_FD_185968 | JGI IMG/M metagenome (GOLD analysis project Ga0256839, IMG submission 185968) | Hydrothermal vent microbial communities from Mid Atlantic Ridge, Atlantic Ocean - 354-166 | ecosystem: Environmental > Aquatic > Marine > Hydrothermal vents | place: Atlantic Ocean: Mid... | reverse complement strand
AATAAACAACACATAATTTAAGGCTTCCTTAAGTCAGCATGACTAGAATTTAATCACTGGAAAACAACAAACGATGGGAAACTTGGCGGCAATTATGTATTCGAACAAAACAAAAAAAACCAGGGCACACAAGCAGAGCTCACCTCTCTCCCTGTTCTCCCTGTCATTCCAGCCGGTAATCGCATTACTGGCCAGCGCAACCCTGTGTTCAGGCATATCAACGGTTTCTGCGGCTTCAATAGCAAACCCAAAAGCTGCACATCACTCAGCGATAGAGCAGGCACGTCAAGGACACCATGATGCTGCATTAAAACAGCTAAACCTACTCGTTCAAGCCTACCCTGAAAATCGACTGTATCGCTACGATTATATTAACACGCTGGCCTGGGCCGAGCGTGACGAAGAGGTGTTGGCGCAATTAGCTCATATTAAGATTGAACAGGCACCTGCTTATGTTCTGCGAACAATAGGAAAATCTGCACGCAACCAGCAACGCCCCGAGCTGGCTATTCAAGCTTATCGCGCTGCGTTGAAAAAAACACCCAATGAGCGACAAGCCCAACTGGGCCTTGCTATGAGCCTGGCTGAAGCCAAACAACCTGCTGAAGCCAACAAACAGATACAGTCTTTACTCAAGACTAACCCCAAGTCCGTTGAATTGTTAAAGACACTGGCCTACATAAAAGAAACAGACAATGACTACGCCAGTGCCTTTGATATTTATGACCGCCTGTTAATTATTGACTCTGATAATAAAAAAGCTCGACACGCTCGGGTTTTTAGCCTACTCCGCTTAGGGGTTCCTCATGAGGCATTGCAATTTGCCCGCCGCGACACTGATTTGTTCAGCCCTGAAGAATGGAACCGGATGCTGGGTGATCAGGCTGCCATAGAAATACGCTGGGGCCAACAGCCTGTCGTGGACCCATCTCGACGCTACGACAATACCGACAAGGCGATTGAGTTACTAAAAACTCAATACAAAAATATAACGGATAAAACATCGTCGGCTTACTTGCGTAATCGCTTTGACCTTATTGCTGCTTATCGTAATCGGCGTTATATGCAAGAAGCCGTCACGTTGTATGAGCAATTGTCGAAAAATGATATAAAACAATTCCCTCCTTATGTGCAGGCAACTGTCGGCGATGCATATTTGTCATTACGCCAACCTGAAAAAGCAATCACTCTGCTGGAAGAATCTGTTGATAAAGATCCACATAATCTGGATGCACAATATTCCCTGTATTATGCCTATCTTGAAGCTGGTCGTTATGAGCAATCACTCGCCCATATTGATGCGCTTGAAAATTCACTACCGCAGTGGATATGGCCACCCGGCAGTAAAGAAAAACAACTTAATTTTGATTACCTGTATGCCCAGACTATTTCTTCCATGGCCCGCGCTTATGTTGGAAAACTGAGTCAAGCTGAAAACAGGCTTAATATTTTATTAACCCAGTCTCCTGATAATATTGATGCACAAACCAGCCTAGCCCACGTTTTTTTATGGCGAGGATGGCCACGCTCAGCCATGGAAAAATATCAGGCTGTGCTGGCACAGGATTCAGATAATGTAGAAGCTAAAATGGGCATCGTCAGTGCGTTATCTTCTCGTGGAAACTTTGTAGAATCTGCAAAAACACTGGCCCCCCTACAACAGCAATATAGCGACCACCCACAAGTAAAAAATCTGACCAAAGAAGCCAAAATTCGTAATATGCGGGAAGTATGGCTTGAGGCAAATGGTGGTTCAAGTAGTGACACAACACTTTACCAAGGTAGTAACGACCTGGGGTTTACTGCCTATTATTATGACCGACCCTGGCGTCCAGAACTTCGCGCTTTTGCTTACTTATCACACCTCCAAGGTAACTTTTCCGGAGAAACCGCAACCCGTAACCGGGGCGGGGCGGGCCTGCATTATCAACAACAGGATATTGTACTCAGAGGCAGAGTCAGTGGCGGCGATGGATCTACCGGCCTCTCATTTCAAGGTGATTGGAACCCGACCGATCACTGGCAAGGCAGCCTTGCCATAGCGACATTCAGTGAACAAACACCATTACGAGCTGACTTGGCCGGCGTTAAGGCGCGATCCCTGGACATTGGCACACGATACCGTTTTCACGAAAGCCGTAGTCTCGGTGCTTCACTGCAATATATGGATTTCGACGATGGCAATCAACGCAACACACTTTCCGTATTTGGTCAGCAACGCCTTTTCACCGGCCTGCGTTACAAGCTGGTCAGTGAGCTGTATCTCTACCAGCAAACCAACACAGCAGATAATGCAGCCTATTTTAACCCTGCAAAACAAAAATCTATTGAACTGAGCTTTAACAATGAGTGGTTGACTTATATGCATTATGAAAAATCAATGCGCCAGCGACTCAAAGTCGGCATTGGCTCAAGTAGCCAAAAAAACTTTGATGCTACATCTACCTGGATGCTGAGTTATGAACATCATTGGAGCTTTAGCCAACAATTAACTTTGGCTTATGGCATCAGTCGATCCCGACCCGTTTACGATGGTGTAAAAGAATCTTTCACCCGCGGGTTTATGAATTTATATATAAGGTTTTAATCATGAATTTTCTAAATTTCCCCCCAAAAAAACTGAAAAAGTTATGGCCAACATTATTGTTTTTGGCAATAACCACACCCGTGAATGCTGGACTTATTGTGCTCTCTTATCACGAAGCCGGTCATAAACTTGATCATGATCCGGATTTTAATGCCATGACAGTAAAGACTTCGGAACTGGCAGCACAGTTTTCCTGGCTCAAAGAACATGGTTATGTCTCTATCAGCATAGATGATTTGCTCGCCGCACAAAAAGGAACGCGCACTTTACCGGATAATGCAGTGCTCTTCAGTTTCGATGATGGCTATCAGGGCATGTACACACAAGTCTATCCACTGCTGCGTGCCTTTGACTATCAAGCTATCATAGCCTTGGTCGGACACTGGATGGAAACGCCACATGGGCAAAAAGTTGCTTATGGTTCCAAGCCTGTCCCCCGCGAGAATTTTTTAACCTGGTCACAGATTCAGGAAATGGTAAAGTCTGGGTATGTGGAAGTCGCCTCTCATAGTTATGACCTTCACCATGGCGTCATCGCCAACCCACAAGGCAATACGCAACCTGCTGCCACCAGCCAACGCTACAATATTAATACTGGACATTACGAAAATGAAAAACAATATTATCAGCGTATCTACAATGACCTGAAACGTAACTCAGACCTTATTGCCCGCAAAACAGGCCAAAAACCTCGTGTGCTGGTATGGCCATACGGCGCTTATAATCGCATAACTATTGATATTGCTGACAAACTGGGTATGCCAGTTACGATGAATCTCGAAGAGGGAAAAGTAGACATCCAAAATCTTGGCCGCGTAACCCGCCTGTTAATCGGCCATGGCATTACATTGGCTGATTTTGTCTGGCAAATCACTAATCACTATAAACCAAAAACAGAGTCCATTCGCGCAGCAAGCCTGAGTCTTGATAACATCTATGACCCAGACCCTGAACAACAAGAAAAAAATCTGGGTGATTTTCTTGATCAAGTCAAAAAACATCACATTAATACTGTCTACTTACAGGCATTTTCTAACCCTGCTGGTGATGGGAATGCAGATGCAGTGTATTTCCCCAACCGTCACCTTCCAGTACGTGCTGATTTATTCAATCGTGTCGCCTGGCAATTACGAACACGTACAGCGACTAAAGTCTATGCTTGGATGCCTCCAGAATCCCTTGGTCTAGAAAATGTGAGCCTGACTGGTGATCTCTATGAAGACCTCGCCAAATATGCATACATAAATGGTTTGGTTTTTAATCATGAGGCTGATTTTAATGATGATAAGCGCGAGCTGATTGAGCGCGCTCGACTTTATCGCCCCTGGTTAAAAGTTATACACAAAAAGGCAGACACTCCTCTTATGATCACCTTGGAGAAAAACTGATCATGGAAAACTGGCTTTCAATTTACCTGAACTCAGCACTCAACTTAGCCTACTATTACCCGTTGATCATGGCCTATGTTTGGATGATTGGTGGAATATATTATTATAATAAATGGGAACGTGGACGCCCTATGGGAGGGCAGGCCATTACATTACCAAACTACCCTCCGGTCAGCATATTAATACCTTGCCATAATGAAAGTGCAAATTTACGTGAAACCATCTCGATACTGCATAACCAAAATTATCCAGAATTTGAAATCATTGCAATCAATGATGGCAGCACTGATAACACGGGAGCATTACTGGATGAATTAAGCCAATCATCAGAATATTTGCGTGTTGTACATTTGAAAGAAAACCAAGGAAAAGCCATGGCCTTGAATGTTGGTGCCATGATGTCTGCCAACGAATTTCTGGTTTGTATTGACGGCGATGCATTACTGGATTCCAATGCGACAAGTTGGATCATGCAACATTTCATTCGTGACTCACATGTAGGTGCTGTAACCGGAAATCCTCGGGTTCGCACACGTTCTACATTACTCGGAAAAATACAAGTCGGTGAGTTTTCCTCTATCGTCGGCCTTATCAAACGCGCACAACGCATCTATGGCCGAATATTCAGTATATCCGGCGTCGTCTCTGGGTTTCGAAAATCTGCCTTACAGGATGCGGGATATTGGAGCGTGGATGCGATTACCGAAGATATTGACATCAGCTGGAAACTACAATTAAAAGGCTGGGATATTCGCTTTGAACCCAACGCCTTGTGCTGGATTTTAATGCCGGAAACATTTAAAGGCTTGTGGCAGCAACGCCTTCGCTGGGCCAGAGGAGGCGTCGAAGTCTTTACCCGTTACTTTTCACAAATCATACATCCTCGTCATCGACGCCTATGGCTGTTATTAGCTGAATATTTTGTCAGCATACTGTGGACTTATGCGGTTCTCTCACTGATTGTGCTATGGCCTTTGATGCAGCTTATTCCCAATATGGAAAACACGACAACTTTTTCACTTCTTCCCGGTCCAGCTGGCCTGTTGCTGGCAATAACGTGCTTGATTCAATTTGCCGTCAGCTTTTATATCGACGGTCGTTATGAAAAAGGTCTGGGAAAAATTTATTACTGGATGGTCTGGTACCCCTTTATTTATTGGTTAATTAATCTAATCACACTCGCTGTAGCTGTACCAGTAACATTATTACGAGCCCGCAAAAAACGCGCTATATGGACGAGCCCTGACAGAGGAATACACCCATGAGCACACTGATCATTCAAAGCCCTCACAACCAAGGTACATTACGAAAATATACACAAAGCTCAATGACTATGGCGTTATGGGCATTGTGGTTTTATTTGCTACTACCAATATTGGCACCCGTACTGATATTAATTGGCAATGATATTCATACTGTAAGCCAGATCGAACACCCAGTGAATATCACTCAGTTTGTTGCCGTACTCCTTTTAATTATCACGATGATTCCTGGCTATTGGCTATGGGGGAAATACAATACATTACTGCATAATCGCCGTAATAAAAAAGCCCACAAAAACAATACTCATCAACATGAGTCACTCAATTATTTTAGTGTTCCAGCTAAAGAGCTGTTCTACTGGCAGCAATTAAAGCAAGCAACCGTCGAACTAACTGAGCAAGGTGATATATCTTGTGTACAAGAACATAAACAGCTAAAGAAACCCTGTTAATCTATGACCTATATTGAACGGCCTGTAAAATACATTAGATTTTACCGAAAACACCAACGGTCGGTGCTTTAGGCGGGGCACGATAAGAAATAATAACTCATGCTATTACAGTGATTCGCAACCGACGCAGCCAGATGTAATAGGCAGCTTGCTATACGGGACGTAGCGATTCACTTAACAGATGAGCATTCCAAAATGCAAAACATAATCCTACATTAATCCGGTGATATCATAGTGAAGACGACGATGGGTGCTGACAAATAAACTAAACCCGACAATATAAAATAGTTGATGTACTAAATGAGGCTAGTAAAGAGGATGTTGACGACTAACAGAAAACTCAAAAATTCAAGACAGAAAAATAGAAACCGCTAAAAAACCTGATGCAACGATAACTGGACAACGACATATCGGGCTTGATCAAGGTCCTTTTTATCGCTAGCCAATTCAATGCGTATTCTACGCCCTTGATAACGCATGCTCAGTGCATCGATAGTTGTGTTGTGAAGAGCTTGAAAACAACTATGAGAACTGTAACACCATTCGGCACCAACACTTGTGAATTGCACAATGTCATAGTCCTGTAATTCAGCCAACAATCCGAAACTAGGTAATAATTGGTATTTGGCTGCAACAAATATTTTTCGTTGCAAAATTTGGGTAAAACTTTTACTTGACTCAGTGCCTTCAATAACCGGGTTGTAACGAACATAACCCTCTTCATCAAGCGTCCTGGTATCTGACAAAGCGACGGCTGTGGTAAATGGCGCATTCTCCCAAAACATTCTGCCAACAAGATCAACAACATCAAGCTGAACCGTAAAGTATTCACTGGGTCGCCAGTCCAGTCGGAAATCCAGGCTGAAACCATTGCCATCCGGTGACTCTACATCCCGTTCAAAAAGCACATCACGAGAATAAAAATAATCTGCATCAAACTGAAAGTTATAATTATTATCGGCTGTTATCTCCGCACGTCCTTGAACAGTACCATCAGTAAATGCCTTGCCTTGCAGGTATGATGCCGCCATCCCTATATCAAGCCAGGAGGAAAACCTGTGTTGATATGCAAGACGCAAACCCCGACTGTAATTATGCTTCGCTTTAATACGTAATTCGTATTCTCTATCTCTCTCAGGGGGTAATCGGTTTTCTGCAAGATAAATCAATTCTGCTGTTTCCGATGAAAACTCCAGCTGATAATCAAGGCGCTCCAAGACGCCCAACTGCCAATTTCCCCATTGAAACCCTGTCTCCACTTTATTATAGGTAAACGCTTTACTGCCTCCATTGAAAGGAGCCTGCTGCTTATTCAGCATGAACTTAATCGCAAACGGTTCGCTATATGCAATACTTTGAACAACAATATAGGGCCGCAGTCCATCAGCACCCACATAGGCAGCAAACGTAGTCAGCATGAATAGTAAAATTAACCGAAAACACATATTGCATTGATTCCGCTCAGAAAAAAGGGCGGCCAACTGGCCGCCCAACATATTATTGACCTACTGTTTTATCACAAAATCTCAAAAGACCCATCACTGTAGGTAATTTTTGCCAATCCATTATCCAATTGTGAGATGGTTGCATAGTTTACGCCATCAAACAACACATCGCCTTCCAGTGCTCTCAGGTTTCCATCAATCACCATGCTAACACCATCATGATTGGTTATCGTCACATCACCCAGTGCGGTAACATCTTCTTCAACGACGCCAAGGTCACTTTTAATCACAATTCGACGCCCAGCATAGGTAATGGTCGTCGTTGCTATACCGTTTTCAACATTGGTTCTGGTACCGTTGATGTTGACAACAGCCTTCGGCAAATCGGTCAACTGTAAATCAAAGTCTACGCCGATTTGAGGAAGCGCATATTCCAACATTCCCTCAGACACAAGAAGGTTGGCATTGGTAATGTTAAGCGTAAAACCGACATCAAAGCTATTGCCTGCATTATCGCTAACGCTGCCATTCATCGTCGTAACAATGGGGATAATTCCACTGATATCACCAGCAACAGCCACCGCAGAAGGATTGACGAATGTGACAGACAACGCACCGTCAAAGGTCATTTCATCAACACCCAACGGCATACCGAATTTATTCTGTTTCTGTATCACCGTCATAGCCAGGTCGATTTCCCCACCCAATATACCGGGTATAGCAGCACTGCCCTGCTCAATTGCTGTCCAGTCAATAACGTACTCTGATGTCAGTTGGAAGGTCGCTTTCCCATTGTTGATATAAGCATCCGTTGCGGTGCTTTCAAAACTGGCGGAAACAATTTCGATAGAAAAACTTGAACCCGCAGATATTACACCACTCACGGGTAAACGCATGATCATATTAACGGTAACACCATCAATAATGCCATCGGCAATGGTAATGTCAGTGCCTGATCTTGCAATATTACCCGCTGTGAACTGCGGACTCGTCGGCACCCCCGTTGTATAGTCGATAAGATCCGGAGATGTATTTCTGCCATGAAAATGCATTTCAATCACTTCAACAGAAGCAAAAAAAGCTTGGCCAATCAAGGAATCCATACTGACTTCAGCTGCGTTTGAAGCCAACGCTGTCCGTGCTTCAAAGACTCCACCTTTGAGACCAGCATCTGCTTCTATCGCTGTACTCCAGGTGCGAACATCACCAACAAAAGCTTTGACTTTGAGCAATGCGGTATCGTCTGCGGTATCGCCCGGTGTCGGGTCAATATTACCACCATTATCACCGCTACCAATTGCATCAATCTGCGCTTGCAGCATCGCAAGAATACCTGAAATATCCGCTATGCCACCGATGCCTCCAATACCCTCAATACCGCCAACCTGATTGAGAATGCTTGATGCCCCACTGACTATCTCTTGCAACGAGATGGCGCTGTCATCCATTGCCATTCCGGTGTCATCCGCTATAAGGGTACCACCATTGAAATCGAACGAATTCGTCAGGGTACCCAAAGCACCATTAATATCCGGGCTGTCTTCCCCTCTTCCTTCATTGGTTAATACAGCAGCAGAAATTGCGGCATAGGCCACCCCTGTTGGGTCACCCCCACTCACTGCCGTTATATCCGTAATATCCACTGGCTGGGTTCTGAGAATATCGATATTCAGCAAATTGGATATCTCGGAATTGGCGTTATAAACCCCGGAGGAGGTAAGAGAGCCTGTATCCAAAGTCCGATTGCTGGATGCAGTTGAACCGACGGCCAAGGCATAATTAGCGGCCAAATCAGTATAAGGTGTGATATTGACTTTAATAGTGGCATTGTCTTCAGTAGCTTCGGCCACCAATGCCGTCATAGTCAATGTACCGGGTTTGTACCATTCGCCGAAATCGACGGCAGCAGGATTAATGATATCTTCCAGACCGTCAATCCGTGTACCACACCCTCCTAATACGTCACATTTCATTCGGGTGTTCGCATCAGCACTGACGGTAACTTTGATAGGGCCGCCCAAATAAGCATTATTTATCGTTAGGGAATAATGACCATTGCCATCAGTAATTGCATTACCCACCTGCACACGTACTGCACCATCAGCCGTTAATTCCTCAGCTACCACATTGCCAAGACTGATAATACCTTTGGCAGCAGTGCCACTAAGAGTGACATTAGCCACACCGGAATTTACATCTGAAGGGGAAGAGGCCGGGTCACTGCAACCACCCAGCATGATAATAGAAATCCCTGCTAGTCCATTAAATATTGTTTTTACATCCATGATTCTACTCCTTGATAATATACTTTGAACGCTCCAATGCTCTAAAAGTCTCCAACAAAATTAATCATACCTCCATTAATCACATTCTTTATAGGGAGAATAGATAGTCACATATTTTATCAGCGATTCAAAATAACAATGGGATATAAAAAAGACCGCTTTGGACGGTCTTTTTTATATCCCATTGTTATTTTGAATAACGAATAATTCAAGCTAAGTTTTAGTATGTACAGTAACTACCCAGCTTGCTTTTAATTTATGCAAAAACAAAGAAAAACGCAGAGTTTACCCATGCAAATGAGCACTTTTGACACCGCAACTAAACGAGTTAAAAGATAACTCGAAACAGTTACTTAAATCGTTTTATGCAGCCATTGTGCCTTTCATTTTTTTCATGGCATTGACTTCCAATTGACGAATGCGTTCTGCAGAAACACCGTATTTGCCAGCAAGATCATGCAACGTCGATTTTTTCTCAGATAACCAACGGCTTTTGACAATATCCTGACTGCGGTCATCCAAATCACTCAATGCACCGGCTAACAAATCATTGTTATGTGTCTTCCAGTTTTCTGCTTCCAACTGTGCAGCGGGCTCCATGCTGACGTCTTGCAGATAACCAGCAGGGGCAGGTTTAAAATCGCTGTCATCATCAACACCATAACCATCAAAAGCGGTATCCTGACCACTCATACGCTCTTCCATCTGGCGCACAGTGGCCTCGGGCACGTCCAGCTCTTTAGCCACATGCTCAACTTCGGCCTGGGTAAACCAGCCAAGGCGTTTTTTGTTTTTGCGCAGATTAAAAAACAGTTTGCGCTGCGCCTTGGTGGTGGCCAGTTTCACCACGCGCCAATTGCGCAAAATATATTCATGTATCTCGGCACGAATCCAATGCACAGCAAAAGAAACCAGGCGCACATTGTGACTGGGATCAAAACGTTTAACCGCTTTCATCAAGCCGATATTGCCCTCCTGAATCAGATCTGCCTGCGCCAACCCGTAGCCGCTGTAACCTCTGGCAACATGAATGACAAAACGCAGGTGCGACATAACCAGCTGTCGCGCAGCATTGAGGTCACCGTCATCACGCAAACGGGTCGCCAAATCCTGCTCCTCTTCCACGCTTAGCATGGGTACCTGTGCTGCCGCCGAAATATAGGCTTCAAGACTGCCAGTGGGGACGGCAAGATCTACTATCAAATTTCTGTTCATGGCTCTCCCTCCTTCCTCTATATACCGTATTTTAGCAATCAGATGCTAAGAGTGCCAAGCTGAATTAAAGTTCCCTGGTATCATCAGCTTGCTATACATCTTGTGTCTACCCCGTCAGATGGCGGCAAAAACACCTGTCAATTCAAATCATCAAAAAAACTCATGTAGGTTCAATAGCTTGCAGATGTTTACCCACTGCCAGCCAGGAGCCCAACAGACCCAAGACAATACCACTTCCCAATAAAATGACCACTGTGTCCAAGCCCAATCCACCGAGCGAAAATTCACTATTGTACAAAAATGACAGCCTATTCACCGGATCGCTAAGCAAACCCAGCAATATGGCCACCAGCAACCAGGCCAGCACAGCTCCCATCAGCCCATACCAGAACCCGGTATAAAGAAAAGGCCGCCGAATAAAGGCATTAGTCGCACCAATAAGCTTGGTCACAATAATTTCCTGGCGGCGGCTGAGAATGGTAAGCCGGATGGTATTACCCACCACCAGCAGAATCGCTAACGCCAACAAACCTCCCAGCAACAGCACACCACGCTTGCCGACTTCGATAATGCCACTGAGGCGACGCACCCATTCCAAATCCAGCTGTGCCAGATCCACTGATTCCAAATCTTGCACTTTGCCCAACAACAACTCCATTTGCGCCGGTGCTGCGGCTTCCGCCGTGGGAAACAACACCAACACTGCGGGCAGTGGGTTTTCATCCAGCGAATTCAGTGCATCACCAAAACCGGACTGCTCACGAAATTCCGCCAGTGCCTGTTCACGGGAAATATAACGCACCTCAGCCACACCCTCCCAACCACGCAGTGTATCCGCCAAAGAGTGAATACGTTTTTCCGACACTCCTGACTTCAGGAACAATGACATTTGTGCCGTACCTTCCCAGCCAGAAGAAAGCTGCTGTACATTTTGTAGCAACACATGCAAACCCGCCGGCAAAGCCAAAGCAATGCCGATCACCGCAGCAGTCATCAGCGTTGCCAGCGGCGTGCGCCATAACGAACCGAGGGATGACACCAGCACCCACAAGTGATGAGTAAAGTAAGCGTTTACTCGGCCACGAGGCTTACCCGCACGTTGCCGATTTTCAGTATCCGTATTTTTGATCTTGGTTTGGTTCATCGGATTTCAGGAAAACCTCTCTACGCTGCCATCATTCCCGCGCAGACTGGAATCCCGCATCTCCGCCGTCCGCCCATCTCTTTCCAGCTTACCCTGCTTAACCGTGAGTAGACGATGGTCCAGCCGCGAGATCAAATCGTGATCGTGAGTGGCGACCAGCACAGACACCCCCACCTGATTAAACTGCTCAAACAAACCCATAATCTCCCGAGACAATTCCGGATCCAGATTACCGGTGGGCTCATCGGCCAACAACAACGGCGGACGATTCACCACCGCACGAGCGATACCGACACGCTGCTGCTCCCCCCCCGACAATGTAATGGGCATTACCCGTTCCTTGCCCAACAGCCCCACCTTGTCCAATGCTGCACGCACCCGCCGTCCCACTTCGCTTTGATGATAACCGGCAATAATCAACGGCAACGCGACATTGTCGAACACAGTGCGGTCGTAAAGCAGGTTGTGACTTTGAAACACCACACCAATCTTACGGCGCAAAGCAGGAATGTGGCGACTTTTCAGCCGAGTAAGGTTTTGTCCGTCAATGACCACATTGCCACGCGAGGCCCGCTCGATACATGCGATTAATTTTAACAGGCTGCTCTTACCCGCCCCGGAATGCCCGGTGAGAAAAGCCATCTCCCCCGCTTTCAGGTGAAAGCTCACACCAGACAATGCCTCGTGGCCACCGGGGTAACGTTTACTGACGTTATCGAATTTGATCATTGAAAAACAGAACAGAGCAAAAAGAAAAATTGAAAGAGAAAAGTAAGTTCATTTTCGTGAAGCCAGCGCTCTCCACTACAGCACGTTTTAACACCACAGCGCGTTACTCATCTTCCCGTTCCCGAGCTAACAACGCATCCACAAATTCATCCGCATTAAACGGCCTCAAGTCATCAATGCCCTCACCCACACCAATAAAACGAATGGGCAGGCCAAGACGCTTGGCCACAGCGAAAATAACACCGCCTTTGGCAGTACCATCAAGTTTGGTCAAGGTAATACCGGACACACCCACAGCATCGCGGAATTGTTCGGCCTGCACCACCGCATTTTGACCAATCCCGGCATCCAGTACCAGCATCACCTCGTGTGGAGCGGTGTCGTCCAGTTTGGTAATAACACGCCGCACCTTTTTAAGTTCTTCCATGAGATTGGCTTGCGTGTGCAAACGACCCGCAGTATCGGCAATGAGCACATCAATGCCTTTGGATTTAGCGGATTGCACCGCATCAAAAATAACCGAGGCGGAATCCGCACCACTGTGCTGAGCCACCACAACCACGTCATTACGACGCCCCCACTCCTGTAATTGCTCCACAGCAGCGGCACGAAAGGTATCACCTGCGGCCAACATCACAGACTTGCCCTCGTTCTGGAATTTCTTCGCCAGTTTACCAATGGTGGTGGTTTTTCCTGCACCGTTAATACCCACCATCAAAATCACATAAGGCTTGGCGCTGGCATCAATGTCCAAGAGCTGGCCAGACGGCGCAAGAATAGCCACCATATTTTCGCGCAAAGCCGCAAACAGAGCATCGGCATCCGCCAGTTGCTTGCGCTGAATACGCCCAGTAAGGTCAGCAATAATTTCCTGTGTGGCGTCCACACCCACATCTGAAGTCAGCAACAGGGTTTCGATCTCGTCCAGCACATCGTCATCGATGGCCTTTTTACCCAGCACCAGGTCGGCCAAGCCATCAGTAATACCGCTACGGGTACGACTGAGACCCGCTTTAAGGCGGGCAAACAAACCCTTCTTTTTCTCCGGTTGAATGTCAGATTGTGATTCCAGCGCTGCCGATTGAGGCTCATCGACGACAGGTGTTTCGTCTGACGACACCACCTTTTCAGGAGAAGGCTTATTTTTTTTGAAACCAAACATGAATTTTTGCGGTCACAGCTGCTGGTAATTGGGTAGACTATCCTACCATTTGCGGGCGCAGGTCGTCAGCTACGTTAAAAAAGTATCGACCACCACAATTGTTGAACCCATACAAACAACGAGAGGCTTATGAATCCTTTATCAAAGATCTCCGCTGCGGCACTAACGGCAGCGGCACTTACAGGCTGTGCCACTGGCCTTACCAAAAATGACAGCGCCGAAATGTCGGCATCATCAGCAACCCTATCAGCCGATGCGGGGAAAACCGGTCACATCGTTACCATCGGTGACGTACACGAATACCGGCTCGCCAACGGACTGCAAATCCTCATAAAAGAAGACCACCGCGCACCTGTCGTCGTCTCGCAGATCTGGTACAAAACCGGAGCCAGTTATGAATCCAACGGCACCACTGGCGTTGCCCATGTCCTGGAACACATGATGTTCAAAGGCACCAAAACACTCGGCCCCAATGAATTTTCACGCATCATCGCTGCCAATGGCGGACGCGAAAACGCCTTCACTGGACAAGATTACACCGCCTATTTCCAACAACTGGAAAAAAGTCGCCTGCCCATCAGCTTTGAGCTGGAAGCTGACCGCATGGCCAACCTCAACCTGCGTGCCGAAGACTTCGCCAAAGAAGTGAAAGTGGTCATGGAAGAACGCCGCATGCGTACCGAAGACAGACCGCGTTCGCTGACTTACGAACACTTCGCCGCCACCGCCTTTGTCAACAGCCCCTATCATCAACCCATTATCGGCTGGATGAATGACCTGGAAAACATGAATGTGGATGACATGCGCAACTGGTACAAAGACTGGTATGCCCCCAACAACGCCACACTGGTGGTCGCAGGTGATGTCAATGCAAAAGCCGTTTTTGAACTGGCGCAAAAAACCTACGGTAAAGTAAAAGCCCGCCCAATTCCTGTGCTGAAACCACAAACAGATTTTGAACAAAAAGGTATCAAGCGCATTGTGGTAAAAGCGCCTGCACAGGTGCCATACATGCTCATGGGCTACAAAGTACCGGTGGTGGCAACCGCCAAAACCGACTGGGAACCCTATGCACTGGAAATGTTAGCCAGCGTACTCGATGCCGGTGAAAGCTCTCGTTTTGCCAAAGAACTGGTGCGTGGTCAACAAATTGCAACCAGTGTGGGTGCCGGTTATGACCTTTATTCACGACTCGACAACCTGTTTATGTTCAGTGGTACCCCCGCCAAAGGCAAAACCATTGACGAACTGGAAAAAGCCATTCGCGCACAAATCCAGAAAATCAAAACCGAACCCGTAAACCAGGCAGAACTGGATCGCATCAAAGCACAAGTCGTTGCCAGCAAAGTTTATGAAAAAGATTCCCTGTTTTATCAAGCCATGCAAATGGGCACACTGGCCACGGTAGGGCTTGACTGGCAACTGATGGATCAATTTGTGGAACGCCTGCGCGCAGTAACACCGGAACAAGTGCAAGCCGTGGCGAAAAAATACTTGATCGATGATTATCTGACCGTGGCCGTATTGGAACCACAGTCCACGCCTGCACCCGCCGCCGCAAACGGAGGCCACTCACATGCCCATTAATTCAAAAAACTCAAAAAGCAAAAATATGAACAATAAATTATTTTTTGGCCTGCTCATGAGCAGCATCCTGTTTTTCACCGCACTGATCAGCACAACCGCCAGCGCCAGCCCGGACATTGAACACTGGCGTACAACAAACGGAACCCGCGTTTATTTTGTACCGGCCCCCGAACTGCCCATCGTTGACATACGCATCATTTTTAATGCCGGTGCGGCACGCGACGAAGACATGCCCGGCACAGCAATACTCACCAACGGTTTGTTAGCCGAAGGCGCGGGAGGATTGTCTGCCAATCAACTGGCAGAACAATTTGAATCCATCGGCGCTCGTTTTGGCAACAGCGCACAACGTGACATGGCCGTGCTCAGCCTACGCACCCTGACGGAGAAAAAAATATTCGACAGCGCAGTCAATACACTGACAACCATACTCACCCAACCGGACTTTCCCAAAACTGCCTTTGAACGTGAACGCAGCCGCCTGCTGACAACACTCAAACGGAATAAACAATCACCCGGCAAACAGGCCAACGAAACTTTTTTTAACGCTCTTTACAGCAAACACCCCTACCGTAATCAACCCACCGGCACAGAGGCTGGCATCAACGGGCTGGACACCGCAAAACTCAAGGCATTTTATGACCAATATTATGTAGGCAGTAATGCAATACTGGCCATCGTGGGTGATTTATCCCGCGCCGATGCTGAACAACTTGCACAAACCCTAATGGACAAACTACCCGAGGGTAAACCTGCGGACGACATACCTCCCGTCGAAGCACTGACAGACGGCAAAGAAATCCGCATTGATCACCCCTCCGCACAAACGCATATTCTAGTCGGCCAACCCGGCATGAAACGCGGCGATCCTGATTATTTTGCCCTCTATGTCGGCAATCATATACTGGGTGGCAGTGGACTGGTGGCACGTCTCTCCAATGAAATACGTGAAAAACGCGGACTGGCTTACAGCAGCTACAGCTACTTTGTGCCCATGCAACAAAACGGCCCCTTTACCATTGGCCTGCAAACTAAAAATGAATCCGCCAACGAAGCCTTAACAGTGCTGCGTGAAACCATCAGCACATTCGTCAAAGAAGGAGCCACAGCAGAAGAACTGGAAGCCGCGAAGAAAAACATCACGGGTGGTTTTCCGTTACGCATATCCAGTAACAAAAAAATCATCGACTACATCGGCATGATCGGGTTTTACCAACTGCCCATGGACTACCTCGACACCTTTAATGAGCGCGTGCAGGCAGTAACCCTGGAAGATATCAAAACCGCCTTTCAGAAACGTGTTCATCCGGACAAAATGGCCACGGTCATGGTGGGTGGCGACGTTAATTCCACAGGTAAAAAATAAACCTCGCCATAGCGGCAACTGATACCGTGGAAATAACATACGCGATCAATGAGAGGCCCAGTGTCGATGAATTTATCGACGTGCTTGTTTCCTCCACCCTGGCCGAACGTCGGCCAATGGAGGATCGAGCCTGTATTGAAGGCATGCTGGAAAATGCCAACCTTGTAGTCACAGCACGCTACAAAAATAAACTGGTAGGTATCGCGCGTTCGATAACCGACTTTCACTACGCCTGTTATTTATCCGATATCGCCGTTGACCAGGCACACCAAAATAGCGGCATCGGCAAGCAACTCATAATGCACACCCAGCAACAGTTAGGCACACACTGCAAATTGATCTTACTCTCCGCACCAGACGCCGCAAACTACTATCCAAAAATCGGCTTCAGCCAACATCCACACGCCTGGGTGTTGAATGAAGGTCAAACATTAAAACAAGAGCACTGACACCATGACTCAGATTCAACTACAAATTCTCGACTCACGCATCGGTAAAGACATCGAACTGCCGCACTACGCCACCGATGGCTCTGCCGGCATGGATCTACGTGCCTGCATTGATGAAGCCCTGGAAATTAAACCCGGCGAAACCCATTTGATTCCCACCGGCATAGCCATCCATATTGGTGACCCAAAATTGGCCGCTGTGTTATTACCACGCTCAGGCCTGGGTCACAAACACGGCATCGTGTTGGGCAATCTCACCGGACTTATTGATTCAGATTATCAGGGACAATTATTTGTATCCTGTTGGAACCGTGGCGACAAAACCTTCA
>Ga0256839_1003134_pt1 | contig 17401 bp, 13 predicted proteins | sample 354166metaG_FD_185968 | JGI IMG/M metagenome (GOLD analysis project Ga0256839, IMG submission 185968) | Hydrothermal vent microbial communities from Mid Atlantic Ridge, Atlantic Ocean - 354-166 | ecosystem: Environmental > Aquatic > Marine > Hydrothermal vents | place: Atlantic Ocean: Mid... | reverse complement strand
TTTGACAGGGTGCCGAAATTCCCTATAATTACGTCCGCCTCGTGGGGCTGTAGCTCAGTTGGGAGAGCGCGACAATCGCACTGTCGAGGTCAGGGGTTCGAGTCCCCTCAGCTCCACCTGAGCAGGCCAGAAACTTCGTGGGGCTGTAGCTCAGTTGGGAGAGCGCCTCAATGGCATTGAGGAGGTCAGGGGTTCAAGTCCCCTCAGCTCCACCTCTCAAAGGCGCCTGGAGAATTCCAGGCGTTTCTTTTCCAACCCGGCCGGAGCGAAAGGCGTCGAACAGGAGTAGTAGGCCATCCCGCAGCGAGCCGGGGAGGGTGGGAGCCCGGCACGGCGCCCGGGAGCGCCACGAGGCCGAACTCGCCTGTGAGCCGCGGCGGTGAACGTCGCCCCGACCTGAGCCGCCGACGGGTGCGCCCGTTACAGCGCCCCGAGAGCCGGCCCCATGTGCGGGGCCGGAAGCAGGGTGGTACCGCGGAGGTTGCCCCTTCGTCCCTGGCGGATGAAGGGGTTTTTTTCGTTGTGGGCGTTGCAAGGTGTTCCCTCAGATCCTGAACGACGGGGAGGGTGATATGGCCGATCAGGTGGACCGCTACGACCATCGGCACGTCGAGGCCAAGTGGCAGGCCGAGTGGGAGCGCGCGCGCCTCTACGAGGTCCGGGAGGACCCCGACCGCCCCAAATTCTACATGCTCTCCATGTTCCCCTATCCCAGCGGCAACTTGCACACGGGCCACTGGTATGCCTTCGCGCCGGCCGACACGTATGCCCGCTTCAAGCGAATGCAGGGCTACAACGTCTTCTTCCCCATCGGCTTTGACGCCTTTGGCCTGCCGGCCGAGAACGCCGCCATCAACCACAACGTCCACCCGAAAACATGGACCTACAGCAACATCGCACACATGCGCCAGCAGTTCCGCCGCATGGGCCCCTCCTTCGACTGGTCCCGCGAGATCATCACCTGCGATCCCGAATACTACCGCTGGAACCAGTGGTTCTTCCTCAAGTTCTACGAGCGGGGCCTGGCCTACCGCGAGCTGGCCCCCGTGGACTGGTGCCCCCGCTGCAACACCACCCTGGCCCGCGAGCAGGTCGTCGGCCCGGAACGGCGGTGTGAGCGCTGCAACACGCCCGTGATCAAGCGGGAGCTGGAGCAGTGGAAGCTGCGCATCACCGCCTACGCCGAGGAGCTCCTCGAGGACGTGGAGACGTTGGAGTGGCCCGAGCACATCAAGGTGATGCAGCGCAACTGGATCGGCCGCAGCCGGGGCGCCTACATCCGCTTCCCCGTCCAAGGGCTCGACGAGGTGATCGAGGTCTTCACCACCCGCCCGGACACGGTCTACGGCGCCACCTTCATGGTGCTGGCCCCCGAGCACCCGCTGGTCAGGCGGGTCACCACGCCCGACCAGCGCGAGGCTGTGGAGGCGTACATCTACCAGGCCGCCCGGCAGAGCGAAATTGACCGCATGAACGCCGAGCGGGAGAAGACGGGCGTCTTCACCGGCGGGTACGCCATCAACCCCTTCACCGAGGAACCCATCCCCATCTGGATTGCCGACTACGTGCTCATGGGGTACGGCACTGGCGCCATCATGGCCGTGCCGGCGAGCGACGAGCGCGACTGGGAGTTCGCCGAGAAGTACGGCCTGACCATCCGCCCCGTGGTGGTGCCCCTGGACTGGGACGGGCCCGACCTGGAGTCGGCCTACACCGGCCCCGGCAAGATGGTCAACAGCGGCCCCTTCGACGGCACCATCACCCTGGGCAAGTACTGGCGCGACGAGTGGACGCCCAAGTTGGCCGCCGAACACGGCATCGAGCTCGGCGAGGGGCAGCCCGAGGGCAAGGAGGCCATCATCGCCAAGCTGGAGGCCGATGGGCTGGGCCGGGGCGGCGTCACCTACCGCCTGCGCGACTGGCTCATCAGCCGCCAGCGCTACTGGGGCACCCCCATCCCCATCGTCTACTGCGATGCCTGTGGCATCGTGCCGGTCCCCGAGGACCAACTGCCCGTGCTCCTGCCCGAGGACGTGGACTTCCGCCCCACGGGCGAGTCTCCCCTCAAGTTCCACGAGGAGTTCCGCCGTACCACCTGCCCCCAATGTGGTGGCCCGGCCGAGCGGGAGATCGACACGATGGACACCTTCGTCGATTCCTCCTGGTACCAGTACCGCTTCCTGAGCCCGCACTACGACCAGGGGCCCTTCGACCCCGCGGAGAAGAAGTGGCTGCCCGTGGACCAGTACACCGGCGGCGCCGAACACGCCGTCATGCACCTGCTCTACGCCCGCTTCTGGACCAAGGTCATGCGCGACATGGGGCTGGTGGACTTCGACGAGCCCTTCCCCCGCCTCTTCAGCCAGGGGGTCATCCTGGGGCCGGACGGCCAGAAGATGTCCAAGAGCCGGGGCAACGTGGTGGAACCCGATCCCCTGGTGGACGAGTACGGCGCCGACACGGTGCGGGGCTACCTGATGTTCATCGGCCCGTGGAACGAAGGAGGGCCCTTCAGCATGGAGGGCATCGAGGGGATCCGACGTTTCGTCCACCGCGTCTGGGACATGGTGTTGGTGCCGGCCGACGTGCCCGCCGACGCCGCGCCATCGGAGGAGCAGGTGCGCCAGGCTCGCCGGCGGCTCCACCAGACCATCGCCAAGGTGACCGACGACCTCGAAACCTTCAGCTTCAACACGGCCTTGGCCGCCATGATGCAGTTCAGCAACGACCTGCGCGCGTGGAAACAGACCGGCCTGGCCAACCACGAGGTCTGGCAGGAGTGCATCCTCACCTTCGTGAAGCTCCTGGCCCCCTTCATGCCCCACGTCGCCGAGGAGCTGTGGGCCCGCTTGGGCCAGCCCTACAGCGTCCACACCCAGCCCTGGCCCACGTGGGACCCCGACCTGGCCCGCGAGGAGACCTTCGAGCTGGTGATTCAGGTCAACGGCCGCGTGCGAGACCGCCTGCAGGTGCCCGTTGACATCACCGAGGAGGAGGCCCGCGAGCTGGCCCTGCGCAGCGAGCGGGTGCGGCGCTTCTTGGACGGCAAGTCGCCCCGCCGGGTCATCTACGTGCCCGGACGCCTGATCAACATCGTGGTCTGAGCGACCGCGACCACAGGAGGAGGTGCGCCATGACAACCCGCCAACCCGTCCACACCGACCGGGCGCCGGCCGCCATCGGCCCCTACTCCCAGGCCATCCGCGCCGGCCACCTGGTCTTCACCGCCGGCCAAGTGGGCATCGACCCGTCCACCGGCAAGCTCCTGGAGGGCACCGAGGCCCAGACCCGCCAGGCCATGCGGAACCTCCAGGCCATTTTGGAGGCGGCCGGCAGCGGGCTGGACCACGTGGTCAAGACCACCATCTTCGTCGCCGACCTGAACGACTTTGCCCTGGTCAACGAAGTCTACGGCAGCTTCTTCTCCGGCACGCCGCCGGCCCGCTCCACCGTGCAGGTGGCCCGCCTGCCCCTCGACGCGCGCGTGGAGATCGAGATGGTGGCCGTGGTGCCGGGGGAGGAGAGAGCACCTCTCCCCTGAAAAGCGGCCTGCTGTCCTCCCGGTGACGGAAGAAAAAAACGGCCACCCGAACCCTGCCGGGTGGCCGCCTTGGTGTCGTCGGCCTTCGCTCACGCCGCCTGCTGGTGCCCTTGGGAGGAGAAAACTTCCCTGGGCACGTGGCCGGCCACCAGCTCTCGGCGGTACCGGTCCCAGAGGATGGGCAGCTCGCGGTTGATCTCCTCCAGGCGCTTGCGCTGTTCCGGCGTCAGTTGGTGGCGGGCGGCGATCTGGTACAGGTGGAACCGCTCGTTGGAGAGCTTCTGAATCGCCTCCAAGGTGCTCTCGCTCCACATGGTGACCTCCTTCCCTCCGGGAAAAACGTGTGTTAGGACCCTTCACACCGTGAGAGCCGAACGACTTCCGCCCTCATCTCCCGAGGAGGGGAAGCCGCTCATCAGGGGACGACCCGGGGAGACTCCAACTCCCAGGGGAACACAGTAGGGCATGGGTGTCAGAAGGGCGTTGGAGCGCTGTTAGAAAGGTGTTAGAGGCTCAGGCCGCCCTGCGCTGATGTGACCGGGAGCGCGACCGTGAGGGAACGTGTCGCCGGCGGGCCGGCCGGAGCGTCTCCCAGAGCGTGCTCCCCCCGACCCACCAGAAGCCCAGCGTGTAGAGGAGCAGGAAGGGCACGGCCGTCCAGCGGTGCTGGGCCACGGCCACGGCAGCGCAGAGGGCCGCGTAGCCCCCCATGGCCAGCTCGGCCCACGTGGTGCCGTCGGCCGGCAGGCGGTAGGCCGTGCGGCCCCGGCCTGGCCTGGCGCCGAACTTGGGCGTGCGCGCGAACTCCCCGCCGGACCGGAAGAGCCCCTCCACCACGGCCCGCGCGTTGTTGCACGCCAGCCCCACGCCCAGCACCATGAGCGCCGGCAGCCAGAGGAGCCGACGCCCCCAGTCGGCGCGCAGGGCCTGCTGGGCGGTCACGTAGAGCAGCGGCGCGCTGAGCCCCAGGAGCCCTAGCCAGGCCGGGGGCAGGCTCGTCTCCATGTGCTTGTCCGCCACCAGGAGGGGAAGCGTGAGCAGCAGCAGGATCACCATGCCGGGGTGAATGAAGTAGCCCGTCAGGTGGAGCAGCCCCAAGAGGCGCACGTGCCAGGGGAGCCGGCTGCGCAGCAGTGACCCGGCCAGGAGCCGCACACACTGGGCCGACCCCTTGGCCCACCGGAACTGCTGTCGCTTGAAGGCGGTCATCTGGGGCGGAATTTCGGCCGGCGCGGTCACCTCGGGCAGATAGGCCACTCGCCAGCCGAGCAGTTGCGCCCGGTACGAGAGGTCCAAGTCCTCGGAGAGCGTCTCGCTGCGCCACCCCCCGGCCTCCTCGATGCAGCGCCGGCGCCAGAGCCCGGCCGAGCCGTTGAAGTTCAACAGCAGGCCGTTCTGGGCCCGGGCCGGCTGTTCCACGCCGAAATGGCCGTCCAGCGCCAGCGCTTGGGCGCGGGTGAGGGGGGAGGCCTCGGCGTTGAGGTGCTCCCAGCGTGTCTGCACGACGCCTACCTCGGGGTGGTGGACCAAGAAGGGCACAGTGCGGCGCAGCCAGTCGGGCGGGGGGACGAAGTCGGCGTCGAAGATGGCGATGAACTCGCCGGCGGCCAGCTTCAGCCCGTGCTCCAGGGCGCCGGCCTTGTAGCCCGTGCGCTCCCCCCGCCGGATCAGCCGGATGTTCACCCCTCGCTGCTGCCAGAACTGCACGCGCCGCGCGGCCAAGCGGGTGGTGGCGTCCGTGGAATCGTCCAACACTTGGATCTCCAGCCGGTCGGCGGGGTAGTCGAGCCGGGCCACGGCGTCGATGAGGCGCACAATGACGTAGCGCTCGTTGTAGACGGGAAGCTGCACCGTCACCCGGGGCCATGCCTCAGGGGGAGGACAACACGCCCCCGCCGCCGTGGCGCGCCGTCGTCCCCGGAGGTGAAGGCCGACCATGATCAGCGCGTGGGCGCCGTAGAGGCTCAACAGGACGACCACGGCCGTGTAGAGCGCGATCAATATCCCCATACTTCCCCCGCACGTTTCCGAGGTGCCTTGTGCCCTGGAGCACAAACGGTTCGATTGTACCACCGCCGTGGTTTCCTGACAATCGCTGTAGCCTGTGCTGACGGCGAGGGGACTTGTGCCGTCCAAGAATGTGAAGTAGAATCCCCCAAACGCTTTCGGCTGTGTGAGGAAAAGGGGATTTCTGGGAGGAACATATGGCTCGGCTCACTCATGTGGACGAAAAGGGGCGCGCCCGCATGGTGGACGTGGGGGGCAAGCCCGACACGGCGCGCGAGGCCGTGGCCCGCGGGCGCCTCTACATGCGGCCCGAGACGTTGGCCCTCATCCGGGCCAACGGGCTGGAGAAAGGGGATGCCTTGGCGGTGGCCAACGTGGCCGGCATCATGGCCGCCAAGCGGACCCACGAGCTGATCCCCATGTGCCACCCCCTGCTCCTGACCCACGTGCAGGTGGACTTCACCTTCTCCCCCGAGGGGAGCGAGCCCGCTTACGTGGAGGTGCAGGCCACGGTGCGCACCGCCGGCAAGACGGGCGTGGAGATGGAGGCCCTGACGGCCGTCACTGTGGCCGCCCTCACCCTCTACGACATGGCCAAGGCCGTGGACCGGGCCATGCGCATCGCCGACGTGCGCCTCGTGCGCAAGTCGGGCGGCAAGAGCGGCGAAATCGTGCTGGAACCTTCGGCTACAGAATCGTGAAGTACCGCTCGATCTCCCAGCCGCTGACGTAGACCCGGTAGTCGTCCCACTCCTGCCGCTTGGCCTCCATGAAGCGCTCGAAGATGTGGGGCCCCAAGGCTGCGGCCACCACTTCGTCGCGCTCCAGCTCGGCCAACGCTTCGCCCAAGGAGCCGGGCAGCGTCCGCAGTTGTCGCTGGGCCAGCCGGCGCTCGTCCAAGTGGTAGAGGTCCTCCTCGGCCGGCGGGGGCGGCTCGATGCCGCGGCGGATGCCGTCCAGGCCGGCCTTGAGCATCACGGCGAAGGCCAAGTAGGGGTTGGCCGAGGGGTCGGGGCAGCGGAGCTCCACGCGCGTGGACTGGGGGCGCCCCGGGCTGATGCGGGGCACGCGAATGAGGGCCGAGCGGTTGTGGCGGGCCCACGAGATGTAAACCGGCGCCTCGTAGCCGGGCACCAGGCGCTTGTAGGAGTTGACCGTGGGCGCGATGACGGCGGCCATGCCCCGCGCGTGGGCCAGTTGGCCGGCGATGAAGTGGAGCGCCACGTCGCTCAAGCCGTACTCCGAGTCGGGGCCGTAGAAGGCGTTCTGGCCGCTCTCCACGTGGGCCAAGCTCTGGTGCGTGTGCATCCCCGAGCCGTTGATGCCGGCGATGGGCTTGGGCATAAAGGTGGCGTAGAGGCCGTTTCGCTGGGCAATGGCCTTGACGGTAATGCGCAGGGTGACCACGTTGTCGGCCGTGCGCAGGGCGTTGTCGTACCGGAAGTCGATCTCGTGCTGGCCGGCGGCCACCTCGTGGTGGGCGGCCTCCACGTTGATCTCCAGCGCCTCGAGGGCGTTGACGATCTGGCGCCGCACGTCCACGCCCAAGTCCGTGGGCACGTCGAAGTAGCCGGCGCGGTCGTGGGGCTCCAAGGTGGGGTGACCCTGCTCGTCCCGCTTGAAGAGGAAGAACTCGGGCTCCGGCCCGGTGAAATAGACGAAGCCCAGCTCCTCGGCCTCGCGCATGACGCGGCGCAGGGCCTCGCGGGGGTCGCCGATGAAGGGCTCGCCGTCGGGGGTGTAGACGTCGCAGATGACGCGGGCGGTCACGTTGGGGCTCTGTTCCCAAGGGATGACGGCGAAGGTGGAGAGGTCGGGCATCAGGTACATGTCGCTCTCGGCCACGCGGGCGAACCCCTCGATGGACGAGCCGTCGAACCAGACGCCGTGCTCCACGGCCTCGTCGAACTGGTCGATGGGAATGGTCACGTTCTTGACGTTGCCGATGATGTCGGTGAACTGGAGCTGGACGAACTTCACCTTGCGGGCGGCGATGATCTCCTTCACGCGGTCGCGGTGTTCGTCGTTCCTGGCGCTCATCTTTTCCCCCTGTGCCGGATGCCTCCTCGCCCTGTGAGTGTGGCGTCGGGCCGGACTCTCCCTCTCCTCGGTGGTGCGTGAGCGCGGACAAAGTGGGTCGATCTCTTCGCAGGAGAACGCTCCCCCCAGAGGATGGCGTGCGGGGACATGGCCTGCCGGGAAAAGGCGCGCGGGGGAACGGGGAGGCTCTGCCCCGTTCCCCCCACGCGTGTGCCGCGGGTGGTGCTAGATGTCGAAGTAGAGCACGAACTCATAGGGGTGTGGCCGCAGGCGGACCGGGTCCACCTCGTTCTCGACCTTGTACTGGATGTAGGCGTCCAGCAGGTCGCGGGTGAAGACATCGCCGCGCATCAGGTACTCGTGATCGCGCCGGAGCTCGGCCAGCACCTCGGCCAAGGAGCCGGGCGTGGACTTGACCTTCTCGGCCTCCTCGGGGGGCAGGTCGTAGAGGTCCTTGTCGATGGGCTCGCCCGGGTCGAGGCGGCGCTGGATGCCGTCCAGGCCGGCCATGAGCAGGGCCGCGAAGCAGAGATAGGGGTTGGCCGTGGGGTCGGGCGCGCGGAACTCGACGCGCTTGGCCTTGGGGCTCTTGGAGTACATGGGAATGCGGCAAATGGCCGAGCGATTGCGCTGGGAGTAGACCAAGTTGATGGGCGCCTCGTAGCCGGGCACCAGCCGCTTGTAGGAGTTGGTAGTGGGCGCGGCGAAGGCCAAGATCGAGGGCGCGTGGTTGAGCAGGCCGCCGATGTAGTGGCGGGCCGTCTCGGAGATCTGGGCGTAGCCGGCCTCGTCGAAGAAGATGTTGCGCTCGTCCTTCCAGAGGCTCTGGTGGGTGTGCATGCCCGAGCCGTTGTCGGCGTAGAGGGGCTTGGGCATGAAGGTGGCTGTCAGGCCGTGTTGGCGGGCCACGCTCTTGACGATGTACTTGTAGATCATGAGCTTGTCGGCCATGCGGGTGAGGGTGTCGAAGCGCATGTCGATCTCACCCTGCCCGGCCGTGGCCACCTCGTGGTGGTGGACCTCCACCTCGACGCCCACCTGCTCCAGGGCCAGCACCATGCGGCTGCGCACGTCCTGGAGCGTGTCCGTGGGGGGCACGGGGAAGTAGCCCCGCTTGGGCGGAATCTGGCCGCCCAAGTTCTCCCCCTCGCGGCCGCTGTTCCACCACGCCTCGGGGCTGTCCACCTCGTAGAAGGCGCTGTAGGGCTCGGCGCTGTAGCGCACGCGGCTGAAGATGAAGAACTCGGCCTCGGGGCCCCAGAAGCTCACGTCGGCGATGCCCGTCTGCTTCAGGTAGGCTTCCGCCTTCTTGGCCACGTAGCGCGGGTCGCGCGTGTAGGGCTGACGGGTCACGGGGTCGTAGACATCGCAGATGAGCACGAGAGTGGGGACTTCGAGGATGGGATCGATGAAGGCCGTCGTGGGGTCGGGGATGAGGATCATGTCCGACTCCTCGATGGCCTGGAAGCCGCGGATCGAGGAGCCGTCGAAGCCCACGCCGTCCTCGAAGGCGTCCTCGTCGAGGGCGCGGGCCGGGATGCTGAAGTGCTGCCACGTGCCCGGCAGGTCGGTGAAGCGGAAGTCCACGATCTGAATGTTGTGCTCCTTGATGGCTGCCAGCACATCTTGAGGTGTGTTGCACGAGAGCGCCATACGTTCACTCCTCTCCTTGAAATTTTTGGTGAGAACTGTGTGGGTGGACTGAGCCCGGCGTTTCCCTGTGGCTTCTCGTGGTGTGGGAGCTGGGCTCGCTTGGTGCCGGGGCGCCGGCGCGCCGGCGGGGGTCGGCCGCGGTGCCGTGTCATGAGCTATGGTAGCCCATTTGGGTGCCCCTTCCTACAGACACTCTACCCGGAAAAGGGCGGTCGGCACTTGTGCAAAGTGCACAAATGCCCTGGGAAGGGCCTGTGCCGGCGGCGGGCTTGTGCAGATGGACAGCTCGGTGTACTATAGGCGCGCGGGTTGGCCTCACTCCGCGTCGTCGTTGAGGCGACGTGTGCGGTGTGGGCTTGTTTTTTGGACGGGGTGCCAAAACGTTTTACCAAACGTGTTGTCCCCCTGCCGACCTGGGTTCTGGCGCAGGGGAGCCGTCAAGGTCGGTGAACTTGCCACTACACCTCGAACGGAGAGTGCCCATGCTCACACAGGTTCCCGTACAACCCAAGTCACTCCAGGACTACCGCCCCGTGGTGGGCGACGACGTGATCGACCGCCTCTACGCCCTGGCCGAGCCCCTGCGCGGGGCGCGCGTGGTCCACGTCAACGCCACCGCTTACGGCGGGGGCGTGGCCGAGATTCTCCAGTCCCTTGTGCCCCTCATGCGCGATGTGGGGCTGGACGCCCGTTGGGAAGTCATCGAGGGCAGCGACGAGTTCTTCAACGTGACCAAGACCATGCACAACGGGCTTCAGGGCATGGACGTGCCTTTCGAGGAGGAACACCGCGCCATTTGGGTGCGCTACAACCGCCTCAACGCCGAGAACTTTTCGGGCCCTTACGACTTCGCGGTGATCCACGACCCGCAGCCGGCCGGGCTGCACCACTTCACGGCCGGCAAGCCGGCCCGCCACTGGATCTGGCGGTGCCACATCGACACCTCGGCGCCCACGCCGGCCTTCTGGGAGTTCCTCGTGCCCTACTTGAACGGCTACGGGGCCGGCATCTTCACCATGCGTGAGTACGTGGGCCCCGGGCTCCACTTCCCCCACCTGGCCATCATCGCGCCCACCATCGACCCCCTCTCCCCCAAGAACCGCTCCATGTCCTCCGACGAGGCGCGCCGTGTTGTGGCCCGCTTCGGCGTGGACACCGAACGGCCTCTCATGCTCCAGGTGAGCCGGTTCGACCCCTGGAAGGACCCCTTGGGGGTCATCGACGCCTACCGGCTGGTGAAGGCCCACGTGCCCGAGCTCCAGTTGGCCCTGGTGGGCTCGATGGCCTCTGACGACCCGGAAGGGTGGTCCCTCTACGACCGCACCCTGCGCCACGCTGGCGAGGACTTCGACATCCACGTGCTCCACAACTTCCACGGCGTGGGCAACGAGGAGGTCAACGCCTTCCAGACTGCTGCCGACGTGGTGGTTCAGAAGTCCCTGCGGGAGGGCTTTGGCCTGGTGGTGACCGAGGCCCTCTGGAAGGGCAAGCCGGTGGTGGGCGGACGGGCCGGCGGCATTCCCCTCCAGGTGATAGAGGGCCAGACCGGCTTCCTGGTGGAGAGCGTGGAGGCGTGTGCCGACCGGGTGCTTTACCTGCTCCGCTTCCCCGAGGAGCGCGCCCGCATGGGCGAGCGGGGGCGGGAGCACGTGCGCCGTCATTTCCTCATCACCCGCCTGTTGGAGGACTACCTGCGCCTGTTCCTCCAGATGGAGGGGCAGAGCGCCTGAACTGGGAGGTGGAACATGGCGCGCTTCAGGAAGGAGTTGGAGACGGCCTGCCGCCTGGCCCGCGAGGCCGGGCGGCTGCTCATGAAGTTCTACGGCGCGGCCGGCCGCGTGGTGGAGAAGGAGGGGGGCTCCCCCCAGAGCGAGGCGGACAGGGCCGTGAACGCCTACATCGTGGAGGCGCTGCGCGCCGCCTTTCCCCGCGACGGCCTCTTGGCCGAGGAGTCGCCCGACACCATGCGCCCCGACCCCGAGAGCGTGCGCGTCTGGATGGTGGACCCCCTCGACGGGACGCGGGAGTTCCTGGAGGGGGTGGGGCAGTTCGTGGTGCAGATCGGCCTCGTCTACCGGGGCCGGCCCGTGTTGGGGGTGGTCTACCAGCCGGTGACGGAGAAGCTCTACTACGGCCTGGTGGGCGAGGGCGCCTACCTGGAGCGGGGTGCGCGGGTGGAGCGCCTGCGGGTGAGCGCACGGCAGGAGGTGAGCGCCTTTCGGGCGGTGGTGAGCCGTTCCCACGCCTCCCCGCTCACGGCGCGCCTCTTGGAGGTGCTCGGCGTCCGCCAGGTGGTCCCCACCGGCAGCGTGGGGCTGAAGGTGGCCGCGCTGGTGGAGGGAGAGGCCGAGCTTTACGTTCACCCTTCCGGCCACACAAACCTGTGGGACACGGCCGCGCCGGAAGCCCTCCTGGTGGCCGCCGGCGGGCTCATGACCGACTGCTTTGGCCGGCCCCTCGATTACCGTGGCCGTGACGTGGAGAACCGCTACGGCCTGTTGGCCAGCAACGGCACGGTCCACGGGGAGATCGTGGCCCGCATTGCCCCGCTGATCGAGGGGGTTCTGGGCCCGACGAGGGCCGCCGGCCAGTGAGGCCGCGGGTTAGAGGAGCGTGGGCGCCGTGCGCTGCAGGTATTGCCCGCTGCCGGGCGTGCCCAGGAAGCGGTCGCCGTCCACGATGAGCCGGCCGCGGGAGAAGACCTGCTCGGGCCGGCCGACGACTTCCCACCCCTCCCACAGGTTGTAGTCCACGTTCATGTGGTGGGTCCGCGCGCTGCGCACGTGGCGGGCTGAGGGGTTCCAGATGACCACGTCGGCGTCGCTCCCCACGGCCACGGTGCCCTTGCGGGGGTAGAGGCCGAAGAGCTTGGCCGGCGCCGTGCTGGTGAGCTCCACGAAGCGGTGGAGGCTCAAGCGGCCCTCGTGGACGCCGGCGTGGTAGAGCATGATGAGGCGGTCCTCGATGGCCGGCACGCCGTTGGGGATGTGGTCGAAGCGGTCGCGCCCCAGGTCCTTCTGGCCGGCGAAGTTGAAGGGGCAGTGGTCCGTGCTGACCACGGCGAGCTCCCCCCGGGCAAGCCCCTGCCACAGGGCCTCGCAGTCCTCGCGGGTGCGGAAGGGGGGAGAACAGACCCACTTGGCGCCCTCGAAGTCGGGGCGGGCCAGCTCCTCGGCCGTGAAGAAGAGGTACTGGACGCACGTCTCGGCGTAGACGGGGCGGCCCCGTGCCCGCGCGTTGGCCACGGCGGCCAGGGCGTCCCGCTGGGTGAGGTGGACGATGTAGACGGGGGCGCCGGCCATCTCCGCCAGCCAGATGGCCCGGGCCGTGGCCTCGGCCTCGGCCTGGGGCGGGCGGGTGTGGGCGTGCCAGATGGGGGCTGTCTCCCCCCGGGCCAGGGCCTCGCGCACCAGGATGTCGATCACGTCGCCGTTTTCGGCGTGGACGATGGGCAACAGCCCCAGCTCGGCCGCGCGCCGGCAGACGCGGAAGAAATCCCCGTCGCTGAGCTGGTAGACCCCCTTGTAGGCCAGGAAAAGTTTGACGCTGGTCACGCCCCACGTGGGGAGCTGGGCCATTTCCTCCAGGACCTCGGGGCGGGGGTCGGTGATGGAGACGTGGAAGCCGTAGTCGATGACGGCCTTGCCCTCGGCCCGGGCATGCCAGGCGTCCAGGGCCTCGCGCAGGGAGTGGCCCCGGGCCTGGTTGGCGAAGTCGATGTGGCAGGTGGTGCCCCCGAAGGCGGCGGCGACGTGGCCGGTGAAGAAGTCGTCGGCCGAGACGGTGCCCCAGGAGGCGAGCTCCAAGTGGGTGTGCACGTCGATGCCGCCGGGCAGAACGTACTTGCCGGTGGCGTCCACTGTGCGATCGGCCTGGACGGTGGAGGCCAAGTCCCGGCCGATGAGGGCCACCCGTTCGCCTTCGATGAGGATGTCGGCCACGTAGGTGTCCGTGGCCGTGACGATCTGCCCGCCGACGATGAGGGTCTTCATGGGAGGTTCTCCTGGGGAAATTGGACTGCTGGTACTCCGGGTGGAGGCGCCCCGGGAGGGATTCGAACCCCCGACCGACGGCTTAGAAGGCCGCTGCTCTGTCCGCTGAGCTACCGGGGCGCGGCGAGTGTGTCGGATATCCCCCAGACACGTGGAGGGAGGGACTGGGGATTCTCCCCAGCCCCTGTCTTCTTTATTGTAACGAATATCGTGTGGGCAGACAAACGTCAGCCCCCCATGCGCTCGATTACGGCCTCGGCGAACTCGGCCGTGCCCACTTGGGTGGCGCCCTCCATCTGGCGCGCCAGGTCGTAGGTGACGACTTTGTCCTGGATGGCGGCCGCAATGCCCCGACGCACGAGCTGGGCCGCCTCCTCCCAGCCCATGTGTTCCAGCATCATCACGCCGCTCAGGGTGAGGGCTGTGGGGTTCACCTTGTTCTGGCCGGCGTACTTGGGGGCCGTGCCGTGAACGGCCTCGAAGACGGCCACCGTGTCGCCAATGTTGGCGCCGTGGGCGATGCCCAGGCCGCCCACTTGGGCCGCGGCCGCGTCGCTCAGGTAGTCGCCGTTGAGGTTGGGCAGGGCCAGCACGTCGTACTCGGCCGTGCGGGTGAGGAGCTGCTGGAGCATGTTGTCGGCGATGCGGTCCTTGATCACCACGGTGCCCTCCGGCTGCCGGCCGTCGAAGCGCTCCCACAGCTCCTGTTCGGTGATGGTCTGGTCGCCGAACTCCTCGCGGGCCAGCTCGTAGCCCCAGTCCCGGAAGGCTCCCTCAGTGTACTTCATGATGTTCCCCTTGTGGACGAGGGTGACGCTCTTGCGCCGGCGCTGGAGGGCGTAGCGGATGGCCTGGCGAACCAGCCGTTTGGTCTTGAACTCGCTGATGGGCTTGACGCCCACGCCGGTGGCCTCGACGTGGTCGATGTCCACGCCCATCTCGTCCCGCAGGAAGTTGAGGAACTTGACGGCTTCTGCCGTGCCGGCCTGCCACTCGATGCCGGCGTAGACATCCTCGGTGGCCTCGCGGAAGAGGACCATGTCCATCTGCTCGGGCCGGCGCACAGGGCTGGGCAGGCCCGGAATGTAGTAGACGGGCCGCACGTTGGCGTAGAGGTCCAAGCGCTGGCGGATGGCCACGTTGAGGCTGCGGATGCCGCCGCCCACAGGGGTGGTGAGGGGGCCCTTGATGCCCACGTGGTAGTACTCGAAGGCGCGCAGGGTCTCGTTGGGCAGCCATTCCCCGAAGCGCTCGTAGGCCCGCTCGCCAGCGAAGACCTCCACCCACGCGATGCGGCGGGCGCCGGCGTAGGCCCGCTCCACGGCCGCGTCGAGGATGCGGATCATGGCCGGCGTCACGTCCGTGCCAATGCCGTCTCCCAGGATGTAGGGGATGATGGGGCGGTCGGGCACCTGGAGGGTGCCGTCTTGCCACGTGATGCGTTCGCCGTCAGGCGGTGGGGTGAACGTGGTGAACTCCATACCTGTTTTCCTCCTTTAGAGTTTCGGGACGCTCGAAAGCTCCCGTTCTGGCTCGGTACGGCCTTCGCGGCGGAGCACTGTCTTGAGGGCGGTAATGGCCACTTCCAACATGTCAGGGGTCGGCTCCCGGGTGGTGAGCCGCTGGAGGGCAATGCCCGGGGCCATGAGGAGTCGCACGAGGGGGCGGTGGTAGTGGCTGGCGCCCCACCGGATGAGCTCGTAGCTGATGCCGGCCACCACGGGCACCAGGAGCAGGCGGGTGAGCACCCGCCAGATGAAGGCGGGGCGCCCCAGAAAGGCGAAGACGAGGACGCTCACCACGGCCACGACCAACAGGAAGCCGGTGCCACACCGCGGGTGGGTGAGGCCGAAGGGGCTCACGCCCTCCGGCGTGAGGGGGGCGCCGGCCTCGTAGGCGTTGATGGTCTTGTGCTCGGCCCCGTGGTAGGCGAAGACCCGGGCCACGTCCTCCATGCGGCCGATGGCCCCGATGTAGCCGATCAGGATGGCCAGCCGTATGAGCCCCTCGATCAGGTTGCTGGCCACGTCCGAGGCGATGAAGCGGTCCAGCCGGTGGACGATCACCAGGGGCACCACGAAGAAGAGGAGAATGGCCATCAGGAGGGAGAAGCCCACCAGCCCCCACGAGCTGGCCTGGTCCCAGCTTGTTCCGGCGGCCTCTTCTCCCCGCTCTTCCTCGGGCATGGCCACGTGGGCCGACCAGAGGAGGGCACGGGTGCCCAGGCCGATGGCGTCCCAGAGCATGACCAGCCCGCGCAGGAAGGGGAGCTTGCCCCACCGGCCGGTGTAAATGGGGGCGCTCAGCTCCTCGGCGTGGACGTGGATTGTGCCGTCGGGGGCGCGGACGGCCACGGCGACGTGGTGGCTCCCCCGGATCATAACGCCTTCGATGACGGCTTGGCCGCCGTAGGTGGGCTGTTCTGACATAGTGCTGCTCCGTTGTCTGCTCCGACCGCTGTGTTCGTGGGTGGCGGAGGAGTGCTTGCCGCCGCCAGCCGGGTTCATTGGGGCATGTGCGTCGGACGGGCGTTCCCGGCGGGTGGAGCCGGATGCGCAACGGGTCACATAGGTGTGCCCAGACGGGTGCCACCCCGCGCCGATTGTACCTGACGCCCGGCCGGATGTCAAAAGCGAGAACGGGGCTGCTCAGCGGATCACTGTTGCGAGGAGGAAGAAGAGGATGAAGAAGGCGCCCACGACCCAGACGATGTGGCGGGCGGAAGTGTGTCGCTCGGCCGGACGTGGGGGGAGCTCGTAAGCATCGTCGGCGCGAAGGCGCTGGAGGGCGTATTCCAAGTCCAGCTCCAGTTCTTCGGCCGTGCGCTGCCAGCGCCGGCGGGCCAAGAATTCCCGCAGCCACCCGCTCCAGCCCATCAGGTTGAGGGCCAGCAGCCCCACAATCAATACGAGCTCGACGCTCATGGCTGTTCCCCGTGACAGCACGACTTCGTCCGGTGGGGAGTGTCTCGTCTCTACTTTCAGTTCAACAGAGGAAGGTGAAAGGCGCGTAAACGCTGCCCCGCGTTCCGGTGACAACTTGTTCATGTTCGTGGCCGGGGCGGGAATGGTACCGGTCACGTCAAGGAACGTGACTTCCGCCGTTGCAGCCCGAGGCGGAGCCGAGCACATGGGCGGCCGTGGCCTTGAAGGTGAGCCCCACCGGGGTGCCGGGGGAGAGGCCGAGCTCCTCCACGGTGCGGCGGGTGACGAGGGCCACCATCTCGAACGCCCCACAATCGACCACCACGCGCACGTTCACCCCCGCCGGCCGGAGGCGGATCACGGTTCCCCGGAGCGCGTTGCGCGCGCTCGACCGGGGCAACTCGGGCGCGCCGGGCCACAGGGTGATGTCCTCCGGCCGCACGGCCACGCGAACGCGCCGGCCGCAGGGCCGGCCGGCGCCGGCCACCTCCACAAGGCTGTTTCCCACCCGCAGGCGGAGGAGTCCCCCGGAGATGGCGACCACCTCGGCGTCCAGCAAGTTCTCCACGCCCACGAAGGCGGCCACCTCCTCGTCCACGGGCCTGCTGAAGACCTCCTCCGGCGTGCCCACTTGGCGGATGCGGCCGTTGAGGAGCACGGCCACCCGGTCGGCCAGGGTGAGGGCTTCTTCGCGGTCGTGGGTGACGAGCACGGTGGTCTGGCCGGTTTCCCGGAGCAGGTCGAAGAGCTCGCCGAGCAGGTGGTGGCGTGTGGGGGCGTCCAGGGCGGCAAAGGGTTCGTCGAGGAAGAGGAGGTCGGGCTCGGTGGCGAGGGCGCGGGCCAGGGCCACGCGCTGCGCCTCGCCGCCCGAGAGGGCCCGCGCCCGCCGGCGCCGCAGGTGGGCGATGCCCAGCCGTTCCAGCCACCGGGCCACGCGGACACGTCGCTCCTCCCGTGGCAGGCGCCGGAAGAGAAGCCCCAAGGCCACGTTGTGTTCCACGCTCGTGTCGAGGAGCAGGGGGGCTTGCATGACCACGGCCAGGTGGCGGCGGTACCAGAGGGCCGCGCGGGGGCCAATGGCCCGGCCACGGAAGCGGAGCGTGCCCCGGTCGGGCCGTCTGAGGCCGGCCAACACGTGGAGCAGGGTGGACTTGCCGGCGCCGTTGGGGCCGATGATGGCCAAGGTCTCCCCGCTGAAGACGTCCAGCCGGGGAACGTCCACCACGACCTGCGGGCCGTGGCAG
>Ga0256839_1003133_pt1 | contig 17404 bp, 13 predicted proteins | sample 354166metaG_FD_185968 | JGI IMG/M metagenome (GOLD analysis project Ga0256839, IMG submission 185968) | Hydrothermal vent microbial communities from Mid Atlantic Ridge, Atlantic Ocean - 354-166 | ecosystem: Environmental > Aquatic > Marine > Hydrothermal vents | place: Atlantic Ocean: Mid... | reverse complement strand
CATAATGGACGCATCTAAGGTAACGCGTCCGGTTGCGTCCGGGTAGCCTCCGAGTCCAACAGTTCGTACGGTCGGATCGGCTTCGACTACCCGTACGCCTGCCTCTACTGCATCCAGCAGGCTGCCGCCCTGTTGAAGCGTCTGCCAGGCTGTCTCAACGGCCTGCTGGCCATGATTCCAGGTAGCTATCGCGACAGGCCGGGTGGCCTTCGCCCGCGAAGTACAGCGCATGCCCAGTAAACCCAGTAGCCCAGAATATAGGCCAAGGCGAAGCAGTTCTCTACGTTTCATTGCAATCACGGTTATAGCCTATTAGAACGCCAACACTCTATGCCGTCTCATCAAAATGCTCCCGCGCTTGCTCCTCTGTCCCCAGAACACTCCACTCCCCCGAACGCACCTGAGCCAATATCTTTTCCAGTCAACCGCCTCCCTAAAATAAACCAAAATCCTTCGGCCTACTACCCATAACGAGAGGTTGGAAGCGCTCTCTACCGGTTGCTTTTTGAAATTGAACAGTTGAATGCAATAAATTTTATATATAAATTTAGGTACTGTCCCCCACGAAACACGGTGCCTTCCTTGGAGATGTCTTGCTTTTTCCATCAGCCATAGGGGGAATCATGTCTTTAAAAAACAAAGGTCCTTCCAGAAAGGCGCGCAACATTTTTCGTATTGATGTACAGGCCACCCACGGCTGGCAGGTGCGCATTCAACGACAGAATCGGTCCTATACACAATTCTTTTCCGATAAGAAATACGGCTCTCCGACCAAAGCTTTCGAAGCGGCCCTGGCCTATCGAGATCGACTGCTGCAGGAGCTACCACCGCCTATCAACCCCACGGCCCGTCTGCGTACGCCAGAAGTACGCCGCAAAGCTGCCGAAGCGATCAATCGCTCCGGCGTCATTGGGATTGGCTTCAGCATCAAGGTAACGCGTCAGGGAGTACGCCGTCCTTACGTGCAGGGGTACTGGACCGACGCCGACGGCCGCCGTCGCGCCACCAGCCGCAGCATCGAAGCGCATGGCTTGAAAGGCGCACTTGAACTGGTCTGCCGCAAATTGTATGAGGTGCAGGGGAATCGGGGACTGAGCATTGAGGAAATGATGCGCCGTGCCCTGCCTGCCCTGGAAAAACTCTACCAACAGACCCGCACTAAACGATAATTCTGTACAGGCGCGCTTAAGTTTTTTGGCTTGCAGCCGATATTTGTCCCAGAACACGCAAGGCCCGTGTTCTCGTGGATGGGGACGCAGCAGGTCCGCTCTCGCAAGGGGGCGGGCCTGCTGCGTTTTGCATACGCTCCTTCCTGCATGAGGTGAGCTCAAGACAACTTCGCTCCCGAGAAGAAGGGGTTTCGAAAAGAAAGACCCCGCGGCAACTGGCAGGTAACCTGATCCATACCTGCCTGCAGCGCGCTCAGCCGGCGGACTCCAGAAGAAGGGCCAGAGGCAGTGTATAACGGCCTGTCAACCACCACCTCAGCGCTAACCCCAAAACTCCCGCCCCTTGCATAAGGGCAAGCCGAAGGGCGGAGGAGGTGGTGCGGAGACCAGCGCTGCGCGCAAAAAAACAAGTAATCAGGCTGGCTCGAGGAAAAGTGCCCTGCCCCTTCCTCAGTGGGAGGAGGGACTTAGTAAAAATGGCTGTGCCACAATTTCCCCGGTCAAGCCAGAAAAGATTGCTCCCCTTGGTAAGGGGAGCCGCCCGGAGGACTGAGGGGATGATTGTTCTAACGCACTGCCAACGTTCAAGACCATAGCTATGACGATTGAGGAGCCCCTCCCCCTGTCCCCTCCCCATTGGGGAGGGGGACTCAAGGAAAAAAGCTTTGCTGGATCTCTGGCATAGACCCAGGAGTGTGCCTTGCCGTGACCAACCGGAAGCTCTGCTCCCCCTTGAGGGGGAGCTGGCCCGGAGGGCCTGAGGGAGTGTCTGTTGAAGACAGGAGGGTGGCCTCCATGGGGCGTCTGTGGTAGGAAAGGCTTGTCCCTCTCTGGGGTGGGAAACCTGATAAAAACCGTTTTGCCTGGTAGTTACACCGTCACGCTACACTTCGCACGGCCGAGCCCGATTAAATTGCTCCCCCTTTGCATAGCCGCAGAGACCCGGTAAAAAACCAGCTCCCTTGTAGGAAGAACGGTCCGAGGAGAGGCCTCCAGCCAGACTACCCGAACGCCGGCATTTATTTCAGTCGGAGGATACCCCGGGTACCTGATCTTCAGGTCCGTTGCTTTCACCTGTCCCAACCAACCAGAGAGACCGCGCCTGAAAACGTAACCCGTCTCCCCTATCCGCCTGCACGTTGCTCACGGAGCGAAGGAAGTCATCCCCCAGCGTTTCAGGGATGCGCCAGCGTCAGAGAAACGCTTTCTCTTTTCAGATCAATCCGGAAAAAATCACAGTACAGGCGATCGCGCTCATCCATTGCACACTCGACAAAGCGATCCCCTCGCACATGAAACCTTTCCCCTCCTATCAGATATGTTTTCTTATCACGCTTTTGATCATGCACGATTGAAACAACTACTTTAACATCGACATCTCTTCCCACAAGATAATTATATATTTTATACCCTTTATAAGGGTACATGCTAACAAATATACAAGGGGCCTGCTTATTTACAAGATCACGTATTCTGAAAAATTGCTCCTCATAAGCAGCTGCATCATCAGCGTTAATCTCGTGTATTTCGGGCCATCTCCATGTCTCGCAACGAGGCGGCATAATAAGTGGTTCGGCATAGAGACTGTCTAGATCATAATTGAAGTAAAAAACCTTTTTATAAAGCGCATGTGCCAGCGCAATCTTTTCTTCTAACTCCAGAAGATGAATATAAAAAAGGCCGGTATAAAAATACGCATGATACCTATTTGTCATACGCATCGCTGCCTTCACAACATTCCCTGTGGTATCGATTTTTAAGAGATGATAGGGCCATTCCGGAGTGAATCCTCGAATGGAAATATAGAGGTATTGATCATGACAGATGGGATCATCAAACAGCGTTCCCGCTGCATAGAACGAAAAGTTATATGCATATTCAAGATTCCTATAGAAAATGAATTTCTTTAGCATCGCGTCGTACACGCCGATCATATCATGGCACTTGAAAATCTGTGTCGCGAATTGATACTCACCGGGGCCTTCGCCCCGGTCTCCCAGCGTTTTGATAAAATGCCCCTGACGATCAAAAACTTTAATTGTCTTTCCATCCGACAGATAGATCAGGGAATCATCGACCAGAAAATCCAACGGCGCGTCCATGTAATGCTCCACGTGGCTCTGCTCCAGCAAAACATGACGGTATTCATACCGGACCGAATCAAAGAACGCGATTCGATCCCGCTCGCCGATCTCTCCGAGGTCATAGGGCCCCTGGAGCAGGCTCGAACCGGTCTTTTTATTGCATCCGGCCAGAGCCAGCACGCAAAGCCCGCCTCCTATCATCAAAAGAATGAAACGCATAGATATGCGCCCTAAGTTCGGACCGGCTCACACGCTGTAGCAGGTGTTAACTTTACACTTCCTAAAATACAGGTCGTCCCGGGTCCAACACACGCCTCTACATCATAAAGCCGTCTGCCTTCGATCAGCACATAGGTACTGATAGATCCGCCCACCGATCCATAATTGCCCACGCCAATATTTCCGCTGCCACTTACCGGCTGAATGATCCAGCACTTTACCCAGCGCTGGCCTACGTAAACCAAGCTTGCCAGTGATACTATTTCTGTACGGTCTCCCAAACCTCCGCCTCCCTGGTCTTTGCATTGTTCACTGGGCTTCAAGGTCGATGAGCATTCTTCCTTATTTTTATCCGGATGATTCGGGGAGGGAAAAGGTCGCTGTCCATAGGCTTCGTAATGCATCCCCCCGATCTATACCAGCAGGCACAGGATACGAGCCCACATGGCGCTTCTTTGATTGGATCATTTCAGGAAGTACCGAAATGATTTGGGTTTTAATTTCTCTCTCTTCCCTGTCAAGCGATCGCGTTTAAAGATTCAATGAATCATCTCCACCACGCTACCGGCCACTACGGTATGCAGGGTTTCTGGGTTCAGATAGCGTTGCACGGCGTCGTTGACCTGCTGCCGGGTGACGGCGTGAATCTCTTCCGGATAGCGGTCCAGGTAGCCCGGGCCAAAGCCACGTTCGATGTTAATCAGCAGGGCCGTGGCCAGTCCTGAAGTCGTGCTCAAGCCCGTCTGAAACAGGCCGGTCAGCGTGTCTTTCTTTTCGGCCAGTTCCTCCTCGGTGACGCCTTCGTCCACAAAGCGCTGCACCTGTTCCAGCGTGGCCTCAAGGCCCTGCTCCAGCCGATCCTGGCTCAGCGTTACTTCAATTTCAAAATGGCCGTCGTGCTCGGTGGAAATGCCCTCAAGCGCAGCATGAATGCCGTAGGTCAGGCCCTGTTCGTCGCGCACGGTCGCCATCAGACGGGCTGAAAAGTTGCCCCCCAGGATGTAGGTGCCCACGTAGAGCGGGAGGTAGTCAGGGTGTTGCCGCTGCAGCGCCACGGCATGGCCCATCAGCACATCCAGGTTCTGGCGGTCCGGCACGTGAATCAGCACCCGTTCGGGCGGCTTCGGCGCTGCCTCTGCTGCAAAGCGCGGGGTGGCCTGGTGGGCTGGCCAGTCGGCAAACGCTGCACGCACCAGCGGTTCAGCCGCTTCGGGCTGCACGTTGCCTACCAGCACCAGGATCAGCTCGTTCGCCCCGAAATGGGCCGCATGGTAGGCCTGCACCTCCTCCAGCGTCAGCGTGGCCAGACGTTCCAGTTCCGCTTCCGGGTCGCGCCGGTAGTTCGGGTGCGCAGGCGGATAGAGCCGCTGGCTCAGCGCAATGCGAGCGCGGGTGCTTGTCTGCTCCAGTTGTTGCTGCAGTTGCGCCTGCACGTGCAGGCGGGCTTTTTCGAACTCTTCCGGATCGAAGCGGGGCTCGCGCAGTTGCTCGGCCAGTAGGGGCAGGACGTCTGCCAGGTGTCGCCGGAGCAGGCGTCCAGAAAATTCAATGCGCGATCCTTTGCTGGTGAAGCTCAGGTGCGCCCCGCGGTCTTCCAGCAACTGTGCCAGCTCGAATCGATCACGGTGCCGCGTGCCTCGATCCAGCATGGCCACGGTCAACCGCTGCACGAGCGTTTCGCCCGTGGCAAAGTCTGGCCAGGTGCGCAAGGAACCGCGCAGCGTTACGACCTGCTCCACAGGAACCGGCAGCACGTAAAGCCGGCAGGGCCCCGCTTCGATTTCTGTTACCCGTTCGGCAAACGTTCGCGTCATCGTCCTTCAGCCGTTTTCTGGTACATACCAGCCCACGGTACGGGTCGCCTCCTGCAGGTAGGTCTGTGCCACACGCCGCACATCGTCTGGTGTGACCTGGCCAATTCGATCCAGATACGTGGCATAGAGTTTCCAGTCGCCCAGCGCAATGGCTTCGTTGAGCTGGGCCGCGATCGCAAACGGCCCATCCCGTCCGTATGCTTCGAGTGCGGTGAGCTGTTGCTGCGCCCGCGCCACTTCCTGCTCGCTGACGCCCTCACGGGCTACCCGTTCCAGTTCTTCCAACAGCACGTTTTCCACCTCACCATGGCTTTTGCCCGGAGCCAGGCGGGCCACCACGTAGAAAAGCCCGGGATCGTGATGCCGCTCGTTGGCTGCCACGACCAGGGTGGTCAGGCCGGCGTCTGTCAGGCGGCGATACAGGCGGCTGTTGCGCCCCTGCGAGAGCAGCGTGGCCAGCACATCAAGCGCATCGGCATCTGGCTCCAGTCCGGCGGGCGCCTTGAACGCGATCATGACCAGTCCGAGCTGGCCGGCCTGGCGGACGATCACGCGTCGCTCACCTCGTTGCTCGGGTTCGCGTGTCCAGACCGGTGGGATCGGCTGCGGGGCTCGCGGAATGGGGCCGAAGTGCTCCCGCACCAATGCCAGGGCTGTCTCCGGGTCAAAGTCGCCGATGACAGAGACTGTCGCGTTGTTTGGCCAGTAGTAGGTGTCATAGAAATGCCGAAGAGCGTCGGCCGTCATGTTCTCCACATCACTCCGCCAGCCGATAGTCGGATGGCGATAGGGATGTGCCACAAAGGCCACGCTCCAGACGGCATGATAGAGGTTGCGTAGCGGATCGTTTTCCCCCCGATCCATTTCATTCAGGATCACCGTACGCTCGGCCTCCACATCTTCTGGCCGTATCAGCGCGCCCCGCATACGGTCCGCTTCAATTTCAACGGCCAGTGCCAGATGCTCCCGGGGCAGTAGTGCGTAGTAGTTCGTGCGGTCGAGCCAGGTCGTTGCATTTACCTGAGCTCCCACGCGCTGCAGCACCTGAAAGACCGAGGTGCCCCGGGCTTTGTTAAAGCGCTCCGTTCCTTTGAACATCAAATGCTCCAGCATGTGCGTGGCACCGGTCAGACCGGTGGGCTCATTCCGACTGCCCACATGATAGGTGATCATAAAAGCAACCACCGGCACCACGTTCTGAGGCATCAGCAGCACCTGCAGACCGTTGGTGTCCAGACGGTACGCTTCAATACCTCCGGCCGCTTCCAAAAAAGTAAAACCTTCCACCTGACGGCCGACCTCCGAGAATACTTCCGATACAGCCATAACCGACACTCCGCTGTGTTCGCTGTTCAGTGGGCGTCCAGCCAGTTATCGCCCACACCTATATCTACCTCAATGGGAACGCCTTCGAGGGGCAGCGCCCGCGTCATTTCTTCGGCGATGAGCTGGCGCACCGGCTCGACCTCCTCGGGCGGCATTTCAAAGACCAGTTCGTCATGCACCTGCAGCAGCATTTTGGCCTGGTAGCCTTCTCGCTGGAGTCGGTGGTAGATGTGCACCATAGCCAGCTTGATCATGTCGGCCTGCGTGCCCTGGATGGGCATGTTGACGGCGATGCGCTCGGCCATGGAGCGTTCCGTCCGATTTCGGGCATTGATGTTGGGCACATAGCGACGCCGTCCCAGAAGCGTTTCGACATAACCTTTCTGGCGTGCCGCTTCGACGACGCGGTGTAGATAGCGCGTCACGCCCGGAAAGGCCCGCTGATATTCTTCGATGAGCTGCTGGGCTTCACGCGTCGAGCAACGCAGTCGCTGCGCCAGCCCCCAAGCCGAAATGCCATAGGGAATTCCGTAGTTGACCATCTTAGCACGGCGGCGCTGCTCAGGCGTCACCTGCTCAGGAGGTACTTTGAAGACCCGTGCCGCCGTCGCCGTGTGGATGTCCTGGCCTTCCAGAAAGGCCCGGCGTAGCGCTTCGTCGCCACTCAACGCAGCCAGAATGCGTAGCTCGATCTGCACGTAGTCGGCTGAAAGTAGTTTCCATCCTGGACGCGGCACAAAGGCCCGGCGGATTTCACGTCCTACCTCGGTGCGTACCGGAATGTTCTGCAGATTTGGATTACTGGACGAAAGCCGTCCGGTAGCTGTCACTGTCTGATTGAAGGTGGTGTGGATGCGTCCGGTTTCCGGATGGATAAGAGACTCCAGGCCATCGACGTACGTGCTTTTCAGCTTGGCCAGATGTCGCCAGTCGAGGATCAGGCCTGGCAGTGGATGCTGTGTCGCCAGCTCCTGTAGCACACTCTCCTTCGTGGAGGGACGCCCCGTACTGGTGCGTGCCCGCGGCTTCAGGCCCAGTCGGTTAAACAGGACCTCGGCCAGTTGTTGAGGTGAACCAATGTTAAATTCAACCCCTGCCACTTCATAGATCTTTGCCTCCAGCTCATGAAGCTCTTCCTCAAGCTGCGCGCCAATTTCTCGAAGCACGTTTCGATCGATGCAGACGCCCGTCCGCTCCATGTCGGCCAGCACCTCAATGAGCGGAAACTCCATTGTTTCGGCGATATGCCGGAGTCCGAGTCGGTCCAGTTCCGCCGCCAGCACATCGGCCAGTTGCAACGCGATGTCCGTATCTTCGCAGGCGTATGGTCCTACCTCCTCAAGCGCCACATCGCGCATGGACTTCTGGTCCCGGCCTGAGCCGATCAGCTCAGAAATCGAAACCATCTGATAGCGCAGGTACTGCCGGGCCAGCACCTCCAGATTGTGTGGTTCTTCGGGTGCAATCAGATAGTGAGCCACCATGGTGTCGAAGTACAGGGGCGGCACGTCAACGCCATGCCGCGCCAGCACCACCAGGTCGTATTTCAGGTTTTGCCCAACTTTACGCTCCGCGCGCCGGAGGATGGGCGCCAGCCGCTTGACCACCACTTCGGTCGGGGTGCCATCCGGAAGCGGCGTTGGCACGTAATAGCCCTGGCCTTTTTCCCAGGAAAATGCAATCCCGACCAGGGAGGCCCACATAGCCTCGGTCGAGGTGGTCTCCGTGTCGATCGCCAGCCGCTCACACTCCCTCAGGTGCGCAACCAGCTCCTCAAGCTGTTGCTGATTGCGCACAATCCGGTAGTCTGCCTTTTCCGGATCATAGACCTGAAGCGGTTCATAGGGGCCAAAATCAAAATCTGGCTCGGTCTCCTCTTCAATGGCTTCGGTCTGTTCTCTTTCACCGTTTGCTTCCCCTGTCAGCCTTCCTTCCCGAATGCGTCGCACCAGCGAGTCGAACTCCAGCTCCTGAAAAAGCTGCAAGAGGCGAGACAGATTGGGCTGCGCCCGACGGAACGTCGCCCAGCGAATACGTAGCGGCACGTCGGTCCGGATCGTAACCAGCCGTTTGGACAGCAGCGCCTCCTCGCGGTGATGCAGCAATCCTTCGCGGGCGCGTTTGCCCTTTACCTCTTTCGCGTGAGCCAGCAGGTTCTCCACGGAGCCGTACTGACGGATAAGCTGCACAGCCGTTTTTTCACCAATGCCCGGCACACCGGGTACGTTATCGCTCGGATCGCCCATGAGGGCCAGCACGTCGATGAACTGCGGAGGCTCCAGGCCATAGGTCTCGCGGAACGTCTCGATTGTAATCAGGTCGAAGGCCTCCCCGCGTCGTGCAGGCTTATAAATGGAGATGTGAGGGCTTAGCAGTTGTAGGAAGTCTTTGTCGGGTGAGACGATCACCACATCAATTCCATGCGCTTCAGCCTGCCGTGCCAGCGTGCCGATCACGTCGTCTGCTTCCACGCCGGGCTCCTCAATGACCGGAATGTCCAGTGCCCGCACAATTTCTTTGATCCAGGGCAGATTGATCAACAGATCATCTGGCGGGGGCTCCCGATGGGCCTTATATGCTTCATAGATGGCTTCACGAAAGGTCCCCTCTTCCCCGGCCGCATCAAAGACCACGGCCATGTATTCCATACCATGGTCTTCGATCAACTTCAGCAGCGAAACCGTAAAACCATAGGCGGCTGAGGTGTTCTGGCCTTTTGTGTTGACGAGTGGCCGGCCAATGAATACATAATGCGCCCGATAGGCCAGCGCCATAGCATCAATCAGATACAGGCGCTGCATGTCGGCCGGCGGCCGATCCGCCTCCTGCTCCGGGAACAGACTGAGCTGGTCTTCTTTTTGCACGGGTCTTTTCCGTCGATCTATCCAGGAAAGCATTGCCAGAAGTTAAAAAAGGCCGGGAAAGTTAGTTCCTCGTGTTGCGTTATATTGAAGCTGATTTTCCGGACACATTGGAGGCAAGACAGCATGTCGCAGCAAACACCATCCGTTATCCATAAGCCGGAGGTCGTGCTGGTAACCGGGGGAGCCGGCTTTATCGGATCAAACTTTTTGTTATACATGGTGCCGCGCCACCCTTCGGTACAATTCATTAACCTGGACAGCCTGACCTACGCGGGCAACCTGCTTAACCTGCGGGATATCGAAGCGGCCCCGAATTATCGGTTTGTGCGGGGCGATGTAGCCGACGCGCCCCTGGTGGAGCGGCTGTTTCGGGAGTATGGCATTACTACAGTGGTACATCTGGCTGCCGAAAGCCATGTGGATCGCTCTATCATGACCCCGCTGTCGTTCGTGCTTACGAATACGGTCGGAACGGTTACCCTGCTCGAAGCGGCCCGCAAGGCCTGGGGGAACCATGCCGATCCCGAGCGTTTTCGCTTCTACCATATCTCTACCGACGAAGTGTTCGGAAGTCTGGGACCCGAGGGCCACTTTACCGAATCCACCCCCTACAATCCACGCTCGCCGTATGCTGCTTCCAAAGCCGCCAGTGATCACTTCGTGCGGTCCTACTGGCACACTTATGGCCTACCCGTGGTTCTGTCGAACTGCTCGAATAACTATGGTCCCTATCAGTTTCCCGAAAAGCTCATCCCGCTGGTCATTCTGAATGCCCTGGAGAACCGTCCCATTCCGATTTACGGAAAAGGCGAAAACGTCCGCGACTGGCTCTACGTACGCGATCACTGCACGGCAATCGAACGCATTCTATTTTCTGGACAGCCGGGCCAGACCTATCTGGTCAGTGCCGGTTGTGAGCGCAAAAACCTGGAGCTGGTCCAGCAATTGCTGGATCTGATTGACGAAGCGCTGGGCCGACCGATAGGACAATCACGCCAGCTCATCACCTTTGTCAAGGATCGTCCGGGACACGACTTTCGCTACGCGCTGGATGCTTCCCGGTTGCGTCGGGAGCTGGGATGGGAACCCGCCTATACGCTCGAAGAAGGACTACGCGAAACCGTCCACTGGTATCTGACCCACCGGGACTGGCTGGAGGCCGTCACCGATGCATCGTACCGCGCTTACTACGAAAAACAGTACGCCTTACGCTAAATGGACCGTCTACTCAAGGGCATTGTGCTGGCCGGCGGGACCGGTAGCCGCCTCTACCCGCTGACCAAGGTTACCAACAAACATCTGCTTCCCGTCGGTCGCTACCCGATGATCTATCACCCCCTGATCCGGATGCGTCGCGTGGGCATCCGCGAGGTGGCTGTCGTCACCAGCCCCGAACACATGGGCGACGTGGTCAACCTGCTGGGCAGCGGCCGTGATTTCGGCCTGGACCTGACCTATCGCGTACAGGACGAACCCGGTGGTATCGCCCAGGCCATCGGACTGTGCGAACGCTTTGTCGATGGCGATCCATTCCTGGTCATTCTGGGCGACAATATTCTTTCGGAAGACCTGCACGATGAGGTAGCCGCCTACCAAGAACAACTTCGATGTCACGGGGGGGGCGCCCGCGTCCTGCTGAAGGAAGTGCCGGATCCGGAACGCTACGGTGTCCCGCGTATCGAAGGCGATCGCATCGTCGAAATTATCGAAAAACCGGCCCGACCGCCCAGCCGCTATGCAGTTACAGGCATCTATTTCTACGATGCCTATGCCTTCGAGGTGATCCGTCACCTCAAACCCAGTGCCCGTGGTGAACTGGAAGTAAGCGACGTAAGCAATGCCTACATTGCCCGTGGTCAGCTTTCCTATGGCATTCTGAAAGGCTGGTGGGGCGATGCCGGCACCATCGAAGGCTGGCACGAAGCCAACCGGCTGGCCCGTGATCTGGTGTACGAAGAGCTGGAAAACCTTCCTAACAACCGGCGATGAACTGGAAGGAAGGTCCGATTGAAGGTGTTGTCGTGCACCCCCTCAAACGCTACGAAGACGCGCGGGGGTGGCTGGCTGAGTTTTTCCGTCAGGACGAACTGGATCCTTCCGTCTACCCCGTCATGGGGTACGTCTCGCTCACGCACCCCGGTATCACACGTGGGCCTCATGAACACCGGGAGCAGACCGACCTGTTCGTGTTTTTCCATGGTCGGCTCCGCGTGTATCTCTGGGATGCTCGGCCCGATTCCCCTACGTACGGCCATCGCCAAGTCCTTGACGTGGGCGAGGCCCATCCGGTAACCGTGCTGGTACCCCCGGGCGTGGTGCACGCCTATCGCAACGTGGGCGACATGCCCGCACTGCTGATCAACTGTCCGAACCGCCTCTATGCCGGATGGGGCCGGCGGGAAGCTGTTGATGAAATCCGCCACGAAAACCAACCCGATCATCCCTTCCATATGGACTGACACGTTCGGCACACTTTTTTCTGGGGAAATCCGCTGTTTTTGCCGAACTCGAATCTTATACGAACGTTCGGCCCAGGGTAGTTGTTGAATCATTCGCAGGCGCTTGTGTATCTACTGCTGTTCGACATCGACGGGACGCTGATCCGCACGCATGGCCTGGGACGCCAGACCATGGAAAACGCCCTATCAGCGTGGCTGGGACGACCTGTAACAACCCGGGGCGTTGATTTTGCTGGTCGTACAGATCCGGCTATTCTACTGGATATTCTGACAGTCAGTGGTCTGCCCGAGCATGTGGCACGTCACCTACTGCCGGAAGCCCTGGAGGTCTACAGCCAGGCAATGCTCCAGCGGCTTCGCACAGAACACCTTGAGGTGCTGCCCGGCGTCACTATGCTGCTGGAAGAGTTGTGTGAATGGCCCGACGTCTATCTGGGCCTGGTAACCGGCAATTTGCGTTCAGTGGCTTTTCACAAATTGTCTCTGGCAGGACTGGCCGGCTACTTTGGTGAAGGTGCTTTTGGCTGCGACCATGCCAACCGCAACGAGCTCCCCCCCATCGCTGTCAAGCGAGCCCGAGAAGCTACAGGCTATCCGTTTACCAGTGCCGAAGCCGTCATCATTGGCGACACCCCTCACGACATTGCCTGTGCCCGACATGCTGGCGCCTCTGTGGTTGCAGTCTGCACTGGAGGCTATACGCGAGATGCGCTGGAGACCTATCGGCCCGATCTACTCCTGAAAGACCTGAGCAATCCGGAGCCTTTTTTCGAATGGCTGAGCACACAACGCGCCCTTTCAGGCAAAGCGTCGTAGCGTTCGTGCCACTCCGGATGCATAACTACTGCCAAACAGATTGAGGTGGTTCATCAGGTGGTAGAGGTTATACAGCTCACGACGCTCTTCGTACCCGGGTTCCAGCGGCCAAGCTGCACGATAAGCGGCATAAAAACGCGGGTCAAAGCCACCGAACAGTTCGGTCATCGCAAGATCGGTTTCCCGATCCCCATAGTAAACGGCCGGATCAATCAAGGCAGCGCGTCCGTCGGCCGTCACCATAAAATTGCCGCTCCATAAATCGCCATGAAGCAGCGAAGCCGGCGGACGGGCTGGTAACAATTCTGGAAGCCGTTTTTCCAGCCGTTCCAGCCATCGATCCCAGCCACGTTCCCAGCGCCCTCGCTGTCGCGCCCAGCGCACCTGCGGCAAAAGGCGATGCCGCCAGAAGAATGTGGGCCAGTCATCTTCCCATGCATTCTCCTGAGGCATACGCCCGATAAAATTATCCTGCGTGAACCCGTAGCGCGGCCCCTGTGCTTGATGCAGACGGGCAAGCCCTTCACCAAAGTGCTCCCAGAAGCGCGGTCCCGGACGACCGGGTTCGATCCACTCCAGCACCAGAAAGCCGGGACGATCTGACCGCGCTTCGCCCAACGCCACAACCTCCGGAATGACCAGGGGACTTTCGGCTGCACGTAACGCACGCAGCCCGACTGCTTCAGCCTGAAAGGTATGGGTTACTGCAGGGGGCCCCCACTTTAAAAAGTAGACCCCCCGGTCCGTCTCCAGGCGACACGCCTGAGCAATGCAGCCTCCACTTACAGGCGCTATGCGATGCACCGAGCACCCAAGCACCGCCGCCAGGGCCCTCAGGAGCTCTACGGGCAACGTCATCGCGATAACCCGACGGTTTCTTTCAGGCCATGCGCGGCCAGCAGATGTTGCAGCAGGCGACGTGCTGTACGTTCGACAATCTGATAAACCGTCTCAAAACCCCGTTCTCCTCCATAGTAGGGATCCGGGACCTCGCCGTTGCCCGGCTCTGGATCAAAGGATCGAAAGAGCTGCACCTTGTCCCGAAAGCGGCCCTCGCGATCCAAATGAAGGACATCTTCGAGGTTTTCTCGATCCATTACGAAGATGTAGTCGTAATAGGCCAGATCTTTCTCGCTGAGCTGACGTGCTACGTGTTTGCTCAAGTCCACGCCATACCGCCGGGCCGTGCGCTGCATGCGTCGATCGGCCGGTTCGCCCACGTGCCAGGGGCCGGTGCCGGCCGAGTCAATCTCAAAGTGTGCGGAAAGCCCGGCTTCGTCCACCAACTTCCGAAACACGCCTTCAGCCAGTGGACTCCGGCAAATGTTGCCCAGACAAACAAACAGTACACGAATTGGCTGATGGTTGGTCTGCGACATATGCCTTCTTCAATTGTCGGACTACAAAAAATGTGTGGGTGTTCTGAACGTCTATCTTTGGATAAAAGTGCCACTCCGATAAAAAATTGCGTTGTTCTTGATCAGGACGCTGCCACGTTGTTTCTTTATGGCCGAACCACATACCTGCCACAATGCAACCGTCTTTATTCAGAGACACCCCCTCGGTCTGGCGGGTTGGCGAATTAGCCCGTGCGCTTCGGGAAACGGTTGAAACGCTGTACGACGAGCTGATCGTTGAGGGAGAGCTGTCCAATTTTCGGCAACACCGGCAAAGTGGCCACTGCTACTTTACGTTGCAGGACGATCAAGGGCAGTTGCAGTGCGTGATGTGGGCCCGTAAAGCCCAGCGGCTCTTTTTTCAACCTGAGGATGGCCACCAGGTGCGCGTTCAAGGACATCTGACGTTCTACGAGCCCCGCGGCACGCTGCAATTAATCGTCGAGACCATGACACTGGCTGGAGCCGGTGCCCGCCAGCAGGCTCTTGAAGCGCTCAAGCGCCGGCTGGCTGCCGAAGGCCTGTTCGATCCCGCACGTAAACGTCCCCTTCCGCGGTTTCCCCGGCGAATCGGAGTGATCACTTCCGATAGCGGTGCGGCGCTGCGCGACATTCTTAGCATTTTACAACGTCGTTTTCCCATCGTCGAGGTGCTGTTGTGTCCGGTCCACGTACAGGGATGGCAGGCCGCTCCGGCCATTGCGCGGGCCATTCGCCTGCTAAATCAACTGCCAGAGGATCAGCGACCTGATGTGCTCATTGTAGGCCGCGGCGGCGGCTCGATCGAAGATCTGTGGGCCTTTAACGAAGAAGTGGTAGCCCGCGCGATTTTTGCCTCCCATATTCCCGTCATCAGTGCAGTAGGCCACGAAACAGACGAATCGATCGCCGATCTGGTGGCGGATTGTCGGGCAGCCACCCCTTCTATGGCTGCCGAGATCGTCGTTCCGGATCGGGACGAGCTGCAAGCCGAGTTAGTGCGCACGGTGAAGGTCATGCAACAGTATCTCCGGCAGTCCCTTCAGCGCCGGCGCCAGCAAGTAAGCACGCTCCTGCACCACTACGGCCTGCGCCGCATACCGGATCGGCTGGATCGCTTGAGGGCCGACACGCTTCACCTGAAAAAGCGCCTGCACCATGGTATCCACCAGTCTCTGGATCAGCATCGGCAACGCCTCCTCCTGCTGGAGAGCCGCCTGGCCGCTTTCGATCCGCAACGTCCTTTGAAGCAGGGCTATGTGCGCGTGCACCATAACGGCCGCCTGGCCACCCGGGCTCATCAACTACAACCCGGCGACGAAGTCGTTCTCGAGTTTTACGACGGCCGGCACACGGCCCACATCACGCCTTAGGGCATTTCAGCACTTGTTTCTGCAGCCATGTGCTCCGCTACCCGATCGGCTATCCAGAAGCCCAGCGGCGCCAGCCGCACGCCCTGCAGGTTGGCAATCAGCGCAACAACCACCTGCTCCTCAGGAAGTAGCACCAGCACTGAGCTTCCTCCCACCGCGCCCCCGGTATGCCATACAACATGACGCCCCCGCTGCTCACCGACACGCCACCCCAGCCCATAGCCGGTTTCCTTCCCGTCGGTGGTGCGCTGGGAAGTAAACAGCAGGTGCAACGTCTCGGGCCTGAGCAGCCGCCCCGTCAGCAGTCCGTTGCCAAAACGCACCAGATCAGGTGCTGTAGACAGAAAGCCTCCTCCCGCCCACTTGACGCTGTTATCCACGTACGGCGCGTTCATCAGCAGGCTATCCCGATACACATAGAACCGGGCACGATGCATGATCAAGCTGTCGACATGCTCGGCCACCGTGTCGTGCATCTTTAACGGCGCAAAAACATAGCGGCGCATAAACTGCAAAAACGGAATGCCGGCTGCGCCTTCGATGACAGCACTGATCAGATTCCAACCGTAGCTGGAATAAGCATAATGAGTGCCCGGCCGAAAAAGCAGCGTGTCCTCCTTGAACACCTCCAATGCCTCCACAACCGAGTCATAATGCCGGGTGCTGTAGAATTCTTGACCCCGGTAATGTCGAATGCCGGCCAGATGACCGGCCAGTTGACGAGTAGTAATGGGCCAGCGTTTCTTCGGGAACGAAGGCACGTAGCGCTGCACCGGCGCATCCAGGTCCAGCTTTCCCTGCTCTACCAGCAATCCCAGCGCTGCGGACGTGAGCGACTTGGAAACGCTGGCCACCCGCAGTTTGGTCTGGGGCAGCATCGGGACGCGATTTTCCACATCGGCGTAGCCAAACCCTTCGGCCCAGAGGAGCTCCCCGGAAACGCCGATGGCGGCCGAAAGGCCGGGCATGCCGTAACGCCGCATCAGCGCTTCGATGGAATCCCGAACCTGCTCCAACAGTGCAGCGTGCGGCGGCGCAGGCGCCACGGCATACTGCAACCCATATTGCGCCCGTAGCGCCGGCGTCACGACCAGCAGCCATAGCAGGAGCCCAAACAGCCCTCGGCGTCTGATCATAGCCTGCCTGTCTGCAATGATTGGACTTCCCGTTTCAAACTATTAAATTTTTCCTCCACGTGCTACCATCTGTTGTGAATGGCCATGCTTGCGCTGTTACTGACGCTGTGCACCTGGCTAACGCCCCTTGTACAGTCGGATACCATCTATACCGTTATCCTCGAGGGAGGAACGATCTATGACGGGACAGGCAACCCGCCTTTCGTAGCCGATGTGGGCCTGCTTGGCGACCGCATTGCTGCCATTGGCAATCTGAAAGAAGCACAGGCCGCGCTCCGGCTCAACGTCGAAGGCCTGGCCGTAGCCCCTGGTTTTATCGACATCCACAGCCATGCGGTGCGGGGCGGTCCGGAAACCAGTGGCATCTTTCGCCATCCGCTGGCCGAAAATTATATCCGCCAGGGCGTGACCACGGTATTTGCCGGACAGGATGGGTCTTCCCCCCTTCCCATTGGCGAATTTCTGGCCCGGTTCGAACTCACGCCGGCGGCCATCAACCTGGGATTGTTTGTGGGGCATGGGAGCGTTCGCCGGGCGGTGATGGGCAACGAAAACCGTGCCCCGACTCCCGAAGAGTTGGAGCAGATGAAGGCCCTGGTGGCCCGGGCTATGGAAGAAGGGGCCTGGGGACTGTCCTCGGGGCTGAAGTACGTCCCGGGTGCCTATGCCCGCACCGAAGAAGTCATTGCCCTGGCCCGGGTAGCTGCCCGCTATGGTGGCATCTATATCACCCACATGCGGGACGAAGGGCTGCAGGTGCTCGAAAGC
>Ga0256839_1003132_pt1 | contig 17420 bp, 16 predicted proteins | sample 354166metaG_FD_185968 | JGI IMG/M metagenome (GOLD analysis project Ga0256839, IMG submission 185968) | Hydrothermal vent microbial communities from Mid Atlantic Ridge, Atlantic Ocean - 354-166 | ecosystem: Environmental > Aquatic > Marine > Hydrothermal vents | place: Atlantic Ocean: Mid... | reverse complement strand
GACGAGGTGGTGGTGTTCGACAACCTGAGCGGCAAGCTCTATGTGATTATCCACAGCAACCCGGCCGAAACAGACGCCTGGCAGCGTGGACAGCAGCGGCTGGGAGAGCTGGTGGATCGCCTCTCCTGTCCGGTACAGCACCGCTTTCATCCACGCCCGGTACAGATTGAGGAGACCGATTTCATCTCCGGCTTCAGCCAGGAGAGCTTTGAACGGGCCGTGGAGCGGGCCAAACAGTACATCACCGAAGGGGACGTGATGCAGGTAGTACTCTCCCAGCGCCTCTCCATCCCCTTCAACGCCCCGCCGCTGCACCTCTACCGGGCGCTGCGCAGCCTCAACCCCTCGCCCTATATGTACTACCTGAATCTGGACAACTTCCATATCGTCGGTTCATCGCCGGAGATCCTGGTTCGGCTGGAACAGGATGAGGTGACCGTGCGCCCCATCGCCGGCACCCGCCGCCGCGGCAGGGACGAGCAGGAGGATCAGGCCATGGCGGAAGAGCTGCTCGCCGATCCCAAGGAGCTGGCAGAACACCTGATGCTGATCGATCTGGGCAGGAACGACGTAGGCCGCATCGCCGAACTGGGCAGCGTGGAACTCACCGACAAGATGGTCATCGAGCGCTACTCCCACGTCATGCATATCGTCTCCAACGTCATCGGCAGGCTGCGGCCGGGAATGAGCGCCATGGACGTACTGCGCGCCACCTTCCCCGCCGGTACCGTCAGCGGCGCCCCCAAGATCCGCGCCATGGAGATCATCGACGAACTGGAACCGGTAAAACGGGGGATCTATGCCGGCGCGGTGGGTTATCTCTCCTGGTCCGGCAACATGGACACCGCTATCGCCATCCGCACTGCGGTTATCAAGGATCAACAGCTGCACATCCAGGCCGGCGCCGGAATCGTTTACGACTCCATACCGCGCCTGGAGTGGAAAGAGACCATGAACAAGGGGCGAGCTGTATTCCGGGCGGTTGCCATGGCGGAAGCAGGACTGGATGGGTCGCATCGGTAAAACAGGAGCAGAATATGCTCCTTCCTCTGGAATAAACCGAACCCTGCTCCGAAAAAAAGCCGGTCCTGTTCTCCGTGGTATCGGAGCAATACATTGAAGCATCTTGCAGACTTAAAGGTGCCGAAAAAACGAAGTGCGAACACGGACTGCTGAACCATTTTCATACAGAAGGTCAACAAGAACATGCTTTTGATGATCGACAACTACGACTCCTTTACCTATAACCTAGTGCAATATTTTGGTGAGCTGGGAGCCGAAGTACAGGTATTCCGCAACGACCAGATCACGCTCAAGGAGATCGAGGCATTGCAGCCGGAGCATCTGGTGATTTCACCGGGACCCTGCACCCCGAATGAGGCGGGAATCTCATTGGAAAGCATCAAATATTTTGCCGGAAAGCTGCCCATCCTGGGTGTCTGCCTGGGACACCAGAGTATTGGTCAGGCATTTGGTGGCCGGGTCATTCATGCCCGCCAGGTAATGCACGGCAAGACCTCCCCTATCTATCACCATAACAGCAGTCTGTTCACAGGGCTGGACAACCCGTTTGAGGCCACCCGTTACCACTCACTGATAATCGAGAAAGAGAGCCTGCCCGACTGTCTGGAAGTCACTGCATGGACAGAGGATGAGTCGGGCCGGATGGACGAGATAATGGGGGTACAACATCGGGAGTATCCCATCGAGGGGGTACAGTTTCACCCCGAGTCAATCCTTACCCGGCAGGGTCATGACCTGTTGCAGAACTTTCTCTCCCGATCAATCTGACGGCCGCAACTCATCAAATGGCCAGCGCGCCCTGACCTCGATGGCCAGAGATTGCTGCTCTCCCGCCAACAGACGCTGACAACCAGCGTAGGCGATCATTGCTCCGTTATCGGTGCAAAACTCGGGACGGGGATACCACACCCGGCCACCTGCTTCATCTGCAACCACCCCGAGACGACAACGCAGCGCCCTGTTGGCACTCACCCCTCCGGCAACCACCAGATGCTGCAGACCGGTCTCCCGCAGCGCCCGCCGACACTTGATTATAAGCGTATCAATCACCGCATCCTGAAAAGCTCGGGCAATATCAGCCCGGACACCAGGCTCATCCTTGTGTTCAAGCAAGGTATTAAGAGCAAAGGTTTTCAAACCACTGAAACTGAAATCCAGGCCAGGCCGGTTGGTCATCGGGCGGGGAAAACAAAACCTTTCCGGATCACCCTGTTCCGCCAGCTGCGCCAATGCCGGCCCTCCCGGATACCCCAGTCCCAGCAGCTTGGCTGTCTTGTCAAAGGCCTCTCCCGCCGCATCATCCAGCGATTCACCCAGCAATGAGTAGCGGCCAATCCCGTCCACCCGCACCAACTGGGTATGTCCACCGGATACCAGCAGGGCAACAAAAGGGAATTCGGGGCGCTCCTCCTCCAGCATGGGAGCCAGCAGATGCCCCTCCATATGATGCACCCCCACGGCCGGGACTCCCCAGCTCCAGGCCAGCGCACGCCCGATGGAGGCCCCCACCAACAGGGCGCCGATCAAGCCGGGTCCGGCAGTGTAAGCCACACCATCAATTGAATCTGCACTGAAATCCAGCTCTTGCAAGAGTGGCAATATCTTCCGCACATGGTCGCGGGAAGCAAGTTCCGGTACCACACCTCCATATTCGGCATGCATCGCCACCTGGCTATGCAAGGCATGGCCCAGCAAACCGAGCTCGCTGTCATAAACAGCAACACCGGTCTCATCACAGGAGGTTTCTATTCCCAGAATACGCATGGGGGGCCATTCTACCGGAAAATCAGGATTCTGTTCTTTGCAATTTAGCTGCTACGGGGTTAGAATTCTTCGTTTGCAGTTTTGTAGCTACTCAGCGAGTAGCAAATATACTCGGATTGCTTCGCTTCTGAAACAGGCCAGATCATGGCGGAAAATATAAGTTTACAAGGGTAAATGGCCATTTTCCAACGCAGAGATGGTCCGTTTCGGGGACAAGCTTGAGTAGTTACGCAGTTTTTATACCTGAATTTTAGAGGAATTTAGATGCCATCAGTACGCGTTAGAGAAAATGAGCCCTTTGACATCGCCCTGCGGCGCTTTAAACGCGCCTGCGAAAAAGCGGGAGTTCTTTCCGAGGTCCGCAGCCGCGAGTACTACGAAAAACCCACTACCGAACGCAAACGCAAAAAAGCCGCTGCAGTCAAACGTCATCAGAAAAAACTGTACCGGGAAGTTGCCAAGCAGCGCCGTTTGTACTGATTCCTCCGCCCGGCTTTACCCGTATGGCCTCCACCACCTCATTGAAAATCCGCATCACGGATGACATGAAGTCTGCCATGCGCAGCAAGGAAAAACAGCGGCTGCTAACCATCCGGCTGATTCTTGCGGCCATCAAACAGCGCGAAGTTGATGAGCGCTGCGAACTGAATGATAACGACATTGTTGTCCTGCTGGACAAGATGGCCAAGCAGCGACGTGAATCCATTGAACAGTACCGGAAAGCCCATCGGCAAGAGCTGGAGGAGCAGGAGCAGTTTGAGCTGAAAATCATTCAGGAATACCTGCCCGCCGCCCTCAGCGAAGCCGAAATCGAGACACTGATCGCTGAAGCTATCAACTCCACTGGAGCAAGCACAATGCAGGAGATGGGAAAGGTAATGGGCCTGCTTAAACCCCAACTGCAAGGACGCGCTGATCTGGGAGCCGTCAGCACACGGGTCAAAGCCCTGCTCTCCTGACTCCGCCATTACGCTACAATAAGGCCATGGCTGGCCGAATTCCCCGACAATTTATTGATGAGCTGATATCCCGTACGGACATCGTCGAACTAATCAACGAATATGTACCGTTAAAAAAGACAGGTCGGGAGTTTACCGCCTGCTGCCCCTTCCACGACGAAAAAACCCCCTCTTTTACCGTCAGCCCGGCCAAGCAGTTCTTTCACTGCTTCGGCTGCGGAGCACATGGAACCGCGCTGGGCTTCCTGATGGATTATGAACATATGGATTTTGTCGAGGCAGTGCATGATCTGGCCGATCGCGCCAATCTGCCCGTACCCGTTGAAGCCGGCGCCTCCAGTGGGGAACAGCAAGACAGTAGCGAACTTTATACTATACTGGAAGAAGCAGCCGCGTGGTTCCGCCAGCAGCTACGCCAGCATCCCGATGCACAACATGCGGTAAACTATCTGAAAAAGCGCGGTCTGAACGGAGAAACCGCCGCCACATTTGAAATGGGGTTCGCCCCCCCGGGCTGGAACAATCTGTTACAGGCTTTGGGGAAAAGTGCCGGACAAATCAAACTCCTGCTTAAAGCGGGAGTGATCATTGAAAAAGAGCATGGCGGCAATTATGACCGGTTTCGCAACCGTATCATGTTTCCAATCCGCGATGCGCGGGGACGAATCATTGGCTTCGGCGGTCGGGTTCTTGGGGATGACACCCCCAAGTATCTGAATTCACCGGAAACCCCGGTATTCCACAAAGGGCGTGAACTATACGGCCTGTATGAAGCCCGCAAAGCGATGCGGAAACTGGAACGAATAATTGTGGTAGAGGGCTACATGGATGTGATCTCGCTGGCGCATCATGGGCTCCGTTATGCCGTTGCCACGCTGGGTACAGCCACAACACCTGAGCACCTGAAGCGCCTGTTTCGTATTGTTCCGGAAATAGTGTTCTGCTTTGATGGTGATCGCGCGGGCCGGGATGCTGCCGTGCGCGCGATGGAGAATGCCATCCCGGAGATGCGGGAAGGCCGCCAGATCAACTTCATGTTCCTCCCGGAAGGGGAAGATCCTGATAGTCAGATCCGGGCAGAGGGCTGCAGCAGCTTTGAAGCGCGAATTGCGAAATCGGTCACATTCTCAAAGTTTTTCTTTGATCATCTGACCACACAGGCCGACATTACAACAATAGAGGGCAGAGCCCGGCTGGTAGAGCTCGCCCGGCCACGCCTGCAGCGCCTTCCGCCGGGAATATTCCGCGAAATGATGCTGACACGGCTGAGGGAACTGAGCCAGCTTGAAACAGTCAAACTCACAAGTGGTAACAAAACCACCACGAAAAAGCAACTGCATGGTAAAAAACGTGTAAAAAGCGCCCCTTCTCCATTGCGAGTAGTGGTGGCGTTACTATTACAATGCCCGGAGTTATCGGTATTGGCCGGAGATCCGCAACGCTTTCGTAGCATTGGCGGAACAGGTGCAAACCTGCTGGTAGAGCTGTTGGAGTTGTTACAAACCAACCCGAAATTGAAAACGGGCGCCTTATTGGAGCGCTGGCGTGACAAAGAAGAGGGTCGCTATCTGGCCAAACTTGCGCAATGGAAGCCCCCGTTTGAAGATAAAACCGGACTTGAAGCGGAATTCAGCGGCGCGCTTGCGCGTCTGGAGCAGCAACTGAACGAAATTTGTACCGAAGAATTGTTGCATAAAGCCCAGGCAGGTACGCTGTCCACAGAAGAAAAAGACAGACTGCAACAGCTTCTGAGTCGAAGCAAACAGTAGATTGTGTTGTGAATTATATTGAAACTGCGAGGCAGTTACTGGCCTCCGGCACTTTTTTAATGCTAAAATGGGATGTTAAGTTTCCGCGAGAGGTACTCAAAGCGAATCTCATGAATCAGGACAAACAGGAATCACAAATAAAGTTATTGATCGCCAAAGGCAAGGAACAGGGCTACCTGACCTACGCCGAAGTCAATGACCATCTGCCGGATGACATCGTCGAGCCTGAGCAGATCGAAGACATTGTCGCCATGATCGATGATATGGGCATCGCGGTGTACGAAACCGCACCTGATGCAGATACGTTGTTGCTGGCCGATCGGGTAACCGCTGATGATGATGCAGCTGAGGCCGCCGCTGCTGCGCTTGCCACCATGGATGCCGAATTTGGCCGTACAACCGACCCCGTTCGCATGTACATGCGTGAAATGGGAGCAGTTGAGCTACTGACCCGCGAAGGTGAAATTTCCATCGCCAAACGCATTGAGGAAGGCACATTCCAGATGTTCTCCGCGCTCGCTTTGTACAGTGGGACTACCGAAGAGCTACTGCGTAACTATCAACAGGTAGAAACCGGCGAAGTGCGATTGCGCGAGATCATAAAAGGATTTGCAGATTACTCAGAGCCTGAAGACGCAATACCCAAACCTGTTGTCGCATCAGAAGACGATGATGAGGAAGCAGACACCGGACCAGATCCGGAAGAGATCCGCGCACATGTGGAAAAACTGGGCAAACTGCATGAAAAAGCAATGAAACGCGCTGCCCGATACGGTTTCACAGATCCCAAAACCCGGGAACTGCGGGAACAGGCCGCGGAAGTGTTCATGGAGCTGAAACTGACCCCCCGTTTTGCTGATGTACTGGCGAGCAACCTGCGGGCGATGGTAGAGCGTATTCGTGCCCATGAGCGGATCATTATGGATCTGTGTGTCAACAAGGCTCATATGCCGCGCAAGGTCTTTATCTCCTCGTTCCCGGAAAATGAAACCAACCTGGAATGGTTGCAACAGCTCATTGATGCTGATGAGGACTACTCCGGCGTACTGGAGCACTTTTCCGAGGAGATCCGGTGCGCCCAGGAAAAACTCGCCGCGCTTGAAAAAGAGTGCGGTATGAAAATCAGCGATATCAAGGAGATTAATCGCAAGATGTCCATTGGCGAAGCCAAGGCTCGCCGCGCCAAAAAAGAGATGGTTGAAGCCAATCTGCGTCTGGTTATATCCATCGCCAAAAAATACACCAACCGCGGTTTGCAGTTCCTGGATCTCATTCAGGAGGGCAACATCGGTCTGATGAAAGCAGTGGATAAATTTGAGTACCGCCGTGGCTACAAGTTCTCCACCTATGCAACCTGGTGGATCCGCCAGGCCATTACCCGCTCCATTGCAGATCAGGCACGCACCATCCGCATCCCGGTACACATGATCGAGACCATCAACAAACTCAATCGAATCTCCCGGCAGATGTTGCAGAAAATGGGTCGAGAGGCAACACCGGAAGAGCTGGCCGAGCAGATGGAGATGCCGGAAGACAAGATTCGCAAGGTGCTTAAAATCGCCAAGGAACCCATCTCCATGGAAACTCCGATCGGTGATGATGAAGATTCACATCTGGGTGATTTCATTGAAGATCAAAACATCGAGTCGCCCAGCGAGTCCGCCAACTCTTCCGCTCTGCGCGAAGCAACCAGGGACGTACTGGAAGGCCTTACCGCCCGCGAGGCAAAGGTTCTGCGCATGCGCTTTGGAATCGACATGAACACCGACCACACCCTGGAAGAGGTTGGCAAACAGTTCGATGTCACCCGGGAGCGCATCCGTCAAATCGAAGCCAAGGCCCTGCGCAAACTGCGCCACCCGGCCCGCTCCGATCAGCTGCGCAACTTCCTCGATCTGGAAGCGGAATAAACGACAGAGGGATGGCTGTGTTGCTGTCCCTCACGTCACCGGATATACTCCACCCCTTTTCATCAGGGCCTGTAGCTCAGTTGGTTAGAGCAGGGGACTCATAATCCCTTGGTCCCAGGTTCGAGTCCTGGCGGGCCCACCACTCTATCTCTGTCACACACTTGCGATTGCAGGCAGTTCTCAACGAAACAGAAACAGACACGCAACAACCGCAGCGACAATTCCCGCCAGGTCTGCACTCAGAGCGGTGATCAACGCATGGCGAATACGGCGGATCTGCACCGCACCGAAATAGACCGCCAGTACATAGAACGTTGTCTCGGTGGAGCCCTGCAGAGTGGAGACCAGGTAGCCGGTATAACTGTCCGGACCGATAGCGGGATCGTTGATGATGGAGGCCATGATTCCATAAGCCCCCGAACCGGATAGCGGACGCAGCAATGCCATCGGCAACGCCTCTGCCGGTAAACCAAACGCTGCAGTCCACTGTCCAATCCCGTTGACAATAAAATCCATGGCGCCACTGGCACGGAACATGCCGACAGCAACGAGAATTGCCACCAGGTAGGGGAATCTTCACTGCAACCTGAAAACCATCCTTGGCCCCTTCGACAAAGGCTTCATAAACCGCCACACCGCGGACAACGCCAAAGGCAAGAAAGGCCACCATCAGACCCGGCAGGATCCAGGGCGCAATGATTTTGCCATATACGATACTCAACGGGATAAGGGTAAGCAGTATCGCCATCGCCAGCAATGAGACCCACAGCGGATAGGCTTCGCCTGCCCCCCGGGCAGTGCGGCACCACTCTGGTCTGTGTCCGCTTTCAGTGCAGATGAATCTTCGGCCGGAGCTGCTTCCGTTTGTCTCCCAATCGGGAAGAAGCGACGGAAAAATATCGCCGCCATGATTGCAACCGCCGTCGAGCAGATGGTGGCAAACAGTGTGGTGGGCAGAATCCCGGCTGGATCACTGGAGCCGGCGGCTGCACGCAGCGCAATGACTCCGGTGGGCAACAGGGTAACACTGGAGGTGTTGATGGCAAGAAACAGCACCATCGAATTGCTGGCCGTCCCGGCGTGAGTATTGAGTTTGTTCAGCTCCTGCATGGCGCGGATACCAAAAGGGGTCGCGGCATTGCCCAGCCCAAGCGCATTGGCAGACATATTGAGGATCATCGCGCCCATGGCCGGATGATCCGGCGGCACATCAGGAAACAGGCGCACCATCAGCGGCCGGATCAGGCGGGCCAGGATAGTCAGCAGACCGCCCTCCTCCGCCACCTTCATCAAACCGAGGAACAGCGCCATCACACCAATCAAACCCAAGGCAAGTTCCACTGAACCGGCAGCCGATTCCACCATCGCTTTGGACAACGCATCCATGGGAGAGCTGTCCCCGGCCGGGAAAAACAGTTGCTGCCAGGCGGCGGTAACGAAGGCGATCAGAACGATGCCGAAAAAGATGACATTCATTAACTGTAACCCGTCTGAATAAGTACACCCCTGATCCTAAGGTATAACCGGTACAGACGTAAAAAGCTTTACCGTCTATTCAGCGTTATACTGGCCAATATCAGCACAACACAGAGATTCCTGGTGACCTGATAAATGAAACTGCTCTGCGATGAGATGCTCAAGGGATTATGCCGCTGGCTTAGAGCTGCCGGTTATGATGCAGAACAGGCCAGTGAAGGTGAAAGCGACCGGAACCTGCTGGCACGAGCGCACGCTTCAGGCAGAATATTACTCACCCGGGATCGCAAACTTCAGGAACACCGCAATGCAGCCGATACCCTTTGCCTCCTGAACTGTAATGGAGTGGACGCCTGTGCCCGCGAGCTCACTGAAAAGCTGGCCATCGACTGGCTTTACAAGCCTTTTTCACGCTGCCTGATCTGTAATGTTCCACTTGACCTGCTTCCCCGGGGAGATTTCAGCCAGGCTCCCGTGGACGTACGCGACCAGACACTGCTCCACTGTCCCTCCTGCAAACGCATCTACTGGGAGGGCAACCATGTACAACGCATGCGGATAAAACTGCGCAACTGGGCAGCCGCCGGCCAGCAAAGGAATATTCCGCCATACTGTTGAGTCAGCCGCCAATATTACCGCATTCAGGTTCGGTTCAGGTCGCGCTGTTAACGTATCGCGAGATATCTACACAATCGAATATTTACGAATACTACAGAGGCCATCTTGAAACAGATATATTACTACTTGCTGTTCCTGAGCATTTCAGGCACTGCCCTGCCGCTGCTCGCCGCCCCGACCCTGAGCGAGATCATCACGACGGCGGCGCAACGGCATCCGGATCAGGCGCTCTCCGCTGCACGCCGTCAGGTAGGTGAAGGCTACCGGAAACAGGCCGATGCCTGGCTGGGAGGCGATCCCGCCGTGGGTCTGGCCTACTGGACCGATGAGTTTGGCGGCAAACAGGGCTACCGCGAGGCCGAGGCGAGCCTGGCGCTGCCACTCTGGCTGCCGGGGCAACGCAAGGTACGTGGCGAGCTGGCCGATACCCTGCAGGGCGAAGGGGAGATGCTGGCGCATCTGCTGCGCTGGCGGGTAGCCGGCGAGGTGCTGGAGCGGTTCTGGGCGCTGCAGATGGCAGAGAGCGAGCTTGCCCTGGATAAGCAGCACCTGGATTCCGCCACGGCGCTGGAGAGGGCGGTGGCACGGCGGGTCGAGGCCGGGGAGCTGCCGCGCAGTGAACTGCTGATGGCGCAGCAGGAGATGCTCAACCGGGAAGCGCTGGTACAGGATGCGCAGACCGCCCTGAAGGGTGAGCAGGCGGCATGGTCGAGTTATACCGGGATCGATGCCCTGCCCGCCCCGTTCACCATCGAGCCTTCCGCACTGGAGCAGGTCAGCGAACAGCACCCCCTGCTCCGGCTGGCCCGGCTCGGCGTGGAGCGTGCCGCGGCCCGGAAAAAAGAGGTACGCATTGCACGTCGGGAGAATCCGGTGCTTTCGCTCTACGTCAAACGAGACCGTGGCATCGAACAGGATCCCTATAACGACTCACTGGGCGCGGAGATCACCGTTCCGTTCGGCAGCTCCACCCAGAACGCACCTGCCCTGGCCAAGGCCGGCGAACAGCTGATGCAGAGTCAGGCCAATCTGACCCGAACCAAAAGAGAGCTGGACCTGAAACTGATTCACGCCCGCCAGGAGCTGGAGCGTGCCGACAAGGCGCTGGCCCTGGCACAGCGCCGCAGCCAGCTGGCGCAGAAGCGGCTCAACATGAGCCAGCGCGCCTTCGATCTGGGTGAGACCGATCTCTACCTGCTGCTGCAGGCCCGTGAGCAGGCCATCAACGCCGCGCGGGATCTGAAACGCAGCCAGATCCAGCGCCAGCGCGCCGGCGCGCAGTACAACCTTGCCCTTGGAGTGATACCCGAATGAGAGTTTCCCTGATCCTGATCGCCTTCCTGCTGGGAAGCGCAACCGCAGCCCTGGCTGCAGAAAAACCGGTCACCATGACAGCGGTGCAGCAGCAGGCGCTGGGCATCAAGGTGGCCCCGGTAGAGCCGACCGAACAGTCCTGGAGCATCCCCTATCCCGCCCAGGTGGTGGTTCCCAATGCCCAGCTGCGCGTAGTCAGCGCCCTGCAGACCGGCCTGCTGGAGAGCCTGCTGGTGGCCGAGGGGGAGGAGGTGAAAAAGGGGCAGCCGCTGGCGATCATTCAGAGTCCGCAGCTGCTCGAGCAGCAACGCAACTACCTGACCGCACTGAGCCGGCTGGATCTGGCCAAAGCCGACTGGCAACGGGATGAGCAGCTCTACAAGGAGGGCATCATCGCCGAGCGCCGTTACCTGGAGTCGCTCTCCCGCTACCGCCAGGCCAGAACAGAGGTAGAGCAGTACCGCCAGGCCCTGACTCTGGTGGGTATGGACAAACACTCCCTCCGGAAGCTGGCCAGTCAGCGGCGTCTGTCGGGATCGCTGACACTGCGCGCTCCCCTCGACGGGGTGGTACTGGAGCAGATGGCCACACCGGGGCAGCAGCTGAACCCGCTCGACCCCATCTACCGTATCGGCAAGCTGGCGCCGTTGTGGCTCGAGATCCAGGTGCCGCTAAAAGAGCTGGGCGGCACCACTGTCGGCACGAAGATCCGGGTACGCTCGCCGGAGCTGTCGGGAACAGTGATCACAGTAGGCCGGATGGTTCACGGTGTCGACCAGGGGGTAATGGTGCGCGCCGAGATCCGTGAAGGGGCGGAGCGGCTGCACCCCGGCCAGTTTGTCCAGGCAGAGCTGGCCACAATCAGCGCCGCACAGAGTTTTCGTATCCCCCGCACCGCACTGGTTCGTGAGGCGGGCAAGCTGTGGGTATTCGTAAAACACCCGGAGGGGTTCCAGCCGGTTGCCGTAACCATCGAGGCTGAAGAGCGGGATGCGGTCGTGGTCAAGGCCGGCTTCAAACCGGAGGATCGCATCGCCGTGGCCGGAACCGTCGCCCTGAAAGCGGTCTGGCTGGAGGGAGGTGAATAGTGCTGGCCCGACTGATTCAATTCTCCCTCACCCAGCGGCTGCTGATGCTGCTGGCCATCGTCCTGCTTGGCGGAGGGGGATGGTTTGCATTCCAGAACACCCCTATCGATGCCTTTCCCGATGTCTCCACCACCCAGGTAAAGGTGATCATCAAGGCTCCCGGCATGACCCCGGAGGAGGTGGAGGCGCGCATTACCGCGCCGGTCGAGGTAGAGCTGCTGGGGATCCCCAATCTCCACATGCTGCGCTCGGTAGCCAAGTATGCGCTGACCGATATCACCGTGGATTTCGCCGAAGGCACCGACATCTACTGGGCCCGTCAGCAGGTGGCGGAGCGGCTGAGTGGCGTGTGGGAGGATCTGCCGGCAGACATATCCGGCGGCATGGCTCCGATGACCACTCCACTGGGCGAAATGTTCATGTTTACCGTCGAGGGGGGTGGCCTCTCCCTCACCGAACACCGCGATCTGCTCGACTGGGTGATCCGCCCTGCCCTGCGCACCGTTCCCGGAGTTGCGGATGTCAACGCACTGGGCGGTCTGGCGCGCACCTTTGAGGTGGTGCCCGACGCCGCCCGCATGATGGCGCGCGGGATCAGTCTGGAGATGCTGCAGCGGACGCTGCAGCAGAACAACCGCAACGACGGTGCCGGGCGCCTGAATGATGGCGAAGAGGTGCTGCTGGTCAGGACCGAGGGCAGCATCCGCACCCTGGAGGATGTGGCCGCCATCGTGGTGCGCCCGGATCCCAAACAGCCGGTACGGATCGGCGAGGTGGCCGAGATACGCACCGGCTCGCTGACCCGCTACGGCGCTGTCACCCACGACGGCCGCGGCGAGGTGGTGCAGGGGCTGGTGCTGGGGCTGCGTGGCGCCAATGCGCGGGAGCTGGTGGCCGGTCTGCACAGCAAGCTCGATGAGTTGCGACCCGGCCTGCCGGAAGGGGTCGAGATAAAGGTGTTCTATGATCGCGGGCAGCTGGTCGAGCAGGCGGTGGGCACCGTCACCAAGGCGCTGGGCGAGGCGATCATCCTGGTGCTGATCCTGCTGCTGCTGTTTCTGGGCGGCTGGCGCGCCGCGCTCACCGTGGCGCTGGTGCTGCCGCTGGCGGCCATGGTCACCTTCATCCTGATGTACTTTTTCGGTATGTCGGCCAATCTCATGTCACTGGGCGGGCTGGCCATCGCCATCGGGATTCTGGTGGATGCCGCGGTGGTGGTGGTGGAGAACATCGTCAGCCATCTTGCCCGCCAGCGCGAACGGGAGCGGCTGCCGCGCCTGCATCTGATCTACCGTGCGGTGCGCGAGGTTTCGATACCGGTAACCTCGGGCATTCTGATCATCATTATCGTGTTTCTGCCGCTGCTCACTCTGCAGGGACTGGAGGGAAAACTGTTCGCCCCGGTGGCGCTGACCATCGTGTTTGCGCTCTCCGGTTCGCTGCTTCTTTCGCTGACCGTCATGCCGGTACTGGCATCGTTTCTGCTGGGCAAGGTCTCCCATGAGGAACCCTGGCTGGTACGCAAGCTGCTGAAGATCTACACTCCACTGCTGGACTGGTCTCTGAACCACAGCCGGATCGTTCTTGGTGTGGCGCTGGCCGCCATGCTGGCCGCCGCCGGGCTGTACACCCAGATCGGCAAGACCTTCATGCCCACCATGGATGAGGGTGACATGATCGTGCAGCTGGAAAAGCTGCCCTCCATCAGCCTGGAGCAGTCCATCGCCATCGACATGCAGTTCCAGAAGGCGTTGATGGAGCGGGTGCCGGAGGTGACCGGCGTGGTATCACGCACCGGCAGCGACGAGTTGGGGCTCGATCCCATGGGGCTGAACGAAACCGACAGCTTCCTGATCCTCAAACCCCGCGAGGAGTGGACGGTGCCGGACAAGGATGCGCTGGCCGACTCGATTCGTGAAGTGATCACCGACTTTCCGGGCGTCTCCTTCGCCTTTACCCAGCCCATCCAGATGCGGGTGGATGAGATGCTGACCGGTGTGCGCGGCGATCTGGCAATCAAGGTGTTCGGTGACAATCAGGAGCAGCTCAACCGCGCGACCGATGCCATTGTCAACATCGTCCGGCAGATCCCCGGGGCGGAAGAGGTCTACAGCCCGCGCAACGAGGGAGCGCAGTATCTCCGTCTGGTGGTGGATCGCCTCGCGGCCGGACGCATGGGGCTGGATGTCAACACCCTGGAGGATACGCTGCGGGCACAGGTGGAGGGACTGCGTCTCGGCACCGTGTACCAGGGCAACCGCCGTATTCCACTGGTCATCAAGGGGCCGGCCAGCCTGCGGGATTCGCCGGCCGACTTTGCCGGTCAATCCATCGTACTGGCCGACGGGCGGCGCGTGCAGCTTGCCGATATCGTCCACCTGGAGCGTACCGAAGGGCCAGTATCGGCCAACCGCGAGAACGGGCACCGCATGGCGGTGGTGATCGCCAACGTCTCCGGCCGGGATCTGGTGGGATTCGTGGATGAGGCCAAACAGCGGGTGGCGAAGCAGTACGCACTGCCGACCGGCTACTATCTCGAATGGGGCGGCCAGTTCGAAAACCAGCAGCGTGCGGCACAACGGCTCTCCATCGTGGTGCCGGTGGCGCTGGGGCTGATCTTTCTGATCCTGTTCTCCACCTTCCGTTCGGTGCGCCAGGCGGCGCTGGTGCTGAGCAACATCCCGTTCGCCATGATTGGCGGCGTGGTGGCCCTGTGGCTGACCGGAGAGTACCTGTCGGTACCCGCCTCGGTAGGCTTTATCGCCCTGCTGGGAATCGCGGTACTCAACGGAGTGGTGATGGTAACCTGGTTCAACCAGCTCATCGCCCTTGGGCATCCGGTGGGCAGCGTAGTGGTCGAGGGGGCCAAACGGCGTCTGCGCCCGGTAATGATGACCGCCAGCATCGCGGCCTTCGGCCTGGTTCCCCTGCTCTTCGCCACCGGACCCGGCTCCGAGATCCAGCGTCCGCTGGCAATCGTGGTGATCGGCGGACTGGTCAGCTCCACCCTGCTCACCCTGGTCATACTGCCCATCCTCTACCGCCGGTTTGGCGTCAGGAGCAACTGAAATGAGCAACACGCAAGAGATCCTTCTGTCCATCATCGCCTCACCCTCAGTAGAAGAGAACCTGGTGGACTGGCTGCTGGCGACCGATGAGGTCAGCGGCTTCACCAGCTTCCCGGTCAACGGCCACGGCAACTCGATTCACTCCATGAGCCTGGCCGAGCAGGTATCGGGAAGCCGGCGAAAAATACTGTTTCAGACCCACCTGCCGCAACCACAGGCGCTGCAGCTTGTGGAAAAGATGAAGAAGGATTTCAGTAACTGCGATATCCACTACTGGATGGCGCCGCTGCTCGGCGCGGGGCGTCTGTATGAGGACAAACTGCAGGAGAAACCATCATGAACCACGAAAACACCATCCGGGTTTGGGACATTCCAACCCGCATCTTTCACTGGTCCCTGGTAATCTCGTTCACAATCGCCTACCTGACCACCGAAGATGACAACATCTGGCATATCTACTCCGGTTACGTCGTCCTTGCTCTCGTTGTTTTTCGCCTGCTGTGGGGTTTTGTCGGAAGCAGGCATGCCCGCTTCAGCGACTTTGTCTGCCCGCCGCGGGAGGTTATGCAGTATCTGCGCAGCCTACTGTCCGGCAATCCCAAACGCTACACTGGACACAACCCCGCGGGGGGCTGGATGATAGTCGCCCTGCTAGCGAGCCTGCTTCTGGTAACAATCAGCGGACTGAAACTCTACGCTGTCGAGGAGGGTCTCGGCCCGCTGGCCGGGGTTACCATCGAGCTCTCCGTAATCGGCGCCAGCCACGCCGACGGCGATGAACACGAGGATGATGACGACAACGAGGAAGAGGAGTTCTGGGAAGAGCTCCACGAACTGTCAACCAACCTGACCCTGCTGCTGATTTTTCTGCATATTGCTGGTGTTCTGGTATCAGGCAGAATTCACCATGAAAATCTGGTCAAGGCCATGATAACCGGCAGAAAAAAAGCCTGAAAGAAATTCAACCGGTGAAACCATTGCTCAAACCTGCAATACTGCTGCTCTCCCTGCTGACATTAACGGCAGCATCCCCGGCGCTGGCTGACAAGGAGGACGAACTCAACTACCGGGAAGCGCGCCGGCTAATGGAGAACGGCACCATACTGCCGTTGCAAACCATTTTGAAAAAGGTGCAGGGGAGCATTCTGGAGGTAGAGCTGGAGCACGAACGGGGGCTTTATCTTTACGAGATAGAGGTGCTGAACAGCAACGGTACTGTGACCGAACTGGAGTTTGATGCCACAACGGGGAAACTCGTAAAAAGCGAACTCGAGGATTGAAAAATGCGCCTGCTGCTGGTGGAGGATGACAAACTGCTGGCCGAATCGCTGCGCAAAAACCTGGTTCAGCGCGGCTTTGCCGTGGATCTGGCGGATAACGGCATAGATGCCGAGTTCATGGGCAGCGAGGAGCCCTATGACATTGTCGTACTGGATCTGGGACTGCCCGGGCGCCCGGGGCTGGAGGTGCTGAAAAACTGGCGCAAACAGGAAAATCCGGTTCCGGTAATCGTCCTGACCGCCCGCGATGCCTGGCATGAAAGGGTGGAAGGGTTCAAGGCGGGCGCCGACGACTACCTGGGCAAGCCCTTTCACGTGGAGGAGCTGAACGCCCGCATCCACGCCCTTATCCGCCGCAATCACGCCGTAAAAGGACAAACCCTGCAGGTTGGCGGACTTCGGCTGGACGAAGAGCAGCAACAGATTCATCTGCCGGATGGACGGATACTGGATCTGACCGGCACCGAGTTCCGCCTGCTGCGCTATTTCATGCTCAACCCCGGCAAACCGCTCTCCAAGACCCGGTTGACAGAGCATCTCTACGAACAGGACTTTGATCGCGACAGCAACCTGATCGAGGTCTATGTCAGCCGCCTGCGGGACAAGCTGGGCAAGGAGCGAATCCTCACCCGCCGCGGCCAGGGCTACATCTTCGTGGCAAAACAGTGAACTCCCTGGAACGCCGCCTGCAACTGGGCCTGGTATTGAGCCTGCTTCTGCTCATGGGGCTGTTCTGGATGGTGGGCAGCCAGTCGCTGCGCCAGCTAACCGAAAATTTCATTATATCGCGCCTGGAGCATGACGCAGAAAGCCTGCTGCGGGTCATTTCCGCCCATCCGGAACGCCTTCTGCAACAGGAGGTCGATCCCATTTTCAACCTGCCTTTTTCCGGCCACTACTATCTTGTCCTGTTCAACGATGGGCGAAAATTCACCTCCCGCTCACTCTGGGACCACGCCCTGGAGATTCCGCGGCTTACCCCCGGTGAAAGCCGGCGCCTGCACAGAACCGGGCCATCGGGACAACAGCTGCTGGTTCTGGTGGAGGGTTACGATCTGCAGGGAGTGAAGTTTACTCTTGCCGTAACCGAAGATCTGACCCCCATCGAGGCACAACGAGATCGGTTTACCCGCAACTTCGCTCTGCTCGGC
>Ga0256839_1003131_pt1 | contig 17426 bp, 15 predicted proteins | sample 354166metaG_FD_185968 | JGI IMG/M metagenome (GOLD analysis project Ga0256839, IMG submission 185968) | Hydrothermal vent microbial communities from Mid Atlantic Ridge, Atlantic Ocean - 354-166 | ecosystem: Environmental > Aquatic > Marine > Hydrothermal vents | place: Atlantic Ocean: Mid... | reverse complement strand
TCGTAGAGCCCCTGGGTGGCCCGCGAGGGCAAGAACTGCCGCGGATCCTGGTCCTGCACGTGCGGCGCCTTGAAGCTCACCGAGAGGCAAAACGGCTGGCCCGGCCTGCAGCCCTTGAGAAACTCCACCGCCTGGTCGCCCATCAGCTCGGTCAAATGGACGCTCTCGTCCGGCCGCTTGGGGAAGTAGTGGCCCTGGCCGGCGAATCCGGCGAAGTAGTCGAAGCGGTCCCGCGGCAGCTCCTTGCCCACGCCCCACTTGCCGATGAAGCCCGTCCGGTAGCCCGCCTCCCGCAGGACCACCGGATAGATGCCGCGGTACTGCTCTTCGCTGAACGGCGTGTCGAAGCGATTGATCTTGTGCGTGCGCAGGTAGAGGCCGGTGAAGAAGCTCGCCCGGGACGTCATGCAGATCGAGGTGGTGACGAAGTGGTTGGTGAAGATCACCCCGTCGCGCGCCATCTCGTCCACGTTCGGCGTCCGGATGATGCGGTTGCCCATGCAGCCGAGCGCGTCCCAGCGCTGGTCGTCGGTGAGCAGGAAGATCAGGTTCGGCCGGCTCGAGCCGCGGGCGCGGATCACGAAGGGGCCCGCCGCCAGCGCGCCGGCCCCCGCGCGAAGCCACTCTCTCCGGCTGGGGTGATTCGGTTTGTCCTGCGGCATGGCATCCGATTATGTATCACAACCGCCGCCGGCGCGCCCGGTTCCTGCCGTCCCGGCTCGGCGCCCCGCGCCTCACGATGTCTCTCTCACCCGGTAGGCCCACAGCTTCAGTACGCCGCTCTCGAACCCCGTCGCCAGCGCCGTCAGCGGCTCGGCCAACTCTCCGTCGATACCCCGCACCAGCGCCAGCGCCGCCGCGCCCCGTCCGGGCTCCGGACCCGCGCCCTCGAACAGCTCCGCATCCCGCAGGCTCCAGGTGAAGCCGTCGGCGGAAACCCAGTGCCGCCACCGCGCCCCCTGGGAATCGAAATGCTCGAGGAACATGTGCCAGCGGCCGCCTCGCAAGAAGACCCGGGGCATGGCGCACTCGCCCTCCGGCCCGGCCACCGGGCTCAGGCGCCTCACGTACTGGCGCGATCCCACCACGCCCGTCGCCAGCCCGATGCGCCGGCTCTCGCGGCCGCCGCCGGCGCCCACGCCGTCGTAGTAGAGAAAGACCGCATCGCCCCGGCGCACCGCGCACGGATGGTCGAGCCGCAACGAATCCCAGGCCCCCGGTCCGCCGTGCTCCACCGCCACGCCGCGTTTGCGGAACGGCGGCATCGGCGCCCCGTCGCTCGCGGCCGGCGCCGTCGCCACCAGGATCCGCCCGCGCAACCGGCTCGTCTGCAGCGGAGCCTCCGGTCCCGCGCCGTGCTCGCGTCCCGAGTAGAACAGATGGACCCGGCCGTAGCTCACGAAGACTCCCGGGCTGCCCGCCCCGTACCAGTCCAGGTCGCTGAAGCGCCGCCGTCCCCGCCACCGCCCCCGCGGCACGGCGGCGCCGGCGTACTCCCACGCCTGGAGATCGGGGCTCCGGTAGTAGCGCACCTCCGCGCCCCAGTTCTCGAGCGTCCTGCCTTCGGCGCGGATGAAGTCGGCGAACAGATGGTAGACTCCCGCCCGGTCCCGGTAGCAGGAGCAGGAGCGCACGTGGTCCGGCGTCAGGTCGAGCGCCGGCCGCTCGTCGAGCAGTTCAAAGCGGAACCGCGGTCCGTCCGCCGCGGCCCGCCGGACGGCCATCCCCAGCCCCAGAAACGCACGCCGTGATACCCGCATAGGCCGGCTGCTCCGATCATACCGAGCCGGGCGGGTCGCGGCCGGCGCTGTCTTCGGAGATGCGCCTCTCTCTCGCCGCAGCGGCGCCGCAACCGCACGAAAAGGAGCGCCCCCGCGGAAGGGGCGCTCCTCGCACAGCCAGGCGGCCCGGCGGCTACCAGATCAGCTTCAGCGCCAGTTGGATCTGCCGCGGCTGGGCGGCCAGCCGGGTGATCTTGCCAAAGCCCCCGGACCGGATGTTGTTGTTCGGAGTCCCGAATTGAGGGGTGTTGAACGCGTTGAACATCTCCACCCGGAACTGCACGTTCAGGCGCCCTTCCGGACCGACGTAAGTGTTCTTGAAGAACGACAGGTCCACGTTCTGGGTTCCCGGGTTGCGCACGTCCGGAAGCGTCCGGCCCACGTTGCCGAAGGTATACGGCTCCGGCAGCGAAAAGACGCTCGTGTCGAACCACTCCTGGATCCGCTCGTCCGTCGTGCCGCCGGTGATCTTGGCGCTCCGCCCGTTGTTGTTGGCCCGCTGGCCGCTGAAGATGCCGGTGTTGTTCGGCACCCCTTTGATGAAGATCGGCGTGCCGCTGGCAAACGTCAGGATCCCGTTCGCCTGCCAGCCGGTGATGATCGTGTTCAGCACCCCGGAAGCCCCGGAGGCGAATCTCTTGCCGCGGCCGAAAGGCAGCTCGTAGACGAAGCTCAGCACCGCCCGCTGGGCCACGTCCATCGAGGAGACCGCCCACTCGAGCTTCCGGTTGTAATGGTCCAGGCGGCTGCCGGCGATCGGCCCGAGGAAGCTCACCGTCGAAGAGGCGTCGTCCATCAGCTTGCCCGCCGTGTAAGCCAGCAGGAAGCTCAGGCCGTGGCTGAAGCGCTTGTCCACCCGGATCGTCATCGCGTGGTACGTCGAGCTGGCGTTCGGCTTGCGGGAGGCGCCCAGTGAGCTGTACTGAGGATACGGCCGGAGCAGCCGGTTGAGCGGAATCCTCTTCTTGCTCAGCCGCGAGCGCGAGTCCGTGATCACCCCGTAGAAGGGATTGTCTACCACCTTCAGCAGCGTGGTTCCCAGTTGCATGAAGGAAGCCGGGAGCTGGTTGAAGCTCCGTCCGCCGTCGCCGTCCGGCAGGTAGATGCCGCGGTTGCCCAGATAGCTGATTTCGAAGACCATGTTTCCGGGCAACTGGCGCTGGATGTTGAAGTTCCACTGCTGAATCAGCGCGTTGCGGTAGTCGTTGAAAAACGATCCGCCGATGCCGAAACCGATGTCCGTCATCGGCCCCAGGGACCTGCCCGGCGGGTAGTAGAAGCCGTCCGGGAACGGATCGTCCAGCGTGGTGTAGATCGTCTGTCCGCGGTCCAGCGTGTAGATGCCGCTGGTCGAGCTCCGGAAGCCTTCCATCCCGGCGGTCCCGGTGGTGCCCGCCGCCTGCATCACCGACGGCCCGTAAGAGATGCCGTAGCCGCCCCGGATCACCATCCTGCCGGTGACTTTGTAAGCGAAACCGAATCGCGGCCCGAAGTTGTTCCTGTCCGTCGGCGTCTGGCGCCGGTTGTTGTCGTCCACGAAGCGCATGGCTCCGCGCAGATCGTCGCACTGCAGGCAATAGGGCGACGGGGGAACCTGGCCGGCGATCGGTGACGGGGCGTCGATGTCGAAGAAGCTGAGGCGGTTGTAGCGCTCCGTTCGCGGAACGTCCACGTCGTAACGCAGCCCCAGGTGCAGGGTCAGCTTCGAGGTGACCTTCCAGTCGTCCTGAATGAAGCCGGCGAAATAGCTGCTGGCGGTCGCCACCGAAGGCTCGTGGTGGATTCTCCCGCCCCGAGGCAGCCCCAGCAGAAACGAGGCCAGGGGGAACCCCTGACGTTTCCGGGCCCGGTCGATGCGCTGCTGCGTCCAGCCCTGGGAAAACATGAAATCGCCCGCCGGCCGGCCGATCTGGAAGAAGTTGAGCAACAACTTGCGGTACTCTCCCCCGATCTTGATGGTATGGGCGCCGGCGATCTTCGTAATGCTGCCGCTCACCGTGTGCACCATCGGCGCCATGCGTAGCGTCGTCCAGTTGTTCGGCCCCACCGAGGAAGCCACGCCCCGGAAGCTGAACCGGGGGAAGATCAGGATCTGCCGGGCGGCCGCGTCATAGAGATTCTGGGGAAAGCCCAATTCCCTCAAATCGAAGCCCTCGCTGTAGGGCGAGCGCCGATTGTTGCTCCGGCCGAAACCGTAGCGGAGATTTCCGATCAAAGTCGGGCTGAAGGTGAACGTGTTGTTCAGGGTGATGTTCGCCCGGAAGTTCTCCGCCGGGCCTCCGGTCGGCCCCACTCCGTTGCCGTAGGGTTCGAACGGGGTGAATCTGCCCCACCAGAACGACGCCCGGCCGAACATCCGCCACTTCTCCGACAGGTTCACATCCACCCGGGAATCGGACCGGTAGCTGTCGTTGGCGTTCGAGCCGACGTTCACGAAGTTCCCCGTCCCGGTGTAGGGATCGCGCGGCGGCGCGTTGGGCTCGGGGAAGTACTTCATCACGTTCATCGCCACGGAGCTGAAGCGGGCCTCGGGAATGCGGTTGCCCGGGAACGGGTCGCGGATGAAGACGCCCGGCCGGTTCGGATCCTCTTTGACGGTGAGCGGATCGAAGATCGTGATCGGCTCCCCCTGGGCCGTCTTCAGGTCGGAGAAATCGCCCCTGCGCCAAGGGGCGAGCGGCACGGTGCCGGTGAAGACCCTCTGAATCCGGGCGTTGGTGCCCTCGAAGCCGAAAAAGAAGAAGGCTTTGTCCCGGGCGATCGGGCCGCCGATCGTACCGCCCCACTGGTTCCGCTTGAAGCTCCCCTTCCCCCGGCCGGCGCGGTTGGCGAAGAAGTTGTTGGCGTCCAGCTTGCTGTTGCGGAAGAACTCGTAGACGGTGCCGTGGAACCGGTTGGTGCCCGACTTCGTCACTAGGTTGATGACGCCCCCCGAGAACCGGCCGTACTCCGCCGAAAGCGCGTTGACCTCCACCGTGAACTCCTGCACGGCGTCCACCTGCGGCGTGTAGACCAGGTAGTTGATGCCCACGTTGTTCTCGGGGGCGACGTTCGTGACGCCGTCGATCTGGACTTCGCTGTTGGCGTTGCGCCCTCCGGCCATCTGGGGCGTGGATCCTTTCCCGGCGGGATTGACGCCGGGGGTGAGGTTGGCCAGCGAGAAAGGATCGCGGCCGTTCAACGGCAGGTCCACGATCCGCTTGTTCTCGATCACCTGGCCGATCGTGGGCCGCTCCGTCGCCAGCAGCGGGGCCGTCTGGATGACGGTGACCTGCTCGGTCACCGCTCCCAGTTCCAACACGAAATCGATGCGCGCCACCTGCGCCACGTCCAGCTTGATTCCCGTGCGGCTCACCGGCCGGAATCCTTCCTTCTGGGCGGTGACGCGGTAAGTGCCCGGATTCAGCAGCGGGACGACGTAGTAGCCGGATTCGTTCGACGTCGTCGAGTGCTCGATTCCCGTGTTCTCGTTGATCACCTTGATCTCCGTACCGGGAACCACCGCCTCCGACGGGTCCGTCACCCGGCCGGTGATCCGAGCGTTCTGGGCCACGGATACCTGGGCGCAAACCATCATCAGGCCGGCGCCCAGTACGGTACGCAATAGGTTCGACTGCCTCATTGGTTTCCCCCTGTCGTCTCGTCCTACGTCCTGCTCCTCAGGCTCATTTCGAACCGGGAGGCTGCGGCGCCTCCGGACGGGCCGAAGGCGGCTGTCTTCGCCCAAGCCTCGTCAGCTCACGGTGGAGCTGCTCCTCGAGGCCGGAAAACTCTCGATCCAGCGGAAGCAACGCCGCGGCGAGCTCGCCGACGGCGGCATCCAGGCGGTCCTCGGGAAGATCCTCGCCGGCGAACAGCCGGTGAACCAGTTCATGCATCCGCTTCGCTCGCTGAAACGCCTGCAGACAAGCCGCGCTCCAGCTTGCCGCCGGATCTGCGGCCGCGCCCGGAGGCCTTCCCGCCACGCTCGGCGCGCCGCTCTCCGGCCCTTCCCCGGCCCCGCCGATCTCGGCCAACACGGGTCCCAGCAAGCCCCGAACCCGGCGCCCCCTCGCCACCAGCGCGGCCATGTGATCCCGCACCATCACCTCCAGCAGCCAGCGCGATTCCGGCCCCAGGGCCCGCCTGGGAGCCGAACCGTACCGCTCGGCGAGCCGGCGCAGCGCCCATGCTTCGGCCAGCGCCCCGTCGGCGAGCGAGATCACCCGATTCGAAAAACGGGTCACCGCCTCCCCGACGTTGCCCGGATCCGCCGCCGTCGGGCCTCCCTCGCCTTTCTCCTCCGCCTCCGGGCCCGGCGCAGGATGCTTCCGCAGGTAGGCCGCCAGCCGCTCCCGAATGGGCAGACGGCTCGTATAGACGCGGACGGGCGCATCTTGCACGGTTTCCTCCGGCGGCAAGTTCTGCTCGATGAGCTCCCCGATCGCCCGAATCTCGACCTCGACGCCGCCCCCGGTGAACGGCGCCGCCTGCAACTCGGCGAGGGCGGTCAACAGTTCAGCCTTGCGCTCGAAATCCCGCACGACGCCGCGCACCCGGATGCGGCCGCCGCTCTCCCGGACGACCTCCACCGGCTCTCCGAGGCAGCTCCGGTGCTGGTGCAACAGGTAGCGCAGCGCCATTTCGGTCCGCTCCAGCTCGGCTGCCGGCCTGGGTCTCGTCGCGGGCCTCTCTCGGGGCCGAACCGCCGGCCGGGGCGCCGGGAGCCGTTTCCGCAGCCTCGGGTCGGGCTCGAAGACGGCCGCCCGCAGAAACTCCCGCCGGACCGCCTCGGAGCGCTCCACGACGAACCGCACCTCCGCGGCCCGCTGCGCCGTCTCGAAACGGATGTATTGCAGGCGCGGGCGATACGTCTCCGCATCCACCTCGACTACCAGCTCGACGCGCCGCCCCGAGGAGGCCTGCAGAGCCGACAGCCGGTACGCCCGCCCGCCGCCGGCCGTCGGCGCCGGCTCCACCCTCAGCGCCACCCCGTCGCGGCGGGAGAAGGCGTAAAACGCCGAACCGAAGCGCACCGGACGCCAATCCCCGCTCCGGAGCCACCGCAAGAAGGCCGCCTCGAGCTGCTCCAGAACCGGCTCCTGCGCCGCCAGATCGATGATCGAGACACGCTCGGCGCTCTCCGCCGACGCCGGGTAGAGCCCGGCTGCGGTGGCGCGGTCGTAGACCCAGCGCCGGCCCGGATCCGGGCGCCACACTGCATAGAGAAGCTCGCCGCCGGGCTCCTCCCACCGGGCGGCATGCCGGCGCCGGCCCGGATCGGACCAGATCTCGACCCGGCTCACCCGTTTGCGCCGGCGGGGCCGGATCTCCGCCATCTCCACCCGGAAGACCTGATGGAAGGCCGCCGGCTCGCTGTAGGCCGCCCTTTCGAACTCTTGCAGGCCGGCTACGATCTCGACCGCCTCCGGCGCCGGCCCCCGCAGGCCGAACCACAGCCCCAGCGCCACCACGCACGCCGCCGCCGCCAGCGCCGGCGCGAGCCGGATCCGCCTGGGGGGCTGGACGGACCAGTGCGCCAGCGGCTGCCAGTCCCGGGCCTCCAGGACCGTCCGGCACCGCTCGAACAACCTCCGGCGGGCGGCGTCGATCCGGCTCGGGCCGGGAAACGTCTGGGCGGCGAAAGCCCGCTCCAGCTCGTGTACCTGCTGTTCCAGCTCGGCCGCGCGGGTGCGGCACTTCCAGCACGTCTGCAGGTGCTTCTGCACCCTCCGCTCCATCCGGCCGGAGAGCTCTCCATCGAGGTAGGAGATCAGAGTCGCGTCGCTATAGTGGTTCTGGAATATCATTCCCAACCTTCCCGGCCTTCACTCTCCTGCTCCGATCCTCCTGCGCGGCCGCGCGCAGCTTTCGCAGGGCCCGGCCCAACAAAGTCCCTACCGTCTTGGGGGCGATGCCGAGATGGCTCGCGATCTCGCGGTACTTCAGGCCTTCGATCCGCAGCAGCACCACCTCCTCTTCCCGCCGGCTCAGCACCAGGAACAATCGCGTGACGTCGTCGAGTTCGAGATCGAGGGCCGCCGCCGCATCCACCTGGCCCAGGCAGTCCGGGTGCGGGAAGCGCGGGTCGTCGAGCGACCCGATCACTATGCCGCTATCTTTTTCCTGGGAGAGACGCTTGCTCACCTGGTGGCGGATCACGCACAAGATCCAGGCTTTGGGATTGGCGATCCTGGCGCCGGCCCGCGCCGCCCGGCAGAACTCCAGGAACGCCTCCTGAACCACCTCTTCAGCCAGCTCGACGCTCCCGGTCGCGCGCCAGGCGTAACGAACCATCGCCGAGTACCAGGACTCGAAGAGTTCACATACTTTCTGCAGCGCTTCGTCCAACGGTGTCGGCCCCCGATTCGCGGCGGATCTCCCGTTTGCCCCCAAGCGGGCGTCTTTCATCTCATATATCTAAAGGGCTATGCCGGAGCCGTTTTCCTCACATGCCCGGCAACAAACTTGCCCCCGCCCGCGCCCGCAGCCGGGCGCAGCGCCCACGCCCCGGCGGCTCCATGGCTCGGGAGGACGCACGGATCGGAAAGAGCAGGCGGGTCTTCCCTGGACGCCCCGGAGCCGCGCAGCCACCGCGTCCTACTCGCCGGAGGCCGGCCCGGGATCCCAGATGGTCGCGGCGATGAAGCGCTCGGAGTCCTTGTCGGTGTTGTAGTAGTAGACCGTCACCAGCTTGCCGTCCGGCCGCTGCAGGGTGCGGGTGTAGCCCAGGTCCCAGTTGCCCCCGTCGTCGCGCAGCACGATCTCCTCGCCCCAGGTCTTGCCCTGATCCTCGCTGATCCGCGCCCGGATGCCGTACGGCTCCAGCCGGTAGCCGTAGGTCAGCGCCAGCCGTCCGTCTTTCAGCTTCACCAGGCTCGGCGGATTGCCGCCCGTCTTCGGGGCCGGCCGCCCGTAGTACTCCCACGTCTTGCCGTCGTCGCGGGACAGGTAGGCGTCGATGTGCTTGCGGTAGCGGATCAGCGTCAGGATCGAACCGTCGTCCAGCCGCACCGACGAGGGCATGATGGCGTACTCGCGCCCTGCCGGCTCCGGGCAGACGAAGGAGACGAACTGCCAGGTCTTCGCCCCGTCCCGCGTCCGGACGCAGATCACCCGGCCCTCCTTGCCGTTCGACTTCGCCGCGGTGAGCAGCAGCGTCAGGTCGTGCTTGCCGTTCACCAGATAGTCGGTGCGCGCCGCCGTTCCGGGCTGTCCGAAATTGGGCAGCTTGTATGGGCCGCGCCACGTCTTGCCGCGGTCCATCGAGTAGTAGAAGCGCGAGTTGCCCGCGTGGATGCTGGTCATGCGGGCGGTGAAGGCGAAGTCAGGGTGGGTGAAATCGATGCCGCCGGGGCAGTCTTTCAGCTCGACGCCGGTCTCCCCGGCCGGAACGCCGGCCACCTTGGCGCCGGCCGGCGGCTGCAGCCCTTCGGGCTTCTCGATCGTCCACGTCTCGCCGCCGTCGAGCGACCGCGCCAGGGCGTGGACGGCGGGCTTCGAATAGTCGATCGCATGGCCCCGCTCGGTCCGGCGGAACCAGCCGATCTCGAAGCCCACCACGATCTCGTCGCCCCACGACCATGCGCCGTGATTGGCCGGCCAGCCCGCGAACCGCCCGGCCTCCCGGTAGACGATCACGTGCTTGTCCACCCGCGGACCCTCGGCGGCCTGCCCGCCCGCGGCCGCCGCCATCAACGCCATCATCACGCCCGTCGCTTTCATGCCCGACTCCCCTGCTCCCGGCACTCGCCGGCGCGCCCCGCTCCCGTGTCCGGCAACGCCGGGTCCGCCCCGGCCGGACCGCGCCTCTCCCGTAGTATATGGCAGCCGGCGAGCCGCCTCGCCCACGGCCCCGCTAGAATGGATTCTTCACCGCCGTATCTGCACCATGAAGTCCGGTTCCCAACTCCGCCCTCTCACCGAGGCCGAACAGCGCACCATCGAGCGCGCCCGCCGCACCGCCTGGGTGCTCTACGAAGGCCGCCTCGTACCCCATCGCTCCTGCGGCATCGCCCTGGCCGAGACCTTCTGCCTGCCCACCCGCCCCTATCAGGCCCTCCGCAAGGGCGGCGTCACCGGCGAGGGCGAGTGCGGCTCGATCAAGGCCGGCGAGCTGATCCTCGGCGAGATCCTGGGCGACCCCGACCCCGCCGGCAAGATCACCGACGCGCTCCGCGAAGCCGCCCGGCTCTACCGCCGCCTCTGGCAGGAACGCCTCGAGCTGGGCTCCGGCGCCCGTACGCCGGAGGGCGAGTTGACGATCGTCTGCAACCACCTCACGGCGCCCCTGGGCGACTTCCACGGTCCGGCGCGCCAGGGCTTCTGCACCCGGCTCACCGCCGGCGTGGCGGCCCTCGTCTGCGAAACCCTGCTGCGGATGGGCGTCCCGGTCCGCATCGCCTCCATCGACGAAGCCGCTTCCGGCCCGGTAGAATGAACTCCGCCATGGTGCGTCCCGACTACTGCCTGGAACACTGGCGGGCCGTCCGCGAAGACGCCGCCCTGGCCGTCGAAGCCATGCCCGCCGGAAAGCTCGACTACCGGCCCCAGGACGATCTGATGAGCTTCCGCCAGGTCGCCGCCCACATCCTCGACGCCGGTTGCGGGCTCGCCGGCCTGCTCCTGGACGGCGAAACCGATTTCACCGCCCCCGACTTCCGCCGCCGGTTGGAGCGCTACCGCCGTCCCTTGCCCGAAACGCCGGCCGCTGCGGCCGCCGCCCTGCGCGACGCCGTCGCCGACCACTGCCGGACCCTCGCCTGCCAGACGCCGGAGTTCTTCGCCGGCATGGTGACCAAATGGGACGGCTCCCGCCTCACCCGCCTCGAGATGCTCCAGTTCCTCATCGAACACGAGGTGGCGCACCGCATGCAGCTTTTTGTATATCTACGGATGAACGGGCTCGTTCCGCCGACTACGAAACGGAAACTTGAAGCCGGGCGGTAACCGGTTGCAATTCCCCCGGGGTCATGTATAAAGGGAGTTGCAACCCGAATCTTCCCACGTTGGCAGGAGGCATCCATGGTTGAATGTCCGTTGTGCAATGCCCCGTTGGACGTCGAAGAAGACGAACTCGATGAAGGCGACTCGCTGATCTGCGAAGAGTGCGGCGCCAGCCTCGTCGTGACCAACCTCGACCCCCTCGAGATCGAGGAGGAAGAGGAGGAGTTCGACGAGCTCGGCGAGGACGAGGAGGACGACGAGACGCTATGGGCAGGCGGACGCTCCTAGCCGGGTTGCTGGCGGCCGCCCTGCTGTTGTGCGCGCCGTCCGGTCTGGCCAAGAAGAAGAAAAAGCGCGCCGAACGCTACGGCGTCATCGCCGGCACCGTCTTCCAGAACACCGGCTTGTCGCTCCGGGGCGCCCGCGTCACCCTGACTCCCGTTCCCGCCGGCGGCTCGCCGGCGAAGAAGAAGCAGATCCAGCGCACCAGGACCGACAGCCGGGGCGAGTTCGCTTTTCGGGTTCCCGCCGGCGCAATGCGATATACTGTAAGAGCCGAGGCCGACGGCTGGGAACCTGCGGAGAAAACTGTGGAAGTCCAGTGGGATCAGCGGGTTGACATCGTTCTCCGGCTCCGGCCGGCGGCCGCCGCGGGGAAAGGCAAATGAGGGTCCGGCTTACGATTCCGTTGGCGATTCTTTCCTTCTCGCTTTGCGCCTCGCCAGCCGCCGCGCAAGGCTCGCCCGATCCCGGCGCCCCCAGGCAGCCCGGGACGCCCCCAGGCCAGAAGCTTCTCACCAAGAAGAAGCCCCGCAAACCCGACAAGACCCGCTCGGTCTCCGGCATCGTCCGCGACGCCCGCGGCGAGCCGGTCCGCGGCGCCGTCGTCAAGCTCAAAGACACCAAGACGCTCCAGATCCGCTCCTTCATCACCCTCGAAGACGGCTCCTACCGCTTCCACGGCCTCAGCACCGAAACCGACTACGAGCTGCAGGCGTCCCGCAACGGCATGGTGAGCAAGAAACGGCGGCTCTCCGTCTTCGATTCCCGCAAGAAGGCGGTCATCAATCTCAAACTCGAGCCGGCGGACAAAAAGAAAAAGAAGGCCGGCTGAGCGCGATTCATCGATCCCGATTCCGGCATCATTCATCCAAATGATGTAGCAGCAGTTGAGGGGAGATCCTTATGAACAGAAACATTCTCGGCTCCATGTTCCTGGCCCTGCTCGCCGCCGTCACCCTGTTGGCGGGCGGGCTCAACGTCGGTGACACGGTCCCCGACTTCACCTTGAAAAGCGTGGACGGTGACGACGTCAAGTACTCGTCCCTGGCCGGCGATATCACCGTCATCACCTTCATCGCCACCCAGTGCCCCATCTCCAACGACTACAACGAGCGGATGAAGGCGATCTACGCCGACTACCATCCCAAGGGCGTCAAGTTCGTCTTCATCAACTCCAACAAGCAGGAGGACGCCGCCGAAGTCAAGGAGCACGCCCAGAAGCACGGCTTCCAGTTCGCCGTCTACAAGGATCCGGGCAACGTCGTCGCCGATCTCTTCGGCGCCCAGGTCACCCCGGAAGCCTACGTGGTCAAGGACGGCAAGATCGTCTACCACGGCCGCATCGACGACTCGCGCAAAGGCGAGGTCAAGGACCAGAGCCTGCGCAACGCCCTCGACGCGGTGCTGGCCGGCAAGCCCATCGCCAAGCCGGAAACCAAGGCCTTCGGTTGCACGATCAAGCGCGTCTCGTGAGAGTTCCCGCAGCCGTCTTCACCCTGATCCTGGCCGGTTCCGGGGCCCTCGCCGCCGCGGCGGCGGGCCCCGCCCGGCTGGAGCCCTACGACGCCCAACGCCACCGCCAGGTCCTCGCCGAAAACCGCGGCAAGGTCGTTCTGTTCGACTTCTGGGCCACCTGGTGCGCCCCCTGCCGGGCCGAGATGCCCCTGCTCGTCGAGCTGGACCGCAAGCTCCGCGGCCGGGGGTTCCGCCTGATCACCGTCTCGGCCGACGAGCCCGAGGAGAAGCAGCAGGCGCTCGAGTTCCTCCGCGAGCACCGCGCCCCGGAGCCGGCCTACATCAAGGAGGTCGAGGACGACGACGCCTTCATCAACGCCGTCAACCCCGACTGGAGCGGCGCCCTCCCGGCCCTGTTCCTCTATGATCGCAGCGGCAAGCTCGTCAAGACCTGGATCGGGGAAACCGCCATCGCCGAGATCGAGAAGGCCGTCCGCGGACTCCTCGATTAGCCCCGCCTCAGCGGATCCCCACCGGCCTCATGGCGAAGCCCGCCGTGGCGCCCTTGATCCGGTTCGTCACCGCGAAATAGGTGAACCGCCAGGCCCCGTCGCGCGCCAGATCCTCCAGGTAGTGCAGCTCGCCGATGTGCACTCCCTGCTCCACCAGCAGGTAGCGGTGCACCGGAATGGCCTCTTTGTCGTTGGCCACCTCCAGGCCCGAGGTGTCCGCGCCGATCATCACCGCCCCTTTCTCCTCGACCAGCCACCGCGCCCCCTCCAGCGTCAGGCCCGCAGTGTCGTACTCGGCGAGCGTGGCGTGGTCGGCTCCGGTCTCGCCCCAGTGCCGCCCGATGCCGGTGCGGATGAAGACCACGTCGCCCGGCTCCACGTCCACGCCCTGCCTGGCCAGCGCCGCTACGAGCTCCTTGGGGCCGATGGCGAAGCGCGGCGGCAGGGTCTCGACGCCCTTCCAGCCGGCCACGTCGATCAGCACCGCCCGGGCGATGATCGGCGGAATCGTGTCGGCGCTCGCCTTCCGGACGCCGAAGTCCCCGCCGTGCTCGGCCTCCCGGAAGCCGTTGTACCAGTGCATGTCCTCGCCCACCACGATGTGGCCCAGCCCGTCGATCTGCGTGCCCACGTTGTCGGAGATGAACAGCGCGCAACTGTGCCAGGCCACCTTGTGAGGGTTGATCCGCAGCGGGAAGACCGGCTCCTCGTCCAGGAACGTTCCGGCCGGCGAGCGGTAGGTCATCACCTCGATGGGCGAGTGCCCCGGCCACTTGTAGGAGCGCTTGTCGAGCAGCACCCCCAGGTCGTAGACCTTGCCGGTCTCGATCTCGCGCACCGCCCGCAAGACGTACTCCGGGCCGGCGATCGCGTTCAGCGCCCCTACCTCGTCTTCAGGGCCCCAGATCCAGCCGTAGCCTTTCCCCTTTTGCCACCCCTTGGGCGCCTGAGCCCACGCCAGGGCGGAAACCAGCAGTAAGACAGCCACGCGGTACCGCATGCGAGGATTGTACCGCCGCCGCCGCGCCGCCGGAAGGCCTATTCGAGATCCTCGCCCCGGACCAGGTCCTCGTAGGTCTCCCGCCGCCGGATCAGCCGCCAGCGATCCCCCTCCACCAGCACCTCCGGCGGCCGGGGCCGGGAATTGTAGTTCGAGGCCAGCACGAAGCCGTACGCTCCCGCCGCGCACACCGCCAGCAACTCGCCGGGCGGCACGTTGGCGATCTTGCGGTCCCGGGCCAGAAAGTCCCCCGTCTCGCAGACCGGGCCCACCACGTCGGCGACCACCTCGCCGAACTCGGGCCGCCGCCGGAGCGGGACGATCTCATGGTGGGCGCCGTAGAGCGCGGGCCGGATCAGGTCCGTCATCGCCGCGTCCACGACGATGAACTCCTTGCTGAGGCTGCTCTTGCGGTAGAGCACCCGGGTGAGCAGCACGCCGGCGTCGCCGACGATCGAGCGGCCCGGCTCCACCATCACCGTCAGCTTCCGCCCCCGGAACTTCTCCAGCAGCTCGGCGATGAACTTGCGGATCTCCGGCGGTCGCTCCTCGGGCTTGTATTTGATGCCCAGGCCGCCGCCGAGGTCCAGGTGCTCCACCGGGACGCCGCGGTCCCGCAGCCGGTCCACCAGCTTGAGCATGATGTCCACCGCTTCGTGGATCGGATCGGTGTCGAGCAACTGGGAGCCGATGTGGCAGCTCACCCCTTTGAGCTCCACGTTCCTCAGGTGCCGCGCCCGGGCGTAGACCTCCTCCACCTGGGTGATGTCGATGCCGAACTTGTGCTCCCGGAGGCCCGTGGAGATGTAGGGATGCGTCTCCGGGTTCACGTCCGGATTCACCCGCACCGACACGGCCGCCTTCTTGCCCGCCCGGGCCGCCAGGGCGTCGATCAGCGTCAGCTCGGCCTCGGATTCGCAGTTGAACGAATGGATGCCCTCGCGCAGGGCGAACTCGATCTCCTGGGCCGTCTTGCCCACCCCCGAAAAGACCACCTTCGCCGGATCCGCCCCGGCCTTCTTCACCCGGTAGAGCTCTCCTCCGGAGACGATGTCGAAGCCCGCCCCGGCCTCGCGCAACAGCCGCAGGATGCTCAGGTTGAAGTTCGCCTTGACGGCGTAGAGGATCCGGTGCGGCACGCCGGCCAGGGTCTCGTCGTAGGCGCGGAACCGCTCCAGGATCGCCCGGGCCGAGTAGACGTAACAGGGCGTGCCGGCCTGTTCGGCGATCTCGGCCAGCGCTACCTCCTCGCAGTGGAGGTCGTGACCACGGTAGAGAAACGCTTCGTACATCGAAGTCTCATTGTAAGTCCGCCGCCGGGCTTCAGCGGACCTTCATCACCAGCAGCGTCTGGTCGTCGTTGCGCGGGGTCCCGTCGGCGAAGCGGTCCACGTCGGCGATCACCGCCTCGGCGATCTCGCCCGGCGAGGCGGCCCAGTGCCGCTCGAGCAGCGTGTAGAGCCGCCGGCGGCCGTATTCGTCCCCCTCCGGGTTCTGCTGGTCGTAGATGCCGTCCGAGTAGAGCAGGATCACGTCGCCCGGCTCGGCCTCGAAGACGACCTCGTCGTAGACGCGGTCATCCAGCAGCCCCAGCGGAATGCCCTCCACCCTCTTCTTCAGGATCCGCCCCCTCCGGCAGATGATCGGCGGGAGCATGCCGGCGTTGGCCATCGTGAAGGTCCGCTCCCGGCACCGCCAGAACAGCAGCAGCAGCGTCACGTAGGTGGCCGGCACCTTGCGCTCCCCCAGCGCTGCGTTCAGGCTCTGCATCAGAGCCGCCGGCCGCGGCCGCCTCGGCGCCAGCGTCCGCATCAGCCCGGCCACCAGCGTCCCGTAGAGCGCCGCCGCCGCCCCCTTGCCGCTGACGTCTCCGAAAGCGATGATCTCTGTCTCCCGGTGCCGGGAGAACTCGTAGAGATCGCCGCTGATCTCCCGCGCCGCCCGGTGGCGGGCGGCCGTCTCCAGGCCTTCGAGCGCCGGCGGCTCCCGCAACAGCAGCGTGTTCTGCAGATCCCGGGCCGCGTGCAGATCCTCGGCCAGCCGCCGCTCCCGCTCGGCCAGCTCTTCATAGAGCCGGGCGTTCTCGATCGAGTTGGCGATCAGCGGCGCCAGCAGCTCCAGCATCCGCACGTGCTCCTCGGTGAAGTGGCCGATCTCGGAGCTCTCCAGGTCCATCACCCCCAGAAAGCGGTCCGGAACCATCAGCGGCACCGCCACCTCGGAGCGGATCCCGCTGGTGGTCTCCAGGTAGCGCGGATCGGTCCGCGTGTCCCGTACCAGCACCGGCCGCTTCAGCTCCACCGCCGTCCCGGTGATGCCCCGGCCCACCGGCACGTTCCTCAGCTCCACCCGCTCGTCGTAGCAGATGCTGAACCGCGGCTTCAGCAGCTTCCGCTGTTCGTCGAGCAGCAGCACCGAAAAGGCGTCGTAGCCGATCAACTCCCGCACGGTCCTGGCGATCCTGTCGAGCAGAGCGTCCAGGTCCAGCGTCGAGGAGAAGCTCTGCGCCAGGCTCGCCAGCGTCCGCAGCGCCTCGTTCTGCCGCACCAGACGCCGGTAGAGCCGGGCGTTCTCTATCGAGGCCCCCGCCCGGGTGGCGATCAGCCACAGCAGTGACTCGTCCTCGGGCGTGAAGGCCTCCGGCCGCGTCGCTTGCAGGTCGATCACCCCCACCAGGCGGTTCCGGGCGATCATCGGCACCGCCAGCTCCGAACGCACCGCGTCCACGCTGGGAATGTAGCGGGGATCCCTGCGCACGTCCCCCACCCGCACCGGGTGCATCGACCGCGCCGCCGCTCCCGTGATCCCCTCCTCCAGCGGGATCACCAGCCGCTCCACGGCGTTCTTCGGGTGCCCCACCGAATAGCGCACCCGCAGGCCCCGCCGCTCCTCCGAGTAGAGCAGGATCGCGAACAGGTCCCACGGGATCACCTCGCGGATGATCTCGCCGAGCTGCGCCAGCAGCGCGTCCAGCTCCAGCGTGCTCGAGGTCGCCTCGGCGACCTCCAACAGGAAATCGAGCAGCTCGGCGCGGTCGCGGAACTTCGGCACTGCTCGGGTGGATTCGGGCATCGGCGGATCCGGAGCTTGAACACTCCATTCTAGCCGTTCGCCCCGGCCCGGCGGCCCAATTCCCGGCAAACAGCGGCAAACCCGCCCCCGCCGGCGACCTCCACCCTCCGGCTCACCCCTTGCCCGCCCGCCGCGCCTCCTCGTCCTGGTATTCGACCCGCAGGTCCGCCTTCGCTTCCAGCGCCACCAGCAGCGCCCGGACGTCGCTTTTGTCCACCCGGAAGACCAGGGCCTGCTGCCGGCCGTCGGCGTCCAGGAACCCGATCGTCAGGAAGTGCTTCCGGCTCTTGCTCAGCGCCAGCAGCGGCGAGATCAGCACTGCCATCGCCACCCGCCGGCCCACCTTCTGGCCGTACTCGAGCAGGTTGATGCTCTCCCAGGGCACCAGGTAGTGGACCT
>Ga0256839_1003130_pt1 | contig 17426 bp, 8 predicted proteins | sample 354166metaG_FD_185968 | JGI IMG/M metagenome (GOLD analysis project Ga0256839, IMG submission 185968) | Hydrothermal vent microbial communities from Mid Atlantic Ridge, Atlantic Ocean - 354-166 | ecosystem: Environmental > Aquatic > Marine > Hydrothermal vents | place: Atlantic Ocean: Mid... | reverse complement strand
GATCTCATCCCGTAACGGGTGCCGGGCCACTGCTTGAATCCCGCCCTTGAGCGCACCCGGAGTGATCGATGTGATGTTGTCGACGAACCGTTCGGTCGCGACTTCAATCAGTTTCGCCGACATATCGCGGCCGACCGACATTAGATGCTTGCCGTCGACGGAAAAGACGGCGTCGAGCACCCAGTCGTTGTGGGCGCCCTGGAACAGTACCTGCTCGCCCGATTCGGTATCGAACGCGCGAACCGAGTTGTCCGCACAGCCGACCACGACCAGTTTACCGTCGGGCGACCATTTCCCGCCGTAGATGGTGTCGTGTGTGACGGGAATCGACAGCGATAGCTGGGCAGAAACTTGAGCCTGACCGTCGGCCGTCGATTCGGTCAATTCCCAGATTTGCAGTTCACCGGCTCTCCCGGGCAAACCGCCGGTCACCGCCAGCCGCTTGCCGTCGGGTGAGAACGAGACCGACTCGATTCGCTCGGCCAGGCCGATCAGCCGCGCCGCCAGCCCTCCGTCGGCCCGGTGCAAGAGCACTTCGTGAAAACCGGCCACCGCCAGCCACTTGCCATCAGGACTGTAGTCGAGTGACGTGATGACGGGCGGGAGTGCGTAGATGGGTGGATGGTCCTGGTCGTAGCGGAAGCCGGCGTTGGGCGGAGTGTCGTCATTGGCCCCCTCGCGAATCCATCGCACGATCAAGGCGATCGACTGCGAGTCGAGTGGCGGCTTCCCCTGCGGCATCGCCGCTTCGCCATCCTCCGGCGTGATCATCTCCACCAGCCGGCTCTCTTCCGGCTTGCCCGGCACGATCGCCGCCGACCCCGATTCCCCACCCTTCACCAGCCGCTCGAACTGCGTCATCACATAGTCGCCGTCCGCTTTGGCCGGTTGGTGGCAACCCTGACAATGCGCTTGCAGGATCGGCCGGATCTGCCGATGGAAGCTGACCGGCTGAGCACTCGGCTCTTCGGCGATTGCCGGGACCGCCATCCAGATTGCCAGCAGCAACCAGGTGACCATTGGCAACCGCAATCGATGAGCCGGCGAGGGCGACGGATGGGTCATGAGTGTGGAACTCCCCTGGGTGGTTCTTAGAGCCTGTAACAAAACCCGCCCCGCCGCTTTCCGGCCTCGGGTGTGTTGCTTGCAGCATGGAGTTTTGTGACAGCCTCTTAGTGAGGCGGGTGTTTTCAGAGCTTGCAACAAAACCTGCCGTTCCGCTTCCCGGGCAGGGCCATGTCGATTGCGGCCCGGAGTTTCGCGCCAAGCTCTTACGAGGGCACCCCATTATAACCAACACCGCCGCGAGATGCCCACTACCGCAGACCTTTTTCGCACGGCGCGGATGGAGTCACGGCAGCGAGACACCTCGGGGCAAAAATCGGATTTCCCGATCGTTAGAGAGCGGTTTTCCGGGTGTGGAGCGTCCTCGTCGGACGATCTGATCGAGCAGACGGAGCAGTTCGCGGACTTTTTCGGGGTGCTTTTCCACCAGGTTCTGCTGCTCGCCGGGGTCGTCATCCAGGTTGTAGAGCTGCATGGGAGGCAATCCTCGAGCCGTCGCCTGCTTGTCTCGAGGAGCACTCCAGCCTCCGCTGCCGGAGCAGAGACAGAGTTTCCACGGCCCTTTGCGGATGGCGAACTTTCCGTTGATCGAGTGACTGACCAGGGACTCCCGCGAGGAACGCTCGGCCCCTCGCCAAACCGGCAGGAGGCTGAACCCGTCCTCGCCACCCACTTCTTGCCGGGGCTGGCCGGTCACCTCTTCCAGCGTGGCATACAGGTCGGTCAGGCAAGCCAACGCATTCGTCTTCGTTCCCGGCTCGATCTTTCCCGGCCAGCGCACGATCAGCGGAACGCGATGACCGCCTTCGTAGATGTCCGCCTTGTGCCCTCGAAATCCGCCACTGGGATCGTGCCCCTTCTCCTTGAGCAGCTCGAAATTGGCCACCGGCGAACATCCGTTGTCGCTGGTGAAAATCACGATGGTGTTGTCTGCCAGGCCGGACTCTTTGAGCGTGGCGAGAAGCTGTCCCATGTGATGGTCGACTTGCATCACAAAGTCGGCGTAGGGATTGAGACCGCTTGCGTCCTTGAAGGGCGGCAGCGGGACGATCGGCGTATGGGGGGCCGGCAGTGCCAGGTAGAGGAAGAAAGGCTTCCCGTGTTTGGCGTCGGTCGAGCGCTCGCGGATGTATGTCATCGCCTTGTTGAACAAATGCGGCAGCACTTCGGGGATGTGGAAGTCGGACCCGATCGGGCCGCGACGGTACCAGCCATAGCGATCCTGCTTCGGAGTCACTCCCTCCTCCCGATCCGGCACCGCCGTAATGCGCCCGGTGTCGACCCACACATAAGGCGGCATGTCGAGTGATCCGCAGTGACCGTAGTATTGGTCGAACCCGTTGATATCCGGGCCGTTCTTCACCGGCTTGGTGAAGTCGATCTTGTCGCCATCCTTGTGCCAGTCCCAGCCCAGGTGCCACTTGCCGATCATCGCCGTATGGTAGCCGGCTCGGCGCATCAAGTGTCCGAGTGTCGGGCGATCGGCCGGTATCAGATGCGGACTGCGCCCACTGAGCACTCCTCGAGCCAGCCGGCTGCGCCAGTTGTAGCGCCCGGTGAGCAGGCCATAGCGGGTCGGCGTGCAGACGGAGCTGGGAGTGTGCGCATCGAGGAACGTGAGACCTTCCCGGGCCAGTTGCTCCAGATGAGGAGTCTTGATCTTGCAGTCGGGGTTGGTGGCACGGATGTCGCCGATCCCCAAGTCGTCCGCCATCACCAACACCACGTTGGGATGCTCGGCCGAGGGGGCGGACAGCAGAGTGCCGCACCACAGTCCCGCCACGACGACCGCACCGGCCAACCAACGCTGAATCCGCTTGTTCATCGTGCTCTCCCACTGGCTTCGCGAGCTTCTTTCCAACCGTCGAGCATTGTCCGACATCATAGACCCGAGCCGTGTGGTTGACGACCCAGCGCGACTTTTGCGCTGCGATTGGCGGTTGTATTGCGCCGGAATGGCCGCTCCCAAGTCAACGCGCCCAACAGTTCCACCCCGCGGGTCGTCAGGCTACGATGGCATTACCTTGGCGACTCACGAGAAACGGCCAGTCCGCCTACGGAGCCCTCCATCATGAACAAACCGCACTTGCATCCCCGATTTCTTGTGCCGTGTTTCCTGCTTGCGGTCACATCGGCTGCCTGCGCGCTTGGTGCCGAATCCGAGGCGGTCGATGCAATCTACTACAACGGGAAGATCGTCACCGTCGATGACGACTTCCGCATCGCCGAGGCGATCGCGGTCCGTGGGGATCGAATCGCGGCGGTCGGATCCACTCAAGACGTGCTGAAGCTGGCCGGCTCGCAAACGCGGCGGATCGATCTCGAGGGCCGCACGGTGCTCCCCGGACTCATCGATTCGCATGTCCATCCCACGGGCGCATCGATGTATGAATTCGACCACGTCGTGCCGCCCATGGAGACGATCGCCGATGTCTTGCGATACATCAAAGGCCGCGCGGACGTACTCGAGGATGGCGAGTGGATCGTCGTCAGCCAGGTCTTTATCACTCGGCTCCGGGAGCAGCGGTTTCCCACTCGGCAGGAACTCGATTCCGTGGCCCCCCGCAATCCGGTGATGTTCCGCACGGGGCCCGATTGCGCTCTCAACTCGCTCGCGCTGAAACTCAGCGGCATCGATCGCCACACCACGATTGACGACGGGCAACCCGGCAAGATCGAAAAAGACCCGGTGACGGGAGAGCCGACCGGCATTTTACGGAGCTGCCGCCGCCTGGTGCGGTATGAGACGCCCAAGAGCCTGAAGAAACCGAGCCTCGAAGATCGCGTCGCGCAGCTCGAAGCACTCCTGCGAGACTACAACGCGGTGGGGCTCACCAGCATTTCGGATCGTTCGGCCGGCGATAGTGCCATTCGACTTTATGAGATTCTTCACGAAAGAAACAAGCTCACATGCCGCGTTTTCCTCTATTACAGTATCAACGCCCAACAGCCGCTTGCGGCCATTCGTCAGCGGATGGAGCAGGCGTCCCGGCATCCGCTTCACAAGTATGACGATCGTTTGTGGCTTCGAGGCATCAAGATCTTTCTCGACGGCGGCATGTTGACCGGTTCGGCGTACATGCGCAAGCCGTGGGGCGTGAGCCGCATCTACTCGATTACCGACCCGAACTACCGCGGACTGCTCTATGTGCCACCGGACAAGCTCTATCAGATCGCGAAACTCGCCCTCGACCATCAACTCCAGCCGACCGCTCATTCGGTCGGTGACGGCGCAGTCCATGCGCTGATCGCCGCCTACGAACAAGTCGACCGCGAGGATTCCATCCAGGGCAAGCGGCCATGTATCACGCATTGCAACTTCATGAGTGCCGAGGCGATCGACAAGATGCGGCGTCTGGGGATCGTAGCCGATCTGCAACCCGCCTGGTTGCTTCTCGACGGGGCCACGCTGAAAAAGCAATTCGGCGAGGAGCGGCTGGCGTATTTTCAACCGTACCGCAGTCTGTTCGATGCCGGGATCGTCGTGGGAGGCGGATCGGACCACATGCAGCGGATCGGAGGGATGCGAGCGGTCAATCCCTACAATCCGTTTTGGGGCATGTGGATCACATTGACTCGGCAACCGAGATGGACCGACCAGCCGCTGCATCCCGAGCAACGTATTTCGCGGCGGGAAGCGCTGCGGTTTTACACGATCAACAATGCCTATCTGACATTCGAGGAAGACAAGAAGGGATCGCTGGAAGAAGGCAAACTGGCCGACTTTATCGTCATCGACCGCGATTACTTGAATTGTCCGCTGGAGCAAATCAAGGAGATCCGCGTACTGCGGACGGTTGTCGGCGGCAAGACCGTTTATTCCAAAAGGAGCGAAAGGCCCCACCCGTGACCGGCACTTCACTGAGACCGATCAAGATCCGCCGCCGCTTCACCAAGAACGCTCCCGGCAGCGTGCTCTATCAGGCCGGGCGAACCACTGTGCTGTGTACGGCCAGCGTCAGTCTGGACGTGCCCCCCTGGCTGGCCGATTCGGGGAAGGGCTGGGTCACCGCCGAATACAGCATGCTGCCCGGCAGCACGTCCCCGAGAAAGCGGCGGGACCGGGGGACGAAGATCGACGGCCGAACGACCGAGATTCAGCGGCTGATCGGGCGCAGTCTGCGAGCCGTTGTCGATCTGGAGGCACTCGGACCTCGACTGGTCACCGTCGACTGCGACGTGCTGGAAGCCGATGGCGGAACCCGAACGGCGTCGATTACGGGTGGCTGGATCGCGCTGGTCGATGCGCTCTGGTCGATCCGCCGGGAACTGGCCACTCCCGGATCGCTGCCGTTGGTCGATTCGGTCGCGGCGATCAGTGTGGGAATCGTCGGCGGGCGCGCCGTGCTCGACTTGGACTACCAAGCCGATGCCGCCGCCGATGTCGACATGAACGTGGTGATGACCGGCGGCGGCCGGTATGTGGAGATTCAAGGGACGGGTGAGGAGGCCACGTTCGACGAAGACGACCTGCACCGCTTGCTGGCTCTGGCCAAGAAAGGCATCGCGCGGCTGACTCGCCATCAGAAGGACGCATTGGGAAAACGCTGGCCGGTGGCGTGAATAGCGTGCGCGGTAGGGGGTTTGGCAACCCACTACGGGAAAAGCGGCCGGCGATGGCCGGGCGTCCGACGATCGTCTATGCTGCTGCTGGTGGGCGGTTCCCACCTGCAACGCGCGGCTTTCGCCGTGCATTTTCGTCTCACGAACATCTCCGCAACCAGTCCATTTCAGCAACCAGACACGGGTCCTCACATGATACGAACCGATCACCACGGCATTTTCGCAGCAACGTTGACTCCGTTTCGTGCCGACGGCACGGTGGCCATCGAGCAAGTTCCGGCTCTGGTCGAGTACTATCGCGATCAGAAACTCGACGGCCTCTATGTCAATGGTTCGACGGGCGAAGGCCCTTCGCTTACAACCCAAGAGCGGCGTCAGTTGGCGGAGGCTTTCGTGGCGGCCGGTCGAGGCAAGATGACGATCGTGATCCAGGTGGGGCACAACAGTGTGGTGACGGCTCGCGAGCTGGCGGCTCACGCCGAGTCGATCGGTGCCGACGCCATTTCGGCCAAGCCGCCGTCCTACTTCCGCATCGATTCGCCGTCGACGCTGGTCGAGTCGAGCGCGTATGTGGCCGCCGGCGCTCCCAAGACTCCTTTCTACTACTACCACATTCCGCAACTGACCGGTGCCGTGTTTCCCATGGGCGAGTATTTGGCGCTGGCCGAGTCGCAGATTCCCAACCTGGCCGGCATGAAGTTCACGTCGCAGGAACTGGACGAGTTCCAGGTCTGCCTGGACTGGCAGCAAGGGCAAGGGACGTTTTTTTGGGGAGTCGATGAAGCGTTGCTATCCGCCGTCGCCGTGGGTGCTCGAGGCGCCATCGGCAGCACATACAACGTGGCGGCGGGCGTGTTTCGAGGTGTGATGGACGCGTTTGTCCGAGGAGACGTCGAGCGGGCGCGGCGTCTGCAGCTTCAAGGCATCCGTATCGTCCGCACCCTGATCGCTCGTCCGTTCGCCGCGGCACTCAAGGCAGTGGTGACACGAGCCGGAGTACCCATGGGCGGCGTGCGTCTGCCGCATCGCGGTTTGTCGGGTCCGGAAACGGAGCAGTTCCTGGCCGAGTTCGACGAGGCGATGTCCGAAAACTGAGGGAACCGTTCCGAGTCTCCAGTGCATCGACGCGCGGCGCGCGGGATACCAACATTCCTGCGATCACGGCCCCCGCCTTTCGGGTTTCGCCGTCCGGCGCTGCCCCGCTCCTTCAATCCCAGGGCTTGCTCGGTTGCCGTGTTACCACTCGTCTTCATCATCATCACTATAATAGTCGTTGTCATCGTCGCTATAATAGTCGTTGTCATCGTCATCACCATAATCATCGTCATCTTCTTCTCTTTCTTCTTCTCGTTGCTTTCGGGCATCTTCCTGCTTGAGCCGCATGTAGTCGAGATAATGCAGGTTGGCCAGGATGTTGTCCGTGTTCGAGTAGACGTAGGCGAGGAAGAACTGCCCGATTGTGGCGTTCCGTTTTGCCAGCTCTTCGACGACTCGAAGGACGAGTGCCGACCGGTGTCGGTTCTCTTTTTCGAATATTGTCCACCATTTCCTTGCCGTGCCGGTCGTGTTGTCCCAATCCAGTTGCTCCGCCTTGAGTTCTTCGATCCGGTCCCAGATTTGGTCGTCCGTCCACCCTCGAGTATCCGTGATGCCCGGTTCGATTTCGCGGCGTCCCGAGTCGCCCAGGAATGGTTTGGGAATGCGAGGGACGCCGGCGAGAGCCTCTTTGCGCAAAGCCTCATCGCGCCGCGGCGGCCCGTTCGATGCATCTCCATCGCGCGGGATCAACTCGGGTTCGCCGGTTCCCAAGGCGCACTCGCGGTCGATCACGACTCTGGCGATGCCCTGATCGGCCAGTTCCGGCCAGCGGTAATCGACCGCATCGACGGCTCGCCCCATCAGCCGGTGGAGGCCCCGAGCGCCCGTACCGATCGCTTTCGTTTCCTCGGCAATGGCCGCGAGAGCTTCGTCGGTAAGGACGAGTTCGATGCCGTGGATCGCCGCCAACTCCTGTTGAATCTTCAGTGGCGAGTGTTGCACCCGGCCCTGAACGATCCGGGTCAAATCGTCGACCGACAGTTCGTGCAGTACGCTGATACAGGCGAATCGGCCGATGAACTCGGGGATGAAACCGAACTCGACCAGGTCGACCGGCTGTACCTGGCAGAGGATTTCATAGGTCGAGCGGTCGTGGATCTGTTCCAGGTCTTCGCTCGGCCGCGCGGCGAAGCCGATGTTCGATTTGCCGAGCCCCAATCGCCGTTCGATGATCGCTTTGAGGCCCACGAACGCGCCGGTGCAGATGAACAGCAGCCGGCCGGTGTCGACCGGCGAGTGGGAGTTGTTCTGCGTGCCTTTGGAGATGCGTCCATCGAGCAGCGTCAGCAGCGCGTTCTGGACTCCTTCGCCGCTCACGTCGCGGCCCCCTCCGGCAGTACGGCGGATCTTGTCGATTTCGTCGATGAAGACGATCCCCTTCTCGGCTTTCCTGGGATCCCCTCCCACACCGTCGAGGACGCTGGCGATGACCGTCTCGACGCTGTTGCCCACGTATCCCGCTTCGACCAGTCCGGCCGCACTGGTCAAGCCGACGGGAACGCCGAGGAACTCGGCGAGGCGGCGGACGATGTAGGTCTTTCCCACTCCGGTCGGTCCGATCAACAAGATGTGGTGTTTGCCCAGGTCCTCTCCTTCGGTGTCGCGGCAGGCTTGCGAAAGGTAGTGGTTATAGACGGCGACCGCGATATCCTGCTTGGCGCGCGGCTGTCCGAGCACGAACTGGTCGAGGTGCGCGATCATCTCGGCCGGAGTGGGGAGCATGCGGTCGGTCATGATGGTCACGTGAACGTCGAGAAGTCCCGCGGAAACAAGCCGGTGGACCGGAAGAGGGCGGGTATCCCGTGGTCGGGGGCCGTCCGCCGGGTTCGCGGTCGTGGTTCGTCGCCTCGCTCGAGCGGGGCGGCGACCGTGCGACCTCTACTACCATACCGGGAACTCGCGCCCCGGGCTACCGGCGGACGACGCCGCGGGTCATTGGACGGGGCGACGGCGTGCCGGGATACCTTGGCGAGGGTTGCTCATTGGTGAGCTTGCCGCGAACTTTCGCCACCATGCGTGCGGACCTTTCTTGCATCGGAGTTGATTCAAGATTCGACCGGCTTGCGCGCCGTGGGGTCTGAGGCATGGTATGCTAAGGCGGGGCGGTTGCGCGGAAACTGGGGGCGGTCAACGGGCCGGAGTGCGTGCGTGGCCTACTTGATCTCGTTCGTCGTCGTCACTGCTCTGATTACCGTCGTCGGGCACGGGCTGTGGATCGTGGCGCGGGCCGTCGTGCTCGAGCTTCGCTCCGGTACCTCTCGGAAATTCTCCGATCCGAAACCCTGCCCGCGCTGCCGGTCGTCGCTGGATTCGGCCGGCACCTGCCGCCGTTGCGGTTGGATCGCCAAACCGCCGACCAAGGCCAACTGCCTTCTCTCGGCGGCTCGGTTGGAAGAACTCTACCTCCGAGGCACCATCAGTCCATTGGTGTATCGGACCGCCGTCGAAGCACTCCGCGTAGCTCAGGCCGAGGCGGACGCGGCTCGGGTCCAGTCACCCGCTCAAGCGGACCAGCCTGTCCGACCGGCCCCTGTGTCCGAAGGGACAGCCCCGGTATCGCAAGAGACCGTGATCGATGCCGTAATCTCGCCATCGGCGCCGGAAGTTCCGCCCACTCCGGCGGCTCCACCAATTCCAGCGGTGCCGTCCGCTTCTCCGTTTGCTTCATCCGCGCCGTCGCCGCGTTCTCCTGAGCGGCCGGTCGTGGCGACTCCCGCTCATCCGCTCGAAGCCCCTGAACCCGAGCCGAAACCGCCGGTGGTTCGTCCGGCGCTCGGGGCCATGCTTCAGGCCTTCATGGAGAAACGGAACATTCAGTGGGGCGAGTTGGCCAGCGGTATTCTCGTCGTCGGCAGTGCCATCGGCCTGGTCATCAGCCTGCGGGAGACCCTCCGTGCGCTCAGTGAGCAGATTCCCTTTTTCCCGGCCTTACTGTTGATGTTGGGGACGGCCGCGTTTCAAGGCGCCGGGATTTATACACTCAAGTACTGGCGGTTGCGGTCGACCAGTCGAGGTGTGTTGATCATCGGCCTGCTGCTGGTCCCGCTCAGTTTCGCCGCCGGACTGGTGTTGTCGGGGAGCGGCGCGTCGCGCGTGCCGATGAGCAGTCCGTGGTACTGGTTGGCCTTGAGTGTCGGCCTGGTCGGCTATGGAATGACGGTCGTGTTTTCCGCTCGAGCACTCGACAAGCTCTCTTGGTTCCCTTTGAGTCTGGGAGTCTTGGGGCCCGCCGTGGGACAGTTGGTCATCGACCGCCTGGAACCTCAAGACACATCGTTGTCACCGTTTGCCGTCCATGCCTTGCGATTCGCACTCCCGCTGGCCACGTATCTGGTCGCGTTGCTGCTGCAACTGCGACAGGTCGTGCGGAAACCTCAGATCTCCAAGATGCGGATCGAGCGGACCTGGCTGGTTGTCGGTACGGCCACCTTTTCGCTGGCGGTCAGTACGACCTGGCTGGTATTGGCATCGGCGGGCACCTGGTCGACCTTGGCCGAGGTGACTCCCTGGCTCACGCTCGCCTCCAGCGGCCTTGCCATCGTTGCACTCGCCATTTTCGAGCGGTGCGGCCGCCCGTCGCTGGCCGTACCGCGTGTGACCGCTTTGGCTCTGACGTTTCTGACTGCGCTGGCCATGCTGGGGCTGTTGGCCCTGGCGTGGCCCCGAGTCGATCTACTGGTTCTCAACGCCGTTCTGGTGGCGCTGGTCTGCGCCGTATTGGCCGGGCTGACGGGGATGGTGTGGCTGTGGAGCGTGGTGACGCTCGCCACATCGTGTGCCGTGCTCCTGCTGGTGCACCGATTGGGTGGCACACTCCCGTGGCGTCCTGAGAGTGCGATGTCGTTGTGGCGTGCGATCGGTATGGGACGCAGTGCGGGTGTGCTCCTCGGTTGTGGTGCCGCCGCACTGCTGACGGCCGGAGTTGCCGTTTCCCGGCGCCGACCCGAGTCCTCCCGTCCTCTGCTCCTTGCGAGTGTGGTGCTGGTTGCCGTCTCCTATGGGATCGCCTGCTACGCCGGTTTTTGGGGCGGGGGCGATCTGAATGCGGCGACGGCGGTGCTGGCCGTCACCGCCATCGCCCTCGTGGTCGCCTGTCGATACGAGGCGGATGTTCGTATGGAGGGAATTGCCAGCGCCTTGTGGCTCGTCTTCTGGGCACACGTATGCTTCGTGCGTTCGGATTGGATCGGCACGATCGAGCGTTGGGGTTTCCTTGTTCCCGACCGAGCTCTGGCCGCGTTGTGGACCCACGCAATCACATTGGCGCCGGTCTGGGCGATCGTGAGCGGGGTCGGGCGAAAGGGCGGGTCGGAAAAAGAAGTCGGCGGCGTCGCAACCACGACCGTCGGTACCGCGACATTAGCGGGTGTCCTGTTGTTGCTGCACCTGGAGGAGCCGCCGCACTACCATGCAGGAGTGTTGGCCGGCACTGCCCTGGTGTATTGGCTCGGCTTCGTTACGACTCGCGCGGATGGGTTGTTCGCTGCGGCTGATGGCGTGATGGCGTTGGTCGTCATGCTCACGACAGTGGCTCTCGTGACCGACCGTGTTCCCCAAGATCGCTTGGGGGGATGGTGGACCGAACGACGCGTGTGGGAGCTGATCGTCGCCGCGCTTTCGATGTGGTGTTTGTTCGTCGCCGCCGTGTCGTGGTGGCGGCAGCGTTGGAGTCGATTGGCGAGGCTGCTGCCGTGGTCCGACTTTCGCACGAGTTCGATATTGGCGGTGCTGTTGGCGACGGCTCTGTTGGGCCTCGCCGAACAGGCCAGTCAGGCAGCCGTTGCCCACGACCTGAAAATGGACTGCCCGCCGCTGCTTTCCGATCGTCTGGCCGAGATCTGGGTAGTGATCGGGGATTGGACTTCGCCGGCGGCTCTCTTGAGCGTTTTGGCGACGGGATGGTGGCTGCGAATGGAGCGACGCGATGACGAATCGCTGGCAGTGCTGGTGCTGACCAGTCTGGCGGCCATTGGCTTCGTCTCGCCGCCGGCGGCTGGTTGGCAAGCTTCGCTCGTCACGCTGATGACACTTACGGGACTGGCGGTGTTGTCCTGGAATGTGCTGTGGAGCATCCCGGCCGGCCGGCGTTGGTGTGTCCGCGGCGGCGAGTCGGTTCAACGGCGCGTGTTGGGGATGCGCGGGTTAGTCTTTGCGATTGGCGGCGGCACGGTCGCCTTCGTTGCGTGTCTCGCCCTGAGTCAACTTGTCCGAAGGCGGATTCCGGCAGCACCGGATTGGGTTCCCGCTGATTGGCGAGGCCTGTTCTGGATCGTGCCGTTGGCCTCGGTGGGAGCGGCTGGAGTGATTTCCAGTCTTTCCGACCGGCGATGGTATGGGATGGCGCTGGCGGTTCCCTGTTTTCATTTGCTGGCCGCTCTGTGTGTGGCGTTCAGCGTGGCGACGGCAACTCCAAAGTGGTCGCTCGCGGAGGTGTTCCTCAGGCACGCGGATGCCACGTTGTTGGTCGGTGGACTGCTCAGCCTGGCCTGGGCAAAGTGGCATCAGCACAGTCGCCTGGGAGAGGCGGGCTCCTATCAGCCTTGCGCGGTTTACCTGACGGCCGTCGGAATGGCCGCGATTCTCTGCGGTGTCTTCCTCTTCGACGGAGTGTGGCTGCGCCCGGCGGGATGGACACTCGACCCGCAACCCATGTGGCTGGGCGCTGTGGGGGCCACTTTGTGGCTCGGTTCGATAGCCCGCATTTCCTCGGCCGCCGTGGTCGCACCGGCCGCAATCGGTGCGGGCGTCCGTTTTGCACTGGTAGCATTTCTGATTGTTTCTTTGGCGCCGTTATTCGAAGCCGACGCGACCTGGATGGTCGAGGGCATGCTGATCGGCTGGACGGCCATTACGGTCGGAACGGCCGCCTGGGCCATCTGGAAGTCGGTAGCAGCCAGAGCGGACTCGTGGACGCCTCCGCAGACTGCCGGGCCGTTGGAACGCCGATCGGGTTTGCAGCTCGACGCCGTGCTTTCGGTGGGACTGGTGTGCCTGGCACTGTTGGTTGGCATGTTTTCCCAACGCGGATTTTGGCGGAATGCATCGCTGGTGTTGCCTGTTCTGATGGCCGTGCTGGCCGGTCTGGGAGTCGGCTTTCGCCGGAGAGTCTATGGTTACGGCGTGTTGCTGCTCGGGTTTTGGGAAGGGGCCGTACTGGGGATCGAGCTTCCCGGATGGCCGGCGTTCTACCGTGGCGATTTTATCTGGTTTCCTCTGCTGGGAACTCTTGTTGGGGCGAGCCTCTGGTTGGCCATCGAACGGTGGTATCAGATGCGCGGCGAGCCGGAATGGGCGGGGCGAGTGCGGTCGACGGGACCTCATGTGATCGGAAGCTGGACAGTCCTCCTGATGGCCGCTCTATTCTCGGGCATCGCCATTGTCGCTTTGCTGATGATGTGGTCGAGGAGACTGCGAGCGGAGCCGTTGCTGGCGACGGGCGTGGGGAGTGCCACGTTGGGTGTGATGGCAGCCACATTCGTGGCACTGTTGTACGACCGCTTCTCTCGCGGTGGGTTCTGGGGACTCCTGATCTCCGGCGGTGTGATCCTGATTGCGGTCGTGGAACGGGCAGCGCGGTCGGAGCCGCTGGGGGATGCGGTGATCACGTCGCGCACGCACCTGCTGGTGGCTCTTTCACTGGTGCTGGCGGTTTACTTGACACTGTGGTCGGAGGCGAGCGTTCATTTGCAGCGCCGGGCATCGACTGAATCGTCCAGGCAGAGCAACTGGCGGCGGCAGTGGTGGTGGAGTGCGGGGCCGTGGCTCGCCGCACTGGTCGGCTCGATCACCATCGGTGCACTGCTGGTGTTTCCGCTCACTCTCACTTCGCAGGATCGCGCGCTGCGGATCGTCGCGGGCTTGCTGCCTCTGATGGGGCTTTATTCTGCCGCGCGGCTTTCGAACTTGCGCTGGCCGATCGCCTTGAGGACCGTGGCTTTGGTATTCGGCGGCTGGATGATGGTGGCTTTGGGCTGGGCGGCGATGAGCCGGCACGGTTTTCCCAATGGGGACGTCCGCTACATCGCTCAGCTCGCGATCGTGGTGTTGGTTACCGGCGTGCTCTACGGCTCAGTAGTGCCTCGTGCGGCGGGAGCCGCGAGTCTCTGGCATGTTCCGGCGCGGCGCGTGGGCCTGGTGATGCTGGTGTGCGGCGCGGCGACGTGCCTGGTGTTGGTGGTGCGAGAAGCCGGGTTATTTGCGAGCGGGCAGTCGATCCCGCTCGACATTCCCCGGCTCGTGGTCCTCAGTCTGGTAATGGTGGTCACATCCGCCGGCTTGCTGGTGATGGCGGCGATGCCTGAGCGGGATCCTCTTCGCTTGAGTGAGCGCGGGAGGATGGGATATGTCTATGCGGCTCAGTTCTGCCTGGCTCTCGCGTTCGCTCATGTCTACTTCGTCAAGCCGCAGTGGTTCCAATTGGCGCTGCGGCCCTATTGGCCCTACGTGGTCGTGCTGATCGCTTTCGCGGGAGTCGGCATTGGCGAGTGGGCGCGGAGGCGGGGACTGCGCGTGCTGGGCGAGCCGCTGCAAACGACGGGCGGTTTTCTCCCCGTCGTTCCCGCCGTCGGCGTGTGGTTGGATGCGAGTCAGACTCAGCACGCGCCGGTCTACTTTTTCGCCGGCATGCTCTATGTGTGTATCGCGGCCCTGCGGAAGTCGTTCGGGTCGGCGATCGCAGCCGCCGTGTTCGGCAACGCCGCCTATTGGATCCTTCTGAAGGATGCCCACGTTCCGTTCGCGGCTCAACCGCAACTCTGGTTGATCCCGCCGGCCGTAGCCGTTCTGGCGGCCGCCGAACTGAATCGTACACGACTGAGGCCGGCGCAACTGACCGCGACTCGTTACATCTGCGTGATGCTGATCTATCTCAGCTCCAGCGGAGAGACGTTCATGAAGCTGCTGGCTCCGGACTCACCGAGTGAATGGCTGCGGCCGCTGATTTTGCTGGCCCTTTCGGTGGCCGGGATCTTTGCGGGCATCCTCCTGCGAGTGCGGGCATTCTTGTTCTTGGGGTTCGGATTCCTGCTGCTGGGGATGATCGCGATGGTCTGGAGCAGCTCGCGCCTGGTGCACCACACGTGGCCCTGGTGGGCGTTCGGAGTGGCCATGGGAATCGGGATTCTGGTGCTGTTCGGGATATTCGAAAAGCACCGCGACCGCATCAAGGAAACGGCGAGCCGGTTGCAGGAATGGGAGCCGTGAGTCTGCGGCAGGCTCGTTGGTGGTTCGTGCTGCCAAATATCGGAAGAATCGAGACCATGCTTCACCGGAAGACACTCGAAGAATATCGGCGGATGACGACATCTGAGCGTCTGCAATGGACGCTGGAGATGATCCGGGACTCCACGCTCAATCACTCGCAGCGGACGACTGTGCCGTACCAGGGCCGACACGGACACAAACCACGTCTTCGGCTTCCGAGCGCACTTCGAAGTGGACATCGAGGAACAGCGGAATGAGATCGATTTGAGTTTCCGCGTGCCGTGACAGCGAGAGCGTTTTGAAACGGCTGGTCGCCTTTTCGCGGGAGGCGGCCAGTGCCAGCGGGAGCAACAGTTGGTCGGCCAGGTGTTCCCCGACAGGTACTCCCGCCGTTTCGTGCCTGCGGTACTGGCGGACCACTTCCTCGGCCACTTTTTCGGCCGGCAGGCCCCGGCGGCCGAAACCGGTGAACAGTTCCGTTACGCGGCCGAACCGGCGCACGATCATCACGACGTTGCCGGGGCCGCTCGAGTCGTTCACCGTTTCGACTTCGGCGACACTCTCGTCCCAGCCGAGGGCTCGTGTGATCGTGCGGCACTCCCGCCAGCCGATGGCTTCGGGGAGTCGGGCCACGACCACTCGCACCCGAGGATCTCCCGTAGGAGTCGCTTCGAGCAATTCCAAGCGGCGCATCGAACGGGCCGGTGCGACGGTTGCTCGGAAGCGGCCACCTCCTGCGGGAAAGAACCCGTAACGTTCGAGCACCACATCGACGCGAGGCCCTGTCATGGCCAGGCATGGCAGAAAGGTTGTCTTGAGGAAATCGAACGGCGGCGCCCAGGCGTTGTGGGTGCCCCCTTCCAGAAAGAGATGCGACGGTCCTTCGGCCAACATCAGGGCGGGTAGCACGGTTTGGAAAACCAGAGTGGTGCTGCCGGCGGTGCCGATGCGAAAGGTGTAGGCGCCCGGGCGAACGGGGCCGGGGCGGAAAACGAGCCGTTCGGCTCCCAGTCGATCGCCGTCGACGGTAGCCTCCGAGATTTCTGCGGCCGCTCGCACGGCCGTCAAATGCTGCTTCAGCAGTCCCGGTTTCTTGCGGCCGGCACGAATGCGCGTGATCGTGACCGGTCTTCCGGTGACCAGCGACAAAGCGAGGGACGACCGGACGATCTGTCCGCCCCCTTCGCCTTGCGAGCCATCGACGTGGATCATTCGTCCATACCTTCTGCGTTGGTGTCTTAAAGCCTGTAACAAAACCCGCCGCACCGCTTCCCGGCCTCGGGCATGTTGCTTGCGGCATCCAGTTTTGTGACAGCCTGTTAGAGCCTGTAACAAAACCCGCCGCGCCGGTTCCTGGCCTCGGGCGTGTTGCTTGCAGCATGGAGTTTTGTGACAGCCTCTTTCTTCGTAACACCGGTGCGCCGTGCGCGCATCCTGCACCGGCTTTCGGTTGTCACCACCACCCCTACAGCCTCCGGTCTCCCGCCTCCAGTCTTGGGGGCACAGCCCGCGCCAGGCCAGTGTGGACGGGGAGGGATGATAGGGCAGATCGCTGGATTGACAACGCCCCCATCGTGTTGGTTCGACGGAGATGATGTTGCGGAAGAAATATTTCCCTTGTGTTGGAAAAACGGTTCGCCAAGGACGTCATAATGATGTCGGAAGTCGGCAACCGCAGCCGCAGTGAAAACCGGTCCCCTGGAGAAATGGATGATCGACCCCGAGGAGCTCGCGACGCTGTTCGACCGGCACGCCCCGGCACTCGAACTATACGTCCGGCAATGGTGCCGCGACGCCGCGGATGTCGCGCAGTCGGCATTTGTGCGTCTGGCCGAACAACCCGAGGCACCTCGGCAGCCGGTTCCCTGGCTCTACCGGGTCGCGCGAAATCTGGCGATCACTCGGGCACGGGCCGAGTCTGTGCGACGCCGGCACCAGCAGAGGCTGGGAGCCGAGGCCGTTTCGTGGTTCGTGTCGTCGGCAGAGCAGGCCATCGACGCCGCGGAAGCGGCCGCCGCACTGGCCGAACTGCCTGATGACCGCCGCGAGGTCGTGGTGCTGCGAATCTGGGGCGGGCTGACATTCGACGAAATCGCCGAAGTGTTGCGTTCATCCCGGACAACGGTTTTTCGTAAATACACGGCGGCTCTTGCGAGTCTCAAACAACGGTTGGAATCACCATGCAACACGAACCCGTCGAATCGTGGATAGAAGAACTGGAAGGCACACTGGCCTCGCTGCGGCCGACTGCGCACAGCTCGCGCGAACGGATGTTGTTCGAAGCCGGTCGGGCGGCCGGACGAACCGAACAATCCCGCTCGGCGACCACTTGGCCGTGGAAACTCGTCAGTCTGGCTCTGGCCGTGCTGTGGGTCGTTACGCTGAGTCGCCCCTTTCTCCGGCAAGAGTTGTCCGGCCGAACTCACGCAGACCGAATGACGGGGGAAACGGTGGTGCAACCGGAGCTTTCCGCCGACCGTCCCTCGGCTGCTCAAGAG
>Ga0256839_1003129_pt1 | contig 17427 bp, 14 predicted proteins | sample 354166metaG_FD_185968 | JGI IMG/M metagenome (GOLD analysis project Ga0256839, IMG submission 185968) | Hydrothermal vent microbial communities from Mid Atlantic Ridge, Atlantic Ocean - 354-166 | ecosystem: Environmental > Aquatic > Marine > Hydrothermal vents | place: Atlantic Ocean: Mid... | reverse complement strand
GCATTCGGCTCGGGTACGCGCGCACGATCATCCATCCTCCCCGCAAAGAGGTGGCCTCGTGACCGATCATCCCGGCGCAGCGGCAAAACCATCGGATGAGGCAAAGGCCCCTTCGCTGGCGGATCCAACCCTCGACCTGTCGTGGACGCAGCCGTCCGGGCTGCACTCGACGCTCTTCTCCACCGCCTTCGTCCTCGACACCGTCGAGTCGTTCGAGGACCTGGTGGACGAATGGACGACGCAAAGCCGCGCGTCCTCGGATCCGGCCACGGCGGAGGCCTACCTGGTGGAGGCCGCCCGGGTCCTCATCGAGCGCCTGGGCCGGCGCGAGGAGGCCGAGGCGCTCCTGCGCCGACTCGAAGGCCCGCTCGCACGCCAGATCCTCGACGCCCTGCACGGGCCCGACGTCGGTCTCGGCCACGATCTCGCCTCCCTGGAAGAAGAAGCACGCGCCCCGTCGAACGCGGCGCACGCACGCGCCGACGCCTGGGTGGAGTTTGGCCTGTTGTGCGAGCAGCACACCCCGGCCCTGGGCCGCGCCCTCGAGGCCTACCGCGCGGCGCTGGCCCTCGTGCCGGATCATCCAGAGGCTCTCCAACTCGCAGCCGAGGCCGCCACCCTCGTGGCGCCAGAGGAGGCGCCGACCCTCCTGGAGGCCCTGCTGCACACCGACCTGCCCGTGCCGCTGCGTGTGATCGCGTGCCTCGAGCGCGCCGAAATCGAGCCCGACGAAGGACGCGCCCAGGCCTTCCTCTCGCGGGCCCGCGCCGAGGACCCGAACGACGAAACCACGTTGCGCCGGCTCATCCGCTGGACGGCCCGTTCCGGGGAGACGGAGCATCTCGGCGACCTCTACCTCCAGCTTGCGCGCATCTCCGACGACCCGATCGCGCGCGCGACCGCACTGCACCTTTCGTTTCTGGCGTTGTCGGACGCGGGGCTGCCCGTGCAGGACGTGGTCGCGCAGATGCTCTCGGAGATCCGACGCATCGACGATCCACGCGACATGCTGGCCCCTCTTTCGGAGGTCGCCTTGTACCTGGAGCGACAGGCGGCGATGGGGCGCGAACGGCCCCTGGCCGACGAGAACGAGGTGCTCGGTGCCCTGTGGCCCTATCTCGACGACGTGCGGGAGCAGGCCCTCGTACGGGAGCAACTGGCGCGCCGTCGCGCCGCCGGTCTCGCGCCGTTCCTCGACGCCGACGCCCCACCCCCCGCACTCGACCCCAGCACCCGCACGCAGCTCGACGCCCTGGAGGAGGACCTCGACTTCTGCTTGCGTGTCGTACCGGACCATCACTGGGCGAACCAGACCCGCGCCCGCCTCCTGGAGGCCCGCGGGCGAATCCGCGAACTCGTCAAACACCTGGGCGACTGGGCCCGGATCCAGCCCCCCGGGCCCGGCCGGGCCCGGATCTTCCTGGAACTGGGGCGCGTGCACGAGCGGCACACGGGGGACGGCGCCCGGGCGGCCGAGGCCTACGAACTGGCGCTGGCCGAGCACCCCGACGATACGAACTGCTTGCGGGCCCTCGGGCGGGTGTACGAGACGACGCGCAAGTGGCCCCAGGCCGTGGCGATCTTGTTACGGCAGGCGGAACAAATCGACGACCCACTGGAGCGCCCCGCGGTCCTGCGACGGGTCGCCGCCATCGCGGAACGGGAGCTACGCGACACGGATCTCGCAATCACTGCGCTCGAGCAGCTCGCCGAGGCGGACCCGGAGGACACCCTCGCCCTCTTTCGCCTGGCAGCCTTGGCCCGCGCATCGGACCGTCCCACGGTTCTCATCAAAGCCCTGCGCCTGTTGACCGAGCGCATCGACGATCCCGTACTGCAGGCGGTTCTGCTCGTGGAACTCGGCAGCGTACACGAGTCGAAGCTACGCCGGCGCCTGCTCGCGCGCGAGTACTACGAGCGCGCGCTCGAGCTGTCGCCCGGGTACACCCCCGCCGCCCGAGCCCTCCTTCGCATCTACCGCGACGAAGGCGACGTGGATGCCTTCGTCGCCCTTTGCACCCCCGACCGCTGCCCGCACCTCGATCCCGCCCTCGTCGCCTACATGGCAGCGCGCTTCGTGGCGGACGAACTCGGCATGGGAGCGCGCGTGGTCGCGCTGGCCAGGGCGGCCTACGAGGCGAATCCCGACCTCGTCGCGGCGCGGGAGCTCTACATCGACGCACTGGCGCAGACCGGCGCGTTCCCGCGGGCGTACGACGTGGCGGCAGCCGCCGACGTACCCGCCAACGCCGCCGCCGCCGCCGACCACCACTACCGCGTCGGCTTGTTGGCCGAGGCCGCCGCCCGGGCGACGCGGGGACCCGAGGCCGTCACCTTCGCGGCGGCGGCCGTCCAGCACCACCGGCAGGCGCTGCGCCATCAACCTGACCACGGGCTCGCCGCGGAGCGGGCGCGCCGGATTTTTTCGGCGTACGGCGACCTGGAGAATCTCACCGCCATGGTCGCCGGCGACATGGCCGAGCGCTCCCCACGGGAAAAGGCCGCCGCGATCGTCCACATCGCCCGCGTCCACCTGGTGGCCGGTGCCACCGATCAGGCGAAGCTCGCCTTTGAGCGCGCCTACGGGCTCGATGCCGAAGATCCACTGGTCGCGCGGTCCCTCGAGACGATGTTGCAGTCCTCGAACGACGCCGCGGCCCTGCCCACCCTCTACATCACCCTCGCGCGCGCCACCGAAGACCGTCACCTCCAGGCGACGCTCCTGGTGGAAGCGGCCGAGTTCTTGCTCGACTCCGACGCCCCCGAGGACCGCGGTCTCGCCGCCTCCGCCATCCTGGACGCCCTGCGAGCCGATCCGGGCAATCCCTACGCGGTGCGGCACCTGGAGCGGCTCCTCGCCGATCCGGCCATCCAACTCGACGTCAAGGAGGCCGTCTCCGCGCGGGCCGTGCGGGCCCAGTCGGACGCCGAGCGCGCGACCTTCTACCTCGAAAGCGCCGAGTTGCTCGAACGCGCCGGTCTTGCGAAGCAGGCGCGCCGGGCCTACCTGGCAGCGCTCGACGCGGTGCCGGGCCTTACGCCCGCCCAGCTCGGTCTCGCCCGGATCGCCCAGGGGGCGGCAGCCGTGGTGCAGGCCAAGGCGGCGCCCACCTCGATCCACGCCCTTCTGGCCGACCTGCGGGGCACCGTCTCGCGCGTGCTCGGCGGTGACACGGCGGCCTTCGACGAGACACTGACACGGCTCCAGTACGTCCTGTCGCACCACCCCGGGCATCGGGACGCACTGGCCATGGGGCGCGCCCTGCTCGAACGTTTTCCACGCGCAACCGAGTTGCAAGAGATCCTGGCGCAGGCGCTACCCGCCGTTGAGCGCCCCGAGGACGTGCATGCCCTCGCGCGCGCGCTGGCGCTGGCCACGGACGATCCGAACGTGGCCGTGGCCTACCTGGAGCAGGCCAACGAAGCCCTGCCGGGGGACGTTCCGACCCTGCGCGCGCTCGCGGCGGCCAAGTCGAAGACCGGCGACCTCCTGGGGGCGATCGTCGCGCGGGAACGGCTCATCGACGCACTGCCCGAGGCCGACCCGTCCCGGGTGGACCTGCACCTGGACATCGCCCGCGAGCTCGGGCAGCTGCCGGAGCATCTCGACAAGGCCATCGCCCACGCGCAGCAGGCGCAGGCAGCGGCCCCGAGGCGATCGGATGTGCTCGACATCCTCGCCACACTCTACGAGCGGGCCGACCGAGTCACGGACGCGGTCGGGTGTCTGGTGCAGCTTCTCGAGATCGAGCAAGAACGCAACCGCCGCCATGACCTGCTGGTGCGCCTGGCCGCCCTCGAGAGCCGTCGCGGCAAGCTCGACGACGCCATCGACGCCCTCGAACGCGCCGCGGCCTTGCGCCCGGGCAAACGAGAGACCCTCGACATGCTCGTGGACCTGTACGAACGGGCCGATCGCCCCGAGGCAGCCGACCGTTGGGTGGACCCGACGCGCAGTGTGCTGTTGGCGGACGTGGCACGCGGGGCGTTGTCGGTGCGCAGCGTACGACTGCTCATCAAGATGGCCCGACACGGGCGCCCCGCCCTCACCTTCGCGGCCCGAATGCTGGGCCACGCGCTCGCCCCGGGATCGATCCCCCCGCCCAACGATCCTCCATCCCGCCCGATCCCCGGCGCCTTGCTCGACGCCCTGCAGGCCCCTGCCCTGCGCGCCGCTCTGCGCGCCCCGAAGGAGCCCCCCGCTCTGGATGCCCTGCTCGTGGCCCTCGAACGGTCGGCGGGCGCCTTTGCCGGTGAATTCGGGCAGTTCCAGGATGAAGACGAGGCCCCCGTTCCCCCGAGCGTGGACGTGCGGGCCCTCGCCCCCACCATCGAGGCTCTCGCGAAGGAGGCGGGCCTCGGACGAACCCCCGATGTCGTCGGCAGCCTGACCCACAACGCAGCGTTCGTGATCCCGGGGCGGCCTGCGACCGTCCGGATCGGGACGAACCTGTGGCTGCAGGGGGACCTGCCCGCCTTTCGCGCCCTCCTTTCGGTCGCGCTGGCGCGACAGGCACTCGGCGCAGGCCGCGTGCGCGGGCTCGCCGCGGTAGACCTCGATTTGCTGCTCGCTGCGGCCTTCGAGGTCTCCGGGGTCTTCCACCCGCTGACGGCCGACCCGGACGCCGGGCGCCTTCGGAATCTGGCGGCCACACTCGACAAGGAGCTCCCGCGCCGCCTGCGAAAGGAAGTCACGCAGGCATGTGAAGAACTCGCTTCACACAGCCTCGCGCCCCTCGAGGCCAGCCGAATCGTGGCTGCGACGGACCTGCGTGTGGCCCTTTTGCTGCTGGGCGACGCGGGCGCGGTACTCGACGCGGCTGCACTGCTCGACGCCGTGGCGGGGGCCACCCGAAAGACTCGGATCAACCGGTCGGCCCTCGCCCAGGGCGTCGTCGCGTTCACCCTGTCCCCCGAGTTCGCCCGGGCCTGGCAAGCCATCCACGGCCCGGTTCAGTGACGAACGTGCCCCCGCACGGTCGGAGACTGCCGGGCCGTTAGACCGCCGGCGCGAACCAGCCGTCCACGACCGCCCCGAGCGCACGATCGTCGAGCTTGGAGACGTCTTTTGCCTCCTCCCGGACGACCTTTGCACGCACGGTCTTGTCCATCGCCTCGCGCAGGTCCCCGAGGGTCCGGGGGGCCGCGACGAGGTACAGTTCGTCCACCCCCTCTTCGAGGATCAACTTGCGGGCCGTCTCGGCCGCCCGTTTCGCGAGGTCGATCTCGTCCATCCGATGCGGCGGGGTGGTCGGCCCGACGCCGTGGCGATGTTGCCCCCTGCGCTCGTGGACCGTCGAGGGCTCGTCGGACAGGGTCTTGGCGTTGGGCCGGTCCGCCGTGACGAGGTCCGCCCCGATGGCGGGTTCGAGCCGGGTCTCGGGACGACGAATGTAGAAGAAACGGGCCCGCCGACCATCTGCGACGAGCAGCAAGCGGGTCTTGGGCGGAAGGGGAAACGACATGGCCCCAAGGTAAGCCCCTCTGGACCGAATGCAAGGTCCCCGTCGGCATCGCTGGCCCGGCCGCCGGTGACCGTCGGCGTGTTCGTGACCGTGCCGGTGCGCGCGCCCAACCCCGTTCGCGTTTCCGTAGGCGACCACGCCCGCTCCGTCCCGGTGGACCACGACCCGATGCCTGATGATTCATACCATGTTCGGGATTACGAGGACGGGATCCGGGGCGAGTGCCGGCACCTGAAGGCATGGGCAGAGCAACTCGGGATGCGCCGCACGCATTCCTGCAGGGTGGTATCGTAGGCGCCGATGTCTGCGGAATCCGAACACGAAAAGGTGCCGCTCGTCCGGCACCTGGATCGGCTCGCCGCGACCGGGCTGGCCGTGAAGGTCACGCTCGCGATGCTCGCGGGCCTCGCCTTCGGCCTGCTCCTGGGCGACATCACGGACTGGCTGCCCCCTCGGGCCCGGTCCGTCCTCTTGCGCATGTTCGCGCTCCCCGGAGAGGTCTTCCTCGCCCTGTTGCAGATGATGGTCGTGCCCCTCGTGTTCGCCTCGATCGGGCGGGGCATTGCCCAGTTCGAGGGCTTCGGCGTCTTGCGCGCGGTCGGCCTGCGGTTTCTGCTCTACACGCTGGCGACCACCACCGTCGCCATCACGGTGGGGCTTACGCTTGCCCAGGCCGTGGCCCCCGGGCGGTGGGCAGCCCTGACCACGTTCCCCCAGCCGCCGCCGGTCCCACGAGAGGCCACGGCGACCGCCCCGCCCCCTTCCCTGCTCGAAGCGTTGATCCCGCAAAACCCCCTGCGAGCGATGGTCGAAGGCCAGATGCTCGAGGTCGTCTCTTTCGCGGTCATCGTGGGCGTCGCGATGGTCTCCGTGAACCGGACCAGTATCACACCGATTCTGGATCTTTTGCGCGCCACCCTCGACGTGAGCATGGCCGTCGTGCGGGGGGCCATGCGTCTTGCGCCGCTTGCGGTGTTCGGCCTTTCGTTGCAGGCAGCGGCCTCATCCGGCATGGGCGCGCTCGGGGGCGTCGGCGCCTACGTCCTGACGGTCTTCTTCGGCCTGGCGATCCTCGTGGGCGTGTACACGGTCACCGCCTGGGTCGTGGCCGGACGCTCGCCACGTGCCTTCCTCCGAGCAGCCTGGCGGGTGGGGGTGCTCGCCTTTTCCACCTCGAGTTCGGCGGCCGTCATGCCCCTGTCGATACGGACGGCGCGGCAGGACCTCGGCGTACGGGAGGGCGTGGCCCGCCTGGTGATCCCCCTGGGCGCCACCATGAACATGGACGGCACGGCCCTGTACCAGACCGTAGCCACCGTCTTCCTTGCGCAGGTCGCGGGGGTGGACCTCGGGCCCGCGGCCTTGCTCGCGCTGATCCTCACGATCCTGACGGCCTCCATCGGCACACCGTCGGCCCCCGGCCTGGGGATCGTCGTGCTGTCGTCGATCTTGCGCGACGCGGGGATCCCGGCCGCCGCAATCGGACTCGTCTTCGGGGTAGACCGCCTCCTCGACATGGCGCGCACCGCCGTCAACGTCACGAGTGACCTCGCGTGCTGCGCCGTCGTGGACCAGACCTTACCGGAACCGGCGTGCCCCGAGGCACCGCCTACGTAGGGCCCCGGGACCGCCCGCCCGTCCTCGTGTGGCATCCTGGGGGGGCTGCCATGCCGCGAACCCGCCCACGCCGCTCGGCGCCGTGCCACGCCTCGGAGATCGTCTTCGACGCGGTGGCCCGTCGCCTGTCGCCGGCGCGCGCCCGGCTGGCGCGGATCCGCGGGGTGTGGGAGGACTTCGTGCCCGCGTCGCTGGCGCGGCGGGTGTTTCCCGGTTCGGTACGTGGGGAGACCTTGACCCTGTTCGCCACGAACGGCCAGTGGCTGCACGAGGTGCGCTACCTCGAAGCGGACCTGCTCGCCCGCCTGCGCGCGGTGGCCCCACCTCTCGGGGTCGAGCGGATCCGGGCCCGCCTGTGCCCACGGGACGTGCCCCCCCCGCCCGTGCCGGCGCAGATCCGCTACGACGCCCATCCGCAAGCGCCGATGCTGTCCCGCGCCGCCGAGGCCCCGCTGCCCCCGTCCGTCACGCAAGCCCTCGACGAAGCCCCGTCCGACGAGCTACGCCGCGTCCTCGAGGACACCTACCGCCGGATCGTCGCCCGCAACGCCGGCGGTTGACGGCACGCCCCCTACGGGGCGAAGGGGTCCACGGCGGGGATCGACCGGCCGGCCGCCCGGGCCCGGCCGGCCAGGGCGCGGATCGCCGCCCGCCCCTCGGCGCCGAGATCCTCCGAGAACCGGTTGACGTACAGGTCGATGTGCCGGCGGCACACCGCGGGGTCCATCGCGCGCGCGTGGGCCGCGACGAACGGGGCCGCATCCTCCGGATGGTCGAAGGCCCGGCGGACCGAGGCCGCAAGGGCCGCGGCGAAGCCGTCGGCGGTCGCGGCCGGCAGGTCGCGGCCGGCGGCGATCACCCCGAGGGGGATCGGCAGGCCGGTGGCCGCCTCCCACAGGGTGCCGAGGTCGGCGAGGCACGCCAGCCCCAGCGCCCGGTAGGTGAAGCGCAGTTCGTGGATGAGCAGACCCGCATCCGCCGCCCCCTCGGCCACCGCCGCGACCACGCGGTCGAACCGCATCGGGCGCAGGCGCGCGCGGGGGGCGAAGATCTCGAACAGGAGTACCGCCGTGGTACGAAGGCCCGGGACGGCCACCACCTTGCCGGCCAGCTCGGAAAGCTGCGACGCGGCCCCCGGGCGCGTCACGACCAACGGGCCGCCCCCGCGTCCCAGGGCCGCCCCGGCCGGAAGGATCCGCACCCGGTCCGCCGCTTCGAGGGCCGCGGCCACGGACAGCTTGGTGATCGGCAGGCGCCTTCCGGGCGGGCCGAAGGCGCGCTCGTTGAGCGTCTCGACGTCCTCGATCACCGGCACGACCCGTCGCTCGAACGGCACGCGGCCGTGCACGAGGGCGTCGAACATGAAGGTGTCGTTCGGACAGGGCGAAAAGCCCACCCGTAACGGATCGGTCACGGTTTCGTCTCCTCCAGGGCGGCGAGGACCCGGGCGGCCAGGGCGCGGCAGCGGGCGGCCGCTCCCTCCAGGTCGAAGGCGGCCCGGTCGCGGTCCCCGGTCTCGTTCGACACCACCCGGATCTCCACCCAGGGCACCGCGCGCAGGCGACAGGCGGCCGCCACGGCGGCGCTCTCCATCGTCTCGACCTCGGCGGCCAGCCTCGCCCGCCGGCGCCGGGCGAGGGCGTCGGTCCCCGCGCACGTCGAAACCGTGGCGGCGACCACGCGCGGCAGGGGCCCGGCCACGGCGAGCACACGGGCGACCAGCCCGGCGTCCGCGTCGTAGGCCCCTTCGTCCGCAAGGCCCATCTGGGCCAGGCTCGAAAAGCCCGCCGGGGTCTCGACCCCTTCGTCGGCGCAAAAGGTCCGCTCCACCAGGCACGGCGCTCCCACGGCCAGCCCCGCCCCCGGATAGCGCCCGCACAGGCCGAAGGAGAGCACGGCCCTCGGCCGGAACCGATCCAGGGCCTCGATCGTCCCGAGGGCGGCCGCCACCTTGCCCACCCCGACGCAGGCGGCGGCACAGCCGTCACCGACCGAAAGCCCCGCCCCCTCCCGCGGGTGGGCATAGACGGCCAGCACGCTCGCCCGGTCGGTCATGCGAGCATCGCGGCCGGGTGTTCGAGCAGGGTGCGCACGGTGGACAGAAACTTCGCGCCGTCGGCCCCGTCCATGGCCCGGTGGTCGCACGCGAGGGTCACCGTCATCTCCCTGGCCGCCTCGAAGCCGCCGCCGGCCGAAGGCTTGACCACGTCGCGGATGGCGCCCACGGCCAGGATCGCCCCCTCCCCCGGGTTGATCACGGCGGAGAAGTGGTCGATCCCGAACATCCCCAGGTTGCTGACGGTGAACGTCGAGCCGGTCATCTCCTCCGGCTGGAGCTTCTTCGCCCGGGCCCGCTCGCCCAGGTCGCGGACCTCCCGGGCGATGTCCGTCAGGCGCTTGCGATCGGCGAAGCGCACCACCGGCACGACGAGGCCGTCGTCGAGGGCCACGGCCACGCCCACGTGGACGTTGCCGTGCTCGACGATGGCATCGCCCGCAAACGCCCGGTTGACCCGCGGATGCTCGACGAGGGCGCGGGCGCAGGCCACGATGACCAGGTCGTTGAAGGAGACGACCTTGGCGCCGTGGGCGTCGTTGATCTCCTGGCGAAAGGCCGCCGCTCGGTCCATGCGGATCGTGGCCGACAGGTAGAAGTGCGGGATGTCGCGGAAGGATTCCGCCATTCGGCGAGCGATCGCCTTGCGCATCTGCGACAGCGGGATCCGCCGGTCCGGGCGCTCGCCGAACCCGCCGGCCGCCGCCTCCACGCGGGCGGACGAGGGGGCGGCCGCGGCGGCACGGGCGGCCTCCACGTCCGCCACGACGACCCGCCCCCGCGGGCCCGAGCCGCGGATCGCCGCCAGGTCGAGGCCGTACTCGCGGGCGCGCCGGCGGGCCAGCGGCGAGGCCGGTACCCGGCCATCCGGGGCGGGCGTGGGCACCGTCGCTGCGGGCGTCGCGGCGGGTGCCTCCGACGGGGACGCATCCACCCCGGGCGTCTCGTCGGCGGCCGGCGGCGATGGCCGATCGGGCGACGCGGGGGCCGTCGCCCCGGCCAGGGCCGCGTCCGGGTCCTCGCCCGGCTTGCCCAGCACCGCGATTGGTGCGCCGATGGGCAGGGTCGCCCCCTCCTGTGCCACCAGACGCAGCACCGTCCCCGCTTCGAACGACTCGAACTCCATGGTCGCCTTGTCCGTCTCGATCTCCGCGATGACCTGCCCCCGGCGCACCTTGTCGCCCTCGGCGACGAGCCAGCGGGCCACGACCCCCTCCTGCATGGTGTCGGAAAGGCGCGGCAGCGTGATGACCTTGGCCATGAAAGTCCTTCCTAGATGCGGTGATAGGCCACGCGCAAGATCGCGTCGCGGACCCGCTCGGCGCTCGGGATCACGAGCCGTTCGAGGTTCTCCGCGTAGGGCATGTTGACGTCCTCGTAGGTCTCGCGCAGCACCGGCGCATCCAGCTCGTCGAGCAGGTCCGCCTGGATCCGGGCGGCGAGCTGCGCCGACACGCCGCAGGTGGGCCACTCGTGGGCCACCACCACGGCCCGGTGGGTCTTGCGGACGCTCGCGTAGATCGTATCGAGGTCCATCGGGCGCAGGGTGCGAACGTCCACCACCTCGCAGTCGATCCCGTCGGCCTGACACAACTCGGCCGCCCGCAGGGCGATGGGAAGCCCCTGCCCCCAGGTCACCACGGTCACGTCGCCGCCCGGGCGCTTGACGTCCGCCTGCCCCAGGGGGATAAGGTACGGCTCGTCCGGCACCTCGCCCTTGACGCTGTACATCACCTCGCTCTCGAAGAAGATGACGGGGTTCGGGTCGCGGATGGCGCTCTTGAGCAGCCCCTTGGCGTCGTAGGGGGTCGCGATGGACACCACCTTGAGGCCTGGCACGTGCGAGAGCATCGCGTCGAAGGCCTGGGAGTGGGTGGAGCTTAGCATGTGGGCCGCGCCGTTCGGGCCGCGAAAGACGATGGGCAGGGTAAACTGGCCGTTCGACAGGTGATGGAGCTTCGCGGCGTTGTTGATGAGCTGGTCGAACGCCACGAGCGAGAAGTTGAAGGTCATGAACTCCACCACCGGCCGCAGGCCCGCCATGGCCGCACCGATCCCCACGCCGGCGAACCCCGCCTCGCAGATCGGCGTGTCCACCACCCGCATCTCACCGTACTTTTCGAGCAGGCCCTGGGAGACCTTGTAGGCACCGTCGTAGTGCCCCACCTCCTCCCCCATGAGGAACACACGCACGTCCCGCTCCATCTCCTCGTCGAGGGCGGCGCGCAGGGCTTCGCGGATCTGTAGCACGGCCATGGCTCACGCTCCCTTCGGGTCGAAGCTGCGAACCGTCACCGCCGGGATGTCGTCGCCGGGCGGCGGCCCGAGATCCGGGTGGGCGCTCGGGTCCTCGACGTACAGGTGCTCGAAACGCTCCTCGGGATCGGGGGGCGGCGAGGCGTCCGCGAAGTCCACGGCCGCCTGCATCTCCTCGACCACCTCGTCGTCGAGCGCCTCGAGCGCCTCCTCGCTCACCCCGAAGGTGGTGCGCAACTCCTCCTCGTGCCGGTGCAGCGGGTCCTGGGCCTTCCACCGCGCCACCTCGTCCTTCGTGCGGTACTTGGCCGGATCGCTCATGGAGTGCCCCCGGAAGCGGTAGGTGACCAGCTCCAGCAGGCACGGCTGCTGCTGCTCGCGGGCCCTGCGGGCGGCACGCGCCAGGTGCTCGCGTACCTCGAAGACGTCGCGGACCACCAGGCGATCCGTCACGAAGCGGTAGACCGGACCGCGCACCGTGAGATCGTCCACCGGGCTCGTGCGTGAAAGCGGCGTGCCCATGGCGTACTGGTTGTTCTCGATGACGTAGACCACCGGGAGCTTCCAGAGGCCCGCGAGCAGGAAGCCCTCGTGGGTGGCCCCGATGGGCAGCGCGCCCTCCCCCATGAAGCAGAAGGTCACGGCCCCGTCGCCCAGGTACTTCGAGGCGAAGGCGTGCCCGGCGGCCACCGGGACGTGCCCCCCCACGATGGCGTAGCCGCCCCAAAGCCCGACGGACCGGTCGAAGAAGTGCATGGATCCGCCCTTGCCCCCGACCAGGCCGGTCTTCTTGCCGAACAGCTCCGCCATGCAGGCCTTCGGGTCGCTGCCCAGCGCCAGCGCGAAGCCGTGGTCGCGGTAGGTGGTCACGACCCGGTCCCCCGGCCGCATGACCTCCTTCGTCGCCACCGCGATGGCCTCCTGGCCGATGTAGAGGTGCAAGAAGCCGCTGATCTTGCCTTGCGTGTAGGCACGGGCGGCCAGTTCCTCGAACCGGCGTATGCGGAGCATCTCGCGGTACAGGCGCAAGAGCTCCTCCTTCGTCCGTGGGATCGGCGGTGCGTGGGGACGGGCGCCTTCGGGGTCGCTCACGGGGGTCCTTTCCGCCCGGCGCGGCGGGCCGGCGGAGGGTACCACCGGCAACCCGACCCGGTCAGCCCGCGCGCATCCCCGCATGGACGATGCGGGCGAGACGGGCCGAACCGAACGACCCGTCGGTCGCCCCGGGAACGCTGTTTCATCTCCACGACGGCGCCAGGGCGGCACCCGATGGTATAGATCCCCACCATGACGACCCCCTCACCCGCCGTGCTCGCCGACCGGATCCTCGAAGGCACGCTCGACGCTTGCACCCCGGGCGATCTGGAGCTCCTCTTGTCGGACGCGGTGGACGTCTGGGCCGTCATGGAGGCTGCCGGCCGTGTCCGGCGCCACCGTTTCGGCAACCGGGTGCACCTTTGTTCCATCGTCAACGCCAAGGAGGGGGGGTGCCCGGAGGACTGCGGCTTTTGCTCCCAGTCGAAGGCCCACGCCACCCACGCGCGGCCGGGCAAATTCATCCCCACGCAGGCGGCAGTGGAGGCCAGCGCCCGGGCGGCGACCCGCCACGCCTCGGCCCTCGGCCTCGTGACCGCCACACGCGGTCTGTCCGACGGCGGGCCCGACCTCGAACGCATGATCGAGGCCGTCCGTGCCGTGCGCGAGGCCGGCCACACCGAGGCCCACGGTTCCTTCGGATTCCTGTCCGACGAGGCCCTCGACCGCCTCGTCGAGGCGGGTCTTACGGAGCTCAACCACAACCTCGAGACGGGCCGATCCTACTTCTCGAAGATCGTGACGACCCACACCTATGACGAGCGGATCGACACGATCCGCCGCGCCAAGGCCAGGGGCCTGCGCACCTGCGTGGGCGGGATCTTCGGCATGGGGGAGTCGGTGGCGGACCGCGTCGAACTGGCGGTGGCCCTGCGCGAGCTCGACGTGGACGAGGTGCCGCTCAACTTCCTGGTGAGCATCGAGGGCACGCGCCTGGCCGGTGCCGCGCCGCTGCCGCCCATGGAGATGCTGCGGATCATCGCGGGCTTTCGCCTGTTCCTGCCGCGCCAGAACATCTTCATCGCCGCGGGCCGGACTCACCTGGGCCAGGCCCTGCCGCTGATCTTCGCCGCCGGGGCCTCGGGCATGATGGTCGGCGACTTCCTGACCACCCCGAACCGTACCGTCGAGGACGACCTGCGCATGCTCGACGAACTGGGCCTCGTCCCCCTGCGCTGCGGCGACGTGCGTCCGGAGCGGCCTGCCTCCACGGCGGGCCCGGCGGCCGGCCGCCGTCTGCCCGTGGTCGCGTGAGCACGGCCTGGGCCCGGGTCAGCCCTCCGGCTTGGGCTTGCAAAGCCCCCCGCCTTCGATCTGCGCCTGGGTGCGGAAGGTGTTGAGCAGTTCCCAGTGCTTGGGTTCAAACTGCGGGATCGTGCCATCCTCGCGCACGTTCGTGACGTGATAGGTGTGCTGGTTCCAGATCCGACGGCCCTGGACCCACCGGTCCTGCGTGTCCCGGATCGCCCGGATCGTGAACGGCACGGGGGTCTGCTGCCACCAAAACGCGTTCGAGACCACGAGAAGTTCGGCCGACCCGTCGTTGTCGATGTCCGCCACCGTGGGATACTCGATGACCGTCCCCGAAAGGTGGGGCACGCTCATGAGGACCGAACCGGTCTCGTCGTAGACCCACACCGTCTGCTCGTCGGCGTAGATGGCCTGCGCGGCGCCCTTGCCAATGAAGTCGAAGGCCGTCCCCCCCGCCTGGCCGCTAAAATCAACGACGGAGGTCTTCCACACGAGCGTGCCGTCCCCGTCGTAGATGGCGTAGTTCGTGGGGTCCGCCGCCCCGAACTCGGCGGATGGGTCGTCGTCCATGTTGTGGATGTTGAGCGGGCGGTTCATGTCGTTCGGGTTGCCCGCCGGGGCCACCGGACCGTAGACGAGCGTGCCGTCGTGCTCGAGGAGCATGACACCCGTGGCCACGGCCAGCAGCACCTCCGGCAAGCCGTCGTCGTCGAGGTCTGCGACCTGCGGAAACGCCCAGCCGAACCAGGTGCCCGGGTAGTCGAAGTAGAGGCTCCCGTCTGCTCGAAAGACCCCGATCGCGGTCAAGATCTCGAGCTGCCCGTCGTCGTCGAGGTCGGCCGCCGTCGAGGCGCTGTAGATCGGGTCGTTCGGCTTCGACCACAGCAGGTTGCCCTGGTGGTCGAACAGGTTGGCGCCCGCGATGATCTCCACGTCGCCGTCGGCGTCCACGTCGGCCAGGGCGATGGCGCTCGACTGGGCGGCCTGCCACGTGTCACTGGAGGTCCACTTGAGCGTCCCGTCGTGCTCGAATGCGAGCAGGCGCCCCGACGAACCCGGTTCCACCGCGACGATCTCGGGGATCCCGTCTGCGTCGATGTCCCCGATCGCCGGCGTCGCGGCGAGTTGCACCTCGGCCGCCGCGAAGAAGTGGGGGGTCCCCGTCTCGCCATCGAGTACGTAGAGGCGGCTGGGCGACACGTCGCTGACCTGCTCGGGCCCCGCGACGACGACCACGTCCGGCACGTCGCACAGGTCGATCTCGCCGTCGTCGTTGTCGTCCGTCAGGTTTGCCACCAGCGGCGTCGTGATCGACCAGCTGTACCCGAGCGGCCCGGTGAAATCCCACTGCGTCTCGGGCTCGAAGGCGTCGGGCGGCGCCTTCTCGGTGCAGTCCCCCACGGCATCCATGCCATCGACGACCTTGCACGAAGGCGGCGGCGCCCCCAGATCCGGGCCCACCGTCGCCTGCCCCACGTCGAAACAGATCCCGGGACAACCGTCCGTGGCCGACACGGCCCCCGTCCCCGTGGTCGCGCCCGTCGATGCCCCCGTGGTAACGGCCGACGTGCCGAAGGTCCCCGTCCCCGTGGCGGTCCCCGCCGCAGTCGCAGAAGTGGACGACCCGGTCCCGGTCGCCGCGCCCGTGGCCGCGCCGCCGCCACCGCAACCGAGCAGGAGCAGGCAAATCGCGTAGATCCCTGGGTCGCGTCGAGACCCGAGCACGGTCCGCAGGTTCTCCCCCATGGAACGAGGATAGCTCTTTTTTTCCCCCGAGTGCCCGGCGCTCCCGGCAAAAGGGGCCGCGCAGCGCCGGGCGCCCGGGGAGGGCCCGCGCTCACTCCCAGCGGCGGCTGCGCATGATGCGCCGCTCGTCCCAGGGATCGTGCTCTAGCTCGATCTCGTGCAGCAGCTCGAGTTCGTCCGGGGAGAGGTCGGGGCCGTCGAACAGGACCTCGCGCTGGAACTCTTCGAGGGAGCGGTAGCCGTACCGGAAGTATCGCATGGAGCCGTGACCTTTCTTCGGTGGTTCGTGGGAGCACGCCCCGCGCGGGGCGTGATGGAACCGTAGTCAAGTATCCTACATGTAGGCAAAAAAACTACATTCAACCACCCCAGGTGGATCCCCCCTGCACGGCGCCATGGCGAGCGGGAGCGCCTGGAGCGCAGAAACGGCGGCCCGAAGGCCCTACCACACCACTTCGAACCGCACCCGCAGCGCCCGCGGGTCGAAGTGAAAGCTGGCGTGCCCATCGTGCCCGGTCAGCTCGCAGATCCCCTCCATCGAGCCGGAAAAGGCGTGGAAGTACCGTGGGAACTCGAGAAACTCCGGGTGCACGTCCTCCAGGAGGATGATCGCCCGGCGCTCGGGGCCGAGTTCCACGCGAGGGGTTCCGAGGTTCCGATAGGTCCCCTGGAGGATGCGGCCGATGTGCTTGAGCAGGCCCCGGGGGGTCACCCCCGTCATGCGGATCGTGCCGCCGACGAGGACCCGCATGAGCGGGGAACGGGCGAATCGCTGGGCGAAGAAGTGGCGCCACAACTTGGGGGCGCGGTCCTCCCCGAGTTCCTCGACGGCCGCGCAGACCACGTGCGACGAGACCCGGACGGGGATCCAGCGCGTCGGGTCCGCCCGTGCGATGACCTCGAAGGGGGCCGGACCGGTCCGCCGACGCACCCTGCGCTCGAGACCGCTTTCGAACTCCTCAAGCCCCGCGACGAGTTCCTGCGGAGCGCGCGCACGAACGAGCAAGGGGGCCCGTTCCGGGTTCGCGACGGTGGACATGGCCCCCTCGATCCTACCGCACCCGGCGCCGCCCGCACGGTCTCCGTCGGCCTCGCCGGTCGGGACCGTCCCACGCACCCCGGCCCACCGGCCCGCCTACGCGTCCAGGAAATTCTGGAGGATCCGGTGACCGTAGGTGGACAGGACGGACTCCGGATGGAACTGCACGCCAAAGACCGGGACGTGTACGTGCGCCACGGCCATCAGTTCTCCGTGCTCGGTGGTCGCCGATGCCCGTAGCGTCGGCGGAAGCGTGGCCGGGTCCACGATGAGCGAGTGGTAGCGCGTGGCCTCGAACGGGGACGGGATCCCGCGAAACAGCCGCGTGTCGTCGTGGACGATGGGGCTCGTCTTGCCGTGCATGATGCGCTCGGCGCGGCCGACGGTCGCCCCCCACGCGGCGCAGATCGCCTGGTGGCCGAGACACACGCCGAGCACCGGCAGCGCGGCCGCCTCCCGCACCAGCGCCCGCGCAAGATCCCACGTCAGGCGACTGCCCTCCGGGCGCCCCGGCCCGGGGGACAGCAGCAGGTGCGAAGGCCCGTCCGCGAGCACATCGTCCACCCCGGCCGCGTCGTTGCGGACCACGTCCACGACCGCCCCCAGCTCCAGCAGGTACTGGACCAGGTTGAAGGTGAACGAGTCGTAGTTGTCCACGACGAGCACGCGGCCCGGAAACGTGCGCTCGGCGGGATCGTAGCGGCGGGCGCCGGGCAGCGGCGGCGACAGCGGCGGCAACGGGCTCATGGGGCGGTCTCCTTTGCGGGCGACTCGTGCCCCCCGTCGAGGGCCCGGGCGAGCGCCACGGCGCGCAGCATGGCGCTGGCCTTGTGACAGCACTCGGCGTCCTCCGCCGCCGGGTCGGAGTCGAACACGATCCCCGCCCCGGCACGCACCACGAC
>Ga0256839_1003128_pt1 | contig 17428 bp, 14 predicted proteins | sample 354166metaG_FD_185968 | JGI IMG/M metagenome (GOLD analysis project Ga0256839, IMG submission 185968) | Hydrothermal vent microbial communities from Mid Atlantic Ridge, Atlantic Ocean - 354-166 | ecosystem: Environmental > Aquatic > Marine > Hydrothermal vents | place: Atlantic Ocean: Mid... | reverse complement strand
TCGCTTCTTAAGCGATTTGAGTGCAAGCGGTAGTTGCTTTGCTGGCGTTTCGCGGCGTCGCTCAACGCGTGATAACCTTAAAAACAATTCTAAATTGTTTTTTTGGCGCTATGCGCCAATCTGGTTATCACTCCCATTCAATAGTCCCCGGCGGCTTGCTAGTCACATCATAAACCACTCGGTTAATCCCCCGAACCTCATTGATAATCCTTGTTGCTGCCTTGCCCAAAAATTCCATTTCATAGGGATAAAAATCCGCTGTCATGCCATCAACAGAAGTTACCGCACGTAGCGCACAAACAAATTCATAGGTGCGGTTGTCGCCCATCACGCCCACTGTTTGCACAGGAAGCAACACTGCAAAAGCCTGCCAAATCTTATCATAAAGCCCTGCTTTTCTTATTTCATCAAGATAAATAACATCGGCTTTTCTTAAAATATCCAGCTTTTCACGTGTCACACCACCCGGCAATCGAATGGCTAAACCCGGTCCAGGAAATGGATGTCGACCAATGAAACTATCGGGCAGACCAAGCTCATGCCCAAGCGCTCTCACCTCATCTTTGAATAATTCACGCAGCGGCTCAACCAATTCCATATTCATACGTTCTGGCAAACCACCAACATTATGGTGTGATTTAATGGTTGCTGATGGGCCGCCAGAAAAAGACACAGATTCAATCACATCGGGATAAAGCGTGCCTTGCGCCAAATAATCAGCACCACCAAGTTTTTTCGCCTCAGCCTCAAATGTTTCAATGAATAATCGCCCAATAATTTTGCGTTTTTTCTCAGGGTCGCTCTCGCCCTCAAGCGCATCAATAAATAAATCAACCGCATCAACACGCACAAGTTTAAGATTATAATGTTCAGAGAACATTTTCACAACATCATCGGCCTCATTATGGCGCATCAATCCGTGATCCACCAAAATACAGGTCAAATTATCTCCAATCGCTTCATGTAATAAAAGCGCCGCAACGGAACTATCAACACCGCCAGAAAGTCCGCAAATAACCTTACCATCACCAACCTGCTCACGAATTTTATCAATCGCTTGTTGCTTATAGGTCGCCATTGTCCAATCACCCGAACAACCGCAAATCTTATGCACGAAATTTGAAAGCAATTTAGCGCCATCTGGTGTGTGATGAACTTCAGGGTGGAACTGCACCGCCCAAATTTGTTTTTCTATATTTTCAATAAAGGCAAAAGGCGCACCACTTGAAGTTGCAACCACCTCAAAACCACTTGGCAATTTTGTCACCCTATCACCGTGCGACATCCAAACTTGGTGTTCTGTTCCCAATTTCCAAACATCATCATAAAGCGCACAAGCCTTATTCGGTGTTAATTCTGCACGCCCAAATTCAGCATGATGATCTGCCTCAACCTTGCCGCCAAGCGCAACGCATAGCGCTTGCTGCCCATAGCAAATTCCTAAAATCGGCACATTAGCATCAAGCAAGCGAGCATCAATTTCTGGAGCATTTTTATCTAACACAGAAGCAGGACCCCCTGAGAGAATAATGCCCTTAGGCTCTAGTCGAGCCAACTCATCAGCAGCTTTTGAAAATGGGTGAATTTCACAATATACCCCAGCCTCACGCAAGCGCCTTGCAATAAGCTGGGTGACTTGCGAGCCAAAATCTACAATTAAAATACACTGATGCCCTAAATATGTCATAAGCTGTCTCTTTGTAAAATTGAGATAAAAAATCCATCACTATCTGTGCTGGCTGGACTAAGCGTTAGACCAAATTTATCAAAATACGGTCTAGCTTTATTTACAGCACCAAACTTTTTTTGCCATAACGAATGAGAAGGAATGACAGAAAATTTTGAAAATTCTTTTAAAAACCTCTCTATCTGCTCGCCATTTTCTTGCGGCAATATTGAGCAGGTGATATATGTTAGCTGCCCACCAACCCGCACATATTTTGCCGCTTCTTGCAAAATTTCTGCTTGGCTTTTTAAGCGCAATTCCAACAATTCCTTTGTTAATCGCCATTTAGTATCAGGGCGGCGACGCCATGAGCCAGTTCCACTACAAGGAGCATCAACAACCACCCTGTCCATTTTATTTTCTAATTGCTTTAGCCTATCACTATCTGGCTCAATAATCTGCACATTGCGCACCCCATTGCGCTTTAGCCTATCATGAATTGGCGCAAGGCGAGTGCGATCACTATCATAGGCAAAAATCTGACCCGAATTTTGCATTTGTGCAGCCAAGCTAAGCGTTTTACCGCCCGCACCTGCACAATAATCAAGCAGCTGCTCTTTTGGCTTTGCATCAATTAGTGAAGCAACAAGCGCAGAGCCTAAATCCTGCACCTCAAACCAGCCTTTTTTATATGCCTCATCAGAGGTAACATTAGGCGTGCGAGAAGCCCCAACGCCAGCCTCAATTCGCAAACTATTTGGCAATGTTTCGCTTATTTCAGGGCTGAAACGCTTTAAAGATTTGAGCACTCTATCGCTTTTAGATTTTAAATCATTCACACGCAAATCAAGTGGTGGGCGCTTAACAAAAGCCTTTGCTTCATCAATCCATTTTTCGCCAAAAGCTTTTTCAAAATCTGGTTTTATCCACTCAGGAATATTTGCAATAATATGCTCAGGCGCATCAACAAGCGGTTTATCAGCTTTTAACCTTTTTATCTCTTCTTCACTAAAATCACTTGGAGCAAAATCATCATTAGCAAAACTTTCAGATAATTCGCCAATATCCATGCCCCACTTTAAAACAACAAGCCCAAGCACCAAAGCACGTGCGCTACTATCACCCATTATATAAGCAAGCGAGGCTTTGCTACGCAAAACATCATAAACCATATTGCCAATTGCCGCCCTATCACCAGAGCCAGCAAAACGATGCGCCAGACCCCAGTTTTTTAAGGCCAGTGAGGCGGGGCGATGACGCTCTTGTATATCTGTTAAGATCTCAATGGCGGCGGAAATTCTTCCTGGAGTTCGCATGTAATAATCCTATAAAATAATTTTCAGAAAAACTGATATTAAAAAAGCCATCAACAATAACACACCAACAAGATAAGCATTTAATCGCTGAACTGGATTATTCTTACCAATGTGAATAAAAGCATGCACAAAACGCATGATGACAAAACTATAAGCCAGAGTAATTTCTATCCAACTTATCTGCCCATAAATCAAACATAAAACAACGCCGAAATAAAATAATGTTGGCATTTGAAATTGATTGGCAAACGCATTGGCAATCTGGCGTGCTTTTGTTGGATATTTATCTGTGGCTAAGGCAATTTCGCTAATTCTAACTTGCTTGCTTTTAACTGCATTTATGCGTGCTATTCCCATCATAAACATCAAAGTAAATGTTAAGAAAAGCTGCGCAATAACTGAGCCAAGTAATATCTTGTCCATTAGTGCCCACCGCGATAGTTCGGACTTTCACGAGTGATTGAAACGTCATGCACATGGCTTTCCATCAATGCCGCACTAGAAATTTTTACAAATCTAGCATTTTGATGAAAGTCATTAAGGTTTGCTGCACCAGTATATCCCATTGCAGCACGCACCCCGCCTGCTAATTGGTGCAGAACATTTGCAACAGGCCCTTTATAAGCCACCTGCCCCTCAATGCCCTCAGGCACTAATTTCATCTGGTCATTCACCTCTTGCTGGAAATATCTATCAGCTGAGCCACGCGCCATAGCGCCAACAGATCCCATTCCGCGATAGGATTTATATGAGCGCCCTTGATAAAGATAAGTCTCCCCAGGGCTTTCGTCAGTTCCCGCCAAAAGCGAGCCAACCATTGCACAAGATGCTCCGCCTGCTAATGCTTTTGCCATATCACCAGAAAATTTAATTCCCCCATCTGCAATAATGGGAATATTATGTTTTTGTGCCTCTGCCGCACAAGCCATAATTGCAGCTAATTGTGGAACACCAACCCCTGCAACAATTCTAGTAGTGCAGATTGAACCTGGGCCAATACCAACCTTCACTGCATCGGCACCTGCCTCAATCAACGCCTTTGTTGCCTCTGCTGTTGCTACATTACCCGCAACAATTCTAACGTCTGGCCTTTGCGCCTTTAGCTCTTTAACTGCAGTTATCACATGAATCGAATGACCATGCGCCGTATCTATCACCACCAAATCAACCCCCGCATCAACCAATAGCAAAGAGCGTGCTAGCCCTTTTTCTCCTACAGTTGAAGCAGCAGCCACCCGTAAACTGCCGTTTTTATCTTTTATCGCATCAGGATTAGCTCGCGCTTTTTCCATATCTTTTACGGTGATTAAACCAATACAATTATGCTCCTCATCAACCACCAGTAATTTTTCAATCCGATTAGTATGAAGTAATCTCTTTGCATCATCTTGGCTAACACCATGCTTCACAAAAATAAGATTTTCATGCGTCATTAGCCTAGATATTTTCTCTAATTTATTAGTAGCAAATCTTACATCACGGTTTGTTAAAATACCAACAAGCCTACCAGTTGCTCGCCCGCCTTTTCCGCCATTTTCAACAACAGGAATGCCAGAAATTGCATAACGCTTCATCAAATCAAGTGCATCAGCAAGCGTCGCATCTGGGCCAATAGTGATTGGATTTACAACCATTCCGCTTTCAAAAATCTTTACCCTTTTAACTTCTTTTGCTTGGTTTTGCGGGCTAAGATTACGGTGTATCACACCAAGGCCGCCAGCTTGCGCCATAGCAATTGCCATCGCACTTTCGGTCACTGTATCCATTGCAGAAGACATAATGGGTAATTTCAACTCAATATCTTTTGTAACACGAGTGCTTAAATCAGCATTAGTTGGTAAAATTTCAGACTTTGCAGGCTGCAATAACACATCATCGAATGTAAGTGCCGCGTCTCCAGTAATTGATGAAATAATCTTTGCCATGGCCAGACCTCCGTGCATTTTAGCATTTGGAATTGTTATTTTCGCACCATTATATCAAAAAACATAACGGGTTGAGGTTGACGAGTTCCTCTATCACCTCAAAATCAGTTTGGCTAGGATAAGATTAGAATATTTATAAAAATACTTATGAATTTATAAGCCTTATAAAAACTACCCCTTAAAATCTTTAGCTATTAGATATGTCTCAGCAGAATCTTTACGCGAAGCTGGTGGTTTTGCATGAAATGTTGAGCCAAAATTTTTCTTCAACTCATTTAGCAATTGATGCTCTGTGCCTCCCTGAAAAACCTTGGCAACAAAAACACCCCCCGGAGCTAAAATACTTATCGCAAAATCTGCAGCCAACTCAACCAGCGCAATAATGCGAATATGATCTGTTGGGCGGTGACCTGTTGTTGGTGCCGCCATATCTGAAAGCACAACATCTGCCTTATGCCCACCAAGCGCATCAATCAACATATCTGGTGCATCTTCATCATTAAAATCTTTTTGCAAAATTATACTGCCAGTCACCGGCCCCATTTCAAGATAATCAATACCAACAATATTGGGGTTTTTACTGGGCGATTGCACAGCCTTTGCCGCCACTTGCAACCAACCTCCGGGCGCACAACCCAAATCTACAACTCTCATACCTGGTTTTAAAAATTCATGTTTTTCATTAAGCTCTAACAATTTAAAGGCCGCTCGAGAGCGATAACCCTCAGCCCTTGCACGTTGCACATAAGGATCATTAAGCTGACGTTGGAGCCAAAGCGTTGAAGATATTTTTCTACCCTTTGAAGATTTCACCCGTGTTTTAAGGCCATCGTCTGAGCGCTTTTTTTTCTTTTTTGGTTTTTCAAAATCTGAGCTTTTATTTGCTTCAGCTGTCGCAGTTTTTGCTTTTTTAATTTTTGCCCGCTTGCCAATCAACTTAACTGGTTTTTTCTTTTCCTTAGCCATGCTTTTCTCCGCGCTTATTTTTTTTAGCTTTGCTCGAGCGTTTTTGCGCCGCTGTTTGCCTGCTCTGCTCAAGCATTGAAACAAGCATGCCCTCACGCAAACCTCGATCTGCAACTCTAATATTTTTTGTAGTCCATTCACGCCTAATAGCTTCAAAAATAGCACAACCAGGGATTACCAAATCAGAACGATCCTCCCCTATGCAAGAATTTTCCGCACGACGCTCATAGGTCATATTGAGCAATACGCGCATAGTATCGACAACCTCATCATTACGCATCCACAAGCCATCAACTTTTGAACGGTCATATCGCTCAAGTCCAAGATGCAACCCACCAAGAGTTGTAACAGTGCCAGATGTTCCAATTAAATGAACATTATGAGTTTTTATCATATCTTGTAATTTTTTTCGCCCCTTAAAGGCTTTTAATTTTTCAGTTACATAGGCAACCATTTCTTCAAATATTTCATTATTCACATGCTTGCCGCCAAATTTTTCGGCAATTGAAACAACACCAACTGGTAAGGAGTGCCAAGAGCGAATAGAGGCTGGCATTTTAGAGCGTAATTTTGGCCGCCCACCACGAAAATCAAGCCATGCAAGCTCTGTTGAGCCGCCACCAATGTCAAACATCAAAGCACCATGGGCATTTTCATCAATCAAATCACCACAGCCCGCCACCGCTAATTGTGTTTCAACTCGCTGGTCAATAATTTCAAGCTCAATCCCTGTTTCATCTTTCACCCTTTGAAGGAATTCATCAGAATTATCAGCCCCGCGACAAGCTTGTGTCGCAATTAGGCGCATATATTTTGGCTGGTGACGATCTAGCTTAACTTTGCAATCCGCTAAAGCTGCAATTGTGCGCTTAATAGCATTTTCATCAAGCTGCCCACTAATAGAAACCCCTTCACCCAAACGCACAATTTTAGAATATCCATCAATAACCCGAAAACCATTGCCTTGCTGACGGGCTACAAGAAGACGGCAATTATTTGTGCCAAGATCGAGCGCCGCATAAATCGGGCTAGGCTTGCGATTATAATTAGACAATCCCTTACTTGAACGGCTTTTAGAGGACAGATTTTTCTTGCTTTTTTCTCGCTTCTTATTACTAACCCTAGTGCCATTGGTCTGGTTTTTACCATTAGTTTGGCTTTTTGAATTGGAATCAACAGCTAGATTAGGTGCTTTTTCCAAGACATCAGGCACATTCTCCGTAGCTTTTGGACTGGAGGCATGCCCTTTAGGGTTATTTCTACCCTCTCCCATAGATAAAGGTGAGAAAGCAGAAGCGATCCGATCATTTTCGGTCACTTTATTTCCTTAAATTATGGCTAAGTCGCAAATAACACCCTCAGGTAACAACAGAGAAGCCCAAGCGCCAATAACCTTTTTACTCTTTCGGAGTAAAGACTAGAGCAAGTAAAGCCAAAGCGCAATCTTGTTAAATAAAATTCTCTTACTAATAAGATATTTGCTATATTCAAACTATTGCAATGATCCTACTCTATGTTAAAAATTAAATAGTAGATTGTCATTTCAACTCAACATAGCAAATCTATCACTAAATTTAGGACTGGATATATAATTGAATGATTATAATAAAAAACAATTATTAGATATTATGATACATGCGGCACTTGAGGCTGGGGTGCAAATTCTTGAAATTTATGATACCTCATTTGCAAATATTAAAAAAGCAGATGGCTCACCAGTTACTATTGCTGATAAAAAATCTGAAGAAATAATTATAAAACATCTATCCAAAACTAACATTCCTATTTTGGCAGAAGAAAGTGTAGAGGCGGGACATATCCCCAAATTGGGGGATAGGTTTTTTTGTGTTGATCCGCTTGATGGCACCAAAGAGTTTATCAAAAAGAATGGTGAGTTTACAATAAATATTGCTTTGATTGAAAAAGGAAAGCCAACCTTAGGATTGATCAGCGTGCCCGCGCAAAAGAAAGCTTATATTGGTAGTAAACTGGGTGCATTTAAATTTGATATTATTGACAATAAGGCTGGCACACTTAAGCCAATTTCTGTTGCTGGTTGTGGCGATATTAACTTGGTTGCCTCACGCTCACATGGCTCTGAACTACTCAAAAAACTAGAAAAAATACTCCCCCCTTGCACAGATATTTCTGTTGGCTCGGCACTTAAATTTTGCATGCTGGCGGAAGGGTCAGCACGGCTTTATCCACGCTTCACAAATACATATGAGTGGGACAGCGCCGCAGGTCAAGCAATTCTTGAAGCAGCTGGTGGCGTAGTATTAACGCTTGATGGCAAGACTTTTAGCTACAATCATGCTAAAGCTAATTACCTAAATCCGTTTTTTGTAGCAGCGGATTGTGAAAAACTTGGCAAACAAGTAGCTAAATATATGAGTGATATTTGTAGTTAACCAATCTCATTATTGCTTCCATGTCACTATGCAATCTCTTCATGTCATTCTGCAATCTCTTCATGTCATTTTGAGCGAAGCGAAAAATCTTTAACTCCCGCATGTAAGATTCTTCGCTCAGAATGGCATCAAAATACAAAGCCATTTAACAAAGCATAATAGTAAATACACAATTACAGCATACTCTTGACAGTTATATGCTTTTTCGATATATATCAAACAAATATATACCACTCAAGCATGCTGTGATTAGATATGAATATTCAAACCCTATGCCTCTCGATACTTTATGACAAAGATGTCACTGGCTATGAGATTAGAAAACTCTCAACAACTGGAAATTATGCTTATTTTGTTGAGGCTAGTTTTGGCTCAATTTACCCAGCACTAAACAAGCTAGAAAAAAATGGCTTTGTCACCTCAAGATTAGAGGCTCACGCAGGATCGCCAACAAAAAAAATATATTCAATAACTGACGAAGGCCGCTCAAAATTTCACAACTCCTTATTTGATGAACTAGGAGAAGATATATTTCGCTCAGAATTTTTACTGTTTGCACGTTTTGTTTCGCTCCTTCCTGTTGCTCTTGTAAAACAAAGAATAAATGAACGTCTTACTTCACTAGAAGGAAAGCAGGCTAGTTTAAAGAGTATGATAACACCTAAGTTACAAGAAAGTGACATCTGGGTATTAAATTATGGGTTAAACGTCATTAAGATTGAAATTGAATATATCAACAACCATATGCATCAACTATTGGCGCTGGCAGTGCAAGAGAACACGCCCGTTAAAACTACTAACTAATCGGAACTTTTTAATGAGATTTATTACTTCTTACGGCGTGGCTTTTGTTTTGATTTTGCTAATAGGCGGCTGGTTGCTTTCAGGCACAATTATCCAAGGTGGCAAAGGCCCAGATGAGGGCGAAAAATCTATTATTGAAATGTTTTCTGGCGACAAAAAATCTTCTGATGGAGAAGAGAATCCTGCTAATGTTGACGCTGATAAAGAAGTAGCGGCAGAAGAAAAACTTCAAGAAGAGACTAATAAAGAGCCAAGCCTGCAATCTGTTCGCACAAAACTATTTATCGCCCAAAATATGCCAATAGAAATTGAGCTACGTGGTCGCACCAAGGCAAATGCTACAATAACTATCAGCGCTGAAACTTCTGGGCGAGTAGAAGAGGTGCATGTTCTAAAGGGACAAAAAGTAAATGCTGGCGACCTCATTTGCACGCTTGATAGTGGAGTTCGTGAAACCCAACTGATACAAGCAGAAGCATCTTTAGCACAAGCAAAAGCCTCATTAGCGCAAAGAGAAGCCGATTTTGCAACCAATAAAGCTTTGCGTGAAAAAGGTCTTTCTGCTGCTAATACTAAGCGCTCATTTGAGGTGCAGTTAGAGGCAGCAAAATCTTCCCTTGCGGCGGCTCAGGCGGCGCTTGATAGTGCAAAATTGGAACTAGCACGCACAAAAATTCATACGAAAGTAAACGGCATTGTACAGGATCCTTTAGCCAATGTTGGCGACATGATGGGAAACGGCACTGCTTGCGCAACATTAGTTCAACTTGATCCAATGTTATTTATTGGCAAAATAGCTGAAAGCAAAGTTTCGTTTATCAAAGAAGGTATGAGTGCAAAAATTACCACTATTGGCGCTCAGCAGCTTGACGGGTCAGTAAGCTATATCAGCCCAAGCGCTGATGAAGAAACTCGCTCATTTAATGTTGAAATAGAAATGAAAAACCCCAATGGGTTAATTCGATCAGGGCTTAGTGCCAGCGCAATCATTATTGCTGGAGAGATAAATGCACAGCTTATCCCGCAATCCTCGTTAACGCTTGATAGTGATGGGGTAATTGGCGTGAAACTTGTTGATGAGGACGATAAAGTGCATTTCGTAAAAGTGACAATTATCAAGGATGATAATAATGGTGTGTTTGTGCTTGGGCTACCAGATAAAGCTGGCATCATTATTTTTGGGCAGGAATATGTGGTTGATGGTCAAATAGTTGCCCCTACGATGGTTAGGGGAGAGCAGCAATCATGATGAATATGCTTGAAGCAATCCTGCGCCGCCCAAAAACAGTCCTTACCATTATGGTGATTATGTTAATTGCAGGGGTTTCTGCCTTTATGACACTGCCACGTGAGGGGCAACCTGCCGTTGATATTCCGTTTGTTCGTGTTGTAACCGTGCAAACTGGCATTTCCCCCGCTGATGCCGATAGGCTATTAGTACGCCCGCTTGAAGCAGAATTGGCAAATCTAGACGGCCTAAAATCTATGCGCTCTTATGGTAATAATGGCTCTGCCACCATTATTCTTGAATTTGAAATGGATGTTGATGTTGCTCAGGCATTGCAAGACGCAAAAGATGGCGTTGATAGAGCAAAACCAAACCTACCCGATGATGCAACTGAGCCAGAAGTAAGTGAAATTGCAATAGATGAGTTCGGCACAATCACTGTTGCTCTATATGGTCAAATACCTGAACGCACTATCAATAAAATTGCCAAAAACCTTAAAGAAGATATTGAAGGAATTGGCGATGTATTTGAAGTTGAAATTGCTGGCGATAGGGAAGAGGTTTTAGAAATTGTAATAGATCAGTTAAAGTTAGAATCTTATAATCTAACTGCCAATGACTTATTTGATGCTTTGGCAAAAAATAACCTGATAATTCCTGCTGGAAGGTTAGACACAGGTCAGGGGCGTTTTAGCGTTAAGGTTCCAGGGCTTATTGAGAGTGCTATTGATGTTTATAATTTACCACTAAAAACCAATGATGACAAAGTTGTAACTTTTTCAGACGTTGCAACAATTGCTCGCACCTTTAAGGACGCCACTAGCTTTACCCGTGTGAATGGCGAGCCGGCACTTATATTATCGGTGAAAAAGAAGTTAAATACTAATATCAATGACATTTCCCAAGCGGTAAGAAAAATCACCTCTGAGCATGCAAAGGACTGGCCAAAAGCTCTGCATTACTCATTCATGCTGGACATGGCAAATTTTTCAGCGCAAATGTTTAATTCACTGCAAGCCTCAGTATTTACCGCTATTTCATTAGTACTAATTGTTTCTATCGCCCTGCTCGGATTACGCCCCGCTCTGCTAATTGGTTTTTCTATTCCTGTCTCGTTTATGATTGGCTTTTTATTCCTGCAATTTATGGGCATGACCATCAATATGATGATAATGTTTGGGCTAGTGCTAACGGTTGGCATGTTGGTTGATGGAGCCATTGTGGTGGTTGAATATGCCGAGCGTAAAATATCCGAAGGTTTTAGCCGCCAAGAGGCTTTTATTCAAGCAGCACAAAGAATGTTCTGGCCGATAGCAGCTTCTACAGCAACGACTTTAGCGGCATTTTTACCGCTTTTATTATGGCCAGGAATTATTGGTAAATTCATGTCTTACTTGCCTATCATGGTAATTGTTACCCTCACCTCTTCACTGATTGTTGCAATGATTTTCATTCCAACCCTTGGCAGGTTTATTGCCCGCAAAAAGATTAGCGAAAAAGAAAAAGCCACTGCATTAGCATTATCAGGAACTGCAAAATTTGATATGAGTCACGTCAAGGGAATGACAGGTGGTTATATTCGAGTGCTTGCATTTTTAGTTAAACACCCAATTATGTCCCTAAGTGTTGGTTTTTCATTAGTTGCTAGTGCTTTTTTTCTTTATGCCTCAAATCCAACTGGCACACAGGCCTTTCCTGTTGTTGAGCCTGAATTTGCAACGGTTGCTGTTACCACTCAAGGAAATTATTCACCCGTTGAAATAAGAGATTTGCTCATTGAGATAGAAGAGGAAGTTCTTAAAGTTAATGGCATAAAAGACGTGGTAATGAATTTTGGCTCAACTGGCGCTGTTGCATCAACCCCTCCAGATACTATTGGTAATTTCCAACTTGAATTACTCCCATTCAATGAGCGCTTTAGAGCAGAAGATATTTTTAATGATGTCCGAGAAAAAGTTGCACATATTTCAGGTGTTGGCATAGAGCTAATTGCAGCAGAAGATGGCCCTCCGGCTGGCAAGGATATAAACTTGCGCATTGAGGCAAGTGATTACGATTTGCTTGAGCCAGTGGTGGCTAAAATTCGCTCCTATGTTGATAATGAATTGGGCGATGTAATTGCAGTTGAAGACGGCCGCGCAAAACCAGGGATTGATTGGGAAATTGATGTTGATCGTGATATGGCGGCTCGCTTTGGGCTTGGTGTTCGTGACCTTAGCCCCTATGTGCAATTAGTTACAACAGGAGTAAATCTTGGCACTTATCGCCCTAATGATTCTATTGATGAACTCGATATTGTTGTTCGCCTGCCAAAGGATCAACGCTCATTTGATGCACTAGATTCCATGCGGATTATTACCCGTAATGGGCTTGTGCCAGTCTCTACCTTTATTACTCGCAAGCCAGTGCAAAAAGTTTCCTCAATTGCCCGCTGGGATCAAAAATATCGCATGAATATTGGCGCAAATGTGACTGGCGTTGATGAAAATGGCAAAAATATCACCGCCGCTGATAAGGTAGCACAGCTTAAAGAATGGACTAGCGCACAAACATGGCCAGATGGCATCGAACTGGTATATGGCGGCGCAGATGAGCAAACTAATGAAACAAATGCCTTTATGGTGCAAGCAGGGCTTGGGGCAATGTTCTTGATGTTCTTAATATTGCTTACCCAATTTAATAGTTTTTATCAGGTGTTCGTAACGCTCTCTACCGTAATTATGGCGGTTGCTGGTGTGCTATTGGGAATGATGGTAACTGGGCAGGCTTTCTCCGCCATTATGACGGGAGTTGGCATTATTTCACTAGCTGGCATTGTGGTGAATAACTCAATCGTTTTAATCGATACCTATAATCGCTTTAGGCGAAAAATGAATATTGAGCCGCAACAAGCTATTTTAATGACAGCAGCGCAACGTATCAGACCAGTTATGCTAACCACCATAACCACTATTTTTGGACTATTACCAATGGCAATGGGCATAACGCTAAACTTCTTCTCTCGCTCAATCGAAATTGGCTCAATCGCTGGCTCATGGTGGATACAATTAGCCACCGCTGTTATTGCAGGGCTTAGTTTTTCAACCCTTTTAACATTATTATTAGTGCCAGTAATGCTCACCGCCCCCTCAACAATTTGGAATAGTGTTGAGAATTTTGGTGCTAATAGGAGAGCAAAGAAAATCTCTAGAGCTGAAGCGAGAGAAAAGAAAGCTGAAACAAAGAAAATCAAAGCGGCTAATGATGATGCTAAGTTAGCGAAAGAAGCTGCTGAGTGATTGGGAGTTTTTAGAATTTAGTGAATAGTAATATTATTAGCGTAAATATTATTTATGACAAGAAATGAACATGCTCCTCCTAAAAAGCTACCAAGGTTAAAATCTGCCCCAAAAATTCGCAATTTATATTGGTGTGAATTTCCTACTGATGCACAATTACCAGAGTTTTGGAAAATCCGACCTGTCATAATCCTATCATTCAAACAAAACCTATATGGTGCAGTAACTATTATTCCTTGTTCATCACAGCCTCAAAGTGATAATAAATGGGCATTTCAGCTTAAAACTACAATTGATGAACAAAAATCATGGGCAATTTGTGATAAGCTAACCACTGTTGCTGTAAGTCGATTAACACCAGATAAAAGAGGTATTAAAAGATTGCCAGAAGATGAGTTTAATAAAATTTTAAGAATCACCTTAGATTGGCTACCGAAATTACCAGTTTAAATATTGACAAATTGAACATTTTAGTATAATAATTAACATACAAACGGCCTTGAAAGAGTGTCCGCCTCCCGCAAGGGAACTACTGACCAAGGGAGCTTAATTGCTCCCTTTGGCTTATCTAGGGCAATATAAAACCTCCTGCTAGATCAACAATCCAACCTACAACTGCTTTTCCTTAGCCTTGCGCAACTGCTCTTCTGCCTCACTTGCCTCACGCTGGCGGTTCCACATTTGCTCATATAGTCCTTTTTTAGCTAGCAAAGTTTCATGCCTTCCACGCTCAACTATTTCACCAGCTTGCAACACTATTATTTCATCGGCATTTATGATTGTAGAAAGTCTATGGGCTATCACCAATGTCGTGCGATTTTTTGATACAACATCTAAGGCCGATTGAATTTCTCTCTCAGTTTGCGTATCTAGCGCTGAAGTTGCTTCATCTAAAATAAGAACTGGAGGGGCTTTAAGAATAGTTCTGGCAATGGCAACACGCTGCTTTTCACCGCCCGAAAGTTTAAGCCCACGTTCGCCAACCCTTGTTTCATAGCCATTTGGAAGCGAGCTAACAAATTTCCCAATTTGCGCCATTTCTGCCGCTCTTTCAATTTCCTCCTGCGTTGCACCATTGCGGCCATAACCTATATTATAGCCTATCGTATCGTTGAACAAAACTGTGTCTTGCGGCACCATGCCAACATTTTGGCGTAAGCTTTTTTGGGTAATGTTTCGCACATCTTGATTGTCAATTTTAACAGCGCCATCGCTAACATCATAAAAGCGATAGATAAGGCGTGAAATGGTGGATTTACCAGCGCCCGAAGGACCAACTATTGCAATGGTTTTGCCAGCTGGAACTTCAAAGCTGACATTTTTTAAGATAGGCCTGTCCTCATCATAGTGAAAAGACACATTTTCAAAACTAACAACTGGGCCAGTAATAGCGAGAGGTTTAGCATCTTGCACATCATTAATTTCGGGGTCTTTATCTAGCAGAGCAAACATCTCTTCAATATCTGCCAAGCCTTGGCGAATTTCACGATAGACCGAGCCGATGAAATTTAACGGGCGATAGATTTGCATCATGAAAGTGTTGACCAACACGAAATCACCAATAGACATTTTGCCTTCCATAACGCCAGTAGCTGACATAATGCCAATTACTATCATACCAAACCAGAAAATCAGCCCCTGCCCAAAATTGAGCATTCCAAGCGAGGTCCACATTTTTATCGCCGCTTTTTCGTAACTAGCCATAGAGTTATCAAAGCGATTGGTTTCTAATTCCTCATTGTTGAAATATTTCACCGTTTCATAATTGAGCAAACTATCAATAGCTTTGGTGTTGGCTTCCGTATCGCTTTGGTTCATTGCACGCCGAATTGCTATGCGCCAATTTGAGGCTTTAATTGTGAAAAACACATAAGAGAAAATTATCGCCAATAATACGCCTAAAAACTGTATTCCAAACATCCAAATGAAAATAATTGAAACAATGACAAACTCGACTATTGCAGGGGCGGTATTAAGCATAGTAAAGCGCACAATGGTTTCTATACCCTTTGTGCCACGCTCAATAACTCTTGAAAGCCCGCCCATTTGGCGCGCCAAATGAAAGCGCAATGAAAGCCTATGCAGATGCACAAAGGTTTTACGAGCTAATTGGCGCACCGCATGTTGCCCAACACGAGCAAATAGCACATCACGTAATTGCTGAAATAAGCTATCCATAATATTGGCAATACCAAAAGCTATTACCAGCACAATTGGCACTGCAACGCCCAAAAGCAATTCTGGATTATCTGTGGTTGCCCCTAACGAGTCAATTATGCCCTTATAGGCAAATGGAATCATTGTGGTTGCGACTTTTGCCAACATTAATGCACCAATAGCGGCAAAAACTCTTAACTTCAGATCAAACCTGTCTGAAGGCCACATATAAGTCCATAATTGTTTGATGGTCGCTAATGTTGAACCATCGGCGCTGATAGATTTTTTCTTACTCAATTTAGTTCGCCTTATTATTTATAGAAATATTTGCGATAAAATCTGCGTAAGAAAGATTTAGCGAGGAAATCTTTTCAGAGCAGATCGAATAACAATTCCTAGTGCCTTCACATCTTTTCTTTATTAAGCCCGCATCAAGCAGAACCTTTAGATGCTGTGAGATAGTTGATTGTGCTAAATCAATAGATTTTGTTACGTCCGAGCAACAGCAGACGTTATTCTTATTGCCGCCGTCCAGAGCCTGCCCCGTGCTTGACACGGGGGCACCCCCGCCTTCTTTTTTTATGCCGCCGTTGGGGCTTTCAGCCCCGTCCCCGGCACCCCCGCCTTCTTTTTTTATGCCGCCGTTGGGGCTTTCAGCCCCGTCCCCGGCACCCCCGCCTATATAGCACTTTTTTGCAATTATGCGCAAAATACTGAGCCTCACTGGGTGGCCAAGCGCACGCAAAACACAAGCTAAATCTTTATCTTTAGGAGTCACATTATCTTTCATCGTATTTTTACGATAAAAGAATTCATCGATTAAAGCAAATCAAATTACTCAATTCACTAGTTAACATTTCCATCTACTGCTACCTTAGGTGGTAATTGTAATCTTTGACCTGGGTAGATCCATTTAGGATTATCTATCTGCCCAGAGTTAGCATCAGAAATCACTCTATATCGGTAACCTGAGCCATAATATTTCTTTGCAATATCCCAAAGGTTATCACCTTTTTTGACAATGATTATATTATCAGCACAACACTGCACTAATCTATTATCCTCTAACTCTGTATTATCATTGATAAAATCAACACCAGCACTAGCAAATACATCTTGAGTGCCGCTTTTCAGAAAATCAATGCGGATTTTTTGAGTTGGTGAAACAAATATATCAGTATCAACATCTATCCCCCCCAAATTTATCTTCCAGTGACCATCAATAATTTTACTTTGCCCAATAAAGTTATCATCAATAAAAAGCTGCACTGTTAAGTTTTCTTCGCCACGACCAGAAATAAATTTCTTTTCCTTATCAATTTTAATTTCATCAATAGACAAATATGGCTGCACATCAGTTGTTATAACCTCAATAGAATCACCAGCTCCAAAAATATTTTTAATAGGAGCTCGGCTTTCCTCACCTTGAGCAATCTCTTGTTGCAGTGGTTCTTGATGTAAAGCCTCTTGTTGCAAAGATTCTTGCAGCTCAGGCTCATCTTGAAGAACTTGTAAGTCTGTTACAACTTCTTCTGCTACAACTTCTTCTGCTACAACTTCTTCTGCTGCAACTTCTTCTGCTACAACTTCTTCTACCCTCTTCTCCAATGGAGCTATTTCTTTAGGCGTTTTTATTTGTTCAATTACTTCTTTAGTTGATAGTAAAATAGGCTCTTG
>Ga0256839_1003126_pt1 | contig 17441 bp, 14 predicted proteins | sample 354166metaG_FD_185968 | JGI IMG/M metagenome (GOLD analysis project Ga0256839, IMG submission 185968) | Hydrothermal vent microbial communities from Mid Atlantic Ridge, Atlantic Ocean - 354-166 | ecosystem: Environmental > Aquatic > Marine > Hydrothermal vents | place: Atlantic Ocean: Mid... | reverse complement strand
CCATGGCGCGCGCTTCCAGTGCCTGCGCCAGGGATGTGCCGCCGGTTTTCGGGATATGCACGAAGATGTATCGCCGGCCCGGAGAGATGATCATGGGTGCACAATAGGGCAGTTGCGGCGCAATGACTACTCCAGCCCTCTTTTCAAGCGCGCCGCTTCGCAGCAGTATCGGGGCAGGAAACGCATTCGGGGAGGAACGGATGGGCTGGCTCGAAGATGAAACCGGTCTGGGGAAAACCCGCGCGAATTACGTCCCGCTGACGCCGCTTTCGCACCTGCATCGCGCGGCCGACGTCTTTGCCGATGACGAGGCGCTGGTCTATGGCGCGCGCCGGTTCACTTATCGGGAGTATCACGCCCGGGTCTCGCGGCTGGCTTCGGCGCTGGCGGGCATGGGGGTGAAACCGGGCGAGGTGGTGGCCACCATCCTGCCCAATGTCCCCGCCCAGGCCGAGGCCCATTTCGGGGTGCCGGCGATGGGCGGGGTGCTCAACACCATCAACATCCGCCTTGATGTGGATACGGTGGCCTACATCTTCGAGCACGGCGGCGCGAAGGTAGTGCTGGTGGACAGCCAGTTTCTCGATCTGGCCGAAGCCGCTATCGCCGCGATGGAAGGCTACGGCCCGAAGATCATCGAGGTGGCCGACGAAGCGGCAGGCCATCCGGCTTCGGGGCGCTACCCCGAGTATGAGGATTTCATCGCCGGGGGGGATGCGGGCTTTGCCTGGCGCATGCCGCAGGACGAGTGGGAAAGCCTGGCGCTGAACTACACCTCGGGCACCACCGGGCGGCCCAAGGGCGTGGTCTATCATCACCGCGGCGCCTACCTGATGACCATGGGCACGGTAATTTCCTGGCGCATGGTGCTACGCCCGAAGTTCCTGACCATCGTGCCGCTGTTTCACTGCAACGGCTGGAACCACACCTGGATGATCCCGGTGCTGGGCGGCACGGTGGTGTGCTGCCGCGAGATCACCGCCAGGGCGATCTATGACGCCATCGCCGACGAGGGGGTGACCCATTTCGGCGGCGCGCCGATCGTGCTGAACATGATCGTGAACGCCCGCGAGGATGAGCGGCGCGACTTCGATCACGTGGTCGAGGTGTTCACCGCCGGCGCCCCGCCGCCGGCCGCCACGCTGCAGGCGATCGAGCCGCTGGGCTTCAATGTCACCCAGGTCTACGGCCTGACGGAAACCTTCGGCCATGTCACCGAGTGCCTGTGGCGCGAGGAGTGGGACGATCTGCCCGAGGAAGAGCGCTATGCCATCAAGGCGCGCACCGGTGTGCTGATGCCGATGATGGAGGACATCACGGTGATGGACGAGCAGATGAACCCGGTGCCGCGCGACGGGGCTACGCTGGGCGAGATCATGATCCGCGGCAACTGCGTGATGAAAGGCTATTACAGGAAACCCGAAGCCACCCGGGAGGCCTTTGCGGGGGGGTATTTCCACTCCGGCGACATCGCCTATCAGCACGAGGACGGCTACATCAAGATCACCGACCGGGCCAAGGACATCATCATCTCCGGCGGCGAGAACGTCTCTTCCGTCGAGGTGGAGGGCACGCTGATGAAGCACCCGGCGGTGCTTTTGTGCGCGGTGGTGGCCAGGCCCGACGAGAAATGGGGCGAGGTGCCCTGCGCCTTCGTCGAGCTCAAGGAAGGGATGAGCGCCACCGAGGAAGAGCTGATCGCCTTCGCCCGTCAGCATCTGGCCGGTTTCAAGACGCCCAAAAGGGTCGTGTTCCGGGAACTGCCCAAGACCTCCACTGGCAAGATCCAGAAGTTCGAGCTGCGCAAGCTGGCGAAGGCGCTGTAACCCGGCGCCAGACCGGGCAGCATGTTGTTGTCCGGGCCTGTTCCCTGGGCTATCCTCGCCCGACAACAGGCAATCGAGCAGGGGCGGAGAGGGCCGATGACGGCACTCGAACAGTATCAGCGGCTGGAAAGCCCGGCGATCTGGCATCCCTCGCCCGAGGCGCAGCGGCGCGATGTCATTCTTTCTTTCGGAGAGGCCACGCTGGTCATCGCCGATCAGCGCGGGCGGGCGCTGGCGCACTGGTCGCTGCCGGCCATCGAGCGGGTGAACCCGGGCGAAACGCCCGCCCTGTTTCGCCCTGGCCCCGATGCCGAGGAGGTGGTGGAACTTGCCGACGAGGCGATGATCGAAGCGCTGATGAAGGTGCGCCGGGCCATCGAGCGGCGCCGCCCGCACCCCGGCCGGCTGCGCCATGTCCTGACCGCAGCGGCGGTGGCGGTGGTGGCGGGGTTCACGGTGTTCTGGCTGCCGCGCGCCATGATCGACTATACCGCCGCCGTGGTGCCGCCGCAAAAGCGTGCCGCGATCGGGGAAAGCCTGCTGGAAAGCATCCGCCGCATCTCGGGAAAGACATGCGAGACCGCCCTGGGCCGCCAGGCGCTGACCCGGCTGCATGAGCGGCTGCTGCCCGGGCAGTCAGGCCGGATCGTGGTGCTTTCGGGCGGCATGCCCAAGGCCGAACACCTGCCGGGCGGGATCATCCTGCTCAACCGTGCCCTGGTGGAGGATTACGACGACCCGGCGGTGGTGGCCGGTTTCGTGCTGGCCGAAGATCAGCGCGCCCGCGACGAGGACCCGATGGTGAGGCTTCTGAGCACCACCGGGCTGGCCACCTCGTTCCGGCTTCTGACCCGGGGCGATATCCCGGAGGCGACGCTGAAGGCCTATGCCGAGGTGTTGATGGTTTCTGAGCCGGCCCCCGTGGAGGATGAGCGCCTCGTGGCGCGCTTCGCCGAGGCGGGCGTGCGTGCCAGCCCCTATGCCTATGCGCTTGACATCACCGGCGAGACGACGCTGGTGCTGATCGAAGCCGACCAGCTGAACCCGGATGCGGGCAGGCCGGTGCTGAACGAGACCGACTGGGCCAGCCTGCAGGCGATCTGCGGCGGCTGAGGGAGGGCACCGTCAGCGGCGCGGGAAAGCGTCGGCAAAGCCTGCGGCGCGGGCCCGGGCAAGGGCGGCGTTCAGCGGCGCGGCGGCAGAGAAGGGCCCGGCGAGAACTACCTGATAGCTGCGTCCGCCGCGCTCGAGGTTCCGGATGCCCACTGGCAGGCCGAGCCGTTGCAGCCGGGCGATGGCCCGACGCGCATTCTCCGGCACACCGAAGATGCCGACCTGCACATAGGCGGGGGCCGTGGCCTGGGGCTGGGCGAGGGACTTGCCGGAAAGCGTCAGGGCGCCAAGAGGGTTTCGCGCCGGGGGCTGCTTCGCCCCGGCTGCATCCACCAGGCGCATCGGGACGGTCCTGGTCCAGATCCGGTGCATCCTTTCGGTCTGCGCGGCGCTGCGCGGCCCGCGATAGGGGTTCAGACGCCCGTCATCCCAGGCCGGGCGGTAGCCCTCGGGTATCGTGACGCTCTGCGCCATTGCCGGGCCGTGCGCAGAGGGCGCGGCCTGTTCCCTTGCGAAGGTGGGGGCGAAGCCGCACATGGGCTGACGGTCGGGCGTCAGCCGCGGCACCCAGACCACCTTTTCGCCATAGCGCGCGCGCACCTGGATACAGCCCTTGCCGTCCACGAACTGCGTGCCGCTGAAACTGGCCGGGGGCAGCCCGATCAGATCGTTTCCCTGGGCCATGGCCCCCAGTGCGCCGGCGAGAAGCATGGCGAAGCTACAAGTAATGGCGTTCAAGGAAGAAGGTCCGGCAGCCCGCATCTTGCACCCTACACAACTTGTTGTGGGGTATCCTGCCTGATGGCACCATATCTGTAAAGGAAAAACGCCTATTTGGTGCCGTACATGCGGTCTCCGGCGTCTCCGAGGCCGGGCACGATATAGCCGTACTCGTTCAATCGCTCATCCACGGCCGCGGTGACGATGGGCACATCCGGGTGGGCCTCCTTCATCCGGGCGATCCCTTCGGGGGCGGCCAGCAGGCACATGAAGCGAATGTTGTTGGCCCCGTCCTTCTTGAGCAGATCAATGGCCGCGACCGAGCTGTTGCCGGTGGCCAGCATCGGATCGACGCAGATGACCAGCCGGTCTTCCAGTTCGGACGGGACCTTGTAGTAGTACTGGACCGGCTGCAGGGTCTTTTCGTCGCGGTAGAGGCCCACGAAGCCCACCCGCGCGGCCGGAACGAGCTCCAGCACCCCGTCGAGGAGGCCGTTGCCGGCCCGCAGGATGGATATCAGCGCCAGTTTCTTGCCGGCGATCACCGGGGCGTCCATCGGGCACAGCGGGGTCTCGATGTGCCGGGTGGTCATCTCCATCTCGCGCGTGATCTCGTAGGCCAGCAGCAGGGAGATTTCGCGCAGCAGCCTGCGAAAGGAGTTTGTGGAGGTGTTCTTGTCACGCATGATGGTCAGCTTGTGCTGCACCAGCGGGTGATCGACGACGTTCAGATGTTCGAGCATGGCTTCCCCCGTTCTCGCATGGACCTGACACCCGCTTTACCCGCCCGTGTCGTCAAAGGAAACTCCTGCCCTGCCCGCCATAGGCAATCTTCAGGTGGGCGGCTACCGAGGCGCCCACGTCCGCATATCCCACCTGCCCGATCGCCCGGCGGCCGGCCCCATGGGCCAGAACCGGCACCCGTTCGCGGGTGTGGTCGGTGCCTGTCCAGGTGGGATCGTTTCCGTGATCGGCGGTGAACAGCACCAGATCCCCCGCCCGCGCCCCCTCCAGCAATTGCCCGGCCCGGGTATCGAACCACTCCAGCGCCCGGGCATAGCCGGAAACGTCGCGCTGGTGGCCATAGAGGGTGTCGAACTCCACGAAATTGGCAAAGATCAGGCTGCCGTCGGGGGCCTCCTGCTGCAGCGCGAACAGATGGTCCATCAGCTCGGCATCATTGCCCTTGCGCAACTCGTCAATGCCGCGCATCGAGAAGATGTCGCCGATCTTTCCCACTGCGAATACCGTGCCGCCGGCCTGCTGGACGTAATCGCACAAGGTGGGCGCGGGCGGGGCAATGGCGAAATCGCGCCGGTTCTTCGTGCGGTGGAAATCGTCGCAGGTGCCAGCAAAGGGCCGGGCGATCACGCGCCCCACCTTCATCGCATGCAGGGTAGGGGCGAGATCCTCGCACAGCCGCAGCAACCGCTGCAGGCCGAAGGCCTCCTCGTGGGCGGCAATCTGGAACACGCTGTCGGCGGAGGTGTAGCAGATCGGCCAGCCGGTGCGCAGGTGCTCTTCGCAGTGCTTCTCGATGATCGGAATGCCCGAGGCGTGACAGTTGCCCAGTATCCCCTCGGTGCCGGCAAGGCGGCAGACTTCGGCCACCAGCTCCGGCGGGAAGGCGGGGGTGGTGTCGGGGAAGTAATGCCATTGCCAGGGCACCGGCACGCCCGCCAGCTCCCAGTGGCCGGAGGGCGTGTCCTTGCCCGGAGAAATCTCCGTGGCCGCGCCCCACAGCCCCTCGGGGCTGGCCTCCAGCCCCGGAGCAGCAGCGCCGGAGGCCAGCCGGATCGCCGCCCCCAGCCCGAGGGCATCCAGGTTGGGCATCTTCAGCGGGCCGGAGCGCCCCTCTTCGGCCTTCCCCGCCGCGCAGGCCGCCGCGATATGGCCCAGCGTATTGGCGCCGGTATCGGGCTGCGCGCCATTGAAGAAATTTCCAGCATCGGGCGCACCGCCGCAGCCGGCCGAATCCATCACGATCAGGAAAGCGCGCGCCATCAGCCGATGCTCCGGCAGACAAGCGGGGGAATGTCCACCTCTTCGTCGCCGATGACGATGGCTTCGCGCAGGGTGGCCTCGGCCCGGTCCGCGGCCCGGGTCGAGGCTGCGTGGATCGTGCCCAGTGGCGTTTCCGCCACCACCTGGTCTCCCAGCATGGGCAACCCCGAGAGGCCCACGGAGGGATCGATCCGGTCGCCGTTCTTCAACCGCCCGCCGCCCAGATGAACCACCGCCATGCCCAGCGCCTGGCCGTCGATCGCGACCACCCGGCCGGAGCGCCCGGCCCGGACCTCGCGCACCACCGGGGCCGAGGGCAGCCGGTCGCGCCAGCGCTCGACGAAGTCGGTCGGGCCGCCCAGTTCCGCCACCATGCGGGCGAAGCGCTCCGCCGCCGAGCCGTCGCGCAGGCTGCCCGCCACCTGTGCCGCGCCCTCATCGGCGCCGGCCGCCATGCCGGCCAGCACCAGCAGCTCTCCGCCCAGCCTTGCCGTCAGTTCGAACAGCCGGGAGCCGGTATCGACCCCGGTCAGCGCCTCCATGACCTCCATCACCTCCAGCGCATTGCCCGCCGAAGAGGCCAGCGGCTGGTTCATGTCGGTGATCAGCGCTGTGGTCCGGCACCCCGCGTCATTGGCGGTGGAGACCAGCGAGCCGGCCAGCGCCTCGGCCTCGTCCATGCTCTTCATGAAGGCGCCACTGCCCACCTTCACGTCCAGCACCAGGGCCTCCAGCCCGGCGGCCAGTTTCTTCGACAGGATCGAGGCGGTGATCAGATCGATGCTTTCGACGGTGGCGGTGACGTCGCGGATCGCATAAAGGCGCTTGTCGGCCGGAGCGATGGAGCCGGTGGCCGAAACGATCGCCGCGCCGACGCTCTCGACGATCCGGCGAAAGCGTTCTTCCGTGACTTCCGTGTTCACCCCCGGGATCGCCTCCAGCTTGTCAAGCGTGCCGCCGGTGTGGCCCAGGCCGCGCCCCGAGACCATCGGCACATAGGCGCCAAGCGCGGCCAGCGCCGGGGCCAGCAGCAGCGAGACCGCATCGCCGATCCCGCCGGTGGAGTGCTTGTCCACCACCGGACCGGGCAGATCCCAGGCCATCACCTGGCCGCTGTCGCGCATGGCCAGCGTCAGCGCCACGCGCTCGTCGGTGGACAGCCCGTTGAGGCAGGCCGCCATGGCAAAGGCGCCGGCCTGGGCATCCGTCACCTCGCCGCTGGCCAGCCCGTCGGCGAACCATGAGATCTGATCCCGCGAAAGGCCCAGCCGGTCGCGCAGCCGGGCGATGATGCTTCTGGCGTCCATGCTCAGCCCCGCTTCATGTGGTCCTGCCCGAAGGCGAAGGGCAGCAGCTCCTCCATGGTGGCGGTGCGGCGCTGGCCATCGAGTGTGACCATGGTTACCCGCATCTGCGGGCCCGCGAACTCGGCCAGGCGCTGACGGCAGCCGCCGCAGGGGCTGACCGGCTGCGGGCTGTCGGCGATCACCACCGCTTCGGCGATCCGCGTCTCGCCCGCCGCCACCATGGCGGCAATCGCACCGGCCTCGGCACAGCTGCCTTCGGGGTATGAGGCGTTCTCCACGTTGCACCCCGCATAGATGCGCCCCGAAGCTGCCCGTATCGCCGCGCCGACCTTGAACCCCGAATAGGGAGCATGGGCATTTTCGCGCACCCGCTTCGCTGCCTCCAGCAGATCCATTGTGCAACTCCGATATCGAACGGCTCCACAGTGCGGTGCCATGCCGGCGGATGCAAGGGGCCAGATGCCCCGGTTCCGGCCCGGGTCGCTCACAGCCGCAATTCGGCCACCAGCGCGAAATGGTCCGAGGGCCAGACCCCCTCCACCGGCACGTTCCCGGTGATCCGGCAATCCAGGATCTGCCCCTTGCCGCCGGGCCGGGGATAGCCGGTGAAGATGTAGTCGATCCGCCGCTCCGGCTCCAGGGTTTCGGCTGCATGGGGGTTTGCTCGCGACCAGGTGAAGCCGGAGTGTTCGGGGTGGCAGTAGCTCCAGGCATCGAGCAGCGCCAGCCCCTCCACCGGCACCGCCGCCAATCCGGTGATCATGCGGATCTCGTCCGACATCGGCTCGGCGTTGAAATCGCCGCACAGGATGGGCGGGTATTTACACGGCCGGGAAGCCCGGATGAATTCCAGCACCCCGGCCACCTGTCGCTGGCGGATGTGACTGTGATAAGGCAGGTAGTTGAGATGGGTGCAGAAAACGGGGATCTGCCCCCCCGGCCCCTCGATATCGGCCCGCAGCGCCACGCGCATCTCGTCGGCCCCGGCCTGCCCGTATAGCGCGATGCCCTCATGGCCCGCAATCGGCCAGCGCGACAGGATCGCATTGCCCATGTGAATGCCATTGGGCCGCGCGCCGGGTGTCCAGGCGTGGTGATAGCCCAGCTCCCCGGCCAGTTCGGCGGCGAAGTTGCGCGCCCCGTCGTCCCAGACCTCCTGCAGGCAGATGATGTCCGCCTCTTCGCGCACCAGCGTGGCGGCGATGGCCGGGGCGCGCTCCTGCCACGCTCCGAAGCGCCACCACAGGTTCCAGCTCATCACGCGCAGGCGCTTGTCGTCGCTCATCGCCACCTCCAGACGGGGCGAGTTTCCGCCAATCCGCTGCCTCGGGCAAGCGATTCGCAGCCCTTCTTCTGTCCGGCAATACTCCCGGGGGCGCGGGGGGCAGGCAGCCCCCCGCCACATCCATCCCGCCGCGTCGCATGCGGTATCGTTCATGTCGCCAATGGATGGCTGAAGCCGTTTGAAACTGCGCGATTAATCCGGCAGGCTGCAGCCGGGGAGAACATCGATGAAAAGACACGCCGCCATTCATTCCACCCGCCGAGACGTCACCCTGCCCAAGGGGCGGCAGGTCGAGGAGGAGGCCCTGGCCGAGGTGGACGCCCTGCTGGGCGGGATGCCCCGCCGGCGCGACATGCTGATCGAGGCGCTGCACCGCCTGCAGGATGCACACCGCGCGCTGCATGCCCGGCATCTGGCGGCCCTGGCCGAGTTGTTCCGGCTGAGCCAGGCCGAGGTTTACGAGGTGGCCAGCTTCTACCACCATTTCGATGTCGTGAAGGAGGGCGGGGAGGCCCCCGCGCCGCTGACCGTGCGCATCTGCAATTCGTTGTCCTGCGCTCTGGCCGGGGCACAGGGGCTGATCGAGCGGTTGCGCGCCAGCACCGACCCTGACCGGGTGCGCATCCAGCCGGTGCCCTGCATCGGCCGTTGCGATGCGGCCCCTGCCGCCCGGGTGGGGCAGCGCGCGGTGAACGAGGCCACCGAGGACCGTATTGCCAAGGCTCTGAGCGGCCCGCACGAGGCGGAGATCCCCCGCTACGAGACGCTCGAGAGCTACCGCGCCCGGGGCGGCTACGAGGTGCTGGAACGCATTGCCTCGGGCAGGCTCGCAGCCGAAGACGCCATCGCCGCCCTGTCGGACGCCCGCCTGCGCGGGCTGGGTGGCGCGGGCTTTCCGGCCGGACGCAAATGGCGGATCGTCAGGGGCCTCGACGGCCCGCGCCTGATGACGGTGAACGCCGATGAGGGCGAGCCGGGCACCTTCAAGGATCGCCACTGGCTGGAATCCGCCCCGCATCGGATGCTGGAGGGTGCGCTGATTGCCGCGGCAGTAGTGGGCTGCGATCGCATCTACATCTACCTGCGCGACGAATATCCGGAGGTGCGCGAGATCCTGCAGCGCGAGATTGCCGCGCTTCAGGCAGCCGGGCTGCTCGGCGCCCCGATGGAGCTGCGGCGCGGCGCCGGGGCCTATATCTGCGGCGAGGAGAGCGCGATGATCGAGAGCATCGAGGGCAAACGCGGCCTGCCGCGTCATCGCCCCCCCTATATCGCCGAGGCCGGCCTGTTCGGCAGGCCGACCCTGAACCACAACGTGGAAACCCTTTCCTGGGTGCCGGACATCTTGCGAAACGGCGCGGCGTGGTTCGCCGATCAGGGGCGGCCGGGGCATCCGGGGCTGCGCAGCTATTCCGTCTCGGGCCGGGTGAAGGAACCGGGGGTCAAGCTGGCTCCGGCCGGGATCAGCCTGGCCGAACTGATCGAGCGGCACTGCGGCGGGATGGCCGAAGGGCATGCGCTCAAGGCCTTCCTTCCCGGCGGCGCCTCGGGCGGGGTGTTCCCGGCATCAATGGCCGATCTGCCGCTGGATTTCGGCACCTTCGAGCCCCATGGCGGCTTCATCGGCTCTCACGCGGTGGTGGTGCTTTCCGACCGGGACAGCGTGCGGGAGGCCGTGCTCAATACCATGCGTTTCTTCGCCCATGAAAGCTGCGGCCAGTGCACGCCCTGCCGGGCCGGCACCGCGCGGCTGGTGGAGCTTCTGCACCGGCCCGATGCGCCGCTGATGGAAGAGCTGGTCGAGGTGATGGCGGATGCCTCGATCTGCGGGCTGGGCCAGGCGGCGGGCAACTGCGTGCGCCACCTTATCCGCCATTTCCCGGAGGAACTGGCATGAGCGACCGCATCACCTTCATCCTCGACGGGCGCGAGGTGCAGGCCGCGCCGGGCGAAACCATCTGGGAGGTGGCCAGACGGGAGGGCACCCGTATCCCGCATCTGTGCCACCGGGACGACCCCGAATACCGCCCTGACGGCAACTGCCGCGCCTGCGTGGTGGAAATCGAGGGCGAGCGCACGCTGGCGGCCTCCTGCATTCGCCGGCCCGAGGAAGGCATGGTGGTGAGAACCGCCGGAGAGCGGGTGGAGAAAAGCCGCCGCATGGTGTTCGAGCTGCTGGCCGCCGAGATGCCCGCGCGCGAGGATGGCCCCGACCCGGAGGCGGATTTCTGGGCCCAGGCCGAGGCCGCGGGGCTGGGGGAGATCCGCTTTACCCCCACCCGGCCCGGTGCGCAGGCTCCGATCCCCGCCGACAGCATCTTCCACGATTGCTCGCATCCTTCGATCGCCGTCAACCTGGATGCCTGCATCGCCTGCGGCCTTTGCCTGCGGGCCTGCCGCGAGGTGCAGGTGAACGACGTGATCGCCATGGCCGGGCGGGGCACGGGCACGCTACCGGCCTTCGACATGGATGATCCGATGGGGATTTCGTCCTGCGTGGCCTGCGGCGAATGCGTGCAGGCCTGCCCCACCGGCGCGCTGATGGAACGCGCGCTTCTGGACGAGACCGCCACCCGGCGCAGCGCCGAGCGGGCGGACAGGGTTGTCAACTCCGTCTGTCCCTTCTGCGGCGTGGGCTGCCAGACGGAAATCCACGTGAAGGACAACCGCATTCTCAAGGTCGATGGTCGCCGCGGCCCGGCCAACCGCGGCAAGCTCTGCGTCAAGGGGCGTTTCGGGATGGACTACGTCACCAGCCCCGAACGTCTGACGGTGCCACTGATCCGGCGCGCGGACGCCCCCAAGCGTGGCGACATGGAGCTGAGCCATGCCCGCCTTGGCGAGGTGTTCCGTGAAGCCACCTGGGAAGAGGCGCTGGAGCGCGCCGCCGGCGGGCTGAAGCGGGTGCTGGATGCCCATGGCGGCAGCGCGCTGGCCGGTTTCGGCAGCGCCAAGGGCACCAACGAAGAGGCCTACCTGTTCCAGAAGCTGATCCGTCAGGGCTTCGGCACCAACAATGTGGATCACTGCACGCGGCTTTGCCATGCCTCTTCCGTTGCCGCGCTGATGGAGGGGGTGGGTTCCGGCGCGGTTTCCGCCCCCTTCACCGATGCCGAAAAGGCCGAGGTGATCATGGTGATCGGTGCCCGGCCCGAGCAGAACCATCCCGTGGCCGCCACCTATTTCAAGCGGGCGGCGAAACGCGGCGCGAAGCTGATCGTGATGGATCCGCGCCGCCAGGGGCTGATGCGCCACGCCACGCATCCGGTGGTGTTCGCCCCCGGGCGCGATGTGGCGTTGCTCAATTCGATGCTCAACGTGATCATCACCGAGGGGCTGCATGATGCGGCCTATGTCCGCGCCCATGTGGAGGGTTTCGAGGCGCTGGCCGGGAAGGTTGCCGGCTTCACCCCCGAGGCGATGGAGCCGGTCACCGGTGTGGCCCCCGGGCTGGTGCGCGAGATCGCCCGGCTTTTCGCCACCGCGCGCGCGGCGATCATCTTCTGGGGAATGGGCATTTCCCAGCATGTGCACGGCACCGACAATGCCCGCTGCCTGATCGCGCTGGCGCTTGTCACGGGCCAGGTGGGCCGGCCCGGCACCGGGCTGCACCCGCTTCGCGGGCAGAACAACGTGCAGGGGGCCTCGGATGCCGGGCTGATCCCGATGGTGTATCCCGATTACGCCCCGGTGGACGATCCGGCGGTGCGGGCGCGTTTCGAGGATGCCTGGGGGCGCAGCCTCGATCCGGTGCGCGGGCTGACGGTGGTGGAGATCATGAATGCGATCCACGCAGGCGACATTCGCGCCATGTACATCATGGGCGAGAACCCGGCCATGTCGGACCCCGATCAGAAACATGCCCGCGCGGCGCTGGCAAGGCTGGAGCATCTGGTGGTGCAGGACATCTTCCTCACCGAAACCGCCTGGCATGCCGATGTGATCCTGCCCGCCTCCAGCCAGGCGGAGAAGCTGGGCAGCTATACCAACTCGAACAGGCAGATCCAGATCGGCCGCCCGGCGCTGGCGCCGCCCGGCCAGGCGCGCCAGGACTGGGAGCTGATCTGCGAGATCGCCTGCCGCATCGGGCTGGGCTGGAACTATGCGGACATTTCCGATGTCTACACCGAAATGGCCGGGCTGATGCCTTCGCTTGCCAATATCGGCTGGGAAAGGCTGATGGCCGAGGATTGCGTGACCTATCCCGCCAGTGCGCCCGATGCCCCGGGGCAGGAGGTTCTGTTTGCCGAGGGCTTCCCCACCTCATCCGGCAAGGGGCGGCTGGTGCCGGCCGATCTGTTGCCGCCCGACGAGGTGCCGGACGGCGAATACCCGCTGGTGCTGACCACCGGGCGGATGCTGGAGCACTGGCACACCGGCGCCATGACCCGGCGTTCGGCGGCGCTGAGCGCCCAGGAGCCCGAGCCGGTGGTCTCGATGCATCCGCGCGACATCGGCGAGATGGGCCTGCGGCGGGGGCAGAAGGTGCGGGTGGAAACCCGGCGCGGGGCGATCACCCTGACCCTGCGCGCCGATCGCGATGTCAGCCGCGGGATGCTGTTCATCCCGTTCTGCTTCGGCGAGGCCCCGGCCAACGTGCTGACCAACCCGCAGCTCGATCCTTTCGGCAAGATCCCCGAGTTCAAGTTCGCCGCTGCGCGCATATCGCCGGCCGGGGAGGCCGCGGGCGGGTAGCTGTTCAGCCCCGGTCGAAAGGATCGCGCGGGTAGCTTGCCCCGGCCAGGTAGAGCCCGTGCGGCGGGGCCACCGGGCCGCAGGCCGCGCGATTGCGGGCCTCAAGCGCTTCGCGAACCTGCTCGGATCGCCAGGCGCCGGCACCTACCCGTTCCAGCGTGCCCACGATGCTGCGCACCTGATTGTGCAGGAACGAGCGCGCCCGCAGGTGAAAGCGGAACTCGCGCCCGCCGGGATAGCCGGTTTCCTCCACCGTCACCTCGTCGAGCGTCTTGACGGGGCTGTCGGCCTGGCACTGGCTGGCGCGGAAGGTGGTGAAGTCATGCCGCCCCACCAGGTATTGTGCGGCCTCCCGCATGGCCGCCCCGTCCAGCGCGTGGGGCACCTGCCAGACCAGCCCCTTCTCGTGGGTCACCGGGGCGCGGCGGCAGACCAGCCGGAACAGGTAGCGCCGCTCGGTGGCCGAGAAGCGGGCATGGAAATCATCCTCCACCGGTGCTGCGGCCAGGATTGCCACCGGTTGTGGCTTGAGGTGGTAGTTGAGCGCCTCGGCCAGGCGGAAAGGATCCCATTCGCGGTTCAGGTCGCAATGGGCCACCTGGGCCAGCGCATGCACGCCGGCATCGGTGCGCCCGGCGGCGGCGATGCCGGGGGCGTCGGGCTGCAGTTTGCGCAGGGCCTCCTCCACCGCCTGCTGCACCGAAGGGTGCCCCTTCTGGCGCTGCCAGCCGGAAAACGGCCCGCCGTGGTATTCGATCTTCAACGCATGTCGCATGGAAGGGGCCATAGCGTGCCGGGGCGCGGCGGGCAATGCCGGGCGGGTCCCTGCAGGACCGTTGCGCGGGAGTATTTTCCGGACAGAAGAAGGCCGGGGCGCGAAGGCTCTGGCGGGCGGGCGAGGGGGCGCCTATGTTTCGAAGGGCAAGGCACGAGGGCAGAATTTGGTTTTCGCCGATATCGCAGACGGGGTGAGCCGCCGGGTCGAGGCGGTGCAGGGCGCTGCCCGCGAGGCGCTGTTCGAGCCGGTGATCCGGCTGGGCGTCACCGGGCTGAGCCGCGCCGGCAAGACGGTGTTCATCACCTCGCTGGTGGCCAACCTCATCGACCGGGCCCGGATGGGCCAGCTGGCGGCTGCGGCCGACGGCACCATCGACGCGGCCTTCCTGCAGCCCCAGCCCGACGATACCGTGCCGCGTTTCGACTACGAGGCGCATCTGGCTGCGCTCACCGGGCCCCGGCCGCGCTGGCCGCAAGGGACCCGCAGTGTCAGCGAGCTGCGCCTGTCGCTGCGGCTGCGGCCCTCGGGGCTCATGGGGGCGGTGCGGGGGCCACGCAGGCTGCATCTGGACATCGTCGACTATCCCGGCGAGTGGCTGTTGGATCTGGCGCTTCTGGACAAGGGGTATGACGAGTGGTCCGGCGAAGTGCTGGAGCGGCTGGAAGCGCGCGACGGGGCGGCGGCGTTCCTGCGCCAGGCGCGTGAGACCGACGGCGCCGCGCCCCATGACGAGGCGCTGGCCCGCGCGCTGGCCGAGGGCTACACCGGCACGCTGCGGGCGGCGCAGGCCGCGGGGCTTTCCGATTGCACCCCGGGCCGGTTCCTGCTGCCGGGTGATCTGGCCGGCTCGCCGGTGCTGACCTTCGCGCCGCTGCCGCGCCCCGGACGGGTGCGCCGTGGTACGCTGTGGCGCGAGATGGAACGGCGATACGAGGCCTACAAGGCGCAGGTGGTCAAGCCCTTCTTCCGGGCCCATTTCGCCCGTATCGACCGCCAGATCGTGCTGGTGGATGCGCTGGGCGCGATCCATGCCGGCCCGAGGGCGGTGGAGGACATGCGCCGCGCCATGGCCGGGATTCTCTCGGCCTTCCGGCCCGGGCGCAATGCCTTCCTGACGCGGCTGCTGACCGGCCGGCGGGTGGAGAAGATCCTGTTCGCGGCCACCAAGGCCGATCATCTGCACCACCGCCAGCATCCGCGACTGACCGCGATCATGGAGGCGCTGGTGAAGGACGCCCGGGCGCGGGCCGATTTCTCGGGGGCGCAGACGGCGGCCATGTCGATTGCCGCCCTGCGCGCCACGGTGGAGGAAACCGTCGAACACGGGGGGCGGCGGCTCGATTGCGTGCGCGGGTGGCTGGAGGATGGCCGGCAGGCCGCCTTCTATCCCGGCGAGCTGCCCGAGAATCCCGCCCGGCTGCTGTCTTTGGCCCGCGAGGGGGCGGAAAGGTGGCTCGACGCCGATTACGGGGTGATGAATTTCGCACCGGCCCCGCTGCGACTGAAGCCCGGCGAGGGTCCGCCGCACATCCGCCTCGACCGGGCGGCCCAGTTCCTGATCGGGGACCGGCTGTGAGGGCGGAGGTGGTGCCGGCCGGGACGAGGGGGCGGCGATGAGGGGGAGCTGCCGGAAGTGCATCTGACGTGGGAAAGGCCATGAGCGGGAAAAACGACAACGGCCCGGTGCTGATCGAACTTGAGGGTGCGCCCTCGCAGACACCGGACACCGCACCCGCGGTGTCCGACGCAGCGCCCGCCGAGGGCCGGGCCATGCAGGCAGCCGCCGCCTTCGCCGCCCGTCCGCCTTCGGCGCTGGGGCGCTGGTTCTGGCGGCTTCTGGGAGCGCTGGCGGTATTTTTCCTCGGTCTCTGGGCGTGGGATTTCGTCACCGGGTTGATCGCGCGAAGCCCCTGGCTGGGCTACGGGGCGCTGGCGCTGGTGGGGGCCTTCGTGGCGGTCTGCGCCGGTATCGCCCTGCGCGAGTGGGCGGCGTTTGCGCGGCTGCGGCGGCTCGATACCATCCACCGCATGGCGGCCAGGGTACTGGCCGAGGACGATCTGGACGGGGCGCGCCGGGTCGTGGCCCGGTTGCGGGCGCTTTATGCGGGGCGGGACGAGTTGAAATGGGGCCTGGCACGGCTGGCCGAGCGCGAGGGCGAGGTGCTCGACGCCGATGCCCTGCTGGGGCTGGCCGAGGCCGAAGTGCTGGCCCCGCTGGACGCCGCCGCGCGGCGGGAGATCGAGGCCGCGGCGCGCCAGGTGGCCGCCGTCACGGCGGTGGTGCCGCTGGCGCTGGCCGATGTGGTGGCGGCGCTGGCCGGCAATCTGAGGATGATCCGCCGGATTGCCGAAATCTACGGCGGGCGGGCCGGCACCCTGGGCAGCTGGCGGCTGACACGCACGGTGCTGACCCATCTGGTGGCCACCGGCGCGGTGGCGGTAGGCGACGACCTGATCGGCTCGGTCGCCGGCGGCGGAGTGCTGTCGAAGATCTCGCGCCGTTTCGGCGAGGGGGTGATCAACGGCGCGCTGACCGCCCGGGTGGGGGTGGCGGCGCTGGAGGTGTGCCGCCCTCTGCCCTTTGCCCGCGCGCCCGCGCCTTCGGTTTCCTCACTGGTCCAGCGGGCGCTGTCGGGGCTGTTCGGTGGCGGGAAGGAAAGGTAGCGGAGGTTTCGCCAAGGCCCCCGCCGGGGTTTTCCGGGTTTTACGGGTGCGACGGAACCCTGCGCCTTTCAGCGCAGCACCGGCACCGCCCCCGGCTGCCTGCGCACCTGTTCGATGCCCATCCGCATGCCCTCGCCGATCCGCCGGGCCAGCGCCACCCAGGGCACGGCCACCTCCATGGGCAACACGCGGGTGGCGGTTTCCTCGAAGAGGTCCAGCCATATCGGAAAATGCTCGGGCATCACCGAGGGGGTGGCCATGTGAACCTGCTGTGGCCGGCCATCGTAGTTTCGCTCGTGCAAAATGGCATTGCGCCAGAAGCGGGCGATCTTCTCCTCATGCGCGGCCCAGGCTCCGAGGCTTTTGCCGATGCGTGCGTTGAAGATGGGCCCGAGAACCGGATGCACCCGGATCTCGGCATAAAAGGCGCGCACCTGTGCGTCGATCTCGTCGGGCGTGATCGCAAAGCGCGGCGGCATGGCGTTCATCGGCGTTCTCCTGTCTTCACCTTCCGATATGGCACCGGGAAGCCCGCTGCAAAAGGGCGACCCATAGCACGTCGGGAAGAAGCGCTTCTGTCAGGTTACGGCCACCTGCGCAGCCCTCAAATAGCGCAGCGGGTGGCCATAACCGGGTCTCGGGTCTCTACAGTGGTTTTAGGAACCACACTGAAGAGGAGACCGGCTATGACGATAGTGTCCCGACCCGTGGTGTAAGAGGCGGCCACCGTGTTTCTTCGATAGTCTGAGGTTTGCGAGAACCAATGACGTGCCGAAGGAGACCACCTCTGACCGAGACCATGATTGACGTTTCCGAGCTGATCGCCAAGAGCGAAGACGGGGATTTTCTGCGGGAATTGATCCGCGACGCAGCCGAGCGGCTGATGGAGATCGAAGTGTCCGCGCTGTGCGGGGCCGGGCACGGGCAGCGGACGCCGCTGCGTGAGAACCAGCGGAACGGTTATCGCGAACGCCGGTGGGACACGCGGGCGGGCAGCATCGGCCTGAACATTCCGAAGCTGAGGAAGGGGTCGTATTTCCCGGCCTTCC
>Ga0256839_1003125_pt1 | contig 17444 bp, 17 predicted proteins | sample 354166metaG_FD_185968 | JGI IMG/M metagenome (GOLD analysis project Ga0256839, IMG submission 185968) | Hydrothermal vent microbial communities from Mid Atlantic Ridge, Atlantic Ocean - 354-166 | ecosystem: Environmental > Aquatic > Marine > Hydrothermal vents | place: Atlantic Ocean: Mid... | reverse complement strand
GCAGCCCAACTGCCGGGGTCTACGGAGACCGAGGATTCGGAGTTTGACGGGATGCCGGGGACGAACCCCTGCACACCCCATCAGTGCTCTACCCCTCGGTCTACCTCGCCCGGCGCTGACCTAAGGGTCACTTCGGGGGGAACTAGCTATCCCCAGGCTAGATAGGTCTTTCGCCCCTACCCCCAGGTCAGGGGAACGAATTGCACGTCAGAACCCTTGCGGGCCTCCACCGAGCTTTAGCCCGGCTTCACCCTGCCCAGGGGTAGATCGCCTGGCTTCTAGTCGCATCCAAGCGGCTCCGCCCCCTTTCAGAGGCCGTGCCTCCCACACCAGATGGTGTGGTGCGCACCAGTCGGTTTCCCTACGCCTCCGGCCTTAAAAAGCCTTAGACTCGCCGCTTGGATGCACTCCCTGGCCCGTGTTTCGAGACGGATGCCAAGACCCTGTCCCTCCACCCCACAATAGAGCGGGATGGGAGACTTTCGGGCCTTGGCACTTCCCTTCCCCACCTGGTTTCAGGCTCTTTTCACCCCCCTTCCGGGGTACTTTTCAGCTTTCCCTCGCGGTACTAGTACGCTATCGGTCTCGGGACGTATTTAGCCTTGGAGGTCAGTGACCCCCTTCTTCCCCTACCAGTCAAGGTAGGGTACTCTGGATAAGTGGCCCTCCCACCACGGTTTAGCCTACGGGGCTTTCACCCTCTACGGCCCACCATTCCAGGTGAGTTCGGCTGACCGTGGTTAGGGAGGTTAACGCCACTTATCCAAAACCCCACATCTCTCCCTACTCTTCGTAGGGAGATTCGGTTTGGGCTCCTCCCCTTTCCCTCTCCGGTACTCAGGGAATCTCGATTGATTTCTTTTCCTCCCCCTACTAGGATGTTTCCCTTCGGGGGGTTCGCCTACACCGGATCAAACCGGTGTATACCTTTCCACCAATATTGGTGGAAAGGTGGGTTTCCCCATTCGGGCATCCGCGGATCCACGGCTGCATGCGCCTACCCGCGGCTTATCGCAGCTTGCCACGCCCTTCTTCGCCGCCCGAGCCGAGCCATCCACCAGGTGGGTGAGCTCAGTCGGGTGGAGCTGGTCTATCCACAATTCGCCTATGTACGGCCCGCCGGATCAGCCGGCGTGCCTCTTAGCTTCTTAGAGTCAGTAATCTCTAAGAAGCCGCATCCATAGTTTGTATATTACCATATCGTTATACGTCTTTCTCTCTATATAAATTTTTCAATTCCATTCCTACGAATAGTGGCGGGCCCGGCGGGATTCGAACCCGCGACCTCCGGGTGTCTCCCAGCCCATCATCCCCTGATGAGTCAACGCTCTTACCTAATATTTAGGTAAGAGCCCGGCGCTCTACCTGGCTGAGCTACGGGCCCTCTAATTACATGAGAATAGTTGGGATACTTTATTAAATTAATCTCATTCCGAAACTCATTTAAGGATAACATGATGTGGCTAAACATAGAAAGAGAAAACGGTTTTACATAAACTAAGTTCTGGCGGGCCCGCCCGGATTTGAACCGGGGACCTGCGGCTTAGGAGGCCGCCGCCATATCCTGGCTAGGCCACGGGCCCTCCCCAATTTAATTCTATTATTTGGGAACAGTGTTTAAATATATTAGTTAGGATTGAAATGTATATCGTTAAAGTTAGCCACTGATAAGTGATCTGTAATGAGAGAGATACCCGTTCGAAAAGTGGATCGAACTATCAGAATTCCTAGGGAGATATCAGAAAAAGTAAAGAAGATGGGGCTTAAAAAGGAAATTAAATATATGAAGAAGGAAATCATAAGTTGCCCAATGTACAAGAAGGAAATATCGCCAATATATTGTCTTGTCTGTGACTATTTCTCAAAGCGTATAAAAGGAGTCATATTCTGTAAGTATCCCTAATACAGACCCCATTCTTTGATCGATACTAATTTATAGCCTAAATTGCCTATATCTCTATTTCCTATTATCTCCAACGTTTTTACTTCAAATCCTTGTTTAAATTCAATCATTACTTTATTGAAAAGTATGTTCTTTTTCAGGTAGACACTAATTATATTAGCATAAGGAATGTAGAAAACCAGCTTAGGCCTCCTAAACAATTTAGTCTTATAAATAAAGATACCATCTACACCTAACGATATTCTCCCATCCAGCTCCTTATCGTTAAACCTAATCGTACATGGTAGACTGTACTCTCCCAACATCTCATACAATTTTTCACAATATTATAAAATTTATAGGGATATCATATCGAGTGAAGATAAAATATTTGAATATAAAGATCTCTACCCATTATTTCTTGATTGAAGTGAAGACAATAGATATCAATTATATCTTAGCTAAGTTGATAAAGAAGGGAAGATTACTTAGCTATAAAAATTATGTAGTAGGAGCTAGCGGAAACATAAGCGGACGGCTAAGTAGAGATCATATCATAATCAAGAAAACAGGAAGGAGAATGTCCAACTTAAAGCCGAATGACTTACTAATAGTTGATCTATGGGAGAAGACCATACAAGGAGCATCAAGTGACTACTTTATCCATAGAGAGTTGTATCTGAAATACCCAGAGATAAATTATGTTGTTCATGCCCACCCACCTAACATTGTTAGATATAGCTTGAACAACAGTTACAATAATATTCCAATAGAAACATATGAAGGATCAGTTTATATTGGAAAGAAACTATATATCTACAGAGGACCACATGAAGAAGTAGTAGAGAATACAATATTTTTTAGGGGAAAAAATTGGGGGTACGTGATTGAAGCGGGTCATGGCGTATATGTTTTCGGCAAAGACATTGATTGGATAATAAACATGATAGAAGAGATTGAATATATAGCCAAGGTAAAATAAGGAATAGATGTCTATACCTCGACCACAGATAATATACTTTCTTCATAGGGAGGGCTTAGAATACCCTTTTCTGTTATTATCCCCGTAACATATTCCGGTGGAGTTTCATCAAAGGCTATATTGAACGTGTCTACATCGCTAGGCGCTACCTCACATCCACCAAATCTTATTATTTCATTCCCATCCCTAACTTCTATTTCTATCTCATCTCTCGAACTTTCTAAATCAAAGGTAGTTGTTGGAGCTGCGACATAAAAATCGACACCATTCATATATGCAGAGAGAGCTAAAGAATAGGTACCTATCTTATTATAAACAGTTCCATCTCTTAAGATTCTATCTGCACCTACAATTACTACGTCTATTAAACCCTTTTTAATGAGAAACGGAGCTGCCGAATCAACTATCAGTATAGGCTTAATATCTGCATACAACAACTCAAATGCGGTTAGCCGTGCCCCTTGTAACTTCGGTCTAGTCTCAGTAATGTAGACTTTATCTACTAACCCCTTCTTCACACCCTCAATTACTACTCCTAAAGCTGTACCTATCTCTACAGCAGCTAATGACCCGGTATTGCAGTGGGTTAATACAGAATCATTCCCATCGAAAATCTTAATACCATACTCAGAAATCTTTTTGTTATTATATACTTCACTATCTAAAATCCTCTTTGCAGCTAATTCAACCATATCTGGACTGGGATTCTTCTTGGTCTCTTCAAGAACCTTATCCATCGCATTAAATAGGTTTACAGCGGTAGGTCTTGTTGAAGCCAATAGTTTGTAAGCATCATAGAGTATTTTTAGAAGTTCTTTACCCTTCGATCTGGATCTCTTGGCAACCAAAGCCAACCCTAATGCTGCAACAACACCAATCAGAGGAGCGCCTCTCACTTTCATTGATTTTATAGCATCAGCCACCTCTTCTAAAGACGTAAGATCTTTATACACAAGTTTATTTGGCAGTAGATTTTGATCAATTATCCTTATTTTATCCGATAACCATTCGACACTCCTAAGATACATAATAATAATAATAGCTATGGGATAGAAATACATTATACCTGTACTACTTAAGGTATTAAGGGGGATCCTATTGAAGAAAAAGAGAGAAAAAGCTGTTGCAGAACTAAATAACCAAGGAATTAGAATTAGTAAGAACGAGATAAACATAAATATCCTTAAATGGATAGAAGAAAACAGTGTAGATGGTTATTACCAAATTCCAATGATCCCAGCAATCTATCTCCTTAAGAAAGGATATCTAAAAATATATGAAGGAGGCGAAGAAGTTAGTTTAGAAAAATTACTAAGCATAGCATCTAAAAAAGATAGGCATGTCCTAGCAAAACTAATCGTGTTCGAAAATCTAATAAGAAGAGGATATTATGTTAGGAATATTGATGAAGGGGTTATGGAAGTGTATAGTTCGGTAGCTGGCAAGAAAAAGTATAATCTTATTGTGATAGATGAAGGGCATTCAATTGACATAGACAAGATATATGAATTGACAAAAACAAGCGAGATAATTATAGCAATTGTAGAAAGAAGAGGGGGCATAACATACTATGCAACATCTCAATTTGGACGGGGTGAATAACACTGAAGAAACTTTTAGAGATCCTTCGACTAATAAGACTCCCAAACACGATAATGATAGCTATTGCCGTTTTTATAGGATACGTACTAACAAATAGTAACACCGTATTTGACTACAGCATACTGTATGGAATTTTAACAGGGGTTTTCATCAACTCAGCAATTATGATCACAAATGACATAGCAGATGTAGAGATAGATAGAGTGAATAATGTTAAAAGACCATTAGTAACTGGTTCAATAAATAAACGAGAGGCTTATCTAATGGCTATTATAATAGCTTTATTAGGCATTCTAACTTCAATACTAACAGGTATTATAACCTTTGCAATAGCATTTTCCTTCCTCATATTGGGTCTCCTTTATAATTATAAATTAAAGGGGATACCGTTGGTGGGAAATTTGGCCGTAAGTGCCTCAGTAGCTATACCATTTGTGTATGGCGGCGTCATTTCAGGCGGGTATTTAGATTTAAAAGTATTTTTATTATCAATATCTGCATTCGCGATAAACACCTATAGAGAAATTATAAAGGATGTAATCGATGTAGAGGGCGACAAAACTCAAAATCTAAAAACCTTACCAATATTAATTGGGAACAAGGCACTTTATATCGCCTATTTATTTCTAGTCATTGGATTAACAGCAGGTGCCACCCCTTTGTTAATAGAGGTTGGGGTTGAGAGATACGTATATGGAATTCTTATATTACTAGCTGAGGCTATCCTAATATATAGCGCCTATTTATCAAGAAAGTGTGAAAAGAAGCATATTTTAAAAGCAAAAAATATCGCTTTGGTTGGTATGCTAACAGGCATGTTAGCATTTTTATTTTCCTCTATCATTTAATCTTGAAAAATAACTATGTAATAAGGTGATATTATGAAACTAAGTACTCCAAGAGGGATAAGAGATATTCCTCCAGAGGAGTATGAAGCTATGCTTGATATTCTAGATATATTTAGAAGGAAATGTAGAATTTTCGGTTTTAAATTAATGGAGCCTGCAACAATTGAAAAGTTTGAGGTGCTAGCCCTAAAATCAGGCGAGGAAATAGAAAAAGAAATTTATTCATTTATAGATAAAGGTGGGAGAAAACTGGGATTAAGGTTTGATTTAACAGTTGGGTTAACCAGGTACGTCGTATCTAGACCAGAACTTCAGAAACCAGTAAAGTTAGGAGCGTTCTCTATACAATGGCGATACGACGAGCCACAAAAAGGTAGATATAGAAGTTTTTATGCTTGGGATATAGAGATATATGGCGGTGATGAGGTTTACTCAGCAGTGGAAACTATCACATTTACAGACGAGTTACTGAAGGATACAGGTCTATCAGAATATACAATTAAAATATCAGATAGGAGAGTAGTAGAGAACATCTTAAGACGCAAGTATAACATTGAAAATCCTATTCAAGTAATGAGAATACTAGATAAATGGGGAAAACTAAGCGAAAAAGACATAATCAAACACCTTATAGAGATAGGATTGAATGAAAATGTAGCTAAAGATATCATAAAAACATTCTTCCAAAGCAAGAGAATAGATTACGATGATGTAGAAGCTGATAAACTAAATAGGCTTTTAGACTTGTTGAAAACAATTGGACTCAATAGCGTCGAATTAGATTTGAGTATAGTCAGAGGCTTAGACTATTACGATGGAATAGTATTTGAAGTAAGACCCAAAAATCAATTTTTATCCATCGTTGGAGGAGGGAATTATAGTTCTCTAGTTAAAGTCTTTGGAGGAGATTTTAACGCATTTGGAGCAGCAGGAGGGATAGAGAGGCTATTAATGTATACTCATAAGAAACCAGAAGAGGATAGATATGGCGTCTATATAATACCAATAATTAAAGAGGCGGAGGCTATGGTAATAGATATATGTAGACAGCTAAGGAGCCTAGGAATTAGATGCGAATACCCCCTAGCTAGTAGATCAATAAATAAAAACCTTAGATATGCAGTTAGAAACTCCTATAAATGGGCACTATTTATAGGAGAAGAAGAGATGAGAGGAGGATATTATACATTAAAAGATCTAGACTCAGGGAAGCAATATAAAAAGACATTGAATGATATAATAAACACATTCAAGTAAACAGTTTGAGCTTTCCAACGGAGGAGAGTCTACACCCAATTCTTTCTGCGGCACTACACAAGTTACATACTATTTCATATAAACCACTACTCCCACAGATAATGCCAATCTCACCAGGTTCTAAGTCTGAGAATGTATCTACTTTTTTCAATACATAGCCTTTAGAAGAACCCAAGAAAAGTTCTATTCTATCTCCTATGTCAATATCACAAGGCACATTAGTAATTATATTACCAAAGTTATCTATGTGTAGAACTTTAAATACTAACTCGTTATTAACTCGCCTATAGTCGAAGATATCGTTCTCAATCATACTGTTCTTTTCTTCTAGGAAATCATAGAAACCACTTAATAACAGTCCTGCGACTTTAGCAAACACATCCCTACCGTGGAAAGTATGAGTCACCCGGGGGAAATATTTTTTGTCCAAGTAGTTGATTCTATATATCTTTTTTACTCCTAAAGCCACAGATAATGGATATAGTAATCCATTGTCAGGACCAACCAGCAGATTTTCACCTTCACATTTAACTACAATAGCGTCTCTATCAGTACCTACACCGGGGTCAACAACTCCAACAACTATAGAATCTGAAATACCTAATAGAGACAGCTGCCAAAGAATAAAACTTCCTTGAAGTATATTCCCTGGTTCAATGCTATGAGATACATCAATGAAAATAACTTGATTACCCACGTGATCTAGAATAACCGTTTTCATAGCAGCAACGTAATAATCCAATAATCCAAAATCGCTGAGTAAATATACCTTATTATACATAAATTCCACCTAGGATTAGAATACCCACTAGATATTTATGATTTTAAATATATGATTATATTTCCATGACAACGTATAAGGGTTCTGCAATAGCCCATCCAATACAAGGCCTTATTAAATATCATGGTAAAATAGATGAGTATCTCCGTCTCCCATCTCACAACAGTATATCCGTGAATATAGGGAAATTTTATACGCACACAACCGTAGAAATAACAGATGAAATTGATGAAAACGTGATGACTATAGATGGTAAATCAGCCAAACATGAAGCCATCCAAAGACTGAATAGAATATGGGAGGCATTCAAGAAGCTAGTTAACATAACTGATGATTTCAGGCTTAAGGTTGTATCTGAGAATAACTTTCCAAGCAGAGTTGGTCTTGGCTCATCAGCCTCTGGATATGCAGCATTAACAGTAGCAATAGCAGACGCCCTAGGAATTAGAGAACTAGGAATAAAAGAATTGTCAAAGATAGCTAGGTTAGGCAGCGGATCTGCCTCACGAAGCATAGTGGGAGGATTCTCCGAGTGGGTTATGGCAACCACACATGAAGAAAGCTACTCATATAGATTAGCAGGCGACGAAGTTCCTTTAAAAATGGTTTTAGCTGTAATACCTAAAGTAAAGGATTTACCAACAACATTAGCACAAGTGGAAACAGAGAAATCTCCCTTCTATCCAACTAGACTTGGTTATATCCCAACAATGCTAAGAAAAATGAGAGATGCTATCAAAGCAGGAGACGTGGATGAGATAGGTAGATTAGCTGAAATAGATACATTGAACCTGCATGCGGTTATTATGACAGGGCCGTCAGGAACGATCTTATGGAGGCCTGAGACTATAGAGGTGATCAGACGTGTAAAACAAATGAGGAGAGAAGGTGTAAAAGCATATTATTCCATAGACACCGGAGCAACTGTATTTATAAATACTTGGGAAAATTACGTGGATGAGGTTATTTCCAGACTTGAAGATGTTCAAGGCATAGATTTATATGTGTCTGGAGTTGGTCTAGAAGCAAAAGCTGTTGAGAAACACATCATTTAGTATTGGTAGATTATTATGAAACAAGTAGTTAGCAAAGCACCTGGAAAGATGTTCCTAACTGGCGAGTATGCGGTATTATATGGTTATCCAGCGATCATATTAGCAGTCAATAAATATGTTACCACAAAGATAGAGGAAGCCAACAGATTCTCTTTTAAAGCATACAACAAAAAAATAGAAGATTTAGAAAATGTAAGAAGAGTTTCTCCACATTCATATGCCGTTATTAAATACTACATCGAAAACTTCGATATTGACATAAAAAGTGTATCTGTGGAAATAGAATCGGACATCCCATTTAAAGGCTTAGGATCTAGCTCAGCCACAATGGTATCTCTATCTACTGCACTAAACAGATTCTTTCTATTGAATATTGACAGTAGGGAAGTTATACAACACTTGTATAAAATCAAAGACAGGTTAGAAGGTGGGTCAATAGCAGATATAGCAACCTCATTCTTGGGAGGAGTAGTTTTGATACAACAGTATAAAAACGACGTAAAAGTGGAAAAACTATCTCCAGAGCTTCTAACTAAGGTATTCAACATATACGCCATATACAGTGGGGAGAGACAAGATACTTTTGAAGCCATAAGAAATATCAGAGATAAAGTCAGGAAGAAAGAATATTACAAGAAATTAATCGATCTTATGGGAGAGACGTCTAAGGAAACAATAAATAATTGGAGGAATATGGATAACCTAATTAAATTAATAAGGCTGTATCATTACCTACTTGCCTCTTTAGGGACTTCGACAAGGAACATCGATGAAATAGTTGACTACTTTGAAAATATAGGTGGAGCCGCCAAAATATCAGGGGCGGGTTATGGAGACTCAGTATTAGCTTTGACTTTTAAAGAACAGGACCAACTAGCATTAAAATATAAATGGATAAAGATAGACATCGACAAGAATGGAGTAGTGGTAAAATATAAGTAGACAAAGCATCCTCATAGTAGATAAAAATATTTTTCCATATCGCTGAATCTTATTTGATTAGAGCGGGGGTTCCCCTAGCCTGGCCAACGGGGGCGGACTTAAGATCCCCCAAAATCGGGGAAGATATCCGCTGGCGTAGGCCTTCGTGGGTTCAAATCCCACCCCCCGCACCAGCTTTCAGTTATTCAACAACTAATACGATTTACTAATAGCAATCAAGCAAGTTTCTATTTCAAATTTTTCCTTGATGACCATAAGACCCTAAAGTGTTATACATTTTCCTCAAACTCAATAAGGAAGTTTTTATCTTCAACATAGTATTTTGCTTTATTGTAATCTTTACCTGCAAATTTTTTATTGCATCTATGCTTTCCCAGTAGGATAGCACGAGGAAACGTACATCTTTATCGGTTTCACTAACAAGAATACTACACCTAAATTCCCATCTATCGACTCGTAATCTGGAACCGCCCGATTTATTAAAAAATCTTTATAAGCATCTCCTTTATCTTTACATATTGATATCCTTTAGTGTTTCTTTTTACTTTGAGAGAATCAGATAACGTTGTATTGACAAGAACATAATTCATAATCCCATTTACTTAATATATCCTACATCTTACAATTTACTGTTTTATGCTCCTACAAACAAGATATATTAATTTAGTTTTCTCCTTGTAGGTATGGGCTATAGATAATGTGTGAACTTTTTGCACTATCATCCAACAGAAGCGTTAAAATAAACTTTTCTTGGCGAGGGTTCAAGAAAAGAGGTGTAATCAACCGTGATGGCTGGGGTATTGCTTGGTATTTAAATAACCGTTTTGCTGGGTTGACTAAAGAACCTAAACCGACGGTTGAGAGTTCGATAGCCAGACTAATGTCTGAAGGAGTAATAAGTAGAATTGTCATTAGTCATGTACGTTGGGCTTCTCAAGGAGATATAAGCTGTGTGAATACCCACCCCTTCGTTAGGAGGCTTTGGGAAAGAGATTGGGTTTTCGCACATAACGGCGACGTATCAAGAATTATGGGTAATTCAAGCTATAAGTTAGAATTATATCATCCCATTGGCCAGACAGACTCTGAATACGCCTTCTGTTACATTCTTGAAAGACTTTCAGATTCGATGAATAAAAAATTAGATAACTTAGTTTACAGACTATGGATACTGTTAGAAGAAATAGGTAGATATGGTAAGTTCAATATTTTATTGAGCCAAGGAGAATACCTCTTTGCATATATGAATAGAGAAGAAACGTTATACTATCTTTTACGGCACCCACCACATCACGGTTCAGCAGAACTTATTGATGAAGATTATAATGTTAAGATAGGTGAAATGAAGTCTCATTATGAGTATGCAGCAATAGTAGCTACCGTTCCACTAACAAAAGAAGAATGGAATCCAATGAAGCCAGGAAGCCTATATGTGTTCAATAACGGAGATCTTTTACTCACAGTGGAGAGGGGAGAGATAAAACTGGTTTTGAACAAGTTAGAATACGATATTCTTAAAACCATACACAAAGCTTCACACAGTGTTAAATTTGAAGACCTGAAAAAAGTTGGGTTAACACGCGAAGAATTAAGAGAGGCCTTACAGAAACTTATAAACAAACAACTTTTACTACACAATCTAAACAATAGCAAGGAGTCTAACCATGCTAGAATGAAATATTATACAAATCCGAATTTTAGAACATTGATAGATAAATTACTCTATCTGTAAAACGAATATAAACACTAAATACTTCTCCATAGTAACGACCTCTGATATAATAGGATTTGGTAAAGAATGGTTTTCAGTTATATATTTCTAACTATGGAGGTATGGAGGAACACACAAACATTTAAATAGATAGGCATATCACAAACAATTTTAAAGATACTTAATACTTACAGTACCGGGTTTCCAGTTATTTACATTTGGTACATCTATCATAATATTAAATTATTCATCCTTTAGATCATTTTATCCCTACCTTCGTCTCTACAAAAACATATGCTTTTTCTATTTATGATCCAGCCGAGGCTTGTTCAATTAATAATATAAGTGACGGGCCCGGGGGGATTCGAACCCCCGATCTCCGGCTCCGAAGGCCGGCGCCATATCCACTAGGCCACGGGCCCACAAAGAAAGTCTGTGTTAAAGAAAGTCTATGTTTAAGATTACAACCACATAAATAATTTTTTCATATGACAAATCTATTTGGAACATCGGGCATTAGAGGAATTTTAGGTAGAGACTATACTTTTTTTGATGTATTAAAAATTGTGCATTCAATAGCGAAACACTTTGACTATTCACCAATAGTCATTGGATGGGATTGTAGGATACATAGTAAACCTATGGCTTTAGCGTCAGCAGCATTTCTACAAGTGTATGGAATAGATGTATCAATAGCAGGAGTTATTAGCACACCATCTCTACAAAAATTTTTAAGAGAGGAAGGGGATAGGCCAGGCATTATGTTTACAGCAAGCCATAATCCACCAGAATATTTTGGAATAAAGGTCTTCAATAAAGACGGTGTAGAAATATATGGAGAATCTGAGAGAGATATAACTCGCATTTATCAAAATTTAGAATTACCTGAGGTAGATTGGGGATTGAGTAAGAATCGATTTAATGATATTACTGAAGATATTATTACCACATATATAGATTCGATTGATGAATACTCTGAGTTAACAAAACTGGATACTGATAATATAATAGTTGGAGTAGATTATGCAAACTGTGCGGCCATATCAACAGCAGGAAGATACCTTACATCAAAGGGATTCAAGTTGATCAATGTAAATAATAATTTAGATGGGCGATTTCCTGGCAGAATGCCGGAACCTAATATGGAAACACTGAAAAACACACTATCTATCCTTAAGAATAAGATTGATATCGGAGTGGCTTTCGATGGAGATGCAGATAGGGGATTGATTTTCGATGGAGAAGGAAATATATATTGGGGAGATCATATAGGTGCTCTAACTGCTTTATACCTACAAAATGAGCTATCTATTGATTCAATAGTAACACCTATCTCAACATCCTATAGACTCATGAAATATCTAGAAGACAATGGATTTGAAATAATCTATACACCAGTAGGGGCAAAACACATCGTTAAAGAGATGATAACAAATGGCTGCCAATATGGATTTGAAGAAAACGGGGGATTGGTATATTACCCGCACATACCTGGAAGAGATGGACTACTCACTTTCCTTCTAACATTATCTATAATAAGTAAGACTGGAAGGATGATGAAAAATTTAATAAAAGAACTTCCTTCAACACACACAGTAAAAAGAAAGGTTAGGATAAAAGGAGATAAATTAAGGATAATGGAAGAAATAAGAGCAGATATACTTAATAAAATGAGCGCTAATACCTGTACAACACTCTCTATCGATGGTGTTAAAATTATATGTGAAGACTATTCTATACTAGTCAGACCAAGCGGAACAGAACCATTAATAAGGATATTTGTTGAGCACGATGATCCGATTATCGCAGAAAAATTGGCTATTGAGATTATAGATAAAATTCTTGAGATTGATAAACGGCTCACATACCTTTAGAATCAAAATCTATGTATAAACCCATCATCTTTCAATATTAAGCTTTTTCCATTATACTTAACTTTCACTCCACGAAAACCTGTTGTAACTCTACCTATTATCCTAAATCTATAATTATCTATTAACTCACTATTTTTCTTCTCTAGAGTAAAAATAGCTATATATTCCTCACCACCATAGAAAACATAGTCTATAAGTTTATCAAACGAAAAGTTGCTAACTAGATGTGTATGAGCAGGAAGATCATAGATTTCAATTCCGATATTTGATAATTTAGATATTAAATTTAAAGATCTGGCCAACCCATCACTAGAGTCTATTGACGAACTAGGATTAGCATCCTGTATAAATTCCACATACTCTTTGAGTGGGGGTTTTGGATAGCAAAAAACTTCAATAGCATCCAGATAAACGTTCCTGTCAAGTTTCATATCCCATCTCTTAACTCCTAATAAGGCTTCTAAACCCACCCTATTAAGGCCAAAATCACCCCCAACACACACTAAATCACCATCTTTAGCTCCTGATCTTAGGGGGACGTAGTCTCTAACTAATGCTGATGACGATACGGTTAAAAAAGGGTCTCTAGATTTATTTGTATCCCATTTGAAGCATTTATTTAATCCATAGGTATCTATCGCCTTTAATATACCCATCTTAAGGTTTTCCAATTCTACGGCAGAAAGTTTTTCTAAACCCATTGACAAGCTAATCGACAATGGCCAACCCCCTTTCACCGCGATGTCGCTTAAAGTTGCAATGATAGACTTATAACCGACACTAGACCAGGGCATTAATATTGGCTTATCTGTAGATACAACTAAAGTATCTATTGAAGAGATTAAAAAGCAGTTTTCCCCGATATTGATAACACTAACATCGTCCTCTAAACACCCTTTCATTTTAAAAAACGTTTTAATACGTTCTTCGTCCATCACAACAAATAAGTATATTAAACAAATTTATCATCAATACTATACTGGTAATATATGCCCCGGTAGCTCAGCGGTAGAGCGGCGGCCTTGTAAGCCGCAGGTCGGGGGTTCGAATCCCCCCCGGGGCTTAAAGGTGATAAAAATTGTCGACAAATAGAGATGAACTATATCTAATAAACCCTGATTTAGAAAAAACAAGAGCTGCTATTATAGATTCCCTAGCAAAGAAAAGAGTAATAATTATTGTGGGCCTAATGACCGTTGACTACATAGGGCGTGCTAGCTCTCACATAGGAAAGGATGACAAAATACTTATTATCAAAGAAGATAGAGCCGTTTTAATACATAATAAAAAAGGATATAAGCCAGTAAATTGGCAGCCCGACGTAGAGACGATAAGAACGCATCTAAACGACAATTTGATAATTGAATTCGTTAGAAGAAAGCCTAGAGAGATACTGAGGGTTGCAATTCTTAAAGTCTATTTTATTTATAGTAGAAAGTTACATAACTACCAGAGTCTCCAGATGTATTTTACCGAAGAACAACTTAAAGACTTGATAAAGAAGAAGCCTGACCTAATTGAGAACAAACTAAAAATCTTGGGTGATGAGATAGACGTACCTAAGGGTAAGGTTGATCTATTAGCCAGAGATAAAGACGGGAGAATAGTTATTATAGAGTTGAAAAAAGGCAAAATAGGTTCTAATGAGGTTCTTCAACTATATAGATATGTAAAACACTATAGAAAAACAAATAAAGATACTAGGGGCATCATCATAGGCTCATCTATATCAAATGATGCCCAAAAGCTACTCAAATCTCTTAATTTAGAGTATAAGCAATTAAATTTGAGAGAAATTTTCAAAAAACTAGACATATAGTTGCAGCAGATATATTCATCAAGATATATAACATTTTGCTGATTATAGACCAATTAAAGATATTACGCGGTGTGTACCAATGCAGAAGGATAACGAAGAGACTATAACTAAGAATCCGTTATCTATCGTCTATCGCCACATTGGATCTGAGATAACAGTTATGCTAAAAAGTGGGGAGAAATACAAGGGGATACTAAGTAAAGTTGACAACTACATGAATTTACTAATAGAAGACGCTGTCGAAGAAAATGAAAGTAAAACCACCAGATTTGGAACTATACTGATACGTGGAAATAACATCTTGTTCATAAAGTTAAACAAATTATAGGTGAAGCAAGATGTTAGGCATAGAAAAACTTCAAAGAAAGCCTGTAAATAGGATGAGGATAGAGCTGGTAGAGAGGAAAGGACTGGGACACCCAGACTACATTATAGATGCAGCATGTGAATGGGTTTCAAGGGAATTAAGCAAGTACTACATAGACAAACACGGAATAATAATGCATCATAATGTAGACAAAGGGTTAATTATTGGAGGAGAAGCGAGACCAAAATATGGGGGAGGAGAGGTCATTAAACCCATAGAGATTCATGTAGCAGGACGAGCTACGTATCATGATGATTATGAAGATGTTCTCAACGTTTCAAAAGAGGCTATACAAAAATTCATACTAGAGAACATCCGATATCTAGACCCAGTAAAACATGTAAATATAAAGCTATCTTTGAGACGGGGTTCATCTGAACTTGCTAGTCTAGTAACGAGGTCGGATGGGGTTCCATTAGCAAATGATACGTCTTTTGGAATAGGCTATTACCCTCTATCTGACCTTGAGAACATGGTATATGGTCTAGAGAGATATTTAAATAGCAAAGATGTCAAGAAAAAATGGCCATTCATTGGAGAGGATATTAAAATATCTGGACTAAGAGTAAAGAAAAAAATAACGGTAACTATAGCTGCAGCAATAATCGATAGATTTATCAACAACCTTACCGAATACAAACAAGCTAAAGAGGAGATCTTGCGCTTAACCTATAATTTCCTTGAGAGAGGGGGATATCTAGAAAACTATAAAATTAAGATAAAAGTTAATACGGCGGACAATTATAGGAGAGAGGATATATACATGACAGTTACTGGAACATCGGCTGAGATGGGTGATGATGGAAATACAGGAAGGGGCAATAGGGTTAATGGATTAATTACCCCAAACAGATTTATGAGCCTAGAGGCAGTTGCCGGAAAGAATCCAATAAATCACGTAGGGAAAATATATAATGTATTAGCTATGAAGCTAAGTAAAGACATATATGAGGCGTTGAATGACTCTATAGAAGAGGTATATGTAAGGATATTAAGTACAATAGGAAAAAAGATAACTGAACCACAGATAATAAATGTGTTATACGTTCCTAAAAGGGGTTCGTCTACACGGAGGACAAACACTGAGATAAAGAGGCTAGTTAATGATAGTTTTACTCCAGACTCATTTAAAGAGTTGACAAAAGATATTGTTACGGGGAAGTATTCATTGTTTTAGAAATCATCTATATCATCTATATATCTAGACAACCCATACTTATCTAACAAGCTAACTATATATTGTTTTGAAAGATCATATTTCTTCATAAAATATTTCGAGATTGTTAACAAATCTCTTTTTAGTAAATCAGGCGCCCTTGGATCACTAACTCTAACTGACTGAGGCCAATCAATAATTTTAATTGTTCCATCCTTTAGAACCATAATGTTATACTCGCTAATATCTCCATTTACGAAACCATAGCTATATATTGCATATATGGATTCAATAATTTCGTTGAAGACGTCTTTTACATGAGGTGATACATCTATATCTTTCAACAAAAAACCATCTAAATACTCCATTAGAACTGTGTGCATAACTGAAAATATAGGCCTAGGCACTGGAAGAGACTGTATATATAACCTAGATAACATAGAAAATTCTTTTTTAGCTGCTGAAATATTTCTATATAGCCATGACATTTTAACATCATTTTTACCGTAATCTCTGACGCGTCTAACTTGTCTAAAACTTATTCTTCCAATTCGGAAAAATTTTAGAATGTATTTTGTATCTTCCGAAAATACTTCATATACATCCGCTTCCTTACCGACACCTATCTGTCTACCTAGACCAACTACTAATCTCCTCTGAGCCAGCTTATGTAAAGCAAGGATATCAGCTCCAAGGGTTTGAAGCCTAGCACTAGGATAGGGCTGACCAAAATATTCTACAAGACCAAGACTGTGCAACTCCCTTGCAATGTCTATTACTTTATCCTCCTTCAGTTTTAATCTTTTAGATATGATAGAGAGAGGAACTCTTTCATAATAGAGACTCCTTCTAAATATTTCGTTTAAAAACTTAAACTCCAATTCCTTGAAATCCCTTGCCTTCAATATTACATCTCTTAACCTGGGCATACCATTGATAATAATCTAAATTAATCAAAAATGTATAGTGATTCCCTTAGGGGGAGATCAATTGGAGAGAAAGATGGAACAGCAAAATACAAAATACGTTATGGATATTAAAGAAGCTAAAGAGTTGTATCTCGACTCACCACCACCTCTGAAAACAGGATTTAAAGAACTCGATGATTTGTTAGAGGGGGGAGTTAAACCCCATTACAAATATTTATTTTATGGTGAGGCAGGCACAG
>Ga0256839_1003124_pt1 | contig 17448 bp, 14 predicted proteins | sample 354166metaG_FD_185968 | JGI IMG/M metagenome (GOLD analysis project Ga0256839, IMG submission 185968) | Hydrothermal vent microbial communities from Mid Atlantic Ridge, Atlantic Ocean - 354-166 | ecosystem: Environmental > Aquatic > Marine > Hydrothermal vents | place: Atlantic Ocean: Mid... | reverse complement strand
GGCCGGTGGAGGTGAACCGTTTCGGGGTCATCTACGCCGGGGCCCAGAAGAACATGGGGCCGGCGGGGATCACCGTGGTGATCGTGCGCAAGGACCTGCTCCGGGAGCCCTTGCCCGGCACCCCTCAAGTGTTCGATTACGCCAGGCAGGCCGAGGCCGGTTCCATGCTCAACACGCCGCCCACCTACAACTGGTATCTGCTGGGGCTGGTGCTGGAATGGCTCCGGGATCAGGGCGGCGTCGCCGGCATCGAAAAGCGCAACATCGAGAAGGCCGAGCTGCTCTACGGCGCCATCGACACCTCAGATTTCTACCGTAATCCGGTCGACCCCCGCTACCGCTCGCGCATGAACGTGCCCTTCACCCTGGCCGATCCGGCGCTGGACGGGCTGTTTCTGCAGCAGGCCGAGGCCGAGGGGCTGGTCAATCTCAAGGGCCACCGTTCCGTCGGCGGCATGCGGGCGAGCCTCTACAACGCCATGCCCCTGGAGGGGGTGAAGGCACTGGTGGATTTCATGCAGGAGTTCGAACGACGTCATGGCTGAATTCAAGATCCGCACCTACAACAACATCGCCATCGCCGGTCTGGAGCGTTTTCCCCGCGACCGCTACGAAGTGGCTTCGGAAATCCAGCATCCCGACGCCATCATCCTGCGCTCCCACAACCTTCACGACGAGCTGCTGCCGGAGACGGTCAAGGCCGTCGGCCGCGCCGGGGCCGGGGTCAATAACATCCCGGTGGCCGAATGCAGCCGGCGCGGCATCGTGGTGTTCAACACCCCGGGCGCCAACGCCAACGCGGTCAAGGAACTGGTGCTGGCGGGCATGCTGCTGGCGGCGCGCAACATCTGCCAGGGCTGGGACTACGTGCGCCGGCTCGAGGGTGACGACCACGAGATCCACAAGCAGGTGGAAGCCGGCAAGAAGCGCTTCGCCGGTTTCGAGCTCGCCGGCAAGATGCTCGGCGTCGTCGGCCTGGGGGCCATCGGGGTGCGGGTGGCCAACAAGGCTTTGGCCTTGGGGATGAACGTCAGCGGCTACGATCCCTACGTCACCGTGGAGCGGGCCTGGCAACTGTCGTCGTCGGTGATCCAGGCCTCCAGCCTCGACGAACTGCTGGGGATCTGTGACTTCGTCACCCTGCACATGCCCCTGACCGATCAGACCCGCGGCTGCATCGACGCCGGCCGACTGGCGTCGATGAAGGACGGCGCGGTGCTGCTCAACTTCTCCCGCGGCGAGCTGGTGGACGAGGCTGCGGTGCTCGAGGCCCTCGACACCGGCAAGCTCCACGCCTACGTCACCGATTTCCCCTCCAACGCCCTCAAGCGCCATCCCCGGGCCATCTGTCTGCCCCATCTGGGGGCCTCGACCCGCGAGGCGGAAGAAAACTGCGCCGTGATGGTGGCCGACCAGATCCGCGATTTCCTGGAAAACGGCAACATCCGCCATTCGGTCAACTTCCCCGAGGTGGTGATGGCGCGGGCACCCGACACCTGCCGCATCGCCATTCCCCACGCCAACGTGCCGGCCATGGTGAGCCAGATTTCCGCCTGCCTTGGGGAGAAGGGCATCAACATCGTCGAACTGCTCAACAAGTCGCGCGGGGAGGTGGCCTACACCCTGATCGACGCCGAGGGCGAGGTGGCCGGGGAAATCGTCGATCATATCCGCGCCATCGACGGTGTGCTGGCGGCCCGCCTGATTCCCTGAGGGGGCGGATTCATGGCCGGGGAAGACAAGCTGGAGCCGCTGCGGGAGCGTATCGACGCCATCGACGGGGAAATCCTGCGTCTGGTCTGTGAGCGGGCCCGCATCGCCCAGGAGGTCGGCCGGGTCAAGCAGGCGGCCGGGGAGAACGACAACTTCTACCGCCCGGAGCGGGAAGCGCAGATCCTGCGCCGGGTGCGCGACGCCAACCCCGGCCCTCTGGACGGTGAGACCGTGGTGCGGATCTTCCGCGAGATCATGTCCGCCTGCCTGGCCTTGGAAAAACCGCTGCGGGTCGCTTTCCTGGGGCCGGAAGGCACCTTCACCCAGCAGGCGGCCCTGAAGCACTTCGGTCAGGCGGTCCAGACCCAGCCCTTTCCCGCCATCGACGAGGTCTTCCGCGCCGTGGCTTCCGGCGCCTGCCATTTCGGGGTGGTGCCGGTGGAAAATTCCACCGAGGGGGTGGTGACCCACACCCTCGACAGTTTCCTCCAGTCGTCGCTGCTGATTTCCGGTGAGGTGGTGCTGCGTATCCACCACAACCTGCTCAGCCGTTGCCGCGCCCTCGACGAGGTGCAGGAGGTGCTGGCCCACAGCCAGGCCCTGGCCCAGTGCCGGGAATGGCTCGACCGTTTCCTGCCCGGCGTCAAGCGCACCCCGGTGAGCAGCAACGCCGAGGCGGCCCGGTTGGCGGCGATCGTCCCCGGCAGCGCCGCCATCGCCGGCGAGGTGGCTGCCCGGTTGTACGAGCTCGACGTGCTCGAACGCAACATCGAGGACGATCCCGACAACACCACCCGTTTCCTGGTGGTCGGCCGCCAGGCGGTGGGGCCTACCGGCGACGACAAGACCTCGCTGCTGGTGTCCACCGGCAACCGCCCCGGCGCTCTGTACCGGGTCCTGAAGCCCTTCGCCGATCACGGCATCAGCATGACCAAGATCGAATCGCGTCCGAGTCGGCGTGGGATGTGGGATTACGTCTTCTTCATCGACATCGAGGGCCACCGGGACGATCCGACGGTGAAGCGAGCCCTGAAGGATCTGGAAGCGAAAGCGCAAATGGTGAAATGGTTGGGTTCCTATCCCAAGGCGGTGGTTTGAGAACGGGTTTACAAAACCCGTTCAAAGGGCTGCCGGTGGCCGGTTTGACGGGCGTACTCGGCCTGGATGGCCGAGTTTCGAGCGTACAGGGATGTATCGACAGCGTCCCGGAAAACCGGCCGCCGGCAGCCAATGGACTGGGTAAACAGACTCTGAGTCTGAGATGGTGAATTTTCAAATGATCGCGGTGCAACCGGTGCTGGGTCTGACCCCTTACCAGCCCGGCAAGCCCATCGAGGAGCTGGCCCGGGAACTGGGTCTGGACCCGGCCAAGATCGTCAAACTGGCTTCCAACGAAAACCCCCTGGGCCCGTCGCCCAGGGCGTTGGCGGCGATGGATGCGGCGCTGGGAGAGACCGCCCGCTATCCCGACGGCAGCGGCTTCGCCCTCAAGGGCGAACTGGCGCGACGGTTGGGAACGGCGCCGGAGCGGATCACCCTGGGCAACGGTTCCAACGACGTGCTCGACCTCGTCGCCCGGGTGTTTCTGGGGCCGGGACGCAGCGCGGTATTCTCCGAGCACGCCTTCGCCGTCTATCCCATCGCCACCCAGGCGGTGGGGGCCGAGGCGCGGGTCGCCCCGGCCCACGACGGTCGCCGCGGACCCCGCTACGGCCACGACCTGGGGGCGATGCTCGACCGGGTCGCCGACGATACCACGGTGGTGTTCGTCGCCAACCCCAACAATCCCACCGGCACCTACGTCACCGCCAAGGAACTGGAGGATTTTCTCGTCGCCCTGCCGGAGTGGGTGATCGCGGTGGTGGACGAGGCCTACTTCGAATACGTCGAGCGCGACGACTATCCCGACGCCGTGGCCTGGCTCGACCGCTTTCCCAACCTGATCGTCACCCGCACCTTCTCCAAAGCCTACGGCCTGGCGGGGTTGCGAGTCGGTTACGCCGTCTCCCACCCCCAGGTGGCCGAACTGCTCAACCGGGTGCGCCAGCCCTTCAACGTCAACCATCTCGCCCTGGCTGCGGCGGTGGCGGCGCTGGACGACGGCGAGCATCTGGAAAGGACCCGGCGGCTGAACCGGGAGGGTCTGCGGCAACTGGAGGCCGCCTTCCAGCGCCTGGGACTGGATTACATCCCCTCCATCGGCAACTTCGTCACCGTGGACGTGGGCCGCGAGGCCAGGCCGGTGTTCGACGCCCTGCTGCGCGAGGGGGTGATCGTGCGCCCGGTGGCCAACTACGGCCTTCCCAATCACCTTCGGGTGTCGGTGGGGACGAAAGCGGAGAACGACGCTTTCATCGCCGCTCTGGAGCGGGTGTTAGGGGGACTGTGAACATCAGGCGACTTTGCCACGGGTAATCGGCGGATGCCTGAAGATAGTGTCATGAATAATACTGCTCGTTTAGATGTCCCTCGCGGGGTTGTTCGAATTCAGGCCCTTGGTTACCGCAGTTTGCGCTATGTGGATCAACGGCTCTTGCCATTCGAAATCCTGGTGGGACCTAACGCTAGTGGCAAGTCATCCTTTCTCGATGTGGTGGGTTTCCTAGGTGATTTGTTGCAGACCGACCTGGACACCGCGGTTCGCGGTGACCTCCGGTTGGATATTCCCCATCGGGCACCGGATCCAAGGCAGTTGACTTGGATGCGTCGAGGTGATCGTTTCGAGCTGGCTGTAGAACTGGCGATTCCGCCCGGGCTTCAGCAGAAAAAAGACATCGAGTATCAGCGTATTCGTTATGAAATCGCCGTTGGCACGGGGGACTCCCCGGGTATAGAGACCGAGAACGTCTGGCTTGTCTCTTCCTCCGGCGATGGAGTACGAAGTGCCCGCCAGATCGAGCTTTTTCCTGCCCCTCCTACTCCTCCGCCTCATATCGTCCGCCGCCCCGGCAAGCGTAAACCGACCGGCTGGAAAAAGGTGATTTCCCGGGGAGAGGCTGGCAAAGCTTATTTCATTGCCGAGACCACCGGCTGGAACGCGCCATTCGCACTTTCCCCCCAGAAGGCGGCGCTGGCGATTCTGCCCGAGGATCGGGACCGTTTCCCGGTTGCCTTGTGGTTGCGGGACGTGCTTCGGGAGGGCGTACGCCGCCTCATGCTCTCCAGTGAGGCCATGCGTCGACCGGCTCCGCCCACTCGAAAGGCCGGTTATCTTCCCGACGGTTCGAATCTTCCGTACGTGGTGGATCGGCTCGAGCGTTCGGAACCTGAACGTTTTGCCCGCTGGGTCGAGCACTTGCGGGAAGCCTTGCCGGATGTCGAGAACATCACCACAGACGAGCGTCCCGAAGATCGTCACCGCTATCTCGTGATCCGATACCGGAACGGGTTGGAAGCTCCCTCGTGGTTGGTCTCCGACGGTACTCTGCGTATGCTTGCCTTGACTTTGCTCGCTTATACCCCGGACGCGAGCGATGGAATCTATTTGGTTGAAGAGCCGGAGAACGGTATCCATCCGCGGGCTGTGGAAACGGTGTTCCAATCCTTGTCATCGACATACGAAGCCCAGGTATTGCTTGCCACCCACTCTCCGGTGATCTTGGGCATGGCGGATCTTGATACCATTCTCTGTTTCGCCACCGACGAGGAGGGGGCCACCGATGTGGTGGCCGGCAATGAGCATCCCCGCTTACGCAGTTGGCGGGGTGCGTTGGATCTGGCAAGCCTGTTCGCCGGAGGGGTGTTGGGGTGAGCGCTTTGGTGTGTCTGGTGGCGGATAAAAACATGGAAGCGGTGTTTTCCGCGCTCCTTGAACGTCGCCGTCCGGCGTTGGGTATTGGGGATTTTCAGGTCGAGATCCAGGTTCACCCGCAGCGCGATCCCGGCTGTTATCATACGGGGCCTGAATGGCTTCAGGGGATATTGGACGAACGTGATGCCCGGGGGTTGTTGGTGTTCGATCAAGCTTGGGATGGCAATCCCCATTCGTCGGCGCTCGAGACCGAACGGGTCGTTCGCCAACGTTTCGATTCCCTGGGAATCGGTGGGCGGGCTGAGGTGGTTGTGATCGAGCCAGAATTGGAAGTTTGGGTTTGGAGCGCTTCGCCCCATGTGGATGAAGTGTTCGGTTGGGACGGCGTCGATCCTCCACTCAGGCAATGGTTACGACAACAAGGTCTGTGGCCGCCAGGCTATCCCAAACCGCCGGATCCGAAAGCCGCGGTCGAGAGTGTATTGCGACGGCGAAGGATCCCCCGATCATCGTCACTGTATCGCCGTCTTGCCGCGCGCGTGAGTCTCCAGGGTTGTCGGGATCCGGCCTTCAACCGGCTGCGTCGCTTGTTGATCGGTTGGTTTGCGAGTCAGGGAATCGATGCCGGCTGAACGGATGGAAATCCACCGCCTCTGCATCGTCGGCATCGGCCTGATCGGCGGTTCCGTGGCCCTGGCGGCCCGCGCCCGCGGGCTGTGCCGCGAGGTCGTCGCCGCCGATCGTGACGCCGGAGCGCTGGCCCGGGCCGAGGAACTGGGGGTGGTCGACCGCGGTTATGCGGAAATCGCCGAGGCGGCCGAAGGCGCCGACGCGGTGGTGATCGCCGTTCCGGTGGGGAAGACGGCGGCGGTGTTCGAGGCCCTGAAGCCGGTGTGGTCGCCCGCGGCGTTCTACACCGACGTGGGCAGCACCAAGGCCAGCGTGGTGCAGGCGGCGGAGCGGGTGCTGGGGCAGGTGCCGGCCAATTTCGTTCCCGCCCATCCCATCGCCGGGCGGGAACTGAGTGGGGTGGAGGCGGCGCTGCCCGATCTGTTCGCCGGCAAGCGGGTGATCCTGGCCCCGCTGCCCCACACCGACGTCCGGGTGCTGGAACGGGTGCGCGCCTTCTGGCGGGGACTGGGAGCCGAGGTCCACGACATGAGCGTGACCCACCACGATCACGTGCTCGCCGCCACCAGCCATCTGCCCCACGTGATCGCTTATTGCCTGACCCATCTGCTCGGCCGCCGCGACGAGAAGGACGAGATCTTCCAGTATGCCGCCGGCGGTTTCAAGGATTTTTCCCGCATCGCCGGCAGCGACCCGGTGATGTGGGCCGACATCTGCCTGGCCAACCGCGACGAGATCCTTTCTCTGCTGCGCCGCTTTGAAGCAGAACTGTCTGCCTTCGACAAGCTTCTCGCCGACGGGGACCGCCAGGCCATTCACGATTATTTCGCCGCGGCCCGGGCGGCCCGGCAACGTTTCCTGGACCGATACAGCGGAGAGACATGAGCCAACGCATCGACTTCATCGTCAGCCCCGGCGGGCGCCTGCAGGGACAGGCGCGGGTGCCGGGGGACAAGTCCATTTCCCACCGTGCCATCATGCTCGGCGCCATCGCCGAGGGCACCACTCGCGTCCAGGGCTTCCTCGAGGCCGAGGACGCCCTGGCGACCCTGGCGGCATTCCGGCGCATGGGGGTGCGGATCGACGGTCCCGATGGGGGGCGGGTGACCGTTCACGGCGTCGGCATGGGCGGCTTGCAGGCGCCGGACGGTCCTCTCTATCTGGGCAATTCCGGCACCTCCATGCGTCTTTTGTGCGGTCTGCTCGCCGGTCAGCCTTTCGACAGCGTCCTCACCGGCGACGAATCCCTGTCGCGCCGGCCCATGCGTCGGGTCACCGAACCGCTCGAGCGGATGGGGGCCAAAATCGACACCACCCCCGACGGCACTGCCCCGCTCCACATCCACGGCGGCCGCCGCCTGCACGGCATCCATTACGACATGCCGGTGGCCAGCGCCCAGGTCAAGTCGGCCCTGCTGTTGGCTGGCCTGTACGCCGAGGGGGAGACTTGCGTTGCCGAACCGGCGCCGACCCGCGACCACACCGAGCGCATGCTGCAGGGTCTGGGGTACGAGGTGCGCCGTGCCGGCAACCGCATCTGCCTGCACGGCGGCGGCCGTCTGACCGCCGCCGATCTGGACGTGCCCGCCGACATCTCCTCGGCGGCCTTCTTCCTGGTGGGGGCCAGCATCGCCCCCGGTTCGGAGCTGGTGCTGGAACACGTGGGCATCAATCCCACCCGCACCGGGGTCATCGACATCCTGCGCCTGATGGGGGCCAAGATCGAGGTGTACAACCCCCGCATGGTGGGCGGCGAGCCGGTGGCCGATCTGCGGGTGGTGTCCCGGCCCCTCAAGGGCGTCCATATCCCGGAAAAGCTGGTGCCGCTGGCCATCGACGAGTTTCCGGTGCTGTTCGTCGCCGCCGCCTGCGCCGAGGGGGAGACGGTGCTGACCGGTGCGGCGGAACTCAGGGTCAAGGAGAGCGACCGCATCCAGTCGATGGCCGACGGGCTTCGGATCCTCGGCATCGACGCCCGTCCCACCGCCGACGGCATGATCGTCCGGGGCGGCAGGATCGGCAGCGGACGGGTCCGCTCCCACGGTGACCACCGTATCGCCATGGCCTTCGCCATCGCCGCCCTGCGTGCCGAAGGGCCGATCGAGATCGAGGACTGCGCCAACGTCAACACCTCGTTTCCGGGGTTCGCCGACCTGGCTGCCCGACTGGGACTGGGCGTCGAGGTGGTGTCCCATGACTGAGGCGCCGGTGTTGACCATCGACGGGCCCAGCGGCGCAGGGAAGGGGACCGTCAGCCGCCTCGTCGCCCGCCGTCTGGGTTGGCGTTTTCTCGACAGCGGGGCCATCTACCGCGCCCTGGCGTGGGCGGCCCGTCGGCGCGGCGTCGACCTGAACGATGCCGACGCCGTGGCCCGGGTCGCCGGGGAGATGGAACTGGAATTTATCTGCGACGACGACGTCAAAGTTCTGGTGGACGGCGAGGACGTCACCGATCGTCTCCAGACCGAGGAATGCGGCCGGATCGCATCGAAGATCGCCGCCTATCCCCAGGTCCGCCGTGCCTTGCTCGACAAGCAGCGGGCTTTCCGCCGGCCGCCGGGGCTGGTGGCCGACGGCCGCGACATGGGCACGGTGGTGTTTCCCGACGCGCCCTACAAGGTGTTTCTCACCGCCAGCGCCGAAGAAAGGGCCCGGCGCCGGTATTTGCAGTTGAAAGCCCAGGGATTGGATGTTAATCTTGACCAAATAATCAAGGACTTGGAAGAGCGGGACCGGCGCGACCGGGAGCGCGAGGAGTCACCGTTGGTGCCGGCCAAGGACGCTGTCGTCATCGATTCCTCGGACCTGTCGATCGACGAGGTGGTCGACAGGGTGCTGGCGTTGTTGCCGGAGACGGTGAAAAGTTCATCGGGTGCCACTGCTTCGTCGGGAAGCGGTGGTGAAGATCAACTTAGACGAAATTGATCGTTGTTTAGAATTGTCCCGGCTCGGCCGGGCGTGGAAGTTATCAACATGAGCGAAAGCTTTGCGGAATTATTCGAAGAGAGTTTAGCCAAAACCGAAATGCGTCCGGGTACCCTGGTCAAGGCCAAGGTGGTGGACATCACCCCGGATGCGGTCATCGTCGATGCCGGCCTCAAATCCGAAGGCATCATCCCCAAGTGGCAGTTCCAGAACGAGAACGGCGAGCTGGAAGTTCAGGTCGGCGACGAGGTGGAGGTGGCCCTCGACCTGGTCGAGGACGGTCTGGGCGCCACCCTGCTGTCGCGCGAGAAGGCCAAGCGCATGCGGGCCTGGGAGAAGCTGGAGGAGGCCTACGAGAAGGGCGAGATCGTCAAAGGACGCATCACCGGCAAGGTGCGCGGCGGTTTCACCGTCGAGATCGGACCCCTGCGGGCGTTCCTGCCGGGTTCGCTGGTGGACGTGCGTCCGGTGCGCGACACCAGCCATCTGGAAGGCCAGGAACTGGAGTTCAAGGTCATCAAGCTCGATCCCAAGCGCAACAACATCGTTCTGTCGCGCCGCGCCGTGGTGGAGCAGGAATACAGCGCCGAGCGCGAGGAATTGCTCAAGAAACTCAAGGAAGGCGGGGTGGTCAAGGGGATCGTCAAGAACATCACCGACTACGGGGCCTTCATCGACCTCGGCGGCATCGACGGCCTGCTGCACATCACCGACATGGCCTGGAAGCGGGTGCGCCATCCCTCGGAAGTGGTGCAGCTGGGCCAGGAGATCGAGGTCAAGGTACTGCGTTTCGACGAGGAGAAGCAGCGCGTCTCCCTGGGCCTCAAACAACTGAGCGAGGATCCCTGGAAGGACATCGCCCGCCGCTATCCGCCGGGCACCCGCCTGATCGGCCGGGTCACCAACCTGACCGACTACGGTTGTTTCGTGGAACTGGAGGACGGCGTCGAAGGTCTGGTGCACGTCTCCGAGATGGACTGGACCAACAAGAACGTCAATCCGGCCAAAGTGGTCCAGGTGGGTGACGAGGTCGAGGTCATGGTGCTCGACATCGACGAGGAGCGCCGCCGCATCTCCCTCGGCATGAAGCAGTGCAAGCCCAATCCGTGGGAGGAGTTCGCCGCCACCCACAAGAAAGGGGAAAGGATCAAGGGCATGATCAAGTCGATCACCGACTTCGGCATCTTCGTCGGTCTCGAAGGCGGCATCGACGGTCTGGTGCACCTGTCCGACATTTCCTGGAACGAACCGGGCGAGGAGGCCATCCGCAAGTACCGGAAGGGGCAGGAGATCGAGGCGGTCATCCTGGCCATCGATCCGGAGCGGGAGCGCATTTCCCTCGGCATCAAGCAGCTGGAACAGGATCCGTTCCAGAACTACCTGGCCGAGCACGAACGCGGCAGCGTCGTCAAGGGCGTGGTTCGGGAAGTCGACGCCAAGGGCGCCGTGATCGAACTGGCCGAAGGGGTGCTGGGTTACCTGCGGGCCTCCGAGATCAAGCGTGACAAGGTGGAGGACGCCCGTACCCTGCTCAAGGAAGGGGACGAGATCGAGGCCAAGTTCATCGGGGTGGACAAGAAGAACAAGATGATTCTGCTGTCCATCAAGGCCAAAGAGGAAGATGAGGAACGGGCGGCCATCAAGGATTACACCCAGCAGTCCGTGGGTGCCCCCACCTTGGGTGATCTGTTCAAGGAACAGATGGAAGACAAGGGTTAGTGACCGGTGAAACCGGTCGGCGAGGGGGCGGCAGCGCCCCCTCTTTCTTTGTGGGGCAAGAGTCGTGAACAAATCCGCTTTGATCGAAAACATCGTGGAACGCCTCTCCAAAGAAAAAGGCATCGAGCTCAATGCCAAGGATGTCGAGTTGGCGGTCAAGAAGATCATCGACTATCTCGGCGAGGCGCTGTCCCAGGGGCAGCGCATCGAGATCCGGGGATTCGGCAGTTTCACCCTGCGCTACCGGCCGCCGCGGATGGGGCGTAATCCGCGTACCGGTGAGCCGGTGCCGTTGCCGGCCAAGCACGTTCCCCATTTCAAGCCGGGCAAGGATCTGCGCGAGCGGGTCAACGCCGCGGCGAAGAAGGGGATGGAGGGCTGATCCATGCTCGATCCCCATTTGCTGAGGCAGTCCCTGGACCAGGTGGCATGCCGCCTGGCGCGGCGGGGTTTCGTGCTCGACAAGGAAACCTATCTGGCCCTGGAGGAAAGACGCAAGGCGCTCCAGGTCCGCACCCAGCGGTTGCAGAACGAACGCAACACCCGCTCCAAAGCCATCGGCCAGGCCAGGGCCCGGGGGGAGGACATCGAGCCCCTCAAGGCGGAGGTCGCCCGCCTGGGCGAAGAACTGAAAGCCTGTCAGGAGGAGCTCGGTGAGGTGCAGACGCGGTTGCAGGCGTTCCTCCTGAGTCTGCCGAATCTGCTCGACGACGACGTGCCCGACGGCCAATCCGAGGCCGACAACGTCGAGGTGGCCCGCTGGGGCGAGCCGCCCCACTTCGATTTCCAGCCCAGGGATCACGTGGACCTGGGTGCCAGGCTGGGGCTGGACTTCGAGGCCGCTGCCAAGATTACCGGTGCCCGCTTCGTGGTCATTCGCGAGCCGCTGGTGCGCCTCCATCGGGCCCTGATCCAGTTCATGCTGGATCTCCACACCGGTGAGCACGGCTATGGCGAAGTCTACGTGCCTTATCTGGTCAATGCCCAGTCTCTGATCGGCACCGGCCAGTTGCCCAAGTTCGAGGAAGATTTGTTTCGCGTCGATCACGATCCGCCGTGGTATCTGATTCCCACCGCCGAAGTGCCGGTCACCAATCTGGTCCGCGACGAGATCCTGCCGGCGGAGGCGCTGCCGCTGAAGCTGGTGGCCCACACCCCCTGTTTCCGCGCCGAGGCCGGTGCCTACGGCAGGGACGTGCGCGGCATGATTCGCCAGCACCAGTTCGAAAAGGTGGAGCTGGTGCAGATCGTCCCGCCGCAGCGTTCGGCCGAGGCGCACGAGATCTTGACCGGCCACGCCGAGGCGGTGCTGCGGCGCCTGGGGCTGCCGTACCGCAAGGTGGTCCTGTGCGCCGGCGACACCGGTTTTTCCGCCGCCAAGACCTACGATCTGGAGGTTTGGCTGCCGGGGCAGAACACCTACCGGGAGATCTCCTCCTGCAGCAACTTCCGCGACTTCCAGGCCCGACGCATGAAGGCGCGCTGGCGCAATCCGGAAACCGGCAGGCCCGAACCGGTCCACACCCTCAACGGCTCGGGGCTGGCGGTCGGCCGGACCCTGATCGCAGTGATGGAAAACTACCAGCAAGCCGACGGCAGCATCCGGGTACCGGAAGCGCTGCGGCCCTATCTGGGCGGGCTGGAAGTGATCACGCCCTGAAGCCGGATCCCCACCCGGATCAGCGCAGGGGCCGATGGGGAAACCGGCGGACGCGGCGACGATAAACGGAACGAAGGGAGACAAGGTTATGAAAATCATGCTTTTGGGGCCGCCCGGTTCCGGTAAGGGAACCCAGGCGAAGTTCATCTGCGAGCGTTACGGCATTCCCCAGATCTCCACCGGGGACATGCTGCGGGCCGCGGTTCAGGCCGGCACCGAGCTGGGCAAACGGGTCAAGGCGATCATGGACGCCGGCGAGCTGGTGCCCGACGACGTCATCCTCGCCTTGATCCGCGAGCGCATCGCCCAGCCCGACTGCGCCGACGGCTTTCTGCTCGATGGTTTTCCCCGCACCATCGCCCAGGCCGAGGGGCTGGAGCAGATGGGGGTGACGCTCGACTGGGTGATCGAGATCGAGGTTCCCGACGAGGAGATCGTCAAGCGCCTCAGCGGCCGCCGGGTCCATCCGGGTTCGGGGCGGGTCTATCACCTGCTGTACAATCCCCCCAAGGAGGACTGCAAAGACGACGTCACCGGCGAGCCCCTGATCCAGCGCGACGACGACAAGGAGGAAACCGTGCGCAAGCGCCTCGAGGTCTATCACCGCCAGACCGCGCCGCTGGTGGATTTCTATCGCCGCCGTGCCGCCGAGGGCAAGGTGAAGTTCGCCACCGTGTCCGGTCTCGGTACGGTGGAGGAGGTCCGTGACCGGCTCTTCCAGGTGCTCGACCAGGGCTAGGACAACTTCGCCGCCTTCGCCCGGTCGAAGGTTCGATCACTGAACGCAACCGAAAACGGGAAACCGATGGCAAAAACCTTATATGACAAGATCTGGGACGCTCACGTCATCCGCACCGAGGAAGACGGCAGTTCCCTGCTCTACATCGACCGCCAACTGATTCACGAGGTCACCTCGCCCCAGGCCTTCGAGGGGCTGCGGTTGGCCGGGCGCAAGCCCTGGCGCCCCGAAGCCAATCTGGCGGTGGCCGACCACAACGTTCCCACCAGGGACCGCGCCAAGGGGATCGCCGACCCTATTTCCCGACTGCAGGTGGAGACCCTGGAGAAGAACTGCCGCGAATTCGGTATTCCGGTGTTCTCCATGAGCGACCGCCGGCAGGGGATCGTCCACGTGGTGGGGCCGGAAGAGGGATTCACCCTGCCGGGCATCACCCTGGTGTGCGGCGATTCCCACACCTCCACCCACGGCGCCCTGGGAGCGCTGGCCTTCGGCATCGGCACTTCCGAGGTGGAGCACGTCCTCGCCACCCAGACCCTGTGGATGAAGAAGGCCCGGAACATGCAGGTCCGGGTCGAAGGGCGCGTGGGCCCCGGGGTGACCGCCAAGGACATCGTCCTGGCCATCATCGGCGAGATCGGCACTGCCGGCGGCACCGGTTACACCATCGAATTCGCCGGCGAGGCCATCGCCGCCCTGTCGGTGGAAGGGCGCATGACCGTGTGCAACATGGCCATCGAAGCCGGGGCGCGGGCCGGGTTGATCGCGGTGGACGACGCCACCATCGAGTATCTCCAGGGCCGTCCGTTGGTGCCCAAGGGGGAGCTGTGGGATCGGGCCGTGACCGCCTGGCGGGAACTGCACAGTGATCCCGACGCCGTCTTCGACAAAGTGGTGACCCTGGAGGCGGCCGCCATCGAACCGCAGGTGACCTGGGGCACCTCGCCGGAGATGGTGGTGCCGGTGAGCGCCCGGGTGCCCGATCCGGCCCGGGAGAAGGACCCCACCAAGCGCAAGGGAATGGAGCGGGCTTTGGAGTACATGGGCCTGACCCCCGGCACCCCGATCGAGGACATCCGTCTGGACAAGGTCTTCATCGGTTCCTGCACCAACTCCCGGATCGAGGATCTGCGCGCCGCCGCCGCGGTCGTCAAGGGCCGCAAGGTGGCCGCCAATATCAAGCTGGCGATGGTGGTGCCCGGTTCGGGGCTGGTCAAGGAACAGGCCGAGGCCGAAGGGCTGGACCGCATCTTCAAGGAAGCCGGTTTCGAATGGCGCGATCCCGGTTGTTCCATGTGTCTAGCGATGAACGCCGACCGGCTGGAGCCGGGCGAGCGTTGCGCCTCCACCTCCAACCGCAATTTCGAAGGCCGTCAGGGTTACGGCGGCCGCACCCATCTGGTGAGCCCGGCCATGGCTGCCGCCGCGGCGATCGCCGGCCGTTTCGTCGATGTGAGGAAGTTCTGATGTTAGCGTTCGATCGAGTCAAGTCCCAGGTGATCCCGTTGGATCGGGCCAACGTGGACACCGATGCCATCATTCCCAAGCAGTTTCTGAAATCCATCCGCCGCACCGGCTTCGGGCCGTTCCTGTTCGACGAATGGCGTTATCTCGACCGGGGCGAACCGGACATGGACTGCAGCCGGCGGCCCAAGAATCCCGATTTCGTGCTGAACAAACCGGAATACGCCCACGGGCAGATTCTGCTCACCCGGGAGAACTTCGGCTGCGGTTCCTCGCGCGAGCACGCTCCCTGGGCGCTGGCCGACTACGGCATCCGGGTCATCATCGCTCCCAGCTTCGCCGACATCTTCTACAACAACTGTTTCAAGAACGGCATCCTGCCCATCGTCCTCGACGCCGACACCGTCGATCAGTTGTTCCGGGAGGTGGGACCGGGATACGAGCTGGAGGTGGTGCTGGAGACCCAGACCATCGTCAAGCCGGACGGCAGCGTGATCGGCTTCGAGATCGATCCTTCGCGCAAGGAACGGCTGCTCAAGGGGCTGGACGACATCGCCCTGACCCTGGCGTTCGCCGACGACATCCGCGCCTACGAGGCGCGCCGCCGCGAGGAAGCGCCGTGGCTGTTCGGTGGTGAACAACTTGACTGGATCTAGAGAGATTTATGACGAAAAAAATCGCAGTTCTTCCCGGTGACGGCATCGGCCCCGAGATCGTCCGCGAAGCCTTGAAGGTGCTCGACTGTCTGCGTCAGGACTTCGGCGTTTCGGTGGAAACCGAGGAGGCCCTGGTGGGCGGGGCCGCCTACGACGCCACCGGTACTCCCTTGCCCGAGGAGACCCTGAAGCTGGCCAAGGACGCCGATGCGGTGCTGCTGGGGGCGGTGGGCGGCCCGCGCTGGGAACCGCTGGACTATTCGGTGCGCCCGGAGCGGGCCCTGCTGGGGCTGCGCTCGGAGCTGGAGCTGTTCGCCAATCTGCGGCCGGCGGTGCTCTATCCCCAGCTGGCCGATGCTTCCACTCTCAAGCCCGAGGTGGTTTCCGGCCTCGACATCCTCATCGTCCGCGAACTCACCGGCGGGATCTATTTCGGCAAGCCCCGCGGAGTGCGGACCCTGGACGGCGGCGAGCGGGTGGGCATCAACACCCTGGTCTACAGTGAATCGGAGATCCGCCGCATCGCCCGGGTGGCCTTCGACACCGCCATGAAGCGGAACCGGCGTCTGTGTTCGGTGGACAAGGCCAACGTCCTCGAATGCACCGAGCTATGGCGCGAGGTGGTCACCGAGGTGGGCCGGGACTATCCGGCGGTGGAACTGACCCACATGTACGTGGACAACGCCGCCATGCAACTGGTGCGGGCGCCGAAGCAGTTCGACGTCATGGTCACCACCAACATGTTCGGGGACATCCTCTCCGACTGTGCCGCCATGCTCACCGGCTCTATCGGCATGTTGCCGTCGGCTTCCCTGGACGAGCACGGCAAAGGCATGTACGAGCCGATCCACGGCAGCGCCCCGGACATCGCCGGCAAGGGGATCGCCAATCCGCTGGCGACCATCCTGTCCCTGGGGATGCTGTTCCGTTACTCCTTCGGGGACGAAGCCGTCGCCGCCCGCATCGACCAAGCGGTGGCCGCGGCCCTCGACAGCGGGGTGCGCACCGCCGACATCTGGTCCGAAGGCACCCGCAGGGTGTCCACCGCCGAGATGGGCGACGCGGTGGTGGAAGCGCTCAGGCGATTGAAATGATTTTTCACCGCACAAGAGGGTGATTTTTCAAAAACTCCGCGTTCTCTGCGTCTCTGCGGTGCGGAAAAAACTGGGTGGAAAATGATGAAAAGGTACAATGTTGCAGTCGTCGGTGCCACCGGTGCGGTGGGCGAGGCGATGCTGGAGATCCTCGCCGAGCGCGATTTTCCCGTGGGCGAGGTCTACGCTCTGGCCAGCGCCCGCTCGGAAGGGGAGAAGATCCGCTTCAAGAACCGCACCCTGGTAGTGCAGGATCTGGCTAAGTTCGATTTCAAGAAGGTTCAGATCGGCCTGTTTTCCGCCGGCGCCTCGGTGTCGGCCAAGTACGCTCCCCTCGCCGCCGAGGCCGGCTGCGTGGTGATCGACAACACTTCCCAGTTCCGTTACGACGACGACATCCCCCTGGTGGTGCCGGAGGTCAATCCGGAGAAGGTGGCCGACTACCGCAACCGCGGCATCATCGCCAATCCCAACTGCTCCACCATCCAGATGGTGGTGGCTCTGAAACCGATCCATGACGCCGCCGGCATCGAGCGCATCAACGTCTGCACCTATCAGGCGGTCTCCGGCTCCGGCAAGGAGGCCATCGAGGAACTGGCGATGCAGACCGCCCATCTGCTCAACGGCAAGCCCATCGAACCCAAGATCTATCCCAAACAGATCGCCTTCAACTGCCTGCCCCACATCGACGTCTTCCTCGACAACGGCTATACCAAGGAAGAGATGAAGATGGTGTGGGAGACCCGCAAGATCCTGGGCGACGATACCATCCAGGTCAATCCCACCACGGTGCGGGTGCCGGTGTTTTACGGCCACAGCGAGGCGGTCCACGTCGAGACCCGGAAGAAGATCGGCGCCGACGAGGCCCGCCGTCTTCTGGAACGGGCGCCCGGTGTGGTGGTGCTCGACCGGCGCGAGCCGGGCGGCTATCCGACGGCGGTGACCGAGGCGGCCGGGCGCGATCCGGTCTACGTCGGCCGGATTCGCGAAGACATCTCCCACCCGCGGGGGCTGAATCTGTGGGTGGTGGCGGACAACGTTCGCAAAGGGGCGGCCCTCAACAGCGTTCAGATCGCGGAGTTGCTAGTCAAAAGCCA
>Ga0256839_1003123_pt1 | contig 17449 bp, 17 predicted proteins | sample 354166metaG_FD_185968 | JGI IMG/M metagenome (GOLD analysis project Ga0256839, IMG submission 185968) | Hydrothermal vent microbial communities from Mid Atlantic Ridge, Atlantic Ocean - 354-166 | ecosystem: Environmental > Aquatic > Marine > Hydrothermal vents | place: Atlantic Ocean: Mid... | reverse complement strand
TTGGTTGCGGGAGTAGGATTTGAACCTACGACCTTCAGGTTATGAGCCTGACGAGCTACCGGGCTGCTCCATCCCGCGATGATGTCCAGCTTGGCTGGTGGCGCTTAACTAGCACTCGATTCGGGAGTTCACAACCGCTAAGTTTAGCAAATAGTATAAAATCCGTCTTTAGTGCGGGGCGGCGGTGCTAGCCGGTGTGATCACAATGTTTTAGGCGTCAAAATCTTTGCCGCGGTGGGGATATATTTAGCCTTGATACAAAAAACCGCGCGGTTGCCCGCGCGGCTAAGCTGTTTTGTTTATCAAGCTTATTCAGCTGACAGGCTGGCGATATAAGCAGTCACATCTTCGGGGTTGGAGCGGTGCTTGTAAGACATTTTTGAACGTGCCGAGCTGTCATCAAGAAACGCCCGCAAAAATGCGGTTGGATCCGTGATATATTCAGCAAAATTTGCCTCGTCCCATACCAGACCGGCTTCGCCTGCAGCGATCAAGTCTTTACCGTAACGGAAACCCTCAACTGTGCCGGCTGGAGTGCCGATTATACCAAACAGGTTCGGTCCTGAACGACCGCCGCGCACAATGGTTTCTTCGCCATTAACAATTGCATGGCAGGCTTTACAGCGGCCAAAGTCGCTTTCGCCAGCGGCTGCATCCCCAAGAGATGCAATTGCAGCATTTCCTTCGGAAGCGGCCTCGGCAGCAGCTTGTTCTTCAGCAGCAGCAGCGGCTTCGGCTTCAGCAGCTTCTGCTGCAGCCTGTTCTGCGGCGGCCTCGGCAGCAGCTTGCGCAGCGGCGGCTTCTTCAGCGGCGGCCTCGGCAGCAGCTTGTTCTTCAGCAGCAGCAGCGGCTTCGGCTTCAGCAGCTTCTGCTGCAGCCTGTTCTGCGGCGGCCTCGGCAGCAGCTTGCGCAGCGGCGGCTTCTTCAGCGGCGGCCTCGGCAGCAGCTTGTCCTTCTTCAGCAGCAGCGGCGGCCTCGGCAGCAGCGGCGGTAGCTTCGGCTTCGGCAATTGCTGTAGCTTCAGCGGCGGCCTCGGCGGCAACTTCAGCGGCAGCAGCTTCTGCGGCGGCAATCTCGGCCGTGGCCTGTTCAGCAGCAGCGGCGGCTTCGGCAGCAGCCTGCTCTGCAACAGCAGTAGCTTCTGCGGCTGCATCAGCAGCAGCCTGCTCTGCGACGGCTTCGGCAGCGCTTGCTTCTGCGACAGCGGCCTCGGCAGCGGCTTTTGTGTTTTGGGTATCAACATATTTATACCCGCCAAAGGCAACTGCCGCTGCAATCACAATTGCAGCAAACATTTTGGTTCCGTTGCCCGTTTTATTTTCATTTTCGGCGCTCATTTGGTATTCCTTTCGCCATTACATTCGAATTATTGATACAGGCCAAGCGTTCAACACAAACCTGCCCGAAGAACACTGTGATTTTGTCGTGTTGTACCATAAATTGCAAGTGTGCCGGCAAGCAGACTTTCAGTTTATGGCAAAAACAGCCAATCAAAACCGTTTTAGCACCATACTCTTACCCGAATGCAACCCTTTGCAAACCATATTGTTCTTTAATACCAGAATACCGGCCATCTTAAAGCTGACTAAGCGATTCTGTATCTGATTTCAATTTTGCTATATCCCGACATTATAGACAACGCACATCAGAAAAGCTGAACGCCTACTGGCCGATATCGCTATCTTTCATGGTGGCCCTCTTTAACCTGCTGCCAGTAATGCAGCGTTACCGCCCGAGGCGGTGGTATCAATGCAGACATGCCGTTCAACCCAGTATCGTTCAGGCGAGCTTTGCCCGAATATCAGCGGAATCAATGGCCCGTCTCTTTGGGCAAGGCTTTGGCGGATTTTACCTGCGGTTATGCTGTCTCCCCAATAGCTTACCGCGTCAAACCCGTTCAGGCTTACCAGTTCCGAAGTGCCAACTGCAATCACTGCCTGACATCCCTGTGCTTCGGCTTGGGCTTTTTGCAGCGCGGCCGATTTTTGATCCGGCCCAAGGCACAAAACCACCCCGCGCGGGTAAATCGACAATTGATTGCTTTCCCCGGTTGGCCCCGGCATGGCAACCGTATCTATTGGCTGGTTGCGATCAAATTCGGGCAATTGATCAATGGTGTTCTGGATATGAGAGCAGGCAATTCCACTGGCATCCACCTGTTCACGATCAGCCCGTGTCAATCGGTTAACATAATGCGGGCCGCCAGCTTTGGGGCCGGTGCCCGACAGGGCTTCGCCACCAAAGGGTTGCGAGCCTACTGTCGCCCCGATCTGGTTGCGATTGACATAGACATTGCCAACCCGGATACGCCCGATAATTTGCTGCACCCGATCATCAATCCGGCTGTGCAAGCCAAAGGTCAGCCCGTATCCGCTGGCGTTGATTGCATCTACCACTGTATCAATTTCATCTGACTTAAAGGTGGCGATATGCAGGACCGGACCAAATATTTCAGCATCAAGATCGGCAATACCATCAATTCTGATCAGGCTGGGCGACAGGAAATTACCGCTGGCCTGTGGGTGGCTTTCAAATATAACCCGCCCGTCAGAGCGTGCCGATCGAATATATTTTGAGATTTTCCGATGGGAAACGGCATCAATCAGCGGCCCGACATCGGTATCTATCTGCCAAGGGTCTGCCTGTTTCAGCTCTGCCATTGCGCCGATCAGCATGGTTTCGAATTCTTTGGCAATGTCTTGCTGCACATATAAAACCCGCAGCGCCGAACAGCGCTGCCCCGCGCTTTGAAATGCCGAGGCAATGACATCTTGCACTGCTTGTTCAAACAGGCTGGTGCTGTCAACAATCATGGCGTTTATGCCGCCGGTTTCGGCAATCAGCGGCGCAAAAGGTGACAGGTTTTTGGCCATGCTGCGATTGATATGCTGGGCTGTGGGGGTGGAACCGGTAAAACAAAGCCCGTCAATACGCGGATCACTGGAAAGCGCGGCGCCAATGATGACACCTTGGCCGGGCAAAAATTGCAAAGCGGTTTTTGGCACGCCGGCCTGGTGCAACATTTGCACGGCGCGAAATCCGGTTATCGGGGTGGTTTCGGCCGGTTTGGCAATCACCGCATTACCCGCCGCCAAACCCGCACTGATCTGGCCGCAAAAAATCGCCAGCGGAAAATTCCACGGGGAAATACAGGCAATGACCCCCAATGCGGGCTGGGTCAGGTTCTGGATATCTGCCGCGTAATAGCGCATAAAATCCACCGCCTCGCGCAATTCCCCGATGGCATCGTTAAGGGTTTTTCCGGCCTCGCGTGCCAAAAGCGCATAAAATTCAGCGCTGTTCTGTTCCAGCAAATCCGCGGCCTTGCACAAGGTTTCGGCGCGGGTTTGCGGGCTGGCCTGCCATGGTTTGGCGTTAGTGATTGCGGTTTTTGCATCCTGAGTGCTGGCCTCGGTTGCCGTGCCGACAATCTGGTCGGGCTGTGCGGGGTTGGTGATATTCAGGGTTGCGCCGCTGGCTTTGCCTGACACCGTTATTGGCCCCGCCTGCCAAAGGGTTTTTGCAAATTCCTCACGGTGCTGGATAATTTTTTTGATCTCCAGCGGGTCTGAAATATCGTGCCCGCTGGAATTTTTGCGTGGGTTAAAAATATCGCAAGGCGCTGCAATGGCAGGGTTTGCAGCGCTTTCCAGATAGGTTTCTGCCGTTAAAAACGGGTCTGCTGCCACGGTTTCGGGCGCGACATCCTGATCAATAATCTGGTTCACAAATGAACTGTTGGCCCCGTTTTCCAGCAGCCGCCGCACAAGATAGGCCAACAAATCGCGGTGGGCACCCACCGGCGCATAAATGCGGCAACGGGTGGTGTTGTTGCTATGAACCGTATCATGCAGGGCCTCTCCCATGCCGTGCAGGCGCTGGAATTCAAAGGCATTATGATCGGGTGCCATGGCCAGAATTGCCGCCACTGAATGGGCATTATGGGTGGCGAATTGCGGGTAAATCCGGTCGGTCATCCCCAGCAATTGCCGTGCGCAGGCGATATAGGAAATATCGGTTGTGGCCTTGCGGGTAAATACCGGATAGCCAGCCAACCCTTCGACCTGCGCCAGTTTGATTTCTGTATCCCAGTAAGCACCCTTGACCAGCCGCACCATGATACGGCGATCGAGCTTTGTTGCCAGCGCGTGCAGCCAGTCAATGACATATGGCGCGCGGGGGCTATAGGCCTGAACCACCACACCGAAACCATCCCAGCCTTGCAAGGATGTATCCGACAGAACCGCCTCGATCACATCCAGCGAAAGATCCAGCCGTGCGGCTTCTTCGGCATCGATGTTGAATCCCATGCCGCCAGCCTTGGCCTGCCTTGCCAGTTGCAAAACCCGTGGCACCAGCTCAGCCAGAACCCGGTCGCGCTGGATATATTCATAACGCGGATGCAGGGCCGAAAGTTTAATCGAAATACCGGGATTGTTGCGAATATCGGTATCGGTGCATCTGTTAGAAACCGCGCTGATGGCATCGGAATATGCAGCCAGATATTGCTGTGCATCCGCGGCTGTGATGGCGGCCTCTCCCAGCATATCGTAAGAATAGGTATAGCCGTTGTTTTCAGCGGTTTTGGCCCGTTTCAAGGCCTCGGCAATATCGCGCCCCAGCACAAATTGCCGCCCCATTTCGCGCATGGCGCGGCCAACGGCATGGCGGATCACCGGTTCGCCGACCCGTTTAAGCATGCCGCGCAACAGGCCGGTAATGCCTTGGCCCTCATCCAGCACCTTGCCGGTTAACAACAGCGCCCAAGTGGATGCATTCACCAATGATGACGCGGATTTGCCCAGATGTTTGCCCCAATTGCCCGGCGCGATTTTATCTTCGATCAGGGCGTCAATTGTTTCGGCATCGGGTACCCGCAACAGGGCCTCGGCCAGACACATCAGCGCGATGCCTTCATCGGTGGAAAGACCGTATTCCTCCAGAAAAACCTCCATGATGCCGGGTTTGGCATGGGTGCGAATATCGCGCACAAGGTTTGCAGCGGAATCTGCAATATCGCGGCGCTGTTGCGGGGATAAGCCAGCCCGCTTTATCAGCGCCAAAAGTGCAGCGGTTTCATCGGGATGAATGGCATTACGGATGGCAGCGCGAGGGTTGGACATGGCAGGCTCCTTTTTCCCAAGAATACCGCGTATTTATTGGTGAAAATGCTTGAATTTTGGATAAAAATAGTGAAAATCACTTAAATTACGCTTGTGCGAGGGAATTTGATGGGAAGAAGTGACCTGGACCAGATAGACAAAGCGATTCTGCGGCATCTGGCTGCCGATGGCCGGATCAGCATAACCAACCTTTCCAAACTGGTGGGCCTGTCTAAATCGCCGTGTCAATTGCGGGTTAAGCGGCTGGAAAAATCGGGCTATATTCTGGGCTATCGTGCCATGCTTTGCCCTGAAAAACTGGGGTTGGACCATATCGCATTTGTGCAGGTCACCCTGTCGGACACCCGCGCCAAAGCGCTGGAGGCATTTAATTCAGCTGTGCGTAAAACCCCAGAGGTGGAACAATGCCACATGATTGCAGGGGGCTTTGATTACCTGCTAAAGGTGCGCACCCAGAATATTTCCGACTACCGCGCGGTAATGGGTGAAAAAATTTCGGCATTGCCTTATGTCACCAGTTCATCGACCTTTGTGTCAATGGAATCGGTAAAGGAAAACAACGGGCCATGGCCTGAATAAGGCAAAGTCACTGTTGATGCTGCCCTGTTTGGCCCATTGAAACTATGTGCTACCATCAAAAGCAGAGCGGTGTTTTGATCTGGAAATCCTTGTTCCGCAGGAATTGACGCTTATAAACCGAGATTGATGTGCTATTTAAGCATTTTACCGCCTCGAATCCCTTGACCTTCGGTGCAGCCCGCCGTAATAAACGGCTCTGAAATTCATGTGCGGGATTTGCCGCTCTAACTATAAGGGGACGCTTATGTCTCGTCGTTGTGAACTTACTGGCAAAGGTGTCATGACTGGCAACAATGTCAGCCACGCCAAAAACCGCACGCGCCGCGTGTTTCGCCCGAACCTGGTTGATGTGACCATGGCATCGGAAACGCTGGACCGCTCGTTCAAATTCCGCGTGTCTGCATCTGCTTTGCGCACCGTTGACCATCGCGGTGGGCTGGATGCATTTATGGCCAAAGCCAAAGACAGCGAGCTGTCGATTGCGGCGCTGAAAGTCAAAAAAGACATCGCAAAGGCACAAGCCGAAGCTTAAGCATGTGGTGAATACATTACTCACAGCCTCGTCGGGAAACCCTGACGGGGCTGTTTCAATTTGCCGCTTGCCTGTTGGCTGTTACAGGGGCTAGGCTGTGACTATGCGCCATTATTTCTTTAATATTCTGCTGGCATTTACAGTTCTGTTTTCTGCGGTTTTTGGCAGCTATGGCAGCGCCGCGTCGGCTGGTGGCCAGCGCATGATTATTTGTGGTGCCGGCGGCGAACGCATCGCCATGATCGGCATGAACGGAACGCCGGTTCCGATGTCGCATGACTGTGGCAAATGTTGCATTTCCACAGCTGTGATCGGCAATAATTCTCAGGTTATGCCCTTGGCGACCCCTGTGGTTCTGGCGCGATTTCACCCGCTGCCCGATATGTTTTTGCGGCTGTCTACGCAATTATTTTCCTATGCGCGTGGCCCTCCGGAATTTGGCTGAACCTTTCAACCAAACTTAACCCGGAGACTAAAATGTCTATTAAAACCCTTGCCCTTTCGGCAGCCCTTTCCTTTGTCACCCTGCCTGTTTTTGCCGAAATTGTTATTTCGGATGCCTATGCGCGTTCGGCTTCGCCCAATGCAAAATCCGGCGCTGCTTTTATGCAGATCATGAATACCGGTGATACCGACGACCGCTTGATCGATGTGCGCACAGATGTCGCAAAGCGCAGCGAGCTGCACACCCATATCATGGAAGACGGCGTTGCGCATATGATCCACGTCGAAGAAGGTTTTGCTCTTCCTGCCGGCGGTATGACTATGCTGGAACGCGGCGGCAAACATGTGATGATGATGGGCCTGAACGGCCCGTTTGTTGACGGCGAATCCATCACCGTTACCTTTGTATTCGAACAAGCCGGAGAGATGGATGTGGATATCATCATTGATCTGGAGCGGATGCCGGAAATGGAAATGGAAATGGACCATGGCAACATGGAAAGCGATTCCGATTATTAAGTCCTGACAATTCTGCGCGGCGGCTGTTAGCCAGGCTTTCGGCCGCCGCACCCCTTGGCTTTTCCCGTATCAACCTTGGCACCTTTGGCTGGCTTGGCAAGGGCAGTGACAGGGCGGCTCTGACCCTACATTTGCGCGACAGGGATGGCCGTTTCGAGCCGGTTCAGGTAGAGACCTACCGCCGACAGCAAAAATCTACTTCTATGCCCAACCCTTTCCGATTGAAGCCCGTTTTTGGTGATTGCCCGTAATCACCGAGAGGTCCCTTCCTCAGGGGCGGTCGTGCTACTTTTTCCGAGAACTTCCTTTAGCACGTCGTTTTGCATGCTCATTTCTATATATGCCTGCATAATTCGGGCTTTTGTGCGCCATGCAGGTTGGGTATAAAGGGTAAATCAGCCAAGGGTGTATAATATGGGCAAGCTTAAGTTTTTTGAAACGAATCAGCGGCGACGGCTGGCCTATCATCAATCCAGTCAAAAACCGGGTACCGCCGGGATTGTGTTTCTGGGCGGGTTTCATTCCGATATGCAAGGCACCAAAGCCCTGTTTCTGGAAGATTGGGCGCAATCGCAGGGCAGGTCGTTTTTGCGGTTTGATTATTCCGGCCATGGCCAGTCCTCGGGCAGGTTTGCCGACGGGTCAATTGGTGAATGGGCACAAGATGCGGCTGCCATTATCAATGCCCTGACCAAAGGTCCGCAGGTTCTGGTCGGGTCTTCAATGGGGGGCTGGATTGCGCTGATTTTGGCCAAATCCATGCCTGAACGGGTTGCGGGGCTGGTTGGCATTGCCGCCGCGCCGGACTTTACCGAAGATTCAATGTGGGCAGGGTTTGACAATGATCAACGCCAGCAACTTTTGGCAAAAGGCCAGATTGAATTGCCATCTGAATATGATGCTCCTTATATCATTACCAAAAAACTGATTAATGACGGCCGCAATCAACTGGTGCTGCGCGACCCGCTGCTGCTGCCGTTTCCAACACGATTTTTACAAGGCACTGCTGACAAAGACGTAGACCAGTCGGTGGCGTTGCGGTTGCTGGAACATGCATCGGGCGATGATATTCATTTAACGTTGGTCAAGGGTGCCGACCACCGGTTTAGCACATCCGAATGCCTGGAAATGATTTGCAATGCAATTGATCAGGTATCCCCCTGTAACAATTCCAGAAACCCGAGCGAAAAAGTATAAATATCACCGGGCCAGCGCGCTGAAATATAATTGCCATCCCGTACGCTAAACCCGCGTTTCAGCTTTTTCATGCTGTCACGAAACAGCGGGTTTTTGCCGCTCAGAAAATCCGCTGGGTCTGCCAGCACGGCACGCACTTCTTCCTCAACGGTGATGGGATAGGTCAGAAAATAATCATCCATCATCGTTTTGGTCATGTTATAGGCAATCAATTCTTGGCGCCGCAAAAGCGCCGTGGTTTTGCGGCCGTATAAAACCGATTTTCCGGTGTCGGGATCAATGCTGCGCGCTGCTGCCACCACCCCGTGGCACACCGCACCCACCACTTTGTTTGCCGCAAAAAAATCAACAATCCGGTTTTGCAAGACCTCCGATTCCAGATAGACCTTGATGCCCTTGGCATGGCCACCCGGCAGAATAAGCCCGTCAAAATTATCAACATTGATGGCAGAATACGGCATCGGGTTTTGAAAAGCGCTGTCTTTCAGCATTTCCGCATAGGCATCCTGGGCATCTTGCCGTGCTACCAATAATTTGGTTAAAAAACCGAAATAATCACCGTTTAACATATGCTCGTCTGCTGCACCCATGGTGCCGGTATCGGTGGCAAAATGCACGTCTATGCCTGCATTTGACAGAATTTGCCATGGCAGGGCGACCTCGGTCGGGTCAAAATCGGTGGTGCTGGTGGCAATCAGAACCTTCATGACATCAATACACCCACAGTGGCTGCGGCAAGACCGATAAAGGCGATGCCAAGCGAAGCAGTGTTCAGCGCCACCAATGTTTGCATCCGGTCTTTGGTGTCTTCGCCTGCATCCGCATCCCGTTTTATTCTGCCTGCCAGACGGACACAAAAACCAATACCAACCAACCCCATAACTGCCATTCCTGCGCCGCCATAAACCATATATTGCATTATTCGCCCCTCCGTTTTGCACTGGATATTTCAGCGCGACAAATTAGGCAAGCATGTCTTGCCGTCGGGCTTGCTGTTGATCGGGCTTGTCGATATTGTCCGGCTTCTACATTCAGGCAAACAGGGCAGTAAAATGAATAACGAATCTACAAACGGCGAAATTGAAAATGATGACATCCAGCAAAGCGCTTATCGGGTTACCTCGGCTGAATTGCGCAGTTTTGTAGAACGGTTCGAGCGGCTGGAGATCGAGAAAAAAGACATTGCGGATCACCAGAAAGAAGTCATGGCCGAGGCCAAATCCCGTGGCTATGACACCAAAATCTTGCGTAAAATCGTAGCATTACGCAAAAAAGACCCGCAGGAAATCTCCGAAGAAGAAGCCGTGCTGGACATGTATAAAGAAGCATTGGGCATGTAAGGGGAATGGTGCGTGGAAACCACGCACCCTACGGGGTAATCATTGGATTTAAGTGATCTCGATTACGGCTATATCGCCTTGCCGGCGCTGCTGGTCGGGTTTACCAAAGCCTCGGTCGGGGGTGTGGGCATTTTGGCGGTGCTTCTTATGGCGCTGGCAATTCCGGGCAAAGCATCCCCCCGGGGGTGTTGTTGCCGATGATGATAAACGCAGTTAGAAGCCTTTGCGGATGCTGGTGTTTTTCGGATCATAGGGGCTGTCCTCAACGATTTCGCAATCCCAAAGCCGGTTTTGCATTTTGACCTTCAGTTTCTGGCCAACAACCGCCAAATCAGGGCTGACATAGCCCATACCGATGGATTTGCCAAAATGCACGGAATATCCGCCGGATGTTAAGCGCCCTACCTTTATATCGCCGTCAAACAGTGCCTCGCGGCCCCATGGGTCGGCATCGGATGGGCCGTCAATCAGCAGGGTTACGCATTTGCTGCGCAGGCCGATTTTCTGCATTGCTTCTTTGCCGTTAAAATCTTTTGACAGGTCGATAAAGCGCGGCAGGTCAGCCTCTATCGGGGTGGCATCGCGGCCCAGCTCGGTGCCAAAGGCACGGTATGATTTTTCCTGCCGCAGCCAGTTTTGCGCCCGCGCGCCCACCAGTTTCAACCCGTGTTCCTTGCCTGCATCCATGATCAGGTCAAACAGATAGTTTTGCATCTCGATCGGGTGGTGCAATTCCCAGCCAAGTTCGCCGGTATAGGCTACGCGGATGGCATGGACGGGGCACATGCCAAGTTCGATGTTTTTGCTGGATAGCCACGGGAAATTTTTGTTGGATAGCGCGGTGGCAGGGTCGGCGTCATTGATGATTTTGGTTAACACATCGCGGGATTTGGGGCCGGCAATGGCAAATACGCCGTATTGGGTGGTGACATTTTGCACCTCGATATAGCCAAATTCGCTGGCTTTATCCGCTGCGGCTTTGCGCAGAAAATCGCCGTCATAATTGGTAAGCGCACCGGAGCTGACCAGATAATATTCATCCGCGTCTTCGCGAACAATGGTATATTCGGTGCGGGTGGTTCCGGCATTTGTCAGCGCATAGGTCAGGTTAATGCGGCCAATACGGGGCAGCTTATTACAGGTGAACCAGTCCAGAAATGCGGTTGCGCCCGGCCCTTTGACGCGGTGCTTTGTGAACGCTGTGGCATCAATCAGGCCAACGCCTTCCCGTATCGCCCGTGCCTCGTCCACCGCATATTGCCACCATGCGCCGCGACGAAAAGAACGGCTGTCATGGTCAAAATTATCGGGTGCATCTAGCGGCCCAAAATAATTCGGGCGCTCCATGCCGTTGACCACGCCGAATTGTGCGCCGTGGGCTTTCATGCGGTCATAACAAGGGGCGGTGCGTAATGGGCGGCAAGCGGGGCGTTCCTCGTCGGGGTGGTGCAGAATGTATACGTGGTCATAACATTCCTCGTTTTTACGGCTGGCGTATTCGGTTGTCACCCAATCGCCATAACGCTTAGGGTCAAGCGACGCCATGTCTATCTCTGCCTCGCCTGAAACCATCATTTGCGCCAGATAATAGCCGACGCCGCCAGCGGCGGTGATGCCGAATGAAAAGCCTTCAGCCAGCCACATATTGCGCAGGCCGGGCGCGGGGCCAACCAGCGGGTTACCATCGGGTGTATAACAGATCGGGCCGTTAAAATCATCCTTTAACCCGCTGTTTTCACATGACGGAATACGGTGGATCATCGCCATATATTGATCTTCAATGCGATCCAGCGCCAGCGGAAACAGGTCCGCGCGGAAACTGTCGGGCACCCCGTGTTCAAACCGCGCAGGCGCGTGTTTTTCATAAACCCCCAATATCCAGCCACCGTGTTCCTCACGCACATAGGATTGCGCATCGGCATCGCGAATAACCGGATGTTCGGGGTTTTGCTGGCGCCATTCCTGCAAGGCAGGGTCGATATCGGTGACAATAAACTGGTGTTCAACGGGGATGGCGGGCATTTTAATGCCAAGCATTTTGGCGGTGCGCTGGGCGTGGTTGCCAGTGGCGGTGACCACATGTTCGGCATGGATCTCGAATGTCTCGTCAGATGCCACCAGATTGCCGCCCTTTTCAATCATAACAGCCCCGCGAATAATCCAGTGATCTCCCGCCCATTCATAGCTGTCAACTTGGCGTTTACGGATGATTTCCACGCCGCGTTGCCGCGCGCCTTTGGCCATGGCCATGGTGACATCGGCGGGGTTGATATAGCCATCGGTCGGGTGAAACAACGCGCCTTGCAGATCATCGGTATTGATCAGCGGCCAGCGGGATTTGATTTGTTTCGGGGTTAGAAATTCATGCGGAATGCCAACCGTATCCGCCGTGGCGGAGTACAGATAAAATTCATCCATACGATCTTGGGTTTGGGCCATACGCAAATTCCCCACCACCGAAAACCCTGCATTCAGGCCGGTTTCGGCCTCCAGCTCCTTATAAAACCGCACCGAATAATCATGGATATGGGTGGTGGCATAACCCATGTTAAATAGAGGCAACAGCCCCGCCGCATGCCATGTTGACCCCGATGTCAGCTCGTCACGCTCCAGCAACATCACATCGTTCCAGCCGGCTTTGGCCAGATGATAGGCAATGCCGGCACCCACCGCGCCGCCACCAACGATACATGCTTTGACATGGGTTTTCATGGGGTTCTCCGTTGCGTTGTTTCCCTAGTTTTTACCCTTGGCATAAAAATAACAAGCCATCTTGCCCGACACCTGATCAAACGATACCGACCACGCGCCTTGTCAGGCTGCCAACCCTGCGCCATAGTCCTGTTATTATAAACAGGAGGAAAAAATGAAAAATAAATTGATTCTGGCGGCCGCTGCCGCAACCATGCTGGTCACAACCGCACTGGCGCAAGACCTGCCCGATCTTGCTGGGCAAACCGTGGTGGTGGTTACTGAAAATGCCTATCCGCCGTTGCAATTTATTGAACCATCCACCGGTAACGCCATTGGCTGGGAATATGATGCCATGGCGGAAATTGCCAGCCGTTTGAATATTACTGTGGAATACCAGAACATCAGCTGGGATGCGATGATCCCTGCGGTTTCCGGTGGTGAATATGACATGGGCATGACCGGCATTACCATCCGCGATGACCGTGCTGAAATTGTCGATTTTTCCGATCCTTACATGCGTTCGGAAATGTTTATGCTGGTGCGTGCCGATGAAGACCGTTTTACCGATGGCAGCAGTTTTGCGGCCTTTGAGCAAGGTCTGGTTGGCGCCCAGCCCGGCACCACGCCGTTTTATGTGGCGGTCTATAATATGCTGGATGCAGACGAGGCCAACCCCCGTATCAAGCTGTTTGAAACCTTTGGCATTACCGTTCAGGCGCTGAAAGCCGGTGATGTTGACGTGGTGCTGACCGACGGCACTGCCGGTGCGGGTTATGTGCGCGCCAACCCCGATACGTTCAAATTGATCGGGGATGCGATGGGCACCGAGGATTTCGGGTTTATCTTTCCGATGGGGTCTGAACTGGTCGGGCCGATCAATGCCGCGATTGCATCCATGAAGGCTGACGGCACCATTGAAGCGCTGAATGTCAAATGGTTCCTTGAATACGATATGGGCGGTTAAGCCCGATGGCTGCCCCCGTTCCGGCGGGGGCAGGCTTTTAATATGCTGACCCCGCAAAACGACTCAAAAGATTTCCCGTATTGGCTGCTGGTTGCGGTCGCTATTGGCCTGTATCTGGCGTATCGCGTTTATACCGACGAACTTTATACACAGATTATCACCATCGTTTCGCGCGGCATCTGGGTTACCATATTTGTAACCGTGTTTGCGTTTTTTGCCGCATCCTTGATCGGGCTGTTAATGGCGGTTGGGTCGCTGTCGCGGTTTTTGATATTCCGGCAATTGGCGCGGTTTTATATCGAGATTATTCGCGGCATTCCCATATTGGTAATGCTGATCTATGTGTCTTTTGTTGGCGCGCCGATGCTGGTTGGGGCCATAAACTGGGCCATTGAACCCTTTGGGTTTGACCCGATGCGCACCCGTGATCTGTCGCTGTTCTGGCGGGCGGTAATTGCCCTGACCATCGGTTATTCGGCCTTTATTGCCGAGGTGTTTCGCGCCGGCATTCAATCGGTTGACACCGGCCAGATAGAGGCCGCAAAAGCGCTGGGCCTGAATGGCTGGCAGCGGTTCAGAAAAATCATATTTCCCCAAGCCATCCGCACCATATTACCGCCGCTTGGCAATGATTTTATCGCCCTGATCAAGGACAGCTCGCTGGTGTCTATTCTGGGGGTTGCCGATATTGCCCAGCTTGGCAAAATATACGCGGCCGGGTCTTATAAATATCTGGAGACCTATAATATCGTCGCCTATATCTATCTGATCATGACAGTCGGATTATCGCTGCTTTTGCGGCGTCTGGAAAGTAAAATGCGCGCCGCACCAAAAGGTTAAATCGCCGCGGCCAGATGCCGGGCAAAATCAGCCATCAATTTCGGGTCATCACCGCCAATGGTCAAAAAACTATAGCCCGAATTTTGCCAAGTGGCGGTTGCAAGGCCCAGCAATTCGGTGGTGCTGACCGGCTGTTCAACCGAATTTTGACGTTTCAGAATACAAAACGCAACCGGCGTGCCGTCTGCCATCGTATAGGCGATTTGAATCAATACCTGCCCTTCAAACCCCAATACCTGTGCGCGCCGCAAGGTCAGCCCTTCAAATCCGTTCAGGGTTTCGATGCTCATATCAAGGCCAAGCAAGGCGTTGGTTTTGGCGACTTCCTGCGTAAGCCGGTCAAGATCGGGTTCGATCACCGACAGGGTTTCCAAAACATAAAGCGCCTGATAATGGGCAACCTCCATTTCCCAGCCGGATTGAGGAGCTTGCAACCGGGTGCCAAGCCCGATGCCGATCACCAGCGCCACCGATGCCGCAAGTGCAGGCAAGACCCAGCGCGGTTTTGCAACCGGCAATGCCAGTTCAGGCGCGGTGGCCAAAAGCGGTGCAAACGCGGTGCTTAATGCGGCTTTGTCCATGTGTAATGCATCAAGCCGCGCTTGCGGTATTTTACCGTTTTCAATGGCGGTTTTCATCGCGGCCATTTCTGCCACGGGCAATTCGCCATCAAGATAGGCGGTTATATCTTCGTCAGAATACATTACTCGACTTCCTTGTTAAGCGGCGCCAATGCTTTGCGCGCTGCCGATAGCCTGCTCATTACCGTGCCAATCGGGATATCCAGCATCGCGGCGGTATCCTTATAGCTGAACCCTTCGACATAGGTTAGCAAAACCGTTTCGCGCTGGGCATCGGGCAGGGCCATTACTTTGGTTAACACCTCGGACGCAAAAATATTCTCGACCGGATCACAGTTTTTTGCTTGAAGGTCGCTTTCGTCGGCGGGAACAACGCCCATACCCAGCCGTAATTTACCGGCGCGCAGGTCATTCAGCCAGATATTGCGGCAAATGGTAAATATCCAGCGATCGGCATGGGTGCCTTTTTGGAATTGTCCGGCTTTTTCCAATGCGCGCAAACAGGTTGCCTGTGCCAGATCATCGGCTGCGGCGCGGTTTCGCACCAGCCCATAGGCAAACCGCCACAGGCGCGGATGCATGGCAATTAAGGCTTTGCGGATTATTTTATCATTGGAAGCGAATATAATGCTGTTCCCCGGTGTTAACAATTCATGGTGTCGAAAAATCGAGGCCAACTTAGCCGATCGGGGAGATCATTCAATGCATAAAATTATAACAGGCCTTGCGGCTGCAATTCTGGCCAGCAGCGCAACTTTTGCCAATGCGGGCAGCTGGGTTCTGGATGGCGCGGCCTCCAGCATTTCATTCGGGTCCATCAAAAAAGCCGAAATCGGCGAGACCAACAGTTTTTCGGACCTGTCCGGCGGGGTTGATGCCGACGGAAATGTGATGGTTTCCATTGGCCTTGGCAGCGTGCAAACCAATATCGACATCCGCAATGAACGCATGATCGAACATGTTTTTGGTGGCATGGCAGCCGCCACGGTATCGGCTATGGTAGATATGGAAACGCTTGAAGGTCTGGCCGTGGGTGACATGACCAGCGTAACGGTTGACGCAACCCTAGACCTGCTGGGCGTAGAAACCGGATTTGACGCGCCGATGATTGCGGTGCGCCTGTCGGAAACCCGGGTAATGCTGGTATCAGACGGTATGGTGTTTTTATCGACCTATGATCTGGGCATTGATGCGGGCATCGATGTGCTGCAAGAACTGGCCAGCCTGCCCGCCATTACCCGCACAACACCGGTTACCGTGCGCTTTGTATTTGATATGGAATAATCATCTGCGCAAAAATTACGGGGGTGTCACCAACAAATGGTGGCACCCCTTTCACTTTCGGGCCTTTCACTTTCGGGCCTGTCAATTACGGGCGACCAAAATCATCGGATGTAACAACCCCGTCTGCGTTGGTATCAAGCAAGGCAAACCATGCCGGTGATTGCGCAAGGAATTCTTCGGTTGAAACCCGGCCATCACCGTCAACATCGTTGAATTCCAGTGTCATGCCAACCGAAGGTTTGGGACCGTTCGCGCGGGCTTGAACCTGAGTGGTTTTGCCAGCCTGATCCGCAGCGCGGGCCTCGTCAAAGGCAACATATTCTTCGGCACTTAGAAACCCGTTTTCATCTGCATCGAAAGTTACAAAGATATCTCCGCGACGCTCTGTAATTTCCTCAACGGTGACCTGACCGTTCTGGTCATAATCCCATCCATTGATAAAACCGGCACCGGGGGTGACTTGGGCAAAAGCGGCAGTGGCTAAAAGAGTTGTTGCAGATAATGCAAGGACGATATTTTTCATTTTATGTCTCCGGAAAGCAGCAAACACCCAATGCATTCGCCTTTATGAATACATAATACGCGGCAGCAAATATATTCCGTCGCTGAAATATCAAAAAACCTGAAATAATTTTCTGGTTGTTTGAATACAAAGCAAATAGGTTTCAGGCAAACCAAAAAGGGCACCCCGTGAATACATTATTATCCGACTGGAATACCCCGTTTGCAATGCCGCCATTTGCACAGATCGAAACCAAAGATTTTGCCCCGGCTTTTGATGCTGCGCTGAAGGAGGGCCGCAAAAATAGCGCTGTGATTGCTGCGGATATTTTTCCCGCGACATTTGAAAACACCATCGAGGCGTTGGAGCGTTCCGACAGGTTACTTGACCGTGTAGCCGGTGTGTTTTTCAACATTGCCGGTGCCGACAGCACCCCAGAGCTGGAAGAATTACAACAGGATCTGTCACCAAAGCTGGCGGCATATTCGTCTGAATTGCTGATGAATGCTGATCTTTGGGTGCGAGTGGATGCGATTTCAGAACACGATCTGAACGCTGAGCAAAAACGGGTTTTAAGTCTGTATCGCAAAATGTTTGTGCGCGCCGGTGCAAAGCTGAAAGGCGACGACAAGCTGCGGTTGGCTGAAATTATGGGCAATCTGGCCAGCCTTGGCACCGCGTTCACTCAAAACCTGCTGGCAGATGAACGCAACTGGTTTATGGAACTGGATACAGACGCGCTGCAAGGCCTGCCCGATGATCTGGTCGCCGCAGCAGCGGCCGCTGCCAAAGACCGGAATATCGACGGGCATATTATTACCACTTCGCGGTCCCTGATTGTGCCGTTTTT
>Ga0256839_1003122_pt1 | contig 17449 bp, 13 predicted proteins | sample 354166metaG_FD_185968 | JGI IMG/M metagenome (GOLD analysis project Ga0256839, IMG submission 185968) | Hydrothermal vent microbial communities from Mid Atlantic Ridge, Atlantic Ocean - 354-166 | ecosystem: Environmental > Aquatic > Marine > Hydrothermal vents | place: Atlantic Ocean: Mid... | reverse complement strand
GCTATTATATCTGAAGGTTTATCTTTCTTAGAAGATGCCTTTTTTAAAATATCCTCAATAATGGCGATTTTTTTATCTGCCGAAACCAAGGGTGAAGCCAAGAGATTTGCAAATTCAGCATTTTCATTAGCTAAAATTGCAATCTTATCAAGACTCTTCTCAGTTGCTGAAATAGCCTTACTCTCCTGTGCTAACTCATAAAGAGCTATCGCATAGGGGCGGGCAATATGGGCAAGAGATGAATTAGATGTGCTCAAAATTGCTTTCCTATTTAAATTTAGTCCTAATAAATCAATATCAGGTGTTTTTAATTCCGCGCTTCTCTAACACACCAAATGCACACCCTGCAAGCGCTTAAAGCAAGGTTTTTTTGATAAATGACAACTAATAAAAGCTCATTGGGTCAATATCAACCTGAACCTTTATATTTCCGAGCGGCTTTTTGGCAGTTTTTAGCCAAAAACGCACATAAGCAGAAAGATCAAAATTACGTTCACTTTGCAACAAAAGCCGCACACGATAGCGACCTCTTATCATTGAAAGAGGGGCATCTGCAGGGCCAAAAATTTTTAAATCATCCTGATTCTTTAAAAAACTAGGCTTTGGTGCAGCTAATAATAATATGCGGGCATATTTTATTGCTTCATCGTGATTTGAAGCAGAAATGATTAAAGCGGCTAACCGACCAAACGGCGGGAGGCCTCCCTCTTGGCGAATTTTTATTTCATGGGCATAAAAAGCATCTGCATCTTGAGCCTGCATTGCCTGCATTACTGGGTGATTTGGATAAAAAGTCTGCAAAAATGCCTTGCCGCTTTTTTCTGCTCGACCTGAGCGACCACTGACCTGAGTTAATATCTGAAAGGTTTTTTCACCCGCTCTTGGGTCACCATGCGCCAAGCCTAAATCAGCATCAAGCACTCCAACCAACGTCAGTTTTTCAAAATGATGCCCCTTGGCAATCAATTGCGTGCCGATAATAATATCATGCATGCCCTTTTCAATTTCACTTAAGCTTTGTTTGATTTGTTCGGCCGAGCCTAAATCAGAAGAAAGCACAATTTGATTAGCATCTGGAAAAAGCTGACTTACCTCTTGAGCGATTCTCTCAATGCCAGGTCCGATTGCCGCCAATGATTCTGACTTTTCACATGCGGGGCATATTTTTGGTTTTTTGATGGCTTTTCCACAGTGATGACACATGAGAATATTTGCAAATCTATGTTCGACCAACCAAGTCGAGCAATTATCACATTGAAATTTATAACCGCAATGACGGCAAATTGTCATTGGAGCATAACCACGCCGATTTAAGAATAATAATATCTGCTCTTTACGCTCAAGCGTATTTTTCATTTCATCAAGCAGGGCGGGTGCAATCCAATGGTCTTTTTGAGGTCCATTTTGGCTCATGTCTATTAAACTAATGTCTGGCAGGCTGGCGTTAGCAAAACGGTTTTTTAATTCAACATGATAATATTTTTTGCTTAGGGCGTTGCTTTTACTCTCAATTGATGGGGTGGCAGAAGAAAGAATAATTTTAGCTTTGGCATATTTTGCTCTAACAATTGCCATATCTCGAGCCGAATAATTTATCCCATCTGATTGCTTATATGCGCCATCATGCTCTTCATCTATTACTATTAAACCAAGCTCACTAAATGGCAAAAACATACTGGAGCGAGCGCCAATCACCACTCTTGCGCTACAATCACTTACCGCACGCCAAGTTTTTGCTCGCTGTGCCTTTGTCATGCCCGAATGCCATTGAGCAGGCTCAACACCAAAGCGTTTAGTGAAGCGTTTTATAAACATATTTGTTAGGGCTATTTCTGGCAAAAGAATAAGCGCCTGTTTTTCACTCTTTAAGCAATCTGCCACCCGCTCAAAAAACACTTCGGTTTTACCACCGCCTGTTACGCCATCAAGCAAAGTTACTGCAAAGCCCTCTTCTTGATTGCGTAAAGCATTTAATGCCGATTGCTGCTCGTCATTTAATATAAGTGGAGCAAAATCTGGATTTGGGATTTTTACATAAGGAGGGCTAGGTAGAATCACTTCTTTTAACACAGCTAGCTGTTTTAATCCCTCAACCACTGATGAGCTAACGCCTATTTCTTTTATTATCGCAGATTTTGTCCAAGGCATATCATCGCTTAGAAGAGATAAAACCTGTTGTCGAGCTTTTGTTGAGCGCTCCACTGGCTCACCAGATAATTGATATGCAATGATTGGCTTTGGCGGCTCTAGGGCTTTTATATCTGGCAAACAGGTGCGCAAAACCATGCCCTTGGTTGCCAAAGTATATTGCGCAACAAAATCAATAGTTTGCATTAACTCACCTGAAAGCGGAGCAATATCAAAAGTCTTTATAATATCTTTTAGTCTATTATGGGCTTTATTATCTTTTGGCCTACCCCAAACAACACCAAGTGTTTGGCGAGTACCCAGCGGCACTAAAACAATTGAGCCAATGCCAACCTGCATGCCAAGCGGCACTTTATAGCTATAGGGATTATCAATAGCCACCCCAACCAGCACTGCAACAATGTCACCCAAATTTTCCATTATTGTCTATATTAGTATGCTTATTTCAATTTGGATATGAGTTTATTTTGTTTTCCTTTTGATTTTATTGTTTGTTTTTTGCCTATGCAAACTTTCTACCATGTATAAATAATTGGGCAGAACACCAAAACCAATTAAAAGATTTAATCAAACAGCTTTTTAAGCTTAGCAAAAAATCCAGATGATGTTGGGCTATTTTTATCATCAGAAATTTTTTGAAACTCTCTCAATAATTCTTTTTGCTTTTTGGAGAGGTTTTGTGGTGTTTCAATATCCATCTGCACGTATAAATCACCCATTTGCGAAGTACGTAAAACTGGCATCCCCTTACCTTTTAAACGAACTCTTTGCCCTGGTTGCATTCCGGGGGTGACTTTTACCTTGGCAATATTGCCACCAAGAACTGGCACTTCAAATTCGCCACCAAGCGCTGCCGTGCTCATCGCAATGGGAACACGAACATATAAATCTGCCCCATCACGCTGAAATAATTCATGCTCCATGATTGAGATAAAGATATAAAGGTCACCATTAGGCCCACCACGCACGCCAGCTTCGCCCTCGCTTGAGAGGCGAATACGAGTGCCATCTTCTATCCCTTTTGGAATATCAACCGATAGTTTGCGGCTTTCTTGCTTGCGCCCCTGACCATTACAATCGGTGCAGGGTTGATCCATTGTCTGCCCACGCCCGTTGCAAATATGACAAGTGCGCTCAATAGTAAAGAATCCTTGTGCGGCACGGATTTTACCATGTCCATTACAAGTTGAACAAGTAGACGCACCAGTCCCCGGTTTTGCCCCGGAGCTGTCACAAGTTTCACACGCAACTAATGATGGAACGTCGATTTCTACTGTTTGTCCAAGAAAAGCATCTTCTAATGACACTTCAAGATTATATCTAAGGTCAGCACCTCTAAGTGAAGATGGGCGCTCGCGCCCCCGCCCAGCACCTGCTGCAGCACCTCCCATAAAGTCGCCAAAAATATCTTCAAACATATCAGACATAGAAGAAGAAAAATCAGGGCCAAAACCATGCGCCCCTCTACCTGCTCCACCCATGCCGCCATTTTCAAATGCGCCGTGGCCAAATCTATCGTAAGCGGCACGCTTTTGTGGGTCTTTCAATATGTCATAAGCTTCGTTTACTTCTTTGAATTTAGCTTCAGCCGTTTCATCATCTGCATTACGATCAGGGTGATATTTCATTGCAAGCTTGCGATAAGCAAGCTTAAGCGACTTTTCATCAGCGTTTCTTTCAACGCTTAAAATTTCATAAAAACATCGCTTAGACAATTTTCAAACTCTTTTTCATTTCAATTCGTAGCAAAAGTAACGGGGGCCTATGCCCCCGAAACAAATTTTATTATACGCATAAAAGCATTTTTAAGATTTTTTCTCATCGTCTGCATCGTCTGAAACTTCTTCAAAGTCTGCATCAACAACATCATCACTATCTTCATCAGCATTAGCATCAGCTTGCGCATCACTTTCTGCTTCTGATTGCTGTGCCTTATACATGGCCTCACCAAGTTTCATTGCAGCCTCAGATAGAGCTTCGGCTTTATTTTTAATCTCAGCTGCTGAGCCATCTTCAAGTGCTACTTTTGCATCTTCAAGTGCAATTTCAATTGCTTCACGCTCTTCTGAACCAACCTTATCACCATATTCTTTAAGTGACTTCTCGGTTGAATGAACTAAGCTTTCAGCATGGTTTTTAGCTTCAACAACTTCGCGCTTTTCTTTATCAGCTTCAGCATTTGCTTCAGCCTCAGCAACCATACGTTCAATATCTTCATCACTTAGACCACCAGATGCCTGAATACGGATTTGTTGCTCTTTGCCTGTGCCTTTATCTTTAGCAGAAACATTAACAATACCGTTAGCATCAATATCAAAAGTAACCTCAATTTGCGGCACGCCACGAGGAGCAGAGGGAATACCTGTTAAGTCAAAGCGGCCAAGGCTTTTATTATCAGAGGCCATTTCACGCTCACCCTGAAACACGTTAATAGTCACGGCTGATTGATTATCCTCAGCAGTTGAAAATACTTGACTCTTCTTGGTTGGAATAGTTGTGTTGCGATCGATAAGGCGAGTGAACACACCACCCAAAGTTTCAATGCCAAGTGAAAGCGGGCTAACATCAAGAAGTAATACATCTTTAACATCACCCTGTAAAACTCCAGCCTGAATTGCCGCACCAAGCGCCACAACTTCGTCAGGGTTAACACCTTTATGTGGCTCTTTGCCAAAAAAGTCTTTCACTGCTTCTTGCACTTTTGGCATGCGAGTCATGCCGCCAACAAGCACTACTTCATCAATATCGCCAGCTTTAAGGCCTGCATCCTTAAGCGCTGCTTTACAAGGAGCGATCGTGCGCTTGATAAAGTCTTCAACTAGGCTTTCAAATTTAGCACGTGTTAGTTTAAGCTGAAGATGTTTTGGGCCAGAAGCATCTGCAGTAATAAAAGGCAGGTTAACCTCAGTTTGAGTTGCAGAAGAAAGCTCAATTTTAGCTTTTTCAGCAGCTTCTTTTAAACGCTGCAAAGCAAGTTTGTCCTTTCTTAAGTCAATACCTTGCTCTTTATTAAATTCATCAGCTAGATATTCAACCAAGCGCATATCAAAATCTTCACCACCAAGGAAAGTATCGCCATTGGTTGATTTAACTTCAAACACGCCATCGCCAATTTCAAGAATTGAAACGTCAAATGTTCCACCACCAAGATCATAAACAGCAATTATGCCAGAGTTTTTCTTGTCCAAGCCATAAGCAAGTGCGGCTGCAGTTGGCTCGTTGATAATGCGAAGCACTTCAAGGCCAGCGATTTTACCAGCATCTTTTGTGGCTTGGCGTTGGCTATCATTAAAATAAGCAGGAACGGTAATAACCGCTTGGGTTACATCTTCACCAAGATAGCTCTCAGCTGTTTCTTTCATCTTGGCTAAAATCATGCCAGATACTTCACTTGGTGACATTGCTTTGCCATCAACTTCTACCCAAGCATCACCATTATCACCTTTAACAATTTTATAAGGCACGAGTTTTTTATCTTTTTTTACCATTGGGTCATCAAAACGACGACCGATAAGACGCTTAACTGCAAAAAGCGTTCCTTCTGGATTTGTAACAGCTTGACGTTTTGCAGGCTGACCCACAAGTCTCTCGCCATCACTTCCAAATGCCACCATAGAGGGCGTAGTGCGCGCCCCTTCTGCATTTTCTATAATTTTCGGGTCTTTACCATCCATGATAGCAACACATGAATTGGTTGTTCCTAAATCAATACCAATAACTTTTCCCATTGTTCTTCACCTTTTATTGTTAGCAAACCTGATTTTTAAAAATCCCACTGAAATAGTAGCAATTTTATTTTAGGTTTCTGTTGTTTATGGGTTTAACTAAATAATTTATAAAAATAATTGTTGTGGCGTATATAGGTGGGGTTTTTACCCCCTTCAAGCCTTTTTAGTATAAAAATCTATTATTTTTAATTTTTAAGCCTGCTTATCAATATGCTCTACATTTGACGCATCACTAATGCTATCTTCAGAGGATGGCTTGCCAGCATTTTTAGCAACTCCCACCATTGCAGGGCGCAAAATACGCTTGCCGATAGCAAATCCAGGCTGCACAACTTCTACAATAGTTTTGTCTGGCTTACCAGTATTTGGAACTTCAAACATTGCTTGGTGAAAATGGGGGTCAAATTTTTCACCCATTGCTGGAACTTCTGTAATGCCATGTTTTTGCAATAATCGTTGCATCTCTCGCTCAGTCATTTCAATGCCATCAATAAGTGATTTTATATTGGCATCTGAGCTTTGGCGCAACTCTTGGGGCACAACTTGCATAGCGCGAGCCAAATTATCTGTTGCACCAAGCATATCACGAGCAAAATTGGCAATAGCAAAAGAGCGCGCCTCATTTATTTCACGCTCAGTTCGTTTGCGTAAATTTTCCATTTCGGCAATAGAGCGAAGAAGGCGGTCTTTTAATTCCTTAACTTCATTATTGAGATTTTGATTTTCTGCATTCAGTGCTGCAATAGGATCAGCATCGACAGATTCTTGCTCGCTTGCATTATCAAAAGAGTCCTCTTCCATATTCTTTAGGATTTCATCTGCAACTTGTTCAGGGGTCTTGTTTTTATCTTGCGTCATCTTATTTCTTTCATATTCAAACATGCCAAGGTGATTTACCTATAACAATTATGCATCAGTATTTATATGATATAATTATTAAAACTCCATATCGGATAGATTGAAGCAAATTTCAACTATTTCTATAAAAATTTATTCTTTTGCTGAAACTATTTTAGAAATTACATGTGCGGTATAATCAACTACGGGAACAATACGTGCATAATTTAATCTTGTCGGGCCAATCACACCAAGCGCTCCGACAATATTATTTGAAACATCTTTAAACGGAGAAAGAATTACTGATGATCCAGAAAGCGAAAAAAGTTTATTTTCAGAGCCAATAAAAATCCTTACCCCTTCCCCCTCTTCAGTGTCTCCCAAAAGATCAATCAAACCTTGTTTGCTCTCTAACTCATCAAATAATTCTCGCACTCTTGCTAATTCACCAGAGGCCATAGTATCGTTAATTAAATTTGCTCGACCTCTTACTATCAAAGTTGGTTTGGCCTTAGAGGCGCTATGAGACATTGTTGCTAAGCCAGACTTCACTAATTCCTTAGTTAAAACATCAAGCTCTGCCTCATCAATTTTTTGTTGAGCAAAAAGTATGTTTTTCGCCTGCGCCAATGTGCTGCCTGCCACATGATGGGATAGGAAATTTGAAGCCGCTGAAAGCGCTCCATCGCTTAGCCCTATGGGTAGTTTAATTATGCGATTTTCAATGTGGCCATTTTCACCAACCAACACCACCATTGCGCTTTGTTTATCAAGCCTGACAAATTCAATATGCTTTAATATCATGTCAGCTTTAGTGGTGATAACCATGCCAGCGCCATTAGTTAAACCAGAGAGCATAGAGCTGGCTTTGGTCAATAAATCTTCAAACTGCAAATCCTCAAATTCACTAGCGTTAACGCTTTGCTCAATTGAAGCTGAGATTGATTTTTTCTCATTCTCATCAACAGCACCAATCTCAAGCATAGCATCAACAAAAAACCGCAATCCTTGCTGAGTTGGCGCGCGCCCTGCAGAAATATGCGGCGCGGCAATTAGGCCAAGCTCCTCTAATTCCATCATAACGTTACGAACTGAGGCTGATGAGAGACTGTTTTTTAGCATGCGAGAAAGATGAGCTGAGCCAACTGGCTCTCCCCTCTCTATATACTCCTCAACCAACCGCTTAAATATTTCTTGCGAACGCTGATTAAGGACGGATAGGAATTTTTCAGAGTTTGGATTTTGTTTCATAAGTCTAAATAGCGAGTTTTTAAACAATTGCCAACTATTGCTTGAAGTTAGTGATGTCTATGAATAAAAATTTATTCTGAGAAAAGCCACACTCCCAATGTCACGCTGTGCCTCCCAATGTCATTCTGAACGAAGTGAAGAATCTTAGAATCTTAACACTCTTCGCCTGCGGCTCAGAGTGACATCGAGTAGTTTGTCATCTTGAGCGAAGCCGAAAGATCTTTTATTCCACCATATAAGATTCTTCGCTATGCCTCAGAATGACATTAAAGCGCAAATATCTAATCTATCAATTTCATCACCACACTCCAAAAAATACAAAACGCACAAAAAACTTGACCATGGCAACGCCAAACTGGCACAAGCAAAAAAACTAATATAAAGGAAATAACATGCGACCATCAGGACGTGAATTAGACGAAATGCGTAAAGTTACTATAGAGCGCAATATCGCTCCACAAGCTGAAGGCTCGTGCATGATTAGCTTTGGCAACACCAAGGTTTTATGCACTGCCTCTGTTGAGACAAAATTACCACCTTGGTTGCGTGGCAAAGGCACTGGCTGGGTCACGGCAGAATATGGCATGTTACCCCGCTCAACTGGCTCACGTATGCGCCGAGAAGCAACTGCTGGCAAACAAAGCGGGCGCACGCAGGAAATCCAACGACTTATTGGTCGCTCTTTAAGAGCCGTTACCGATATGAAAATACTTGGAGAAAATCAAATCACGCTTGATTGCGATGTTATCCAAGCCGACGGTGGCACTCGCACCGCTGCTATTACTGGTGCTTATGTTGCACTAAAAGAAGCTATTGATTGGATGATGGAGCGAGAATTATTGAGTGAAAATCCACTAAAAGATAATATCGCTGCTATTTCTTGTGGTATATATCGCGGCACTCCTGTGCTTGATCTTGATTATATCGAGGATAGTGAAGCTGAAACGGACGCTAATTTTATTTTAACTGGATCAGGGAATTTTGTTGAAATTCAAGGCACAGCCGAGCAAGAGCCGTTTACTCGTGATGAATTAAATCAACTGATGGACTTGGCACAAAAAGGAATTGGCGAATTAGTAGAGATGCAAAATAGCGCCCTAGGGAAAAAATGAGAAAAGAATTTAGGCTTAAAAGAGGCGATAAATTAGTTTTAGCTACCCATAATGAGGGCAAACTAAAAGAATTTTCTGACCTTTTTTCTCCATTTGGACTTGAGCTAATTTCTGCTGGGCAATTAGGATTGCCAGAGCCTATTGAGGACGGAACAAGTTTTAGACAAAACGCTGCCATTAAAGCTCATGCCAGCGCTAAAGGTGCGGGAATGATTGCGCTTGCTGATGATAGCGGACTTTGCGTTGATGCGCTTGATGGCCGTCCTGGAATTTATACCGCTGATTGGGCAGAGAAAGCTGACGGCTCGCGTGATTTTAATATCGGCATGGCTAGAGTAGAAGAAGAATTACAAAAAGCTGGAGCGATAAATCTAGAGCAGCGCGGGGGGAGTTTTAATGCAACCCTTTGTCTTGCACTACCTGATGGCGATGAAGTATTTTTTGAGGGTAAAATTAATGGCTCGCTTATTTGGCCACCAAGGGGAAATATTGGATTTGGCTTTGACCCTGTTTTTATGCCACAAGGATATGATATAAGTTTTGGTGAAATGCCAAGCCAAGAAAAACATAGCTATAAAAAGGGCGAAACAGGGCTAAGCCATCGCGCTCGTGCTTTTGTAAAATTGGTTGAGGCTGTCTGTGAATGAAATTGGGAATAAAATGATTTCAAATCGTGCAAATGGATTATTTGGTATTTACGTGCATTGGCCTTTTTGCCTGCATAAATGCCCCTATTGTGATTTTAATTCACATGTTCCTAACTCTCGCTCCATTGGAGCAGCTTTTGATGAACGTGAATTTGTTGAAAGTTATATAAATGAATTACGCCATTTTGCCAAAATCAAACCTAATGAAATTGTCAATTCTATCTTTTTTGGTGGCGGCACTCCTTCGCTTATGTCTCCGCAAGCGGTTGGCGCAATCTTAGATGAAATTGCACTGCTTTGGAGCATAGATGAGAATGTTGAAATAACGCTTGAGGCTAACCCAACTTCTGTCGAAGTAGCACGCTTTAAGGGCTATAAAGCGGCTGGAGTTAATCGCCTTTCAATTGGGGTGCAATCACTAAGACAAGAGCCGTTAAAAGCGCTTGGGCGCAATCACTCGGTTTCAGAAGCAAAATCTGCAGTTGCCATTGCGCAAAGTATATTTGAGCGCTCAAGTTTTGATTTAATCTATGCTCGCCCAGATCAAAGCCTTGATGAATGGCGAGTTGAACTAAATGAAGCTTTGGATATGGCGGGGGGGCATATCTCGCTCTATCAACTTACCATTGAGCAAGGAACAAGATTTTTTGATCTGCATCGTGATAAAAAAATCATCATGCCAGATGCAGATTTAAGCGCTGATTTTTATCAATTAACTGCTCAGCTTTGCAATGAAGCTGGTTATCCTGCTTATGAAATTTCCAACCATGCAATGGTGGGTGAAGAAAGTATTCATAACCTGCTTTATTGGCGTTATGGCGAATATGTCGGCATTGGGCCGGGTGCGCATGGGCGTTTAATCATTGATAATATTCGCCATGCTTTTGCCAACGAAAAATTACCGCAAGAATGGCATAAAAAGGTCTATGCTAATGGTCATGGGCTGGTAACAGATGACAAGCTGACTTGGGAAGAGGAGGGCGATGAGTTGTTGCTAATGGGGCTTCGCCTAAGTGAGGGAATTGACCCTAAGCGTTTTGAGATGCTTTCTGGCCGCTCACTAAGCGCACACCAAATTAAAGATCTGCAGGGATATGGGTTTGTTGAGCAGTTAAACAATGGTTTTCTTCGTGTAACAGAAAGCGGCTTTAATGTGCTTGATGCGGTGGTTGCAGATTTAGCGGCTTAAAAGAAAGGAAAAATCATGCAGATATATAGATTTTTAACTGGTAATGATGATTCTGACTTTTGCCACAAGGTCACAAAGGCTTTGAGCGAGGGCTGGGAACTTTATGGTGATCCACAACTAAGCGGAAGCCCTAGCACTGGAATACGTTGCGGGCAGGCAGTGGTTAAACAAGTGAAAGATCAGCCCTATTCACGTGATAAAAAACTCACTGATTATTAGGGCAAGCTATTTGGATAAAATATTGTTTCTTTAAATTAAACTTTAAAGCATGTTGCTTTCTTCAAAAACCCAACTAGCTGAAGCAAAATCCAAAACTGCCTCACGCATAGCCTTAGGATTATCAAGATTGGTGTAATGAGCAGCATCTTTAATTGTTTTTTGAAAAAACAGCGAGTGATCCTGCATCTCCGCCATTGTCATTTGCAATGCCCTATCTGTCAAAATATCTTTATCGCCTCGCAACATTAATATTGCGCCATCAAAAGCTAAAACATTATCTATTAAATCAAAACTGCGTAAATTACGCATAATCGAAAATACAACATCTCTATTTGTTTGTTTAAGCATGTGATAGATAAGCGCCTGTGCCTCTAGCTTGTCTGAGGACAGGCGAGCAACTGATCGATAATGACGATCAGCAGACATAATTTTACTTGCAAACCGCAATGATGGAACAAAAAAAGCTGGTAGTTTTAATGAAAAACTAGCACCAAATGTAATCACCTCTTTTAATCGCTGTGAGTGCGATTTCATAATTGATAGCGCCAAAATAGCGCCAAGCGAACTTCCCAACCAAACAGTTTGCTCAATCTGCTCTTTGTCAAGAATTGCAACTAAATCATCAGCCATTTGCTCAATGCTAAAATCTTTATCAGACCTAAGTTTTTTCTTTGGCATTTTTGAATTTCCGTGTCCGCGCAAATCTGGCACAATAACTCTAAAGCCATTTTGAGCGAAAAACTGCGCGTCTCTTATAAATTGCAATCCGCTTGCTGCTAGGCCATGACACAAAATAATTGTAGTTTGCCCTGCTTGTTTAGGTTTTAACTTAGGTTCAGGATATCCATGCTCTAAAAAATAATCTGGCTCTAGTTCAGGGTCAAACTCCTCAATACCCTCTTTTATAGCTATATCATTTTGTGAATTTGATGTGGGTTCAAATACATAATAGGCGCTGGTATAATAACCTCTGCCTACATAATTAGTGTGTGGCAAGGCAGGTGGGGGCAAAGATAAATAGTTATCTTTTGGCATTATAAATCCTCATTTGCGCAATAGGATAAGCTTTAAATATAACCGTAAAACCTAAAGATAGCATCTAAATTGAAGTAAGAAAATCTAAAATCACCTGCCTTATTTTTTCAGGTTGATCAAGATTAGCACAATGGCCTGCTTTTTTAATATCAATAAGGGTGAAATTAGGTTGGTCTTTCATAGCCTCTAAGGTTGGTTTAAGCGCCACATTAACAGCATGATCGGTTGATCCTCTTATCAATAGCATTGGTTTTTTAAATTTAAGCGCATTTGGAATAAAGTCATAATTATGCACATAATTGGCAATATTTACCACCACCCACATATCCACATCTACCAGCATTGCATAGATAATAGCTTGTGCATTTTTGTTTGAGCTGGTTGAGCGAGCGCCAACTTGCGCCGATATTTCTTTGCTTACATTTTCAGAGCTGAATTTTAACAAGGGAATAAATGCTTGCGGCACACTTAACTTATAGGCTGTGCCAAATGATATGAATGTTTTTAATCGATTAGGGTTTGAGCCCATAATTGATAGTGCTAAAATTCCTCCTAAACTATTGCCAACCCAATTCACCTCTTTGATTTCTTCTTTATCAAGGATTTTTATTAAATCAGAGGCGAGGTTAGAAATTGAAAAGTCACTCTCTTTGCGGGTTTCAGGAGTTTTTGAGCGACCCAGACCACGCAAATCTGGCACAATTACAAAATAACCTTTTTCTGCAAAAAAATGTGCGTCCGTAACAAATTGCAACCCACTTGCTGCCAAGCCGTGGCAAAGTAAAATTGGCTCATTGCCCTTTTTACCAAGCGTAAAATAAGCGCTTTCATATTCGCCATTTTTGACATATTTGGCTTTTGGTAAAACTGGTAAAATAATTTGTGAGTTGTCAGTCATTTACGATTATTACCCTCGCTCTAGTTGAGAAGTTATAGCTAAATCTTTATTAAAAAAAGCCACAAGATTTTGCTTATTTGTAAAATAGACAATCCCCAAAATAACTACGATGATAATAATTATTCGATTGTTTCTTTTACGTGCGTTCATTTTTTTCTTACCCCTCACCTATCACCTTGCCTTAACCTCTCCCCTTGAGGCTAAGCAATCTGTGCGATACTATAAGCTTAAATGTTCAATTTATACCCCATTATCCGCATTCGCTAGTGTTTTCATACTTTTTATTTCTGCTTTCTCCCTATTACCCCAAAAGAAGGGGTGAGTTTTGCACAAATTTCCATGCATAGGATATTTTATATCACGCCCTTTGCTTAAAGCTAGCAGTTTCCCTTTGCGCCGCTTTATTAAACCTGCTAACAGCGCATCATTATGACAAAAGAAATAAAAAACATTCGCAACTTTTCAATCGTTGCCCATATCGATCACGGCAAATCAACCCTTGCTGATAGGCTTATTCAATTAACTGGCGGCCTTAGCGCACGTGAAATGAGCGAACAAGTGCTTGATAGTATGGATATTGAAAAAGAGCGTGGCATTACTATTAAAGCGCAAACTGTGCGGCTTGAATATAAAGCCCATGATGGGCAGAATTATATTCTTAATCTTATCGATACCCCCGGTCATGTTGATTTCGCCTATGAGGTTAACCGATCTTTAGCGGCTTGCGAGGGCTCACTTTTGGTAGTTGATGCTGCCCAAGGGGTAGAAGCGCAGACTTTGGCTAATGTTTATCAAGCAATTGAGGTTGATCATGAGATTGTCCCAGTGCTTAATAAAATTGATTTGCCAGCGGCCGAGCCAGAGCGAGTAAAGAGACAAATTGAAGATGTTATTGGTCTTGATGCTAGTGAGGCGGTTGAAATTTCAGCTAAAACTGGCTTGGGTATAGAAGATGTGCTTGAGGCGATTGTTACTAAATTACCTCCCCCCAAGGGAGATGTAAACGCGCCACTAAAAGCCATGTTGGTTGATAGTTGGTATGACGCTTATCTTGGTGTTGTTGTTCTTATCAGAGTGATTGATGGCATTATTAAAAAAGGTCAAAAAGTTCGCATGATGGCAACGGGAGCAACTTATGATCTTGATCGAGTTGGTGTGTTTACACCAAAGCTAGTGCAGACTGGAGAACTGGGGCCGGGTGAAATTGGCTTTTTTACTGCCTCGATTAAAGAAGTTGCTGACACGAACGTTGGTGATACAATAACTGATGATAAAAACCCATGTGGCGAGGCGCTAACTGGTTTTCGCCCAGCCCAGCCTGTAGTTTTTTGTGGTCTTTTCCCAGTTGATGCTAATGATTTTGAAGATTTGCGAGCCGCAATGGGCAGACTACGCCTCAATGATGCCAGCTTTTCTTATGAAATGGAAACATCTGCTGCACTTGGGTTTGGTTTTCGTTGTGGTTTTTTAGGCCTATTGCATCTTGAGATTATTCAAGAGCGCTTAAGCCGTGAATTTAGTCTTGATCTTATCGCAACTGCCCCCTCGGTGGTTTATGAAATGAAGATGACTAATGGCGATGAGATAAAATTACATAATCCCGCCGATATGCCTGATACAATGAAAATTGATGAGATACGCGAGCCTTGGATTAAAGCAACAATTCTTACCCCTGATGAACATCTTGGCTCTATCTTAAAATTATGCCAAGAACGCCGCGGTATTCAAACCAATTTAACCTATGTTGGCTCTCGTGCTATGGTTGAATATGATCTACCCCTAAACGAAGTTGTGTTTGATTTTTATGACAGGCTAAAATCTATTTCTCGCGGTTATGCTAGCTTTGATTATTCTCTTGATAATTACCGAGCGGGAGATTTAGTGCGCTTAAACGTGCTAGTGAATGGTGAACCAGTTGATGCGCTCTCTATGCTTGTGCATCGCAGTGTTGCTGAAACTCGTGGTCGTATCATGTGCGAAAAACTAAAAGAGCTTATTCCAAATCACCTGTTCAAAATTCCAATTCAAGCAGCGATTGGCGGCAAGGTAATTGCGCGTGAAACTATTTCGGCATTGCGTAAAGACGTGACAGCAAAATGTTATGGCGGTGATGTTTCTCGCAAAAGAAAATTGCTCGACAAGCAAAAAGCAGGCAAGAAAAAAATGCGCCAATTTGGCAAGGTAGAAATCCCGCAAGAGGCGTTTATCAAAGCGCTGAAAATGGGTGACTAAACAAACTAGCCGTTTGAGGAATTATATAGATTCCTCAAATAGCGCTTTTGCAGCTTCAAGAGTCAACTCTACAGGATTGCCGCCAGCGCTGGGGTCTTGCACTGCCATTGTTGCTAATTCATCAATCCGCTTATTATCAACCCCAAGTCCACTTAGCTTTTGTGGCACATTAAAATCTTCTCGAATTTGTATAAGAAAATCATAAAATCCATCAAACCCGCCTTTAATACCAAGATAAGCTGCTAGATTTTTAACTCGCCCTTCAATCGCTGGGCGATTAAATTTTAACACATAAGGCATTACAATAGCATTTGTCATGCCGTGGGGAGTATTATAAACCGCCCCAACAGAGTGTGATAGGGCGTGCATTGCTCCTAGTCCTTTTTGGAAGGCAGTTGCACCCATTGCAGCAGCCGCCATCATGTGCGATCGAGCTTTTATATCATTCGGATTTACAAAAACTTTTCCTAAATTTTCTTTTACAAGACGCATGCCCTCAAGTGCAATTCCTTGGCTCATCGGGTGATAAAAAGGCGATGAATATGCCTCTAGCGAGTGAATAAATGCGTCCATACCTGTGCCAACAGTAATAGCTTGTGGCATTCCAACGCTTAATTCAGGGTCACATATTACAATCTGTGGCATTATTTTTGGGTGAAAAATTATCTTTTTTACGTGGGTTTGACTATTGGTAAGCACCCCTGCGCGCCCAACTTCTGAGCCAGTGCCTGCGGTTGTAGGAATAGCAATAATTGGTGCTATGGCTTTTTCATCTGCTCTTGTCCAATAATCACCAATATCCTCAAAATCCCAAATTGGGCGATTTTGTCCTGCTTGGAAAGCAATTAACTTGCCAAGATCAAGCGCTGAGCCGCCACCAAAAGCTATTACTCCATCATGCTTACCCAAATTATATATATCCACTCCAGTAGATAGATTTATATCACTAGGATTAACATCAACATCAAAGAATATTGCAGGCTCAAATCCCCCCTGCTCCATCAATTTAAGCGCATTTTTAGTGATAGGCAAATTTGCCAAACCCTTGTCAGTAACAAATAATGGGCGTTTCATGCCAGTAATTTTAATCGCCTCAACAAGCTCACTAATGCGCCCTGCGCCAAAACGAATTGGGGTTGGATAATTCCAATTAGCAACTAATTCCATGATTATAGTCCTGTTTAGTGTTGGTGTTTTTTTAGATGATATGATTTTGGACGGGTGAGATTATGATAACCAATTTCTGACATAGCTCCACCACGCCCTGTGTTTTTACAGCCAGTCCAACAAAGTGCAGGATCAACATAATCGGCTCTATTCATAAACACAGTGCCAGTTTCTATTCTATCACCAATCGCCCTCGCTCGCTCAATATCATTCGTCCAAAGCGAAGCGGTTAGCCCAAACTCACTATCATTCATCAAAGCGATTGCCTGCTCATCGCCTTCAACTTTCATAATGCCAACCGCAGGACCAAAAGTTTCGTCCTTCATAATGCGCATATCATGATTGACATCTATCAGAATTTGCGGCGCAAGATATGCCCCTCCATCATCTTGTGGGAACAGGTTTTTATCTATTAACGGCGTTGCTCCCATCGCAATAGCCTCATCAATTTGCGCCCTAATCTCCCCACCAAATCTCTCATGCGCTAAAGGGCCAAGTGTTGTTTCTTTATCCAAAGGATTACCCAATTTATAATTTGAAACTATTTCAACGGCCTTTTTGACAAATTCATCAAACAGCGCTTCGCAAACATAAATCCGTTCAATGCCGCAACAGCTTTGACCCGAATTAAACATCGCCCCATCAATCAGCGTTTCAACTGCTGCATCAAGATCAGCATCTTCCATTACATAAGCAGGGTCTTTGCCACCAAGCTCAAGCCCAATGGGAGTGAACGTGCCGCTAGCTGCTTTTTCAATCGCCTTGCCACCACCAACCGAGCCAGTAAAATTGATAAAATCAAAATTATTAGCACCTATAAGAGAAGAAGTAGTTTCGTGCGAAAGCACCAGTAATTGAAACACATGTTTTGGCACACCAGCAGAAATAAAAGCTTGCAGCAAACGCTCGCCAACTTTTAGTGTTTGGCTAGCGTGTTTAAGAATGATTACATTGCCAGCGATAAGCGCAGGCACGATTGAGTTTAT
>Ga0256839_1003121_pt1 | contig 17451 bp, 9 predicted proteins | sample 354166metaG_FD_185968 | JGI IMG/M metagenome (GOLD analysis project Ga0256839, IMG submission 185968) | Hydrothermal vent microbial communities from Mid Atlantic Ridge, Atlantic Ocean - 354-166 | ecosystem: Environmental > Aquatic > Marine > Hydrothermal vents | place: Atlantic Ocean: Mid... | reverse complement strand
TAGGGCATCGTGCCTCCGCTGACCGATATCGAGATAAAGCCGTTGGAGTAGCCGTAGCAGCTCACGTCTTTCGTGGAGTCCACCGCGATCGTCATCGTGTCGGGCTGCGTGAGGGTAAAGGTATCGCGCACATAGCAGCCATAGGCATCCGTGGCAAGTACCGTGTAGGTGCCGGCTCCGATATTCATCAAGTCTTCCGTGGTATCGCCCGTGCTCCACATATAAGTGTAGGGGGCGGTGCCGTCAAGAACGGTATAATCAATCGATCCGTTGTTGTATCCGTAGCAAGTGGGGTTGCTTTCCACACCGGTAGAGAACAAAGAACCCTCAATCTCAATAATGAAGAATTTGCTTTTGGTACAGCCATTGGAATCTGTGACGGTCACCGTATAATTTCCGGGTGAAAGATTGGAAATATCCTGGCTTGTTGCTCCATTCGACCAGCTATATTGATATGGCGGTGTGCCACCGGATACGCTGATATCAATCGATCCGTCCTGGCCGCTGCTGCAACTGGCATTGACCTTGGTACCTGTAATAGCAAGTGGAGCGGGTTGATGAATGGTAAAGCTTTCTGTTGCGTAGCAGCCGTTGTCGTCCGTCACTGTCACGGAATAAGTCCCGGCAGCTACATTTTGAAGATTTTCCGTAGTGGCTCCGTTGCTCCAAAGATAGCTGTAGGGAGCCTGGCCTCCGGAAACAGAAAGGGAGATGGCTCCGCTGCTGTCACCATAACAAGCGAGGTCCGTTACCGATCCGTTTATCTCAGGAATATCATATACGATCTTTTTCACCTTGTTGCTCTCTCCGACATAGGCCGTACATCCCTCTCTCCTTGCACAGCGGATAAACCAGGTCGTCTCCGTGATCGGGCCCGGATCATAACTCAGTCCCGTGGCTCCGGGAATATGTGTCCATGAACTCACGGACAGTGTCGTGTCGGTGGTCATCAACCATATAATTTCAAGATTGCCCAAGCCTCCGCTCGGATCGCTGATGCTGACAATCGTATCGGGGTCAAAGGGCCCGCAGTTGCTTTCGTTGTAGCCGATCTCGCCCCCGTCTGTCAGATTGCAGCAGGGCTCTACACTCACCTCCGTACTGCAAACATCTGTACAGCCTCTGGCATCCGTTACCGTCACCGTATAGGTGCCGGCAGCAAGTCCCGATATGCTTTGTGTGCTGTCGCCCGTGCTCCAAAGGTAGCTGTAGGGGGCCCGGCCTCCGCTGACATGCACCGTTGCCGAGCCTTCGTTGTTGTTCGAGCAAGTTCCGTCTTCGCTCTCGCATTCGGCTTCCGGCTCTTCATATACGATCTTTTTCACTTTGTTGCTCTCGCCTACATAAGCCGAGCAACCTTCTCTTCTTGCACAGCGGATAAACCAGGTCGTCTCCGTGATCGGGCCCGGATCATAACTCAGTCCCGTGGCTCCGGGAATATGTGTCCATGAACTCACGGACAGTGTCGTGTCGGTGGTCATCAACCATATAATTTCAAGATTGCCCAAGCCTCCGCTCGGATCGCTGATGCTGACAATCGTATCGGGGTCAAAGGGCCCGCAGTTGCTTTCGTTGTAGCCGATCTCGCCCCCGTCTGTCAGATTGCAGCAGGAAGGAAGTTCAAGAGTTACAGTCTTGTTACTCGTACATCCATTTGAGTCCGTAACCGTAACAGTATAGGAACCCGCGGCAAGATTGTTCAAATCCTCCGTAGTTTCACTATTGCTCCACATATATGTATACGGAGGAACCCCACCGGATACACTCAAATCAACAGAACCACCCAGGCTATCATTGCATGTCGGATCAACATGCGTTGCAGACAATGATAATTGATGAGGAGAGCCAACTTCAAAAGTATCTATCGTTTCACACCCATCACTATCCGTAACAGTGACATAGTAGGTACCCTCTGAGAGGCTATCTATATCTTCGGTTGTTTCGCCATTAGACCAGTTATAAGAGAAGGGAGCACTGCTGCCGGTAACGGTAATATCAATTATTCCGTCATCAGCATCATAACAAGTAATATCGGAAACAAGCGCATTTATCACCGGTGGATTTAAACAACAGGATTCCGTATTAACGGATGCTCCAGCGAGAAAAGAGTCACCATTGCTGTTAGGTGATTTCAATTCAACACTTACATTTGTAACAGAACCGGGAACGTTATTCAAGGTAATTGTAACAATGTTCAAAGAGCTGCCTAAAGTAGGTTGGTTTACTGTTTTTGTTTCAGAGACAGGCCCGGCAGTGGCTTTTACTTTAGCAATGCGAGAGTCATAGTTAAGCTCGGTAATCGGTACCGTCACAATAATATTTCTTGCACTTGCGGATGCCGGAACCGTAAAGTTATACGTGTGCGAGTTGCGATATAAATAGACATCAGTAAACACTCCTTCGCCTCCCTGAGCCCCCGACTGTCCGGAGCGAAAGATATAAGCAATAAAAGAATACACCTTTGATGGCTGGTCTGTAGTCATCCAAATTGTGTCGGCTGCCTGCATAAAAGCCCTGAACACATTTTTACTTGAAGAACCGTTAATAACGGATTTGGGTGTATTCACCGTTATGCTTTCGACACTTGAATAGAAGCGCACATAAGAAGGAACGGGATTCCCTTTGTTAACCGCTTCAACTATAATGCTATCAACAAATGCCGAATCCGTTATTTCAAGAAATACCGGTACACTCCCCCCGGTTCCCTTCCCTATAATTTCTATTTGTGAGTTATCCGAACAGTCCAATGCCCATTCATCGGGAGGGCAATTATCCTCACCTACAAACATTTGAACAATTGTATCACAAGCATTGGCATCGGTAACTGTCAGGAAATAAGTTCCGGCTTGCAAATTAATAATGTCTTCCGTAGTGTCGCCATTGCTCCAAATAAAGGTATAGGGGCCGGTTCCTCCGCTTACGGTCACATCTATGCTCCCATAGCTGTTGCTATCACAGCCGACATTGGTGATATGTTCCGAGACGGATATTAATGAAGGGTACGAGATGCTAACGGTATCGGCATCCTCGCATCCCTTGGCATCGGTCACGGTCACCGAATAGGTGCCCGGAGAGAGGTTATATATTCCCTGGCTCGTATCCCCGGTGCTCCAGAGGTATGCATACGGAGGAAGGCCATAGGCAGGATTTGATACGGCCGAACCGTCATTTACTCCGTAGCAGCTTGGCTGCGTTTCAACAATGAATGCATTGAATGCTTCGCACTCATTACGGCTTTCACCGGAGATACAGTCACATCCCTCATAGTCATTGAATGGAAGGTAGGAGATAATGCTTGTTGTAAGGCTGTTGGTATCAATCTCAAAGAATTTGTTGTCAATCGTGCCGTAAAGCTTTCCGTCCGTGGAAAAGGCAAGCCCCCTGGAGCCCCGGTCCAGGTTTCCGAGAAAAGTCATCTCACCGGTGAATTTATTGACGCGGAAAAACTGCTTGCTGCTGTTTACGGCATACATGGTTCCGCTGACCGGATGAATGGCAATGCCTTTAATGCTGCTATAGCTTACACCATGCAGTTCCACGTAATCCCATCCGTTTACAAATTTTCCGGGTCTGAAAATACCGGTCGTGTCATTAACGACAAAAAGGATGTCACGATTTCCCGTGCACCCTCCTTTTTCTTCAACCATATATAGCTCGTGAGTATTCGGGTCATAACCGGCCGCTTCAATATCCTTGGTTCCGCGTCCTTTCCCAAAGACCGTATAACCACAGGGCCCGTTTGAGGTACTTCCGTATTTATTTGGGAAATAGGTGTCTGCACCTGTGAATCGATTCACACCGACAAGTTTATTAACACCCGATGATGACTCTTTATCATCGGGAAAGAAGATAGAGTCAGCCGAAGGGTGATAGACCACATCATCCGGATCGTTGAGTACTGTGGGAAGGTTGTAAGTAAACCCGTTAAAACGATTCACCCAGGTCAGTTTGTTGTACCCGTCATCAGCCATAGCAATACAAGCCACGGCCTCACCATGATACCCAAAATCATTGTCACTGTCGTTGCCCCCGCTGTTGCTGCTAAAATGGGCTTGATGTATGCTGTCCGTGATATACACCGCATTTGAAGGCAAATAGGAGGAAGGAATCTTCATCAGATAATCTCCCGAGGCAACTGCATCAAACTTAAAATGTCCGTTGGCATTGCTGTGAGTCGAATCCACAAAGGAATCTCCCGGGTCAAGTTCACCATTGTTGTTATCGTCTTCATACAGCTTAATAACCACTGCCGGCTGCCCCTGTTCAAAAGAGTTAAAGACCCCGTTGCTATTGAAATCACGGAATACAAATCCGGATATTACATTGCTCTGGGCCATTATGTCTACACCCAAAAACAGAAAAAGACAGTTAACGAGTAAGATTTTTTTCATTGGAATACAATTTTCGGCAAATGAACAGGCGACTTTTTCGTCAAAGGTTTTGCTGATTGTTAAAGCCATCTTTTTATTTATCAGGTCAATATGTTATGCGAATTTACTATACGACAATCAATATGTGTAATTTTTACACAAAAAAATGACTATTTTTTGAAATTGTCAACATTTTTTACTTGAATTACTTTCGCATCATCTTCCCTAAAAAAGTCCTTTCTTTGTAGGTTTCGTACATCACAATTGCCATCTTTGGCTACCAAAGAGGCTTTAACTTTTTCGTGTAAGCTTTCTGGGAATAAATCATTGCGAATTAATAAAAGAGGCTTCATATGCCACACATACGGAATTTTATGCATAGAGTTGCACTTCCGGAGTGAAAAGAAAAGCCCATCAAAACAGGAAAGGGAAAGCGGACTTAGGGAGTCCCTTTTATCTTTTATCCGTCTTTTTCCCTACTTGATTAATTCAGCCACTACCGGCAATGCATTTTTCAGGTCGGCTGAGGCACGGTCTTCGAATTTCCTGAAATTGTCGATAAACTGAAGAGCCAGCTTGTTGGCATGCTTCAGATAATCCTTTTTATCGCTCCAGGTATTGACCGGATTGAGCACTTCGGCAGGCACACCCGGGCACTCCTGCGGCATATTCAGGCCAAAGACGGGATGCGTCCGGTAGGGCACATTATCCAAGTTGCCTTCCAAAGCAGCATTGATCATTGCGCGGGTATATTTTAAGCTGATCCGGGCGCCCGTACCGTACGGCCCTCCTGTCCAGCCCGTATTGACCAGCCAGATTTTGACTTCGCTGTTCTCCATCTTTTCCCCCAGCATCTCGGCATACTCGGTCGGATGCAGGGGCAGGAAAGGTGCTCCAAAGCATGAGGAAAAAACCGTAACCGGTTCGGAGATGCCCTCTTCGGTGCCGGCCACCTTGGCGGTATATCCCGAGATGAAGTGGAACATGGCCTGCGACTTGTCAAGCCTGGATATGGGAGGCAATACCCCATAGGCATCACAGGTCAGGAAAAAAATATTGTTGGGGCTATTTCCGATGGACGGAATTACGGCATAGTCGATGTAATCAATCGGATAACTGACCCTTGTGTTCTCGGTTACTTCGCTGTTTTCAAAATCTACTTTTCGAGTTCCTTCAAAGAATCTGACATTTTCCAGCAGGGAGCCGAACCGGATGGCATTCCATATCTCCGGTTCGCTGTCAGAGCTCAAATTAATCACTTTGGCATAGCAGCCTCCTTCGAAGTTAAAGACGGAGTCTTCCGCCCATCCATGTTCATCATCACCGATCAGCATTCTTTTCGGATCGGCTGAAAGGGTGGTCTTGCCCGTGCCCGAGAGGCCGAAGAATATAGCCGTATCGCCATTCTCGCCCATATTGGCGCTGCAGTGCATGCTCAATATTTTCTTCTCGTGGGGAAGGATAAAGTTCAATACCGAGAAAATGCCTTTTTTCACTTCTCCCGTATATCCCGTTCCTCCGATTATGATCATCTTTCGGGTAAAGTTGATAATGGCAAAGTTTTTATTTTTTGTACCATCTGTTTCCGGATCGGCCAGGAAGGAAGGAAACTGAACCACATTCCAGTCGGGCTCGAAAGATTCCAATTCTTCTCTTTCGGGCCGGATGAACATATTGTAGGCAAAGATACTCGTCCAGGGCAGTTCGGAAACGACCCGCACCTTCAGTCTGAATCGCTCATCCGCGCAGGCATAGGCATCTCTGGCATAGAGGTTCTTCCCCGCAGCATAGGCTTTCATTTTCTCCCAAAGTCCGTCAAAGTAACCGGGCTCGATTGCAATGTTGATTTTGCCCCAGTCTACCGCATCTTTGGTGATCTCATCTATCACAATATAGCGGTCTTTGGGCGCTCTTCCCGTAAATTTTCCCGTATCTACCGCCAGGGCACCCGTATCGGCCAGGAGGCCGATATCTTGCTTTATGCTGTGCTCATTGAGTTCTGCGGGCGTCAGATTCCAGTAAATGGTATCTGCGTTTTGAATATCCAGCTTTCGTAAATCATAATCCGGATTGAAGATGCCTTTCTGATTCATTACTAAGAAATTTTACTTGCTTGCAGGATGTATTGAGGGCACAAATGTATGTATTTTGCTTAGACAAAGGACAAATTTTAAGAAGGGTTTTTTGATGATATAGGTCACTTTAACATTTGGGAAGACAGGCCCTTTCGCTTTGGGAATCCGCTCAATAGCCGGAGAGTTTATACATTTTTCCGGGCAGCGCTCGCACGATACCGCTGAATTCGAGTTGAAGCAGGATAGATAAAAGATCACCTGCATCCATTCCCGAGCGCTCCACCAAATCGTCAATAGCTACCGGGCCTTTTTTCAGAAGCTCAATTACTTTCTTTTCATTGCTTTCCAGGCCGTCAAAGAGGGCCATTTGCCGGCTTTTCAAGTCTTCCGCATCCTCCTTCAGGTCCCAGCGCATTTCCTTCAGTATCTGCTCCACGCTTTCCACACAAATGGCTTTATTGCGGCTTATCAATACATGGCAGCCTCTCGACACGGGCGAAAAGAGGGGCCCCGGCACGGCAAATACTTCGCGATCATAGCTTAGAGCTATATCGGCAGTGATGGTAGCACCGCCTTTTTCGGCTGTCTCCACCACAATTACCAGGTCCACCATGCCGGCCACCACCCGGTTTCTTTGCGGAAAATTTTCTCTGTCGGGATTTGTATTAAAAGGAAACTCACTGAGCAGTCCGCCTTTTTGAATCATTTTTTGGGCGGTTCCGAAGTGACTGCCCGGATAGACGGTATCCAAGCCGTGGGCAAAGACCCCGACCGTATCGAGGCCGTGGCGCAGTGCAGCCCGGTGGGCGCTTATATCAATGCCATAGGCCATGCCGCTCACAATGAGCGGATTCACGGAAGCCAGCTCCCTGACCAGATATTCGCAAATTTCCTCTCCGTACTTGCTGCAGTTGCGTGTTCCGACAATGGCCACACTTCTGGGATTGTTCAGATCGGCTGTTCCTTTGTAAAAGAGCAGCAACGGACTGTCATGACAATGCCTGAGACGGTAGGGATAGGCTTCATCCAGAAAAAACAAAAAGCGAACTCCTGCCTTGCGCATCTCATGCAACTCTCGTTCGGCTTCTTCCGGAAAATCGGAGGAACGGATGGATTCGGCTGTTTTTTTTCCGATACCGGGCACCTTCATCAGGCGGGCCAAAGGTGTATTGAATACTTCTTCGACACCTCCGCAATAGCTGATGAGGTTGCGCGCCAACACGGGGCCCACACCCGGGATCTTTGTCAATGCCAGCTTACAGGCATCTTCGGTGCTGCTCATTTTTATAACTTTGCTGCGCTAAAATTAATAAGATGCGCATTATAGTTCTATTCCTCACCACATTCTTTCTTCTTTCCTTGCTTGCGGCACAGGAGTATGACGGGAATCACCCGCCCAATACCTTCCGCTCTGCAGAGAATCCTTATTACTGGAAAAACAAAGTCCCCCATCCAGGATACTGGCAGCAGGATGTGTATTACCGAATCGAGGCCGAGTTGGATGAAAAGAGCGACCAAGTGAAAGGAAAACTGGAACTGAGCTACTGGAACAACGCTCCGGATACCTTGTATGAGGTTTTTTTTCAGCTCTATCAAAATGCCTTCGAACCGGAATCCTATTATGCCGACCTCAGGAAACACAACCGGAGAAAGAATACTTTCGGCCCCTACACAAGCCGGCACAAGGGAACCGAGATTATCCGCCTTACGGACGGGAAAGAGGCCCTTCCCTATACCATTGACAATACGGTGATGAAAGTCCGACTCAATCGCCCCCTTATTCCCGGTGATTCCTGCCGCTTTGAGATTTCATTTCTCACCTACTTCGACAATGAGGGAAATATTCGCAGAAGGATGAAAACTTTCAATGCCCGGGGATATAAACATTATGACCTCGTGCACTGGTATCCGAGCATTGCCGTATATGACCGCAAGTTCGGATGGTGTACCGATCAGCACCTGGGACACGAGTTTTATCATGATTTCGGAACCTTTGATGTGAAAATCAGCCTGGCCAACAATATGATTGCCGTGGCCACGGGAACCCTTCAAAACCGGGAGGAGGTACTGCCCGAAGCACTCTACGAAAAAATCCAAAGAAGCCGCTTTGACAAAAAGGCATGGAACAGTCCGCCATCTGTCATCATTCCTTACGACAGCAGTGCTCCCCGCAAAGTATGGCACTTCTATGCCGAGAATGTGCACAATTTTGCGCTTACGGCCGACCCTACCTACCGTCTGGAAGAAATTCAGATGGGCGACACAAAAGTAGTAGCGGCCGTACAGGAACCTCATGCCGCGGGATGGAAAACAGCCGCGCGCTATACGGCAGCAGTGGTAAAGGTCAACGAAATACTGGCCGGAGCATATGCCTGGCCCAAAATCATAGTGGCCGATGCCCGGGATGGAATGGAATATCCCATGCTGACCCTGGACGGGGGCTTCGATCCCTTTTACCGCGATCTGCTGGCCCATGAGGTCAGTCATATGTGGTTCTACGGAATGGTAGCAAACAACGAGGTGTACCGGGCCGCCCTCGATGAAGGGTTTACTCAGTTTCTGAGTACCGAAACCCTTCGCAGGATCGAAGGAGAATTCTATCCCTACCCTTCCGGGTCGAGCCGATACGAGCAAAAACACAGAGAAAGAGAACGCATCATTGACGGAGAAGTATACTATGCCTACCTGCAGGCAGCCATGCGCGACAACGATGCCCGGCTAAATACCCACAGCGATGATTTTAACGGAGCCCTCCGCCATGACGGGGGCTACCGCCTGGTTTACTTCAAGACCGCCACCATGCTCTACAACCTGAAGTACGTACTCGGAGAAGAGCTGTTTTGGAAGGCATTTCGACACTATTTCAAGCAATGGAGCTTTTGTCATCCTTATTTTGAAGATTTCAGGCAGTCGATCATTGATTATACGAAAGTGGATCTCAACTGGTTTTTTGACCAATGGCTCACGACAAAGAAAAAAACGGACTATGCCGTCAAAGGAGTCAAATCGCTGGGAGACAATCACTATGAAATCAGGCTGAAGAGAAAAGAAGAAATGCAAATGCCCATAGAACTCCGTGTAATTAGCAGCGAAGACACGCTGGATTATTACATACCGAATACATGGTTTGAAAAGAAAAGCGATGCCATCGTGCTGCCCCGCTGGATCGGCTGGGGCAAGAAGCTGAAACCCGAGTACCGTGCAGAGATAGAGATAAAAGGCAAAATACGCGATGTGATCATCGACCCGGGCGGCCGCCTGGCCGATATCAACCGCCTCGACAACCATTTGAAGCTGCCCTTAAAAACTTCCTTTGATTACGGGATCAGCCAAACGCGGGACTATGAGCACTACCGCCTGGCGTGGCGTCCCGACATATGGTTTAACCGCTATGACGGCCTGAAGGCCGGCCTTCACCTGGAAGGTGATTATTTCGGCTATCTGCATCGCTTCAGCCTGACGGCCTGGTACAACAGCGGCTTCCTGCAAAACGGCTACTACAGCGAGCAATTGCCGGCAGCCGCTGCCGATGCTTACGAGAAGTGGTCGTTCAACTTCCGGTACAGCACTCCGCTGCCTGCCATCAGCCGGAAAAGCCATCTCAATTTGGAAGCGGCCCACCTGGACGGCCTCGATAAGTTGAAATTCGGGCTAAGCTACATCCCTTCCCGTTCCTGGGATTTTTCTATCTACTACAAGTCTCTTTTCCGCAATTCTCCTTTCGACCTCAACTATCTGCTCTATCCCGGTCTCTGGCAAGCGGCCCGCCTGAATACAAGCCTGAATATCGAGCTCACTCACCGCTATCGCTACCCTGGCGGGCGCGGAAGCCTCCACCTTGTGCTTCGAAGCTCCTCGATTTTGAGTGATTTTGATTACAACTATGCGCAAATTGAAAGTATTAACAAACAGAAACTGGGCAAATTGGATATTCATACACGCTTCTTTGCCCGTTTTGGCAGCGGCAGCAACTTAGCTCCGGAGTCGGCCCTCTATATGGCCATGGGAAGCCCCGAAGAGATGATGGAAAACAAATTCCTGCGGGCTTCCGGCTTTTTCCCTCAAAGCTGGACCGGTATCGGAAACGATACCCGGCAATTTCAATACGGAGGAGGACTCAACCTCAGAGGATACAACGGATACTACGTGGTGCAGACCGGCCGTGACGGACAGGCCTACCACATCTACCGCGGAAATAGCGGCCTGTCGGGCAGTGTCGAGCTGGACTTCGACCGCTTGATTTCATTTTCTCCCCGCATACTCCGGGCTTTCCACCTCGACTCTTATCTCTTTGCCGATGCGGGCACCATGCTCTACCGGGAAGACAACGGGCGGCAATATTTCTCGGATATCCGCGCAGATGCCGGCCTGGGCTTTGCCCTTACCATCAAGAAATTTCTCTATTTCGACAAGCTAAGACCCTTTACCGTTCGTGCCGATTTTCCCCTGCTCCTGAGCCACACGCCCAATGTAAGCCCTGCGTTCTTTCAGTTTCGCTGGCTGATCGGGCTGGAGCGCAGCTTCTAGAAAAATAACCCCACAGCCGGAAGACTGCGGGGCTATCATCACAAAAGACATGAGCCTTTACATCATCTTGCCTCTGAGCATCATGTTCCAGTAGAGCCATGGCAAACCGTATTTCTTCAAAATCCAGAGCGCCCGGTGCTCTTTGGTGAGATCAAGAAACTTTCTGAGTGTGGGGTCCGGTGTGTGATTATTTTGATAATCAAACTCTGCCAGCAGCATCTTTCCATAGGCGGTTACGATTGGGCAGGAAGAATAGCCGTTGTAGCCCGGCACCAGGTTAGTATCACCGTCCATCACCTTCAAAAGATTCTTAACAGCCACCGGAACCTGCTTGCGAATGGCCGCCCCTGTTCGGGCCGTAGGCACTCCGGCCGAATCGCCCACACAGAAGACATTGGGATATCGCTTGTGCTGCAGAGTGTGAATGTCCACCTCTACCCATCCTTTCATTTCTCCGTGCTGATGTGCAATTTTCGAACTGGCTACCAGATCGGGCGGGCCCTGCGGAGGCGCCAGGTGAAGCATATCGAAGGGTACCGTAAATCGTTTTCCTTCCGTCTTCACACCAAATCGCTCCGGATTTTTATCATGTATCTCGCTCAGCTCGGGCTGCTCACCGGTCATCTCAAATGTGACCAGCTTGTTGGGTCCGTCTATCTTAACCGGTTTGCTGTAATATGCCTGAGCAATGTTATACCGATCGCATATCTCGTGCAATCTTTTGGCGAAAATCTCTACCCCGAAAATCACCGTACCGGGTGTTACAAACATGACGTTCGATTTATCCGCAAGGTGATGCCTGCGCAAATAATCGGCCGTCAGATACATGATTTTCTGAGGAGCCCCCCCACACTTGATCGGAGTAGCCGGCTGAGTAAAAATGGCATTGCCGCCCTTGAAATTCCGAAGCACCTCCCAGGTATACCTGGGGTCTGTATAATTGGAGCATACATTGTTTTTCCCCAAAGTTTCTTTCAATCCTTCAATCTTGTCCAATTCGAATTTTATTCCCGTGGCTACGATCAGGTAATCATAAGTGATGTCTCCGTTTTCGCGGGTTCCCACGGTGTTTGTATCCGGATCGATGCGCGTTGCGTAATCCTTAATCCAATCCACCCCCTTGGGGATATATTTCCTTTCAGGGCGAATGGTGTCTTCGTATTTAAAAGTTCCGGCACCTACCAATGTCAAGGCGGGCTGGTAAATATGTTTGTCGGAAGGCTCTATCAATCCGATGTCCAGTCCTTTTCTTTCACACAAGAGCTTTGCGGATGTCATGATGCCACCGGTTCCTCCCCCGATGATCAATATCTGATAATGATTCTTGTGAGCCATATTTGTAAATTTTAGTGGAATAATGATAAAAGTAAGCCTAATCCTAAGCCCGGGAGATGACCCTCATCACCTCTTCCTGTAATGCCCGTATTCAGAGGCTTACATAGAGCAGATATTTGGCCGAAAAAAAATCTTCACGGAAATATTCCGAAAGGGGAAAAAGATAATGCGGCTCACGGATCTTTTCGAGCTCGCTGCGCAGATCCCCCCCCTTTAGCAATAAGAGCCCATTGGGGATATCATTGATGGAACGGGCACTGATTAAGGGGGCACCCCACTTCAGAATCCGGTGCGTGCGGGTGACTGCTCTGGCTGTAATAAAATCGTACTTGCGGTCCAGGGTTTCCGCTCTTCTCTGCTCGGCCAGCACATTTTGCAGGCCCAAATCTGCCGCAATGGTCTGCACCACCCTGATCTTTTTTCCGATGGAATCCACGAGGTGGAAACGGCTACCGGGATACATGATCGCGAGGGGCAAGCCGGGCAAGCCCCCTCCGGTACCGATGTCCAGAACTTCCGTTCCGGGCGCAAATTGCACGATATGCGAAACCCCCAGAGAATGGAGGATGTGTCGCTCTTCGAGGTTTTCTATGTCATTGCGTGATATCAGGTTTATATGTTGGTTCCAGTATTTTAACAGGTTGATCAACTGGATAAACTGGCTCCGCTGTTTTTCGCTGATCTCCGGGAAATATTTCGGTATGAGGTGAAGCATAAATTTAAAAACGAAACCGCCATTGCAAATTCCGCCTAAAATCTCTCCTTGCTTTTTTTCAGGACATTGTAAAGCAATTCCTTGGCTCTGAACAATTGCGCCTTTACCGTACCCAAAGGCAGGTTCAGCTCCTGTGAAATTTCTTCATAGGAATATTCTTTAAAAAAGCGGAGCTCTATGAGGATTTTGTATTTGTCGTTGAGTTTTTCGGTGACTTCGCGCATAAGGTTCATCCGTTGCTGCTTAATAAACTCCTCCTCCGGGTCGAGGTTTTTTCCTTTGATGGTCGCAGCAAAACTGCTTCCTTCCTCATCGTCACCACTGATGCTGCGATCAATGGATGTGGTGTCCAGTCTTTTTTTGCGGATAAAGTCAATGGCATTGTTGGTAGCAATTCGAAAGAGCCAGGTACTGAAGGCATAATCGGGGCTGTATTTTGAGAGATTTTTGAAAGCCTTGCCAAAAGCTTCGATGGTCAAATCCTCGGCATCATCGCGGTTGTGCACCATTTTCAGTACCATGTAATATATGGAATCACGGTATTTGTTCATCAATGCCGAATAGGCCGACTGATCCCCTTCTTTTACCGCTTTGTTTACCAGTTCAATATCCTCACTGGCTCTGGGTGAAAATTGTTTCTCCGCTACTTCCATCTTACGGGTCTTTTCAGTATCAAAGATAAATTGATAACAATCTGTTGTACCAAATATAAGAACTCTAGCAGTGGCATTGCAAATCTGAGATCGCGCTGATCCAAAATCCCAAATGTGCGGGATGTAATAATCAGGGCAAAAAATGCATAAAACAACCAGACAATCAACGCAATGAAAGCACTGCCCGAGATGAGCAAAGCAGCAAAAGAGAGATAAAAGAAAAGGAGCGAAAGTGGATATACGGCAAGCAGCAGCAGGTCTCCGGGCTGGTAGTATTTGCCTGCACTCAGATGTCTTCTTTTTTGATGCCACCACATACGCAGGCCGGGAGCGTGGGGCGAATACATATAGCTAAGAGGATCGAGGCAAACTTCAATGCGGGCTTTTGGCGCCACGGCATTGACAAAGAGGTCGTCATCGCCCGAAGCAATCCTCCTCGCAGCAGGCTGTGGCCGGTAGCACTCATAAAGGGATTTGCGGCAGGCCATGTTGCGCCCCACTCCCATGTAGGGCCGCCCCGATTGGGCCAGTGACAGATAATGCATGGCCACCACGGCAGCATCAAAGCGCATCAATTTACTGCAGAAGCCCTTGCTTCGCTGAAGCGGTGCATATCCGAGAATCAGCTCATGCTCCTGCGCCAATCCGGCCGCCATGCGGCTGATCCATTGGCGGCTTGCCGGCCGGCAGTCGGCATCCGTAAGCAATATCAACTCGTGACGGGCAGCGGCCACCCCCTTCGAAAGTGCTTCTTTCTTGCCCGGGTGATTTTTGCTTCCCATCGCTATCACATGAATGCGCTTGTCTTTCTGCGCCCACTCTTTCATTACTTCCAGGGTAGCATCTTCCGAGGCATCATCCACCAGTATCCATTCGCTGTTGCGATGAGTCTGATCCAAAAGAAAGGGAAGGTTTTTGCGTAAATTTGCCTCTTCGTTTCGGGCGCAAATCACTACGGAGACCGGATGGCCTCCGGCCAGCGAACGCAGCTTCTTATTCCGGCCTCGAAGCAGCTGCCTGCGTACAAAAGCATGAAGAAAAAGCAACACAAACGAAAGAAATATAAAGAAAGCAGGGAGCGGAAAGGCCATAAAGCAAATATCAATAAAGTTTAATGCAGTTTAGGATTGAAAAAAGAGAAATCGGGACGAAAGCCCGGACGGGCGTTTTGAAAACCGATCACGGGGAGATTCAGACGCCCGTCTTCATGCCGGTAGGGACGGCCGGTGCCGTGAAGGCCCTCAGCATGGAAGAGGTAGAAGATATCGTAAAAGCCCGGATCATACTGGGCAACACGTATCACCTCTACCTCCGTCCCGGAACGGAAATCCTCGAGGCTGCCGGAGGCATTCACCGCTTCAACACCTGGAAGAAACCCGTGCTGACCGACAGTGGCGGATATCAGGTTTATTCGCTATCGGAAGTGCGTAAGATCAGCGAAGAAGGAGTGGCTTTTCGTTCGCACATTGATGGCTCCCGTCATTTTTTTACACCCGAGCGGGCCATCGATATTCAAAGAAGCATCGGGGGCGATATCATGATGGCATTTGATGAGTGTACCCCTTATCCCTGCGACAGAGACTATGCGAAAAAGAGCATGGAAATGACCCACCGCTGGCTGCATCGTTGCATCCGGCAATTTAGGGAGAGCAAGCCGCTTTATGATTACGGGCAGGCGCTCTTTCCGATTGTGCAGGGCAGTGTGTATCCGGAGCTCAGAAAAAAATCGGCTGAAGTGATTGCCGCAGCGGATATGCCGGGGAATGCCATTGGCGGCTTGTCGGTGGGAGAGCCCCACGAGATGATGTATGAAATGACCGAAATTGTCTGCAATATTTTGCCGGAAGACAAGCCCCGCTACCTGATGGGCGTAGGTACACCGGCCAATATTTTGGAGTCCATTCACCTGGGAGTGGATATGTTTGACTGCGTGATGCCGACACGCAACGGACGAAACGGCATGTTGTTTACGCATGAAGGCATTATCAATATCAAAAACAAAAAATGGGAAAAAGACTTTTCACCCATCGATCCCGAAGGGCCCTCGGAACCCAGCAGGCGATACTCCAGGGCATATCTGCGACATCTTTTTCAGTCAAAGGAAATTTTGGGCATGCAACTGGCCAGTATGCATAATTTGTCTTTCTATCTGTGGTTGGCAGACGAAGCCCGCAGACAGATTGAAAGCGGCAATTTCGTAAATTGGAAATCAAAGATGACACGGAAGTTAATGACAAGGCAATAGCATGTTCAAGATCATTGATCGATATATTATCAGGAAATACTTTGCCACATTTGCCTATGTGTCGCTTCTCTTTCTGCTTATAGCCGTTGTAATCGATTTCACGGAAAAGCAAAAAAGCATACTCAGCAAGCATGCTCCGCTTGCCGATATTCTGCTCTACTTTGCCACCTTCATTCCGCATATTTTCACCTTATTGGCGCCCCTCTTCCTATTGATTGCCGTGGTTTTCTTCACATCCAAGATGGCCGCCAATTCGGAGATTATTTCCATTCATACCAACGGCATCAGTTTCTACCGCTTTCTGCGGCCCTACTTTATTTCATCGCTGATCGTGGCAGCCGCCCTCCTCCTGCTGAACAACTGGCTGGTTCCCCGCCTGAATACCTACCGGCTTGATTTTCTCAACACCTATGTATACTACGTGGCCTCCAATGAACATGGAATCAGCATCACGGTGGACAGAGACCGCGACCACGAAGTGATCGCTTCATTGATCAATTTCAGCTATCGCAGCAATGAGGGATACTATTTTTCGCTGGAAGAGATCAAAAACAATCGCTTGGTCAGGCACACCCGTTCGCCACGTGTCAAATGGCTGCCCGACTCCGGAAAGTGGCAGCTGAAGTCCTATGAAGAATGGAGTCTGGCCGATGACAATGTGCAGCTTGTGGAAGGGCGAAGAAAAAATGCGGTGCTCGGCTTTACTCCCGAAGATTTTAACCATCAAATAGAGGCCAAAGAAGCGATGACCCGATCACAGCTGAAGGAATTTATCGCCCGCGACAAACTGCGGGGAAGCAAAAAAGTAGCATTTTATGAAATTGAGCTATACGGCCGAACATCCAATGCTTTTGCCATCATTATACTCACCCTCATCGGAGCTTCCTTTTCTTCGCGCAAAAGCAAAGGCGGTACGGGCGTGAATATTTTCGTAGCACTGGCCATAAGTTCATTGTATATCATCTTCATGCGCTTTGCCTCCACCTTTGCTACCAATGCAGATTTGCATCCGCTTCTGGCCGTATGGATTCCCAATATCCTTTTTGGACTGCTGGCCATTTGGCAGGTCAGGAGAAGCAACAGATAGCCAACACTCACACGGTAGCAAGGCATTTGGCAAATAAAAGAATTTCTCTTCACGCAAAGCACAAAGAATAGCAAAAGATAAAACGCTCCATAGCAGCTACTTTAACCCAAAGCAGCAAATGCCGGAATTGCTTCACTACCGGATACATAACATAACCACTCAAGCTCAATGCAACTGCAAAAGGCAATTGTATTCATATAAGCCTTTCGTCTTCCGGGCATTCATGTAAATGACGTTCAACTTAGACTCACTCATATCCGGCCATCTATAAGGAAATAAGCAAAACATTTTCTACAATGCGACATTGATTGAATGTTAGCCAGGCTTTAAATGCCGGCAGGTCTTTTTCTTCGCCTTGTCTGATGATAAAATCCATGCTAAAAGTCTAATTCTATCTGGCCTTGCAACAGGGTTTCCAGGGTTTCCCGTTCGCGGATGAGCTTT
>Ga0256839_1003120_pt1 | contig 17455 bp, 21 predicted proteins | sample 354166metaG_FD_185968 | JGI IMG/M metagenome (GOLD analysis project Ga0256839, IMG submission 185968) | Hydrothermal vent microbial communities from Mid Atlantic Ridge, Atlantic Ocean - 354-166 | ecosystem: Environmental > Aquatic > Marine > Hydrothermal vents | place: Atlantic Ocean: Mid... | reverse complement strand
TCTTCTGTCCAAACCCCTCTACAAAACTTTTGGTTTTTTCCAAGTCTATGTTGATGTTCTCTTTGTCTATCTTGATACCCACGTTTTCAGCCATGTCTACTTTTCCCTCAGAGAGGTCTTTTTGTAGATTTTGAGCTGTGTTTTCAAACGTTTGCTTAAGTGCATCAAAAAACTCTCTCGTCTGGTTAAGGTCAATGTTTAGTTTTCCATCCCCTATATCAACGCCAAGCTTTGAAAATAAATCGTTATCATTTTGTACTGCCATAGTCATTCCTTTAATTGTTTAAATCATTATAGCATATTAGAGAAAGGCTAACAAAGACGCTGTAACTGCAACATTTAGTGACTCAACCCCTCTTTGCATGGGAATAGAGATACTTTTACTACACACAGATGCCACAGCTTTACTCACACCCTCGCTTTCATTGCCAAGGACAAAGATAGTTTTACTTCCATACTCTTGCTCTTTGTAGCTCGACTTTGCCTGTGCTGATAAAGTATAAACATCTGCACCATCTTTTTTAAACGACCCCAGTGTCTCTTTAAGATTAGAGGTCTTTATAATAGGCATCTTAAAAAGTGTACCTGCACTTGCTTTGATGACCAATGGGCTTATCTGTGCTGCACCTTTAGTAGGGAGGAGTATAGCATCTACATTGCCTGCCGCACAAGAGCGGATAATCATCCCAAGGTTTTGGGGGTTGCTTATGCCGTCTAATGCAATAATACGATACTTTTTATGTTTGTTTTTAAAGCTCTGCTCATCTCCAAAATGTTCTAACACAATATCTAACGCCACGCCTTGATCTTGTTTGGCATTCTTAGAGATGCGTGAAAGTGACTGTTTTTCGTGGTATTTTACTTCTATGCCACGCTTATTGGCAATGGCTTTCATAGTTTCAAGTACTTGTGCATCTCTGTTAGACTTGGAGAGATGCAGTTTATGTATAATGATGGATTTATCTTCTAACGCTTCCATGACAGCATTACGTCCGTAGATAGTAAGTACCTTGTCAAAAAATGCTTTTTTAGCCAAATATTCTGGAGAGTCTTGCATAGAGTATGCCTTCTGTATAAAGTTATCACGTATTTTATCATCTTTACTTGTTACAATACACTATGGTTAAACTATTTTACAAACTCACACTTCTGTTGCTACTCATTTTGTCTGCTACACTGCTATACCAAAAAGACACCTACGCCTACCACACCTTAATACATATAGACCCTATTCCCCATACTGAAGAATTAATACAAAGATCTCAGTATGTTGATGCTTATGAATATCTCAACTATTTTATGGCATTTGATTATGTGCAGCATAACCCACAAGCACGAGTCCTTTTAAAACAGATTAATGAAAAACGTCATTCTCTCTCATATCAATCAGAAAAAGTATTAGAAGGAATAAGTACGGGCACCAGTGATGAACTATTAGGACAAGCCTCTGCTATAGGTTCTGACTTTTTCGTACTAGGAGATATACGTGATTTAGTTATCGAGGCGACACATTATGTTAAAGATGAAGAAGTAGATTCCCTCTTGGTAGCACTCTCAGGCATAGGACTGGTAGCTACTGCTGGTACACTATATAGTGGAGGAGGTGCTGCTGTCATAAAAACTGGGGTTTCTGTACTTAAACTGGCAAAAAAAAGTAAACGTATGCCTTCTTGGCTAGGCTCTTTTATCGTCCGTCAAAGTAAACATATACGAAAAGGAAAAGACTTGTCTTCTTTAACACCTCTTTTTTCTGCACTTGATACCTTACGTAGACAAGTAGGACTACCACAAACACTTAAGTTACTCTCTCATACCACCTCACTAAAAGCACTTCAAAAACTCACACAACTTAGTAAACGTTATGGAAAAAATACAGCTACTCTACTCAAACTTTCGAACAAGCAAATAGTACAGCACGCGCATAAACTCAAAAATATAGATATGCAAACTATAAAACAAGCTTCTAGCTATGGGAAGAGTGGTTTTACCCACTTACTAAAACATGGAGAAAAGAACTTTTTAAAAACAACAAAAAGGCTCAAAGCTTATGCCAAAATAGGACACAAAGGTGAAGCATGGAAAATGGCACTGTGGGCTATGAAGTCCATTAGCGATAATGTCTTGTTTCTTGTTATGGGTATGGCATCATTTTTGATGCTACCTTGGAGAAAAATATTAGAGAAAAAATAAAGTCTATTTAGCCTCACCATTCCATGCTATCTGTTGTTTTCCCTCATCATCAAACTCCACTGCAGGCATACCCATGATGTTATATCCAGCATCGACATAATGTACTTCTCCAGTTACCCCAGAACTAAGGTCAGAGAGTAAGTACATACCTGAGTTTCCTACTTGTTCTGTACTTACATTGTCTTTAAGCGGAGCGTGAGCTTTGTTCCATTTGAGCATAAAGCTAAAGTCGCCTATGCCTGCTGCTGCTAATGTCTTGATGGGACCTGCTGAGATGGCGTTTACCCGTATACCGTCACGCCCTAAGTCTTCTGCTAGGTACTTCGTAGTCATCTCTAATGCTGCTTTGGCTACACCCATTAGGTTGTAGTTTGGTATATATTTTACACCTCCATAGTAGCTAAGTGTAAGTACAGACGAAGAAGTAGAAAGTATAGGCTTTAACTCACGTACTATTTCTATGAGTGAATACACAGAAATGTCCATAGCCACATCAAATGCTTCTTTACTTATGTCTACAAAACGACCTGAAAGCCCTTCCTTGGGTGCAAACGCAATGGAGTGTACGATAAAGTCAATCTCACCCATATCACGTTCAAGTGATGCTTTTAGTGCTTTTATCTCTTCGGGTTTAGACACATCACAGGGGTAAAGCCTAGCACCAGAGTCCAAATCTTCTGCTATAGGCTCTAGTTTCTTTTCAAAACGCTCATTTAAGAATGTAATTGCTACTTCAGCTCCTTGCTCTTGACAAGATTTTGCTATGCCATAGGCTATAGATTTTTTGTTAGCGATGCCCAAGATGACACCCTTTTTACCCTTCATTATCATGCTTCTTCCTCTTTTAAATTATGTTATTTTATCATCATTGAGGTAAAATAGCCATAGACTATGACATTATGGATACATTATGAAAAAAATACTCATCATAAACACAGGTGGCACATTTAACAAAGTATATAACCCTAACAACGGTTTATTAGAGATAGATGTTACATCTAATGCCCTAGACACTATAGCATCAAAATGGCTCTGTAACTTTGAAGTCATAAATATCATAGGCAAAGACAGCCTTGACATGAACGATGAGGACAGAGCTAAACTCCTAGATACCCTACGTCAAGCACACTACACATCTATTATAGTCATACACGGTACAGATACTATGGATAGGAGTGCCAAATATATAGCAGAAGCTAAACTAGAAAAATCCATCGTCTTTACCGGTGCCATGGTACCCTACAGCATAGACCCCGTAGAAGCCACAGCCAATCTGGCTTCTGCGTATGGGTACTTACAGGCTTTAGAGGAGGATGCTGTCTATGTAGCTATGAATGCTGTTTTAGCCAGTTATACCAAAGTAAAGAAAGACCGAAAAAAAGGACAGTTTACCCTTTTGTAAAGTTCCTAACTATGATTATCCACAGTAGCAGGCACTACTTCACCACTGGCCTGCATACCTAAAGCTTGAGGAAACTCTTTATAGTGTTCTCTAACAGCATTTGCCAAACGTTTTTTTACTGTCGCTGTTACCGTCACAACCTTTCCTTCTGGCAATGCATCTAAAAGCCTTAAAAGCAGTCTCTCTTGTGGGTGGGTCATAAGGTCTAACCATGAGTATAGTAAAGGTTTGTTGATGTGTGAGGGAATGGAGCCCATGATGCCTATGTCATTTTGGTCATGTACTAGTAGTCCTGATGTTGTGCCCCTATCAAGGGTGAGTACTTGAAAAAGGTAGAGGGTATGGTAATCTATTTGGGTCATTTTCTCTTCTTCAGTGTATGTATCCCATCTATTAAGTGCTTGTGTCACTATACATGTATATGCATCTATAATCTCTGTACCCATATGTTCAGCAAATAGTCTATCTGCTTCAAAGTCACCTGTGTTAAAGTTTTCTAGGTAAAAATGGCTCACCCCTCTAGTACGACCTAGTACTGGGATATTAAAATACCTGTCTCCTTGTGCTTTTGCTTCGTTATAGTACTCTTTTGAGGCCTCTTGAAGTGCTGTTTCAAATTGATTTTGAAATGACTCATTGCTAAGACTAGGGTTCAAGTCACCCATGATACGCCAGTACCCTACACCATCACGCATCTGAGTCCAAGAGATATGCATATGCATAGAGGGTGCATGAGGGTTTGCAGGATGAATGATGGCAGAGATGGCTGTAGCAGAAGAGAGTTTTTTTGTCTCATCTTCATCATAATGTACCTGAGAGACATTGACCGATGCACGGTTAAACACAGACTCATCTTTGGCTTCATAACGTACACCACCTCCATGTAAGCCTTCATCTCTTTCCCACTCAACAGCCTCAAACTTTATATCTTTACCAAAATCATGACTTATGTCATTGAGTTTACCTACAAAATATGTTTGTAATGATTCTACCAATAAAGAAGCTCTTTTAGCTTCAAGTGACTGAGCAGGAATTCGCATAACTGTCCTTAAATAGATTTTAAAAAGTATAACATATAAAAGGAATTTTTATATAATTTTGATACAATGATATTTATAAATAGGAAAAAGGGAAAAGATGAAATACACAATGATAATAGCACTATTTACAGTACTTATGTATACGGGATGCAGTTCAAAAAAAATTCCTCCAAGAGTTCAAGTACACTATGAAAAACCCACAGCCACTAAAGCTGCGAATTTTAAAAATACTATGGTTAAAGTAGCCCTTAGTACAAGAGATGATGCAAGATACAAAAAAATACAACTAGACACGCCAGAGAAAAAAGCATGGTTCAAAGACCTTATGTTTAGACTCTGGGACAGACAAATTACAAGACATCAGTTTATGACAGAAGGACTGTCAAAATACCCTGCACGTAGATACGAGTTTGCTTTTGTTGCCAATGGGTTTCAAAAAAGGTCATAATTAAACATAAAGAATTGGGTCTACTTCTCCCGATTCTGCAAACCCTTTGAGACGCAACCTGCAAGAATCACATACACCACAAGCTTTCTCTTCTTCTTTGTAGCATGACCATGTATCTTCAAGTGGTACCCCTAGCAATAAAGACTTTTTAACTATCTCACTTTTTTTAAGTGCTACCAATGGCATTTTTATCTCTAATTTTGTTTCTTCTTTTGTACCAAGGTTTATAGCTTTTTGCATTTGTATTATGTAACTCTCACGACAGTCAGGATACCCTGAACTGTCTTCTTCTACGACACCGATGTACAAAGTATTCGCAGCATGTTTTTCGGCTATAGCAGCTGCGATAGAAAGGAAGATGCCATTTCTAAAAGGCACATAGGTTACGGGAACACCTTCTTCTATACCCGTAGTAGGAACATCTATATTTTTGTCAGTGAGTGCAGAAGCTCCAATGTGTTCAAAAAATGGTAAGTCTATTTCATAAGATTTTATGGCATTTACACTCCTTGCTATTTTACGAAAACATTCTACTTCTTTTGTCTGGGTTCGTTGCCCATAGTTAAAATGTAAGGCTATAATGTCATGTCCCTCATTTTGTGCTATTTTAGCAGCCAAGGCTGAGTCCATGCCTCCAGATATAATGCATACAACTTTAGACATTTTATGAGACATCTTCTTTCCTTTTTTACTGCCATTTTACCAAGTTTTGGGTAAACTTCGAGCATGATAGACTTAGACAATCAAACAGGCTTAGCCGTAAAACTTCATACATTAGAGGAAATACAAGCTTCACTCACCACAGCAGAAGTAGAACTTCTCATCGTCAGTGATGAGTGTATGCAAAGTATCAACAGCCAGCATAGAGGTAAGCAAAACAGTACAGATGTACTCTCCTTTCCTCTAGATAGTTCTTTTACACCTGAATCCATAGCAGGTTTTCCCTTAGGAAGCATTGTTATTTCTGCTTCATCGGTAGAACAAAAGGCTAAAGAGCTAGGACATAGTATACAAGATGAGATAGCATTACTTTTCATTCACGGTATGTTGCATCTACTTGGGTTTAATCATGAAGATGACAAGGGTGAGATGCGAGAAAAAGAAAAATCACTTATTAAAAAATTTTCTTTACCAAAAAGCTTAATCATAAGAACAGGAGAATAATTTGGATTTTATCATTTTTATAGTTGCAATGGGTGTACTTATCTGGGGTGCGGATGTGCTCATAAACCAAAGTGAACATATAGCATTGGAATTTAAAATTCCAGAGTTTATCATAGGGGCAACACTCATAGCCCTTGGCACATCACTACCAGAAATGGCAGCTAGTATCGCAGCATCTTATAATGGAAGGTCAGAAATTGCAGTAGCCAACGTCATAGGATCTAATATACTCAACATCACACTCGTACTTGCAACAGTCTTTCTCATAGCCACCAAAATAAACCCAAATAGAGACTTCTTTGCAAAAGACAGCACTTGGGCACTCATGCCTGTACTCATCTTTATACTCATGATTATGGATGGTGTCATTTCACGTTTTGATGCCATACTGCTTCTTTTACTTATGGGTGCATACCTCATGTTTTTACTTCACGACGCAAAAAGTATACTAGCAGAAGAGATAGAACTAGAAAATAAAGAGCCTTTTTCTTGGACTAAAATAGCCCCTATGCTTCTTTTAGGCTTGGTATTGGTTATAGTGGGTGCACACTTCACCATAGAGAGTGCCTCGTCTATCGCTAAAAGTTTTGGTATTTCTGAATGGGTTATTGGGATAATTATGATATCTTTAGGAACATCTTTACCTGAACTTACCGTGAGTGTGACAGCTGCACTTAAAGGTAAGGTAGACATGGCGATAGGAAACATCATAGGCTCAAACATGGCAAATACCACTGTTGTTCTAGGAGCTGCGGCGCTTGTACACCCTCTATCTATTAACCCAAGTTCATATATCTTTGACATGGCTACTATGCTTGTTGCCACACTCATCTTAGTCTTTATCACTGCAAATAAACTCTATAGCAAGCCTGCGGGCATCAGCCTCATCATCATCTTAGGACTCTTTTTAAACAATACTTTACAGCAGATATAGCTACTTCTTCTCAGTAGTATTATGTTCTAAAGTATTCTTATGCTTTATCTTACCAAAGTACTCTTTTTTATAAAGCCATTTATAGATATCTGCAGCTATGGGTCCAGCTGTACTTCCTCCATGACCACCATGTTCTACAAGTACCGTTACCACATATTTAGGGTCTTCATAAGGTGCATAAGTCGTTATCCATGCATGAGAGCGATGATAATATGCTAATTCATGCTCTTTTAACCTTACTTTAGTTGACTGAGGTATGGCTGTCACTTGTGAAGTACCCGTTTTCCCTGCTACTTTTATGGGAAGTTTACTCATGGTTTTATAGCCTGTACCACCTCTCATATTACATACATCATACATACCTTGTTGTACTTGAGACAAATGCTTTTCATTGAAAGTAATATGCTGCATTTTGCCTACTGTATGATTGCCATCAATGACACGTGCTATGCGTGGTATCGGAAGTCTCGAGGTAGCCATGAGTGCTGTATATCTTGCTACTTGCAAGGGTGTCACAAGTGTATAGCCTTGACCAATAGCCGAAATGACTGTCTCACCCATATACCATGGCTGTTTAAAGCGTTTCATCTTCCACTGTTTATCTGGCATTACCCCATTATATTCTCTAGGTAAATCTACCCCTGTTTTAATGCCTAGTCCAAAAGTTCTTAATGACCTTGCCATGGCATCAATCCCAACTTTTAAACTTTTATTATAATAGTAGACATCACAACTCTCACGTATTGACTTACGTAACCTCACTTTTCCATGACCCCATCTAGACCAACATCTGAATTTATGTTTACTTCTACCTAAAGTGATATAACCATTACATCTTTCTTGCGTATCTAAAACACCTTCTTTTGACTTAGAAAATGCCAAGGCCATACCCATTTTAATGGTAGAGCCTGGTGGGTAGGTTCCATGTACTATTTTATTTGTAAATGGTTTATCTACATCATTTTGTAATGCTTTCCAATCTTTAGTACTAATACCACCCACAAAAAGATTAGGATCATAAGAAGGATAACTCACCGCAGAGAGCACTTCTCCATTTGTACGCATTACCACCACCACACCTGTTTGATTTGCATCTTTAAATCGTTCATAAATCATCTGTTGTAAATCAATATCAATATTGAGTTGCAAGTTTTTATTGTCTTTTGGAAGTTTATTTTCTATAGTATCTATGGCTTTATTGGTTGCAGTGACTTTTGAGATTTTATATCCCAGTTCACCTTTAAGTACATCATTATAATATTTCTCTAATCCTGTTTTCCCAATGTTCCCTACTACATTTACTACAGTATCATTCTCATTTTCTTTTCTATTTGAACGTCCTGTATAGCCTACAATATGAGCTGCATATAAGCCATAAGGATAATACCTTTTAGTCTCCGCCTCAATTTTGAGTTCATTATGTAAGCTTAACTCTGGATACGCACCCATCATCTGGGCATAATGTATAAAATCAACTACTTTAATATAGTTATGATTATACGGTGAGTTAAACTTTTTATAGACTTTGAGCATGATAGTCTTATTTAGATCAGGAAATGTCGAAACAAGTCTGTCAACCACTTTATTTAATTTTTCACTATTTGATTTTAAATGTGGCTGTATCGATACTGAGAAACCTATCTGATTCATGGCAAGCAACTGTCCGTTAATATCAGATATTTCTCCTCTGACTGGCTTAATGAATTGCTTTCTTTCAATATTTTCTTTTGCCAAGCCTTCGTAATAGAAATTTGATTTAATACTCACATGATAAAGCCTAGCAATCATTCCAGCCCAAAAAAGTATAAACAGTATGATGATAAGTTTATATCTCATAAGACCATCACCACTAAAAGATCAACTATCAAAGAATATGCTAAAAGTTTGTCTAATACGACACTTGTCGTTTGAAAAATAAAATCATAGCCAAGAAGACATCCTAAATAGACTACATCTAAGAGTAAAACCAAAGTAATTTTTGCACACACTTTACAGCGTTTGACCTGTGCTAATTTAGTATAAAGCATGGCATAAACAACTAAAGAAGAGAGTATCATAAGAAAAAAAGGCAAAGACAAGTTCACTTCTAAATTGATAAAATAAAGTATAGCGAGTAAAACATAATGCCATTTTTTCTGATCAATTCCTACAATAAATATATACCCTACAATACCAATAAAAAGTGGTAAAAAAACATAAATAGAAATAAGCATTGGGTAGAAAAGAATAAAGGTAATGATTAAAAACCAAATAAGAAAAGGATACATAAGCCTAGTAAATGTTTGCATTGTTATCATCACGCTTTTATGCTACTTTATACACTAAAGCAACTTCATTACACACAGGAAAATGAATACATTTAATGCAGTCTGCCCATATTTTATGTTCAGGTATTTCTTCTTTATTCATTTCTATAAAATTCATTTTTTGAAAAAAAACAGGTAAGTAGGTTAACACAAGCACATCTTCTTTTACCCCTAGTTCTTTTGCTTCATTAAGCGTAAATTGTACAATCGACTCCCCAATTTTTTTACCACGGTATGACTCAGCGACAATAAGACTTCTAATCTCTGCTAGTCTTTTAGAATGTACATGTAATGCAGCATAAGCGACAATTATTCCATTCTCTTTTGCTAATACATAAGAACGTATGTTTGTAGCCACTTCATCTTCTGTACGATTTAAAATAATTCCATCTTTTACTTCTTGTATAACAAGAGCCTGCATTTGAGGTATATCATCTAACTTTGCTTTTACAAGTTCAATCACTTTTCTTCCTCAATTGTCTTCTGTGCTATTTTGCTCATATCAAAAATAGACTCTAATATCTCAAAATGAACCCGTTCATGTCCATTTTTTTTAGAATTAGAAACAGTAATCGACCCAGGGAAATCACGTTTTAGTTTGTTACGTTCTTTTTGATTAAGTTTGTCTATTTTGGTAAATACAGTTAAGTATTTTTGGTCAGGTCGAATGAACTCTGAAATATATGCCTCCACAGCATCATCAATCTTGGCATAAGGGTGTCGGGCATCACGAAGATGTATAAAAATACGTATAGATACCCGATGTTGAATGAACTCTACCAAGTTCTTTTGCCATACTTCTTTGAGTGTTTTAGATACTTTCGCATAACCAAAACCTGGCAAGTCTACAAACCGCACAGGGTAAGATGTTTCATGATACAAATATCGTGTTTCAAAAAAGTTAATAAGCTGTGTTTTACCTGGTGTAGCTGACGATTTTGCTAGATTCTTTCGATTTGTCAAAGCATTAAGTGTTGAGCTTTTGCCAACATTTGAGCGACCAAGAAAAACAACTTCAGACATATCTTCAGCTAAAGAGTCTGCAATACTTTGTGCAGACTTAATAAACGTAGCCTCAACAATACGAGGTGAACTCATTTTGCATTCTCCATATCAAATATAAATTTTACTGGTTTCTTTTTACTGCCATGTACTTTAGCATTTCCACTTATCATATCTAAAATAATTTTATCTCCATTTATATGACGTTTGTTTGCTATATCATCTATCATTGCCTTACCTGTTAGTGTATATTTAGACTCTATAGGTAAATATACTAATGTATTTGTACTACCCTTATAATGATTTTTTGCATCTTTAAATTCAAACTTGACATTGCCGAGTGCTTCATATTTATTGGTCTCATTGTTTTCATTAAAGTAGACTATCACTTTATCTGCATCTATCCAGTTTTCTAATTGTTTTATTTTAACATTACCAAGAAAATGTATTTCTTTTTTAATATTTTCTGCATACATATCATCTGAAATTATTTCAACTTTTTCAGCATAGGTGAACATTGACAATAATAACAATACAAATAATAATTGACTTACTCTAGTAAATGACTTCAAACAAAAACCTTTTTAAAAAATAAACTAGATTATATCATTTCTTTACTTTTTCGTCGTATAAATCACAGCATCTACTTTTGTAGCATTCATCTCTTTTTTTACTGTATCATAATAAAAAGATGCCCCATGAATAACACTTTTACCTTGTATTGCAGTAAATTTTGATTTTATTCTCAAAACGCCACTTTTTTGATTATACTCAGCATTTTGTGCACTATAGGTATACCCTTGACTCTCTTCTAATTTTACATTTCCCTCTAAAAGTAATATATTTTGATAGTATCTTGCATAATCAGCAACCAATAATGTAATATTTTCAGTACTATACTTTAACTGTTCTAAATGCAGTGTACCCTCTTGTCTTATACCCTTTTGAACAAAAGATTTAGATAACATTCTATAGGTATCAACTTCTATAAATGTGGTTTTGTGAAATTCAAGTTCTTTACTGTTAGATTTAATTTCTTCTGTAGTGTTAGTAAGTTTTACCATGGTTGTTGCACCCACAGTTAGAGTTATAAGTAAAATGACTAACCATTCTAATCTTATTCCCATAATTCTAAGTACTTCTCCTCTAACCCTTCTTTCATAATAAGGTATTCAATCATTTCCCTTACTGCACCATCTCCACCTTTTTTACTTAAAATAACATTTGCAATTTTATCTACATAGGCAGAGGCATCTCTAGGTACAAAAGAAATTTCTGCGGCTTTTAACATTTTCAAATCATTCAAGTCATCCCCTATGGCTGCCACATTCTCCATACTTAAATCTAATTTTTCCAACAAGGTTTCCAACACTTCTTTTTTCTTGTGTATCCCTTGATAAAAATGTTCAATATGTAACTCTTTTGCACGACGTGCAACAATATCTGATGATCTACCTGTAATAATAGCTACCTGTTTTCCAAGTTTTCGCCAAGAAGCAATCGCCAGTCCATCTTTCACATTGAATGATTTAATCTCATCACCATTGTGGCTATAGGTAATGCGTGAGTCTGTCATTGTTCCATCTACATCAAGTACAATGAGTTCTATACTCATAATACACCTTTTGTACTTGGTATACCAGCATTTTCATTGACAGTCACTGCACGACGAAGTGCTACTGCCAAAGCTTTAAACGCAGCTTCTATAATGTGATGTTTATTTTTACCACGGTTATAAATAAGATGAAGTGTAAGTGGTAGGTTAAAAGCAAATGCCTTAAAGAATTCTTCTACCAATTCTACATCAAAATCTCCTACCTTTCCACCTATTGGTAGTTCATAAACCAAGAAAGCACGATTTGAGAGGTCTATATCACAGGTCACAGATGCTTCATCCATCACTACTGTAGCATTGCCGAAACGCTCGATGCTTTTTACTGGGTAAATAACTTTTTTAAGTGCCTTTCCAATAACAATGGCAACATCCTCAACCGTATGATGATCATCTATATGTGTGTCACCCACACACTTTACTTCTAAATCAATATGTGCATGTTTCGTAAAAGCTTCAAGCATATGATCATAAAATCCAACACCAGTATCTATCGTAGCTTTCCCTGAACCATAGAGATTTAACTTTACCGTGATTTGTGTCTCTTTTGTTTCTCTTGTTACTTCAACCATTTAGCATATCCTCATTTTAATTTCTTAACTTCTAACAATAGCAGCACCATATAAATCGTTGTTTTCCTTAAAGTCTGTAGCCTCTTGCTGCGAACCAAAGCCCATAAGCCAAACTCTATAAAGCATTATACCCTCTTCATTATATAAACTTTTAATCATTGGTCTGTGGCTTGGATACTTTTTAGTATAAAGAAGTTTATGACTTTTTGCACCTTCATAACGAGAAAAAGCACCTATCTGCAGAGCAAAACCAGAAAGTTTCACACGCGTTTGTGTCTGAGCTTTTTTATGTTTAGCAATGTTTTTTACTAAGTTTACTTTTCCAGCAAAACCTAAGACTTCAACTTTAACTTTTGCAATGCCCATTTTATCAAGACCTATCTCTTTTCCTGCAGTATATGAACAGTCAATTATCCGTCCTCTTACAAAAGGTCCCCTATCATTAATACGCACAACTGTACTTTTTCCATTTTGTAAATTACTAACCCTTACCATAGTGTCCATTGGCCAAGTTTTATGTGCAGCCGTACGTGCATGCATATCATATACTTCACCATTACTTGTATGTTTACCATGAAAATTAGGACCATACCATGAAGAGATACCATGCTGAACCTGACCTACTGAGACATAAGTAGGATGATATCTTTTGCCCATGACATTATAGGACTTCATAGTAGCCTTATGCCAGGCAGGGCTTGTGTGTTTTGTTTTATGTAGGCTATGTCTTTTTTGGGCACAGCCTGACAACAACACAAGTAACATAGTACTAAATAAGAAAAAAAAATGCATTTGACCTCTATTTTTTATATATTAATCAATATTATGTCTTTATTTCTCTTTATTGTTGCTTGTTTAAAAACAAGGGCTTTATGATTTATGGGTATCATTCATAATTTTATCTATACAATAATATTGAACCATATCATAAATTTTTTCTGACTCTATAGGTTTTGATATTAAATTATCCATACCAGCTTTAATATATTTTTCTTTTCCTGTTGTATCTGTTGCCAAGGCAACAATAGGTACATGTTTAGATTTAGTTGTACGCTCATAAGATAATATATGTGATGTTGATTCAAACCCATCCATAACTGGCATATTAATATCCATAAAAATAATATCAAATATATTTTCTTTACGAAGTTCATATGCTCTTTTACCATCTGTAGCTACTTTTACATCAATATTCATATGTTTAAGTATATTGGCTATAATATTTTGACTAATCACATTATCTTCTACAACCAAAGCTTTTATACACGTTTCTTTTTCTCTATTAGTATTCAGTGCCTCTCCACAAGTAACAGTATTTTTAGGTTTTTTCTCTAAAACAGTTCTTAATATTTTACTCATAGTTATAGGAGCATAAACAACACAACTAAAAAAGTGTTTATCATGATTAATCTTTGAACGCAATGTACCAGATGTAATAAGTACAGTTTGGCAAGGAAGCGATACAAATGCTTCTAATTCGCCTTCATGCCTTGCATAATTATGATACATAAACATCAAATCTGGCAGAGCAATAGTGTCATCGTTGAAAAGTGAATCATAATCATATACTATAAACTTACCACCTAAATACTCAATATATTTTTTTAAATTATCGTCTATTATACGATTTATATCTAAACTTGGGAGGGCTAATCCAACAACAAAGTCTTCAAACACAGGCTTAATTTTGTCTTTACTCTCCTTAATATCTTCTTTAAATCCTAATTCAAAGAAAAAACTAGACCCATAATTTTTTTTACTTTTTAAATCTAATTTACCACCCATTTTTTTAATAATAGTATTTGAAATTATTAAGTTTTTTGTATCTTGAATAGGTGTTTTATCTAAATTTGATTCTGTCTTTAATAGATTCTTGATTCTTTCCAATTCGTCAGCACTAAATTCATAACCCAGGTCTGAAACTGTAAATCTTATACCAACTTCATCACTTGAAATGTCTTTTTTATCTAATTGTATATTTACAGTTGTATACTCACTAGATGTAGCTAGAGCATTGTCAACTAAATTTGTTATAACTTGTGATAATTTTATAGAGTCTCCATAAAGTGTAGATGGTATTAGTGGATCAACATATAATCCGAGAACAATATTTTTTTCATCTGCAGTTATAGAAAATGTTTCTACTGTAGATTCTATTAATTGGACTATATTAAATATATTATTATCCACATTAAATTTATAATTATTTGAAGATATACCTAAAGATATTTTACTTAAGATCGCATCAAGGTTTTCATAACTATGTTCAATAATATGTACTAAATTTTGTTGTTCTGTACTTAACTCTGTCTCTTTTAATAACTTTGTATTTCCAAAAATACCATTCATTGGTGTTCTTATTTCATAACTTAAATGATCAATAAAGGTTGTATTAGCAATTCTATTTTGAGTTTTTTTCATGTTTATTATGGATGATGATTTATCAATAGAATTATATCTAGATGGGACATTCATAGGAATAACTGAAGGTATGTTTTCACTTTTAACCTGAGTATCCTTAACAAAGAATAAGAAATAAAGTCCTAAAAAACTCAGAACAAAAATTGCAATGAAAGTTAAAAAAAGAATTATATTATTAATCAATTCTGTAGAATCTGAACTTAATATATTGTAGATAAAATATAAACTTACAAAACATAATAAAAATATGGGTAATGCAATAAATACCATACGATATTTCACATAATAATTACTCTTATTTCTATTTCTATTTCTATTTCTATTTCTATTTCTATCCATTTTTATTGTAACTTTCATAAATTTAATCTTATATCATAACATTAAGTAGATTAAATATTTATTTAATGTTTTCAAAGTCTTCTTTATTTACAGAAATAACCAATAATTGTTCTAAAAATAAATAATCATTTGCTATACTATTTATCTTTTTAATTTCCTCTGAACTTGCCTTATACTTTAAAGCAATACTACTTAATGTCTCTCCCATAATAACATGATGTGATATAAGAAATGGTTTTATTTTTTTTACCTCTTTCTTTGGTTCATACCGTAAATAAAATGCAAATACCTTTGTAATAGGTATTTTTAATTTATATGTTTTATTCTTATCTTTATTATTTTTTTTCTTTACTTTTATATTTATTTTTTCTAATTCAATTGTTTTTATTTTTATAAGTTTAGCTATTTCTTCTAAAGTTGTTTCAGATGAAACTTCAACCTCAATGAAACCATTTTCAAGTGAATCACTATTGTTCTCAAAATCTAAGCTCATATTTTCACCTATCATAGCCACAAGCAATATTTTTTTAATATAATCTCTTGTTTCTTTTGGTAAATAACGTTGGTCTTCATCTAAAAGAACAGTGAGTTCATCTGTCCCAGCACTTTTTATAGCACGTTGCATACAACCTTCCCCACAGTTATATGCCATTGCTGCCACATACCATTTTCCAAACTGCCTATGTAGCTTATTTAAGTAGTTTATCGCAGCTAATGTTGCACTTTCGGTATCTTTTCGTTCATCATAGCTATTTTCAACTGTAAGATTATACATTTTTGCAGTTTTAGGCATAAATTGCCATAAACCTACAGCTTTTTTAGGTGAGACTGATGCTGAAGAAAGTCCAGACTCAACCATAGATAGATAGATAAATAAATCACTGACACCCTCATCAAGCAACAAGTTTTTCATGGTTGGCAGGACATCTTTGCCTCTCTGTAAAGAACGTTTATAAAATAGTTTTAGTCCACCCTCATTTTTAAGCACAAAATCATGAAAGTCACTATCGTAGATATAGTCTTTCTCTATATCAAACTCATTAAAAACATAGGTATAGATAGGATATTTTTCTATAAGTTCCTGTCCATAAATAAATGATGACAACGAAAACAATAAGGTAAGGAGATTAAAATATCTATGCATAATACTCTCTTAAAAAGAAAAAAGTCTATGGGCATTTTTGGTACTAAGTTTTGCCACTTTTTCTAAAGTCACATTGGAAAGTTCTGCCATTTTTTGGGCAACTAACCGTGTATAACTTGGTTCATTTCTCTCTCCTCTATGAGGATGAGGCGTGAGATAAGGTGCATCTGTTTCTATAAGTAGTTTATCCTCTGGAATTTTAGCGTAGACATTAATCAGTTTTTTCGCATTTTTAAAAGTGAGAACCCCTCCTATACCAAAGTAGAAGTTTTTCTTTGAAAGTTTGAGCAAAGATTCATCTGCATTGTAACAATGTAGCACACCTCCCTCTTCTCCGGCATATTTGTCAAGCAAGTCTAAACAGTCAACACTTGATTCACGTACATGTACGATGAGTGGTTTTTTCATCTCTTTTGCCCAAAGTATTTGGTCGATAAAGACTTTTTTTTGAGCTTCTTTTTCTTTTAGAATTTCTTCTTCATTCTCAGGTAATCTAAAATAGTCAAGTCCACATTCACCAATAGCTACACATTTTGGATGATCTACAAATTTTTCTAAAAATCCTCTATCATACCCTTCAATATCGTAAGGATGTACCCCAACTGAAAAATATACTTCTTCATATTTCTCAGATATCTCTACTGCTCTTTGCAATGTTTTCACATCTGCTCCAGGAATAATAAACTTTTCTACACCACACTCTTTTGCATTTTGTAGTACATCCTCTAAATCATCATTATAACGCTCATCATCCAAATGGCAATGTGTATCAATTATCATATCTTTTCTTTCCAACTTTACTTTATTTTAATATTCAGTATTTACGATGTTAATTATAGCCAAATATCTCTACCCATCTCTTCAACTCAAAATATGCAATA
>Ga0256839_1003119_pt1 | contig 17457 bp, 13 predicted proteins | sample 354166metaG_FD_185968 | JGI IMG/M metagenome (GOLD analysis project Ga0256839, IMG submission 185968) | Hydrothermal vent microbial communities from Mid Atlantic Ridge, Atlantic Ocean - 354-166 | ecosystem: Environmental > Aquatic > Marine > Hydrothermal vents | place: Atlantic Ocean: Mid... | reverse complement strand
ATGGTGATCTTTTCGCCCAGAAAATTAAGGTCTATTATACTATTTCTGGGTGTTTTGTTCCTTGCTTTTTTATAGATAATTCTTTATTAATCATTTGGATAGGTTGTTTTTCAGGGGTGACTAATTATACACTTAATGATTCCAGGGGAAATTACTGGCAACTCAGTCAAACAGAGCTAGGGCCTACCATAGCGACAGGCTGAAAAAAAACTTTCTTGTCTGGCGCAATGAAAACATTGTTAAAGTTACGCCCCACATTTTTAATAATTTAAAGAGCCAAAAAATCATCATCTTCATAACTTGAAAAATCATCATTCCAAACCCCCGCCTCACAAGCAAGCTGCCGAAAATTATCTGAACGGTTTGTCATTTCTGAAGCGACTCGAATCAGTTCTATTTCTATTGGGGACAAGGTTTTAATCATGGTTTTAACCAAATCTCGGTTCACACCATGAACCCCGTAATCCCCTAAAGCCAGCGCCCTGGAAAATCCGTAGAATTGCTGCATTCGGGTTTCACATAACTGACTGTACCGCAGCCGATTTTTTTTATGTTTCAAAGATGCTTTTATCGCCATACAAGATACGGCGGCATTATAAAATGCATTTTGTATGCCATGAGAAAAAATTGGATCTGCAAAAGCCGCCGCATCACCAATACAATAATAATTTTCACCACAAATATTTTCGCAATAATAGGAATAATTTGGTCGAAATTGTAATGAGCCTTCAATAAACTTGGCGCTGCTTAGCAGCCTGGCAATAGACGGAATTTCCTCACAAGCATGCTTGAAATATCTTTCTCGCTGTTCTGGCTCGACTGACCTGAATTGCTCTGCGGGAATTATCAGCCCTACACTGGTTTTCCCCCGCAAAATAATATGCCATAACCATCCGGAACGATAGGATGTGACAAAAGTTACGGGTTTTATGAGTGTAATTTCATGGGCAGCATGACTTTTCCTGTCAACGCCCACATAACGTGAATTTTTAAAATAGCCCCACAGCGATAAAAAATTAAGCTTGGGATTAATTAATCGCCTGGTTTTAAAGGAATTTGCCAAAAAAGTGTTATGCCCACTAGCATCAATCAAATATTGGCAGTGAATGGAGCTTTGATAATTTTCATCATTACGCTTATCGAAATAGTAAACAACAGGAAAATCTGGATCACTAAAATCAACCTTTTTGACGACAACCTGACAAAAAACCTGTGCACCACAATCCTGGGCATGTGTAAGTAATAAATCATCAAAAATATCACGTTCGACATGCAAACCTGGACGTTGATACCCATATTTAGCAAATGAGATCTGCCTTACCCTGTCGTTCCACAAGGTAATTCCTCCGGCTTTTGCAATAAAACCTTGTTGCTGAATTTTTTCCGATACGCCCAAGGCATCAGCAAACTTCCAGAAATGTGGTATCAAACTTTCGCCGACCTGATTTCGTGGAAAAACAGCGCGTTCCAGCAATACCACATGTACCCCACTTTGGGCTAATTCAATGGCTGCGCAGCTACCAGCAGGCCCACCACCAATAATCAGGACATCACACTGAGTGGAAATTTTATTATCAGCTAGTTTAACCATCCTGCTGTGAGTGAAATACTAAGTTTAAGTAGGTGACCATAAATTTTTTAACAATATTGTGCAGAATATTTTGTGATATTCGAGGCGCAACGTAGGCCGCATAGTTATGCTATGTAATCGTAGTTGCAACCAAGAAGATTGCAAAATAACCCGGCAAAAAGTTAAAAAATTTATGGGCACCGACTTACAATCTCAAAAATCACTCAACACTGCATTTCTAGTAGGTGTTTTTAACCACTCGGCAACATCTTTACCCAGTGCCTTTACGCATCGTCCCAATATAGAGCAAGTACCTTTAAATTCAGCAAACATACCACCGCCAGAAACACGCCTGGCTTTAAAGTCACCAAGAACTTTACCATCCTTTAGTAAGGTACCAACAATGGTCACGCTTTTGCCACCTGACCAGGCGCCACCGGCAAAGCCCTTAACATCGGTAATTTTTATTTTCAAAATCTGGGTGCCTGCTGGAACAGTTGATATATCGGTATTTGTCAGAATTTGAGAGTAATATTTTGCGGCAAATTGATCTATAAAAGTCGTCAGCTTTTCCGGTAATCGACATTCATCACGCACCGCTTGTCTAATCGCCAGATTTTCCGCAAACTCGATTTCATCAATAACTAAAATTTCAGTACCCGTGTGTTCAACCAATTTTGATGAATGCTGTGAAGATTGGCACGCTACAAGTAACAAGCTCAATACCGCAATGAAATAGATTTTAATTTTCACGCCTGTTTTCCTCTATAAAATTGCAGCCCGTCTGCCTTTAAGCAAACCTTGCTGAAACAAATTATCTTCACTCCATAAGTCCCCTGCCAGCAAGGCAGTTATTTCATCCTTAATTCGTTCATGCCGATCAAATTCAAAAATTAAATTTTCGACCAAACTGGATCGATAAAACCGATCAATCAACAACCACATGGTGTTAAATCCGGTTTTGTACAAGGAATCATCCTTCGCATGCAATTGTGGGTCCGATTCTTGTCCGGTCAATAACCCCTGATGTAAACGATCAGCAATCAGTTCTGCGGTTTTCACGGCGAAGAAAAAACCAGATGAAAAAACTGGATCAAGAAAACCGGCAGCATCACCACAACAAGCATATCTGGCTCCGTAACGACGCTGATTTATATAGCTAAAATCCGCTTCAGCCTGAATTGGCAAAATGACTTCAGAATTGTCTAAAAGGCTGGTTAGTAATGGAGACGCCTCAATGTATTGCTTAAATAATTGCTCTTTCGCGACATTCAATTTTGACTGCTTTTGCACAACCAAACCAACACTTAATCTTTTATCAATTAACGGAATAATCCATAACCAGCCAACATCAACCAGTAAAATCTTAACATTGCCAGTCGAAAAAACAGCCTCAACGGCAGAATTATCAGTTAACTGATAATGTTGAAACAGTGCGTATCGACCAAAATTTTCAAGTCGCTTCACCTTTCGAAATTTACGCCCCATTAATGCTGAACGACCAGTCGCATCAATAAAATAACGCCCTTCAAAATCCCCCTCAGAGGTACTAACCCGAACAGCATTCTCATTAATAACCACATCAGCGACTTTGGTATTTTGGTATGCCTCAGCGCCATGCGCTATCGCATTATTGAACATTTTTTGATCAAACGATGAACGTTCAATCTGATAGGTTTGATATTTACCCATCAGTGGCAAAAAAAGTGTCCGGCCACTGGGTTCATGGATAAAATCAGCACCCATTTTTTTTAGATTACCTTTACCCCAATCCAGCCCCAGTCTATTCATCACTGGCTCAATCAGCGGCATCATAGATTCACCAATATGAAACTTCGGGTGTTGATCTTTCTCCAAAATCAAAACTTTATAGCCATACTGACTTAACAGTGTTGCGGCAGTAGACCCGGCCGGTCCGCCACCAGCAATAATGACATCGTATCTTTGCATTAGGTAATTTTTTTGAACCAGGTTGACCATTGCGGCTGATCTCTATTTAGAGGTATCAATGCAAGTGGTGGTGAATGTTGAATAGCCTGAAGCAGTGGAATCGCAGAGGCAATGGGTGAAAGCTCAATCAGGCCATTCAAATCATTAGAAAAATCAGAATATTCAGGTGCTATTTGCGGACGAAAAATAGCCCCTTTTGCGTAACTTTTCTCTTCATTACTTAAAACCAACGCCGTTGCGAAGGCAAGTTCCCCAATGGGTGGCGCCAAATACTCAGGCCAATATTCATCATAACAAACCAAAAGACAATCGCCAGGTTGTTGTTGCAATTGTGTCCAGACTTCCAGCAAGGCCATTGCAAAAGTATCATCCACAGCAGCTATTGCCGTTGTTGCATGCTGACAGCCATGCAAAATACCCCAATAGCCAGCAGTCGTATTATGTACTGAATTATGAAACTGTGTTGGTGAAACCATCGCTTGAGGGTCTGCCAATGTTCTGCACAAGACGTCAGTTACCTGAATTTCCCCGCCAACTGAGGCAAAGACTGAAGCTAACTCAGAAGGATTAACTTCTGCTTGTAAACACGCTTCGGTAGCCACTGAAATTGCCATTTTTGTGGTCAAACTGGCTCTGCGGCGAATATTGGCTGGCATCAACTGCTTGTTAATCTCAATACCTTGCAAACCAAAGTCTTGCAGCTTGTCCCCATCAGAACAATAACAAACCGCACTCTTGATCAACAAATCATCTTTCATAATTTTTCGCCAAAATAACACTGGCATTGTTGCCGCCAAATCCAAACGAATTGCTCATCACAGCATGCAATGTTTTAGCAGTCCGGGGTTCTTTAACAACCTGACAATGGAAATCTTGATCAAGCTGTTCCAGGCCGTAGGTTCCAGGAACCATTTGATGCTCTAAGGCCAATAAACAAACTATCGCTTCAACTGCGCCGGCAGCGCCAAGCGTATGCCCGGTAATCCCTTTGCTGCCACTGCATAACACAGCATCATTAAATACTTCATAAACTGCCTTTGCTTCTACCGAATCATTGATTTGCGTGGCCGTTGCATGAAGGTTAAGATAATCTATATCTGACGGCTGTATATCTGCCAATTGCAATGCATTATTCATGGCAGCAATCGCGCCTTTTCCATCTGGATCTGGAGAACTCATATGATAAGCGTCTGAGGATTCACCGACTGATAAAACATGGGGCGAATTATCAAACTGACTTGCCGACTTTTCCAAAAGCAACAAAGCCGCAGCCTCGCCTATATTAATCCCGTTTCTGTTTTGATCCATAGGTCGGCAAAATTCGGGACTGACCAGTTCCAAACTAGCAAAACCACAAAGAGTCAATCGACATAAAGTATCTGCGCCACCCACCAAAACTGCATCACAAACATCATGATTGATTAATCGTTGCCCGGCTGCAATTGCCTTGGCCCCGGAAGAACATGCGGTGGAAATCGCAAAACAAGGGCCTTGCAATTGCAATTGTTTTTGTAAAAACCGGGGTGTAGCCTGATAAGCATGACGGAATAAAAAGTGAAAATCATCCGGCATCTGGCCTTGTTCCAAAAACACCTGATAGGCCGATTCCGTTTCATAAAGTCCAGAGGTACTAGTACCAATAACAACTCCGATTCGATCACTTCCATAACGCTCCCTGGCTGATTCAATAGCGGCAAGCAAACCATCTTCCTGATAATTCAATGCTGCCAGTGCAACTCTGGCATTGCGGCTGTCATATTCAGATAATGACTGTTGAATCTCTGGTAAATCGGCAGAAATTTCACCCACCAGAGTATCGAATGGCACATCAAGCAAAGTTAAATCTGACAAACCTGTTTTCTTGCTTAACAATGCCTGATAAAGCGCATGACTACCCAAACCGCAACAGCTAATCACAGAATACGCAGTAACCGGCACTGGCCGAACAGTTATATCCATTATTCAGAAATATCAATTACCAAAGATAATATATAAGTTTATCCTGTTTTATTCATTTGTGTGGTGAATAATAACTGGACATAGCAAAAAACCCACAATAACTCCCAAAGCAACAACTTGAGCCAGGGTTTGTAATGCTGAAGTATTGGCGATTGCCAGGCAACCGAAAGCCACACTACTGGTTAACATGGAAGCTGCCATCGCTTGATAAGTCAGAACAATATTACCACTACGATTTTCCCGATAAAAAATGCCATAATCCACACAAATCGCCACTGCTAATAAAAACCCGACAAGATGTAAAAAACTGACGGCCTGTCCTGTCAATGACCAGCCTGCCAAAATAAAAAATGCTGCTATTATCGCAGGTGACAAGGCCTGAAAAGTAACCCATAGGTTTCTATAACGCAGCAGTAACAATAAAACAATAACAGTCAAGCCGATTAATAGCGAAATCTGGGCCCGTTGCTGATATTCACTGGCCATTCGGTTCAGTAAATCACGCTGACTGAAGTACTGCACACCCGGCATATCCAAAAAGGCATGTTGCAAAGCCTCTGGCTGATGTTTGGCTAACCAAATCATTATCAACACTCGATGTTCCGAAACAACAACCTGATTTTCTATGAATCGTTTAACTGGCGAATCAAAAATCTCAGCTAAAGATATAAAATCAGTTTCAGGATAATCAAGTTGCCCCAATTTCTTAACCGACAAACCATACTCGGCCAACGCTGTTTTCCAGTTTGTTCTGATCTTATCATCCAGCCGACTCTGTAATGTCTGAAAATTTATTTTTTGCTGCTTTGCTGATAACAGCCAGGGATATAAACCATAAAATTCATTGAGTTCTCCTTTTACTTTCAAGGCATCAAGCTTCTGGTAAGCTCGTTCAGCTTTCTGCAATGCGCTTTCTATATCAATACCACTTACCAGCACAAATCGTCCTGGCTCGATACTGCTCAGCATTCTTGAACGAATCATTCGATCATTTTCCTTTAACTGATCCAGTTCTGGCGTAAGTTGCTGCATATCTTCAATCCATCGCAATTTTGAGATATTTGACCATGCCAAGCCTAGCAATAACACAACAAAAATCGCTAATAGCAAGCGATAACGCAAACAAAAGCCAATCCACCTCTCAGCAAAAACCAACTTTGGCCGTGATGTTTTTTCATTGCCCAAAAAAGCTGGCAAAATATAACGAGTCAGCAACAAGGAAACCAGAATCCCTGTCCCTGCATAAACAGCAATTTGCTGAAACCCTGGATAACCAGAAAAACCCAAAGCCACATAACCAACTAAGGTTGTCAATCCACCCAACATCATACTGGGCCAAATTCTGGAAATTGCATCAATACGCCGTTCTGCAGTTACAGCCTGGGAATGAACCAGCGCATGAATCGGATAATCAATACAAATTCCAATCAAGGTTGAACCAACCGCCAGAGTAATCCCATGAACATAGCCAAAAACTAATTGCGTGACTAAAACGGCTGAACAGACAACTGCAACCATCAAAAGCGCCGTCCAGAATAATGCTTTGTAAGATCTAAAAATCCAGATAAAAAGCAGCGTGATTAAAATTGACGAAATAATACTCACCCGGGTGATATCACCTTGCATCAATTGCTGCGTATGAACGGCAAATACTGGCACACCTGTCATTGCCAAAGAATACTTGCACCCCTGCTTGGCAGCTAAATCAGAAAATAGTTCTTTGATTTGTTTTTGAATACGCTTTTGCCGTTTTATATCTAAACCTGCAGCCTCAGTTTGTAAAATCAGATTTTGAAAGCGTTGATCTTTTTTTATTACATCTTTGAACTGGCTACGAACTGATTCAAACCCAGCTAAAGAAAGTAATAAGGGGTCTTGAAGAGCAATCTTCTTAATCATTGAAGCTTGCGGTGACAACAACAGTTTTTTTAACATTTCTGCCCTGCTCTGCAGGCCTTTTTCAGTCAGTAATTTATTCAGATAAGATTCGGGCTCAAGACTATAAATCTGACTGGCATGGGAAGCATAAAGCTTTTGCAATGCGGGAACCGGGACAGTATTTTTTCCGGGAATCCAAACATCAATAATGCCTTCAATATTAGCCAATTCGGATTTAAACAGGCTTGTAAATGCAGATGAAACCGCAGCTTCACTTTCTGAACTGATCGAAATAATATAACGACTAGATAAAGCCCCGGACTGCATTTCATTAGCCAGCAAAATTTCTTCAGCACTATCGCCGGCAATAAAAAATGCTGAAATATCGGTTTTAAAATTGGCAGTAAAAATAATACTGGCAATCAAACTTATCAAGGCAATATAAAACCATCGCCGCCGCCATTCCATCGCAACTAGCCTTTGCTCTGCAATTCGGCCAGTAATTGCTCCACTTTGGTGTTTAATTGGTTTCCCTGATCTTCTGTTTTTAACTCCATAACATGCTGATCGCCATCAGTCAGAAAAACTTCTATCTTATTGACAGGTTGATTGACAGTTCCGGAAATAATAATTCTGGATAACTGTTCAGCCAATTCAGACTGCTTTGGGATTAAAGTTAAAATCCAGGTCTTTTTCTGGTTTTGAAATTCGATTTGAAAATACTTTTGCAATAATTTGACATCCCCTGCCATCAAGCCTTTGAAAGCAATCGCCTGTCCTCCAGAGGCATCCTCCATTTCGCCTTGATACCGAACATCTGCGAACGGATCAAAATAATACAATTTATTTGCTTTAACAGCCATAACCTGACGTTGTGGATACCATTGTTCCTTAATCATGCCGTCAGGAAACACATAAAAATAACCAGAGCCTTTCCAGGGCTGATCCAAAAGCTCTAGAAAACGGGTTTCCCGGTAATGAATTTTTATCACCGTCTGCGGCTTCATTCTGGCCAAAACACTTTCCAGCGTCGCCTGCGCATAAGCCGCCGAATCCATGACTATTAAGACTCCGGAAACCAGAAAATAACAACTCCAAACAAAAAATTGATTAGTTGTTTTGTACATCAAGCCAGATTTTACGTCCATTAATAATCATATTTTTTGCAGAAGACCTGGGCGACGGGATGTCCAGGTCAGGAAACTTGAAATGCCGCCATATATACTCACCCACCATTAACAAGCCAGTCAAAACAAAAATCAAAATACCATTGTAAATAGCCCACCAACTATTAGGCGCCCAAAAAGCTAAAATTACGCACATAATTGCATTAAAGGCAAAAAAGCCGGTCCATAACCAGGTTAATTGCCGGCAATATTCTGCAATCCCGGGTGGAATTTCAGAAAATTCCATTCGTACAAAGCGTTCCACCAAAGGTGGTCCCTTGAATAAAGTCCGGCCAAAAAAATGCATTAGCATGAGCTGAATTGCGAAGGGGAGCAACTTGGCAGTAATCGACTGAAAAAAAATGGCCCCAACCAGAAGCACCACAGCTACTGCAATTTTATTGATTCGACTACGGTTATCCTGCGATTTAAAACCCTGATAAAGATACACACTTGAAATTAACAACGGAGCAAACCAAACCATACCCTTTTCCATACCTTGATAAACCAAAAAAGGATATCCCAGAAAAAAAATCGCCCCGGCAATCCCTCGTAATACGCCGGCCATGCTTATTTGCTACGATTTTCGGCAACAAAATTGGCAAGCGAACTGATGGAAGCAAAAATTTCAGGATTTTTATCATCACCAGAGGTAATCCTGACGCCATATTTTCTATCCAGTAACACCGCTATTTCCAAAGCATCAATAGAATCAAGTCCCAACCCATCACCGAACAAAGGCTCATCAAGACCAATATCATCAGGCTCCACATCCTCAAGATGCAACCCCTCAATCAACAAGTCCTTTAATTCACTTACTAATTCACTCGCCATAACAACCTGCAAAAATTTATAAAATCCAATATTTTAACTTAATTTACTGTTTTTTATTTAACCGTTTGCTAATAAATCATAACAAACAAATAAATGTGTTATCACAGTAATCGGGAAAACCTGCACTGCCAATCAAAGACTAACTAAAAATACAAGACAATGATTCATAAAACATTTCCTCAATACAGCAATTTGAGTTTAGCTGAGCATTTATTTACTCTGATAAAACATTTTTTGTCCAACAAAACATGTCAAGTCTGTTTTTTGTCTTTACAGCAAACAACAGTTGCAAAAATTCGGTAGTTATTTTGCTCAAAATATTAGATACTATAAGAAAATTAGCGTTTCATTATATAAAAGTATTTCTAAAATAAAACAAAGCATTAAACTACTTTGAGTAGGAAACCATAACTATTTTTGGACAATCGGGTATTCACAACTGGATACTCACCACCAATAATTCTTAATTAGTATGCTTATTTATGAATAAAATAATTTACCTCAGTCTCTCAATTTTTGCTTTAATCCTGCTATTACTCTATATGCTGGGAATTATTGGAACTTCAAAAGTAGCGCCCGGAACTACTGAGCTTAGTGCGGGAGCATTGCCTAAAGATGTTAGAACAGTAAAAGTCAAAAAAAAATCAATAGACGATATTCTATCCTGGCCCGGGACATTGCATTCTAGAACCGAAGCGCTAATCGCACCCAGAGTTACGGCAAGGATTATAGACATTAAAGTTCAGGCTGGTGATGCCGTTCAAAAAGGTGATGTTATTGCTTTGCTTGACCCGAAAGCTCAGCGTGCCAGGGAACGAGCAGCGTATGCAGCGCTGATGGCGGCAAAAGCAAATGCTGACAGAGCTAAGGCTGATGCCCGCCGAATAAAAAATCTGTATGATCAGGAAGCTGCAACCCGACAAATGTACGATCAGGTAATGGCGCAGGCCAGAGTCGCCGAAGCCCAGGTCAAAGCGGCTGCCAGCGCTTTGAAAGAAACTAAAATAGGTTATCAAGATACTGTTTTAAAAGCACCTTTTAATGGCATCATTATTCGCCGGTTAAAACAACCCGGTGATATGGGTATTGCAGGCGTCCCTGTTGTTGCCATGCATAACTCTGCAGCATTGCGTCTGGAAGCGGCAATTCCCGTCAGTTGTGGCAGATTTATCAATCTCGGGGATAAAGTCCCTGTGCGCATTGAAAACATAGAACAAAATTTTATTGCAGAAATTGATGAAATTGTTCCTGAAGTCGATCCATCCACCCGAACTATTCTGGTTAAGGCAACCCTGCCGATTAGTAAAAACCTACGCCCAGGACTGTTTGGATGGCTTGATCAGGCTTGTAACCGACATCTTGCTTTTCTGATTCCAGTTTCAGCAGTGCATAAAATTGGCCAGTTAGAATCCGTAAAAATTGTTGCCGATAATCGCGTTTTGACCAGGTCAGTTAGAACTGGCAAACGTCATAAGGATACTGTCGAAATACAATCCGGCCTGAATGAAGGCGAAACTGTCATCATTCAATAATACGGAGCCGCCCATGTCTGAACCTCAAACTCCAGAAAATCAATCAAATAAAACCGGTTTGATTGGTTCTATAGTCAAAGCCTTTACTATCTCATCATTGTCACCAATGCTGTTGATTGCTGCATTTTTTGCGGGTACGGCCGCACTATTACTGACACCCAGAGAAGAAGATCCGCAAATCGTTGTTCCTGTCATGGACGTGATGGTTGAATTTCCAGGCGCCTCAGCTGAAGAAGTAGAAAAATTGGTTACTACGCCGCTGGAATCATTACTTAAACAAATCGATGGGGTGAAATACGTATACTCTGCATCAAGTCCAGGCATAGCCGTTGTCACCGTCCGATATTTTGTTGGTGAGAATCGGGAAGATAGCCTGGTGAAAACCTGGAGTAAGGTCATGTCCAATCAGGATATGATGGCACCTGGGATTGGTCGCTGGATAGTAAAGCCAGTAGATATTGATGATGTTCCAATTGTCACGCTCAGTTTGTCCTCCAATTCGCCCCATCAAAGTGAAATGTCATTGCGCCGTACTGCCGACGAATTACTATCCAGGTTGAGGACAGTCGATAATGTTGCCAAAAGCTGGGTTGTTGGCGGTGCACCAAGACAAATTACGGTTTATCCAGATCCTGCTGCTCTGGCAGCGCATGATACATCCCTGGTGGAAATCATTCAGGCGCTTGGAAGCACAAATATTAATGTACAGGCTGGTAATATTGCCAGTCATAATCAACAAGTATTTTTTGAAGTTGGACCATACTACGCTTCTGCCGAAGAAGTTGCTGCAACAGTGATAAAAAGCTTTAACGGTCGACAGGTTTATCTGCGTGATGTTGCGGAAATTCTGGATGGACCTGAAGACAAGAACTCGTATACCCGGACTGGTTTTGGCCCAGCAGCTGAAAAAATGCGGATTGTTGGTGATTTCTCTGATGTTGACCAACAAACTGGTAAGGAATGGCCAACAGTTACGCTGGCAATTGCCAAACGCAAAGGCAGCAATGCCGTTCAAGTTGCTGAAGATGTCATTAGTCTGGCTGAAAGTTTTCAGGGTTCGATAATAGCCGATGATATTTTAATGTCGATCAGCCGTGATTATGGGGAAACCGCAAATCATAAGGTTAACGAGCTGGTTAAACATTTGATGCTGGCTATTTTGATTATCATGGTGCTAATGGTTTTTTCTCTTGGTGGCAGAGAATCAATCATTGTTTCTATTGCTGTTCCTGTTACTTTCGCTTTTACGCTTTTATGCGATTTGATTTTTGGTTACACCATCAACCGGGTTACATTGTTTGCATTGATCTTATCGCTGGGTCTGCTGGTAGATGATCCCATCGTCAATGTAGAAAATATCCACCGACACTACCTGCTGCGTAAAGAACCGCCATTAAAAGCACTATTAACAGCAATCCAGGAAGTTTTACCGCCAACTATCGTAGCAACCTTTGCGGTGATATTGACTTTCATTCCGATGTTTTTTATTACCGGTATGATGGGGCCTTACATGGCGCCAATGGCTTTTAATGTTCCAATTGCCATGTTGATTTCACTGATCGTTTCTTTAACAATCACGCCTTGGGCTAGTTATAAACTGTTAAAACAGCTTGTCGATGACGATGAACCAGCCTTTGATCTGAAAACAACCAAAGTTTTCCTGTTTTATGAAAAAACTCTGGGTTCTTTAATTTGTACACCAAAGCGCTCATGGTTGTTTATCCTGCTAATTATCATTGCATTTGTCGGTTCTGCCTTATTGGTGGTCATCAAAGCAGTGCCTTTAAAATTACTACCTTTTGACAATAAAAATGAATTGCAGCTTGTCATTGATATGCCCAGAAACAGTACCCTGGAACAAACCGACCAGATCGCCAGAGCATTAGGCCAGTATCTGGCCACCGTTGATGAAGTTACTGATTATCAAAGTTATATAGGACTGGCTTCACCTATGGATTTTAATGGCATGGTCAGACACTATTATCTACGCCAGGGAAGTAATGCAGGAGAAATCCGCATTAATCTGGTCGATAAAACCATTCGCGAACAACAATCACACCAAATCGCCCTGCGCATTCGAAAACCTATTGAAAAAATTGCCGACTCCTATGGCGCAAATGTCAAAATTGTTGAATCCCCACCTGGCCCACCCGTTCTGGACACCTTGGTTGCAGAAGTTTATGGTCCCGAGCATGCCAGTTATCAGGAGCTTATTTCAGTGTCAAAAGATGTTAGAAAACGCTTTGAACAAACCGAAGGCGTTGTCGATGTCGATGATTATTCTTACGCCCCCTATCAGCGTATTTTGTTTCAGGTTGACAGAGAAAAAGCTGCAATGGCCGGAGTCAGTGTTCAACAGGTTGGTCAAACCATTCAAACTGCCCTCAGTGGGCAATTATTAGGAACCTTACACCTCCCTGCTGAACGACAGCCTTTGGAAATCAGATTGCAGTTACCACGAAATTTACGTTCCTACAAAGAAGAACTGCTAACACTTCGAATAAAAAGCAGGTTAGGGAAACTGGTTCCACTTTCAGAACTGGGACAATTCACCGAACTTGAAGATCAGCAAACCATTTATCATAAAAACCTGAAACGGCTGGCTTATGTTATTGGTGATACTGCGGGCAGAAGCCCTGGAGAAGCAGTATTGGATTTACTTGCTGATTTTGATGACAACCCATTGCCACCAGGCTATTCCGCTGAATTAGGCGGTGAAGGGGAATGGAAAATTACCATTGATGTATTCCGGGATTTGGGCATAGCTTTTGCTGCTGCATTATTAATGATTTATGTGCTTCTGGTTGTCCAAACAGGTTCTCTGAGTTTGCCTGCTATCATGATGATTGCAATTCCTCTGACTATTATTGGTATCATGCCAGGCTTCTGGTTATTAAACGTTCTGTTTACCCATCCAGTTGCCGGTTATGAAAATCAGATTTTCTTCACAGCAACGGCAATGATCGGCATGATCGCACTTGCCGGCATCGTGGTACGAAACGGCATTATTCTGATTGACTTTATCGAACATACTAGAGAGCAAGATTATTGCCCCACTTTGAATGATGCATTGATTGAAGCCGGAGCAACCAGGCTAAGGCCAATTCTATTGACGGCAGGAGCGGCTATGTTTGGCGCCGTTGTTATTATTCTTGATCCGGTTTTTTCCGGCCTGGCATGGAGCTTTATTTTTGGAATTTTCGCTTCAACCGGATTTTCCTTGTTCGTGATTCCTGTCGCCTATTATTTAATCCACCGAGAAAAAGTCCCCGATAACTCCAACATTTAAAACTTGCCTCCAGGCTATATTTTAATAGCCTGGAGGCCAGCGTTCCAAACCTTCTCACTAGATTCCCAATCAATTCAATTTCTGACAAAAGATTAAAAAACGGCGTTTGCAGCAAAATTATTGTCAAAGCACCACATCTTCACCTAAAAATTCGTCTAGAATGTACGCCCTTCCGTTATATTATATTTTCCGGTTACGCCAAAATTTCTTTAGATGAGCCAATTAAACCCGCAACAGCTTGAAGCCATTAAAACCACTGACCGACCATTATTAGTGCTTGCTGGTGCTGGCAGTGGTAAAACACGGGTCATCACAGAAAAAATTGCCTTCTTAATAAAACAAGAAACTCCGGCAACAAATATCGCCGCCTTGACCTTTACCAATAAAGCCGCCAGGGAAATGAAAAGCCGCGTCGCCAAGTTGCTGGACACTCAAAAAACCCGTGGTTTACGGGTATCAACCTTTCATTCTCTGGGACTTGACATCATACGCAAAGAACACAAAATTCTCGAATACAAATCGTCTATTTCACTGTTCGATGAGCAGGATAAACTTACACTGTTACGAAGCCTTGTAAGCCATCAAGAAGACCAATTTGAAATTGACAAGATTGATCAATATGCGCAACAAATCAGCCAATGGAAAAATGCTTTTTTTACTCCCGAACAAGCTTCACTTGCCGCGAATGGGGATAATTTCGCTGACAGCAAACTTTATGCAGAATATGTCAGAAATTTAAAAGCATACAATGCCATTGATTTTGATGACTTAATCCTGCTGCCAGTTTTATTGTTTCAACAATCTCCAGAAACCCTGGAAAAATGGCGCAACAAAATTCGTTACTTATTGATTGATGAGTACCAGGATACAAATCTAACACAATATCAACTGGTTAAACTGCTAGCCGGAAATCTTGGCCGCTTTACTGTCGTTGGTGACGATGACCAGTCTATTTATGCCTGGCGTGGCGCGCAACCGGAAAACCTGACTCAGTTACAAAAAGATTTTCCTTCGTTGAAAGTCATTAAGCTGGAACAAAATTATCGCTCCACTGGCCGTATACTCAAGGTTGCCAACCATCTCATCGCTAATAATCCGCATGTTTTTGAAAAAAAACTCTGGAGCAAGTTAGGCTACGGCGAACCATTACGAGTGTTAAGACATAAGGATGAACTTGGCGAAATCAAACAAATTGTCTCGGAAATCATTCATCATAAATTCAAAACCGGCAGCAAATATCAGGATTATGCGATTTTATATCGCGGCAATCATCAGTCCCGGTTGTTTGAAAAAGAACTCAGAGCCAACAATATCCCTTATTTCATCAGCGGCAGCACCTCATTCTTTGCTTATGCAGAAATAAAAGACATTCTGGCCTATTTACGGCTGTTGGTTAATCCCGATGATGACGCAGCTTTTTTACGCATCATTAATACACCAAGACGGGAAATTGGCCCAACCACGCTGGAGAAACTGGGAGAATATGCCAATCAGAGACACATTAGTCTATTCTCCGCCTGCAATGAATTCGGATTGAACCAGAAATTACCCGAAAATGCCATTCAAAAACTGCAAAAATTTTGTCAATGGATACAATCTACAGCGAAAAAAATCCAAACACATGATACTTTTGTCATAGTCGAACAATTCATTAATACCATCGGCTATGAAGCATGGCTTTATGAAAACAGCAAAACACCCCAATCAGCTGAACGAAAAATGGCAAACGTATTCGAGTTGCTTGAATGGCTGAAAAAACTGGCAAAAAATGAAGATGACAGTGAAAAATCTCTGGATGAAATCATCGCCAAAGTGATGCTGCTGGATGTTCTGGAACGAAATGAAGAACAACAAGCCAGCGAACAAGTTAGCTTGATGACATTACATGCCGCCAAGGGACTGGAATTTCCACACGTATTCCTGATTGGTTTTGAGGAAAACCTGATTCCCCACCAAAACAGCATTGAAACCAACAATATCGAAGAAGAACGCCGCCTGGCCTATGTCGGCATCACCCGTGCCCAGCAAACATGCACCTTCAGCTATTGCAGCCACCGCAAACGCTATGGCGAAATTGTCGAATGCCAACCCAGCCGGTTTTTGGAAGAACTGCCTATTGAAGATCTGGAATGGCCACAAAAAAAACAACTGGACCCGGAAGTTATTAAAGAAAAAGGCAAAACCAATCTAGCGCATTTAAAATCCATGCTTTCTTGATTAGCTGGAAGCAGCAATTTTATTTGTGTTAGAATTTAACTTCAAAAATAACAAAGCGCCCGTAGCTCAGCTGGATAGAGCGCAGCCCTCCGGAGGCTGAGGTCACAGGTTCGAATCCTGTCGGGCGTGCCAATTTTACACTTGGCCTCACTTCCATTTTCAACGGATTTAAAGTCAGTTGTACTGTTTAAATCTCATATTCTTCTGGATAATCATAATTATTGAGGATAAGGCTCAAACAACAATCCCTTCGTTCTTTGCTTTTTCGAGCAAGTCAACCAGCACAAGACTTTGTTTTTCAGTGGGGATTTTGTTTGGTATCTGTATGGCGACATTCACAATGCCTGTTTCTTTTGGAGTTAAAAATCCCTTTGCCTGGCATTGCTGTAATAAGGTATTCCATTTGGTTGCAGGTATTTCCAGGACTTTTTTCTGAGCTTCAATTCCATCATCCATTTTCTGGGCTTTGCGAGCCTGTTTTTTCTCACTCTGAATAGCCTCCGTTGAGACAAGACTATCTTTAAATCCTTGTGGGAGCGTTTTTTCCAGTCTATCTGACAGGTCTTTTAATCTTTGCCAGCAGGCTTCTTTTTTACACCACTCTGTAACATTTGATATTCCTTGCATGGGCTGAGTGATATCGTCATGAACCAGCTTAGAAGTAACTTCAAGCGCCCTCTCTATATCTGCCGATATGCACTGGGTTTTCCATATGAGCATGAAGTCTATAGACTTGTTTTTCCTGGACACGTAATGGCTTAGCAGTGCCAACGTATAAGCCACTATGTTTGCTCGGTAACCGCCGCTATACCATGGTTGGGCGGAAACCAGCTTTTCTGTTTTTCTAAACATTATGGCGCGAGCAATAGCTCTTTTGTATACTATCTACGATCAAGAATACCCGGCTTTGCCCTCAATAATCTGAAACTTTTCAGTCAACAATGCACGCAAAGGAGCATGATGCTCATCGAGGTTGTCGAAGAAGTTTGTACAAGCCTGTTTAAATTCATCGAATGTTTCAAAGTAATGGTTGTACAACACATTCTTCTTAAAATATTTCCA
>Ga0256839_1003118_pt1 | contig 17463 bp, 19 predicted proteins | sample 354166metaG_FD_185968 | JGI IMG/M metagenome (GOLD analysis project Ga0256839, IMG submission 185968) | Hydrothermal vent microbial communities from Mid Atlantic Ridge, Atlantic Ocean - 354-166 | ecosystem: Environmental > Aquatic > Marine > Hydrothermal vents | place: Atlantic Ocean: Mid... | reverse complement strand
GTCGGCACCCCCCTCACCACCCACCGGCTGCACCACGAATTGAGCCGGCTCCAAAGCCCGGCCTGCGAACGGCCCCTGGTCCTCCTCAGCCTGCTCCCCCCCGGCGAACGGCAAGACACCCTTGCCTTCACCGACCTGGTGGCCCAGGAACGCAGCCAGGCCAGTCTCCGGCTGCAACGGCTCCTGGAAGCGCTGCAACCGCTGCCGCCACGCCACCTCAAAATCCACAGCGACGACCCCGAAGTGGAAGAACGACTGCGCTACCACCTGGACGACATCGCCGTGCCACCGCACACCAACCCCCGACTAGTACTGCTCGACCTCGCCACCCCCCGCCAACGCTGGTGGTCCTGGTTGGAAGACGATGCCCACCTCGACCTGCCCCTGCTGTGCCTCAGCGGCAAACCCGAAGACAGCCGTGTCCCCCTCACCCCGCTGGTGGACCATCTGTTCCACCGGGGCCCCGACGAGGCCCTGGGCAACGCCCTGGCACAACTCCTCATCCACGCCCTGCGACAGAGTGGAGGACAACCATGACGCGCATCTTGCTGGTGGAAGACAACGAAATGAACCGCGACATGCTCAGTCGGCGGCTGCAAAGAAGGGGGTTCGACGTCCTCATCGCCGTCGACGGCCGCCAAGCCTTGGAACAGGCCCGCAACGGCCAGCCCCGCTTGATTCTCATGGACATGAGCCTGCCGGTGATGGACGGCTGGGAAGCCACCCGCCGCCTCAAGGCCGATCCCCAATGCCGCCACATCCCCATCGTCGGCCTCTCGGCCCACGCCATGTCCGGAGACCGGGAACGGGCCCTGGTCGCCGGCTGCAACGACTACGACACCAAACCAGTGGACTTCGAACGCCTGCTGGGAAAGATCCACGCCCTCATCGGGCCGACCGAGACCGGCTAACCCCCGGCTCAGGCTGGAGCCGGGGCCTCCCGCGTCCCACGGGCGATGAGCTCGGCCAGGGTCAACTCGGCGAGAAATCCCGCCAATTCCCGACTCAGATCATTCCAGAGAAATTCCGGCAGATAATCGCTACGTGGCGGCGGCCCATCCAAGGCCCCCACCGCCTGCAACACATCCAACACCGTGATCTCCTCCGGCGGCCGGGCCAGACGATAACCGCCGCCCACCCCACGCAATCCCACCACCAACCCCGCCCGGCGCAGACGCGCGAACAACTGCTCGAGATAAGACAAGGAGATGTCCAACTCGCGAGCGATCTGAGTCACGCTCACCGGGCGCGTCTCCTGCAACGCCACCGCGAACAGAGCGCACAACGCATAGCGGCCTTTGTTGGGGATCTTCACCAGCCTGCACCTGAAATGGAAAACCCCCACCAGCCTAAAATAACATAGCAAAATAGTCAACAAATAACGCGGCCACAAAAAACCCCCTCGCCAGGGAGGGGGTCCGTCTCATCCGCCCCGAGAAGGCGGAGCGCTCAGGCGTCGGTACCCGTGGCGCGGCGGAAAGGGATCACCTCGGCCTCCCGCACCGGTTCCAAGGCCGCCTCCCCACCCACCAGACGCGTCATCAGTTGATAATTATCACTCACCGAGCGCCACATCATGTTGTAGATTCGGATGCAGGCCCCCATGGGGTTGTCACTGCGGGCCCGCTCCTGCTCCACCCGCCACTGCAAGCGCTCCATACGCGCCCGCAAGCGCTCATCATCGATCCCTTGCAAAAAACGCTCGATCACCGCCTTGCGGGCTCGCTCGAAGCCCTCGGGATCCTCCTGCGCCAACTTGCGCCAGCGATCGAAATCGAAACCGCCACACTCGGCGTTCGGCGTACGCATCACTCACACCCTCGCATGTTATCGTTGTGCACGACAGGCTCAGCAAATCTTGAGCCAGCTCAACATATCCTGCCAAATCAATGGGATGAGCGCAAACGCCCCCCGCATCGGAAGAAAACGTAAAATCCGGCGACACCCATCTTGAGCCCAACTCGCCAACCCCATCACGCATTTCCCCCGACAAAACACCCCACCGAACCCGCTAACCAAAGTCGAGAAGTCACACCATCTCGCCGCTCACAAGGGAGGACAACACCATGATGACCGGATCCATCGAGGCCCAGCGCATGACCCAGGCCCTGGCGCGACTGGGACAACTCAACCAGTCCAGCCAGCAGCGTTCCATCCAGCAACTCAAACAAGTGGACGCCAAGACCAGCCAGGCCGCTCAGGCGGTGGTCAACCAGGCCATCGAAGTGAAACAAAAGGTCGTCCAGGCCAAGAGCAAGATGCTCGACGTGATGGCCTGAGAAGCAGAAGAGAGGCAACGCCCCCCGAGCAACGGGGGAGGCGTCAAGCTATCCGACAGGCACCGCGCCCCAATCCCCCCACAGAGTTTGAACCGCCGCCAGCGCCGCCAGCGCCGCCGTCTCGGTACGCAGCACCCGCGGCCCCAGATGCACTGGCGAGAAACCACACGCCTGCAGGCGTGAGCACTCCGAAGCACTCCAGCCCCCCTCCGGCCCCACCGCCAGACAGACCCCTCCTCGAGGAGGCGGCAGCTGCGCCAGCGCCCCCCCACCCTCGGGGTGCAACAGCACACGCGTCTCGCCCGTCGCCGCCCCCACCCCCTGCAGCCAGGCAGCAAAATCGCACACCGGAGCCAGCTCCGGCACCACCGCCCGCCCCGACTGCTCACAGGCGGCGATCATCACCGCACGCCAATGCTGCCGACGCCGCTCCCGACGCTCACCCGACAGACGCACCACGCCATGCTCGCTGAGTACCGGCACCACCCGCGTCACCCCCAGCTCCACCGCCTTCTGCATCACCCAATCCATCCGCTCCCCTTTGCAGACCCCCTGCACCAGGGTGACAGCCAGCGGCGGCTCGTTGTCCACCCGCCGACGTTCCAGCACCCGCAGGGACACCCGACGCCGATCGAGTGTCTCGATGACCGCAAGACAATCGTGGCCATCCCCGTTGAACAGCCACAGACGATCCCCTGGACGCAGGCGCAACACCCGCGCCACATGTGCGGCGGGAGCCGCCTCCAGGGAGATCACGGCATCGACGGAAAGGGGCTGAGCGGTATGGATCCGGACGCGGCGCACCGCGACGGTCTCAGCGCTTCATGGAATCGAAGAATTCCTGATTGGTCTTGGTGGTCTTGAGCTTGTCCAGCAAGAATTCCATCGCCTGCAACTCATCCATGGGATGGAGCAGCTTGCGCAGGATCCACATCTTCTGCAACTCGTCCGGCCGGGTGAGCAGCTCCTCGCGCCGGGTGCCGGAACGGTTGATGTTGATGGCGGGATAGACCCGTTTCTCGGCGATCTTGCGGTCGAGGTGCAACTCCATGTTGCCGGTACCCTTGAACTCCTCGTAGATCACCTCGTCCATGCGCGAACCGGTATCGATGAGCGCGGTGGCGATGATGGTGAGAGAACCGCCCTCCTCGATGTTGCGCGCGGCGCCGAAAAAGCGCTTCGGCCGCTGTAAGGCATTGGCATCCACCCCACCGGTGAGCACCTTGCCCGAAGAGGGCACCACGGTGTTGTAGGCCCGGGCCAGGCGGGTGATCGAATCCAACAGGATCACCACGTCACGCTTGTGTTCCACCAGGCGCTTGGCCTTCTCGATCACCATCTCCGCCACCTGGACGTGGCGGGTGGCCGGCTCGTCGAAGGTGGAAGAGATCACCTCACCGCGCACCGAGCGGGCCATTTCCGTCACCTCCTCCGGACGCTCGTCGATGAGCAGCACGATGAGGTAGCACTCGGGGTGGTTGTAGGCGATGGAGTGGGCCACGTTCTGTAACAACATAGTCTTCCCGGCCTTGGGCGGCGAAACGATCAGCCCGCGCTGCCCCTTGCCGATGGGAGCGACGATATCCATCACCCGTGCGGTGATGTCCTCGGTGCTGCCGTTGCCCACCTCCAGCTTGAGCCGCTCACTGGGATGGAGCGGGGTGAGGTTTTCGAACAACACCTTGTTCTTGGCATTCTCCGGCGGCTCGTAATTGATCTCAGAGACCTTGAGCAGGGCGAAATAGCGCTCACCCTCCTTGGGAGGCCGGATCTTGCCCGACACGGTGTCCCCGGTACGCAGCATGAAGCGGCGGATCTGACTGGGAGAGACATAGATGTCGTCCGGCCCGGCCAGGTAAGAACTGTCCCCGGAACGCAGGAAACCATAACCATCCTGGAGGATCTCCAACACCCCGTCGCCGAAGATGTCCTCCCCCTTCTTGGCATGGGCCTTGAGAATCGCGAAGATGAGATCCTGTTTACGGGCCCGGGCCACGTTGTCGATACCCATCTTCTGGGCGATCTTGAGAAGCTCGGAGGCGGTTTTCTTTTTAAGTTCCGTAAGATTCATGGGCGTGTCTGAGGCGAATTGAGGGGATGGATGGCGTGCGTCGGTTGGGTCGATTGGAATTCGTGAATTGAAAGCGTGTCAGGAAACCGGGGTCCGGGACCGGACCGCGCCGCTCAGGACGAGGCGGCAGAGGGCTGCAGCGTGGGGCGACAAACTAACACCTCCCGCGAGTGGCGTCCAGCCCTCCTTGCCAAACGCCTCATCGGTCGCCCGACCGGGAAGCTTTAGAGATTGCTGTCGATGAAAGCGACCAGCTGCGACTTGGACACGGCGCCCACCTTGGTCGCCTCCACGTTGCCGTCCTTGAACAGCATCAGGGTGGGGATGCCCCGAATGCCGTACTTGGGCGGCGTCTCCGGGTTCTCATCGATATTGAGCTTGGCGATCTTCACCCGTCCCTGATATTCCTCGGCGATCTCGTCCAGGATCGGGGCAATCATTTTGCAAGGACCGCACCACTCGGCCCAGTAATCCACCAGAACGGGAATGTCGGACTTGAGGACCTCATCCTCGAAGGTATCATCGGTCAGATAGACGATTTTGTCGCTCACTTGCGCCTCCAGATCCTGGGGAGTAAGGGCGCACCGCGCCCCCGTGTCGAAACTCGTTACATTTGAGCCTAATCAAACGGCCATTTCAAGTCCAATGCCGTTTGATTTTGTTATGCTTAATACCATGACAGACGCCATCCACCTCAGCGAGACCCGTTTTCGCGACCTCCCCCTCGACCCTTCACTGTTGCGCGGTATCGAAGAAAGCGGTCTGGAGCGCTGCACCCCCATCCAGGCCCAGGTGCTGCCGCATACCCTGGCCGGCGAGAGCGTCATCGGCCAGGCCCGTACCGGCTCGGGCAAGACCGCCTGCTTCATGATCTCGGTGATACAACACCTGCTCACCCGCCCGCCCCTGTCCCAGCACCGCGAAGGGCAACCACGGGCCCTGGTGCTGACCCCGACCCGCGAACTGGCCCTCCAGGTCCACCGTGACGCCGAGGCCCTGGGACGCCACAGTGGACTGCGCTTCGCGGTGATCTACGGTGGCACCGGCTATGAGCGCCAACGCCGGACCCTCGAGGCCGGTTGTGAGGTGATCGTCGCCACCCCCGGTCGCCTCATCGATTACTACCGGCAAAAGGTATTCTCCCTGCGCGGAATCCAGGCAGTGGTCCTCGACGAGGCCGACCGCATGTTCGACCTGGGTTTCATCAAGGACGTACGCTACCTGTTGCGCCGCCTGCCCGATGCCGAGCAGCGCCTCAATCTGCTGTTCTCGGCCACCATCTCCCTGCGGGTACAGGAGCTGGCCTACGAACACATGGGCGCCCCCCGCCTGATCCAGGCCGAGAGCGAACCGGTGAGCGTGGCCCACGTGCGTCAACGCCTCTACTATCCGGCCAAAGAAGACAAACCGGCCCTGTTGGTGAATCTGCTGCGCCGCTTCGAGCCACGACGGGCCATCGTCTTCGTCAACACCAAACGCGGCGCCGAATTCGTCGAGCGCCTGTTGCAGGCCAACGGCATCGGCGCGGCACTGATCTCCGGCGATGTCCCTCAGCGCAAGCGCCAGCGCCTCATCTTCCGTTTCGAGAAGGGAGAATTCCCGGTGCTGGTGGCCACCGACGTGGCCGCCCGCGGGCTGCACATCCCCCAGGTCTCCCACGTATTCAACTACGACCTGCCCCAGGACGCCGAGGACTACGTCCACCGTGTCGGGCGCACTGCCCGTGCCGGCGAGGAAGGCGACGCCATCAGCTTCGCCTGCGAAGAGACGGTCTATTCTCTGCCCGAGATCGAAGCCTACATCGCCATGAAGATCCCGGTGGCCACCCTGGAGGAAGACCTGCTGACCCCGGTGGAACGCCCCGCCCGCCGCTCACACAAACGCCGCCCCCAAGGGCGCGACGGATCCTCGATGGCGCGGCGGCGCGAGGGGAAACGCTCCTCGCGATCACGCCGGCGCGCCCCCGCTGGCAATGACCGCCCCAAAGAAGGCGGCGGCCGCCACGGCTGAGGGCTGGGTGCGCCGCCCTGTCAGCGACGCCGGCGCCGCTTGAGCCGTTCGCTCTCCACCCAACGACGCAACAACAGGATGCGGTCCCCCCCCTTGGCCTCGGCGCACAACGGACAGGTGAGATAGACCAGATACAGCTCCTTGGGCATCTTCCCTTCCTCCATGAGCCCGCGCTGCAGTTCCAGGTAGGGCTCACGAACGGTGCTCACATTGCCGTGATGCAACCGTGCCCGCAACACGAAAGGGCTCGGGAGGATCTCCAGACGGTGGTGCGGCGGCATCGCCTCCTGCTCCACCAGCGGGCGAAGCAGGTGACCCTTGAACCAACCCAGGTGACTGAGCACGAGCCCCGGCCAGCGCTCCTGCAACTCCAGCCCCTCGAGATCCAGACGCTGACGCTCCAGGAAGGTCTCGTAGCCGATGGGCATGTTGAAGAAGGTGCGCAGAGGCTGGCGGTGCACCCAGCTATTGGAAAGGTCCACGTCCTGCCCGTCCCAGTCCGGCCACTCAGCGGGACAAAGACAACGAAGCTCAGGCGCCGCCGCCATGCTGCTTCCTCGCCCGCCAGAAGGTCGCGAAGACATTGAAGAAAAAGATCCAGAACCCCATCCCCATGATCGACGAGACGATGGCGATGAGGGGCTTGTAATATTCGTGCACCGCGTCCATCCGCCCCGGGTCGTTGAGCAGCAGGTAGCCTTCCCAGATGCCGAAGACCATCAAGGTGGAATAGAAGCCGCACACCCCCAGCACCGTCCACCAGAAGGTATGCTGGATGAGGCGGGTGGAGAACACCGCCACCCCGGTCATGCGCGGGAGGAAGTAATAGACGGCTCCCATGAGGAAAACCACCACCCCCCCCACCACGTTGATGTGGGCATGGGCCAGGGGGTCGATCATGTGGCCCGGGCCGCCGTAAGGGCTGCCGATGGAATCGAGCCACACCCGCACCGGGTGGATGACCTGCACCACGCCATGGACGGTGCCAACGAAGAAGAAGGCGGCGGAAGCGAAGAGGAACTTGGCCAGACGACGATCTTCAGGGGTGGGACTCACGGAACCTCCTCCCAGGCATGAGAAAGCCCGGCCGAGACCGGGCTTTCAGGGACTGAACCGGCGGAACGCCTTATTTGCGGCGCTGCTCCAGGTCGGCCATCGCGGCACCGGAGAGCCAGAAGGCCAGCGCCACGAAGAACACGAAGACCAGGATCGGCACCCAGATGTAGTCGTAACCCATGTTTCACCCTCCCTTGACGGTTCGTCTATTGCTGCGAACTCTGGCGTTGAAGACCCGGGCAGTGTACCCATGGGGCGACAGGGGGTCAAGACACGCCCTTGAGCCGCGAGGGCGCGGGGTGTACAATCGCGCGCCTTCCTTTGGGATCCAAGCGGCCCAGGCAGCCGGTACATCCGGAGCCGACGGCCCCCAACGAGGCTCGAGAGCGACATGAAACCCGGAATCCATCCCGAATACAGCGAGATCACCGTCACCTGCAGCTGCGGCAACAGCTTCCAGACCCGCTCCACCCTGGGGCGTGACCTGCACCTGGAGGTGTGCTCCAAGTGTCATCCCTTCTATACCGGCAAACAGAAGATCGTGGACACCGCCGGCCGGGTGGACAAGTTCCGCCAGAAATACGGGCTCAAGAAATAAACCGGCCCCGGCCACGATGGCCAAGGAGGCGCCTGCGGGCGCCTTTTCCTTGCCCCGCCACCCTCTGGGAGACGCCATGGACCTCAAGCAAGCCGCTCTCGACTACCATCGACTGCCCCGTCCCGGCAAGCTGGCCATCACCGTCACCAAGCCCTGCGAAACCCAACGGGACCTCTCCCTGGCCTACACCCCCGGCGTGGCCGAACCGGTGCGCGCCATCGCCGCCGATCCCGAGGCCGCCTTCCATTACACCACCCGGGGCAACCTGGTGGCGGTGATCACCGACGGCACCGCGGTGCTGGGCCTGGGAGACGTCGGCCCCCTGGCGGGCAAACCGGTGATGGAAGGCAAGGCGGTGCTGTTCAAGCGCTTCGCTGATGTGGACGTCTTCGATCTGGAGATCGCCGCCCCCGATCCCCAGGATTTCATCGACACCGTGGCCCGCCTCGCCCCCACCTTCGGCGGCATCAACCTGGAGGACATCGCCGCCCCCCGCTGCTTCGCCATCGAGGAGGCGCTCCAGGCTCGGCTGGACATCCCGGTGTTCCATGACGACCAGCACGGCACGGCGATCATCATCGCCGCCGGCCTGCTCAACGCCCTGGAGCTGCAAGGCAAGCGGCTGGAGGATGCCCGCATCGTCTGCCTGGGAGCAGGCGCGGCCGGCATCGCCTCCATGCGCCTGCTCAAGACCCTGGGTGCCGATCCACAGCGCTTGTTGTTGCTCGATCGCCGAGGGGTGATCCACAGCGGTCGGGACGACCTGAACCGCTACAAGGCGGCCTTCGCCGTGGACACCGGGGCCCGCACCCTCGATGACGCCCTGGAGGGGGCGGACGTGTTCATCGGCGTCTCGGGACCGGACCTGTTGCATCCCGACCAGCTCCAGCGGATGGCACCACGACCGGTGGTCTTCGCCCTCTCCAACCCCGATCCCGAGATCCGCCCGGAACAAGCCCTGGCGGTGCGCGACGACCTGATCATGGCCACCGGCCGCAGCGACTATCCCAATCAGGTGAACAACGTCCTCGGCTTCCCCTTCATCTTCCGCGGCGCTCTGGACGTTCGCGCCCGCGCCATCGATGCCTCGATGCACGTGGCGGCGGTACGGGCGCTGGCAGGACTGGCCCGCGAACCGGTACCCGATACGGTGCTTGCGGCCTATGGGCTGGAGACGCTGGAATTCGGCCCGGACTACATCATCCCCAAGCCACTGGATCCGCGGCTCATGGACCGGGTGGCCCCGGCGGTGGCGGCGGCGGCAGTGGACTCAGGACTCGCCCGTGCCCCTTATCCCGCGCACTACCCGCCCCGATTCTGAACCTCCCCGCCTTCCTCGGCCAGCAAGGCCCGCAGCCCCTTCAATCCCAGCCGGGGCAAGGGGCGAGTGTCACCGGGTCGCGAAGGCGGTTGTCTCAAGGCCTGAGAGGGCAGCACCACCAGTTCCAGCGGTGTCTCGCCGGCCATGAAACACAGCACCGGCAGCCGGGCCACCCCCCGCTTGCCCAGAGACAAGCGGCGCTCCTCCACTTCGAAGGGGATCGCCCGGTCATGGAGAAACCACTCCACCTCCTCCGGACTGTCGGTGAACAGGTGCAGGGTAACGGCCTCATGAGCGCCGGCGGCACCAGTCAACACCGGTCCCACCAGCCGGGGCTGGAAGGACTCCAGCAGCGTCATGGCGCCGAGGGCCACCTCGCGCTGACGGCGCAGACTCAGCCGCTGCGCGTCGGGGAACACGCGCCGGTGAGCGAGCACCGCCGCCTCCACCGCCTCGTCCGGAGGCAGTGGGTAACCATCCTCCAACCCGAGGTGACGGGCGGCCTTGCGCTTGGCGCGACGATAATCGTTCACCCCTTCTTCGATGACGATGCGCGCTGCCTCGTCCAACAACCGGGTGAGGGTATCTTCACTGCGCCGTTGTGACATCGGGCCCTCAGAAGAGCTCTTCGGTGATGGGGGCCGAGAGCTGATCGTCTCCCGGCGCCGCGCCGTCTTCGTCACCACCGGGGAGAGCGACCATCTCCTTGGGGACGTGCTCCACCCGGAAAGTTTCGTAGATGGCACCGGGGAAATCGGCCCCCGCCCGTCGGCCGGTACGCGGATCGATGCGCACGGTGACCAGGCCGGGCGGGCGTTTCAAAGGATGCTCCGGGACCCCTTTGAGGGCCTCGGCCATGTAATCGATCCAGATGGGCAGGGCGGCGCGGGCACCGGACTCCCGCTCACCCAGGGGGTGGGGCTTGTCGTACCCCACCCACACCGTGGTCTCCACCGTGGGACTGAAGCCGGAGAACCAAGCATCACGCTGGTCGTTGGTGGTGCCGGTCTTGCCTGCCAGATCATGGCGTTTGAGCACCCGCGCCCGACGGCCGGTACCATGCTGGATCACATCCTGCAGGATACTGGTCATGATGTAGACGTTGCGCGGATCGAGCACCTGCGGCGCCAAACGGGCCGGGCTGACCAGCCCCTCCTCCGCCGCCGGCGGCATCCCGCCATCCACGGCGACCACCTGTGCCTCCGCTGCCGTCGCCCCCTCAGCCCCCTCGGGGAGCAGGCACTGCGGGCATACCACCGCCGGCTCGGCCTGCCACACCACCCGACCGTCCACATCCTCGATGCGGGTGACGAGATAGGGCTCGATGAGATACCCCCCGTTGGCGAAGACGCTGTAACCACGGGCGATGGCCAGGGGGGTGAGGGTGGCGCTGCCCAGGGCCAGGGAGAGATCCCGCGGCAGCTCCTTGGGATCGAAGCCGAAACGCTGTACGTAGTCGATGGCATAACGGATACCGATGGCCCGCAACAGGCGGATGGAGACCAGGTTGCGCGATTTCATCAAGGCCACCCGCAGACGGGTGGGCCCGAAGAAACGACCGCTGTAGTTCTCCGGGCGCCAGGTATCCTCCAGTCCGGGGTCGTCGAACACCACCGGGGCATCGTTGATCAGGCTGGCAGCGGTGAATCCCTTCTCCAGGGCGGCGGAATAGATGAAGGGCTTGAAATTGGATCCCGGCTGGCGCTTACCCTGGGTGGCGCGGTTGAAATGGCTGGAACGGAAATCATACCCCCCCACCACCGCCAGGATGGCCCCGTCGGCCGGACGCAACGAAACCAGCGCCCCCTGCACCCGCGGCGCCTGGGCCAAGCGCCAGCGCCGCTTGTGGCGCTGGATGCGCACCACGTCACCCGCGGCCAGGAGCTGGTCGGCGGCCTTGGGTTTGGCCCCCTTGCGCCCCCGCTCGTCCACCGCTCGGGCCCACAACATATCCTCGAGGCACAGATGGCGGATGGCACCGTCTGCACCATAGACCCAGGCGCCGTCACGGTCTGCATCCACCACCACCGCCGCCTCGAGGCCGGGGGTACGCGGCAGTTTCTTCAGCAGCTCGTCCCACTGATCCGGCTCGGACCAGGCCAGCGGATCATGCTGGGCCTCCGGGCCGCGGTAACCGTAGCGGAATTCGTAATCGATCAAGCCGCGCTGCACCGCCTCGTTGGCCCGCCGCTGCAACCGGGGCTCTATGGTGGTGTAGACCCGGTAACCGGCGGTGTAGGCCGCCTCCCCGAAGCGGTCCACCATCTCGCGACGCACCTCCTCGGTGGCATAGGCGGCGTCCACCGAGAACTGCGGCGCATGGCGCCGCGCGGTGACCGGAGCCTGCAAGGCCGCATGATAGGTGGCGGCATCGATGAAGCCCAGCTGGCGCATCCGCCGCAGGACATAATTGCGCCGCTCCAGCGCCCGCTTGGGATTGACCACCGGGTTATAGCGCGACGGTGCCTTGGGCAGGCCAGCGAGCATCGCCAGCTGCGCCACATCCAGCTCCTGGAGTGAGCGGCCGTAATACACCTGGGCGGCGGCCTCGAAACCGTAGGCCCGGTTGCCCAGATAGATCTTGTTGAGATAGAGGCTGAGAATCTCCTCCTTGGTGAGCTCCTGTTCGATCTTGAAGGCCAGGAGGATTTCGTTGAATTTACGCAGGAAGGTCTTCTCGCGGGAGAGGAAGAAGTTGCGCGCCACCTGCATGGTGATGGTACTGCCGCCCTGCGCCTTGCTGCCGGTGAGCAACAAGGTCTTCACCGCCCGCAAAATCCCCTGGTAATCCACCCCCGGGTGCTCGAAGAAGCGGTCATCCTCGGCGGCGAGGATCGCCTTCACCATCAGCGGGGGAAACTCCTCGTAGCGCAGCGGCTCACGCCGTTTCTCACCGAACTCGCCGATGAGGGAGCCATCGGCGGCGTAGATGCGCAAGGGGACCTGATAACGTACCTCGCGTAAGGTCTCGGTGGGCGGCAGATCCGGCACCACGAACCACCACACCGCCGCGGCCCCCACCGCCCCCAAACCCAGACCGGCGGCCAGCGACAACACCAGCCACTTCAGCACTCGCTTCATGCCATCCCCAAACTCGGTCCGCCGAGAAAGGGGCGATTATACCAACCCCTACAAGCCCTACGGATGTTGGCGGACAGCCCAGATGGATAAAAAGCTAACTCCTTCATCGAAAAAAGATTTCCCCGGAAATTAAGTAATCGCTAAGCACCTGCCGATACTATCCCCCGGATGTCTCTGTGCCTAGGAATGGGACGATTTAGACGTGTCATTGCTGCGATGGTTTAACCGCAAACGCCATGGCCTGGTGGGCCTGGACATCAGCTCCTCGGCGGTGAAGCTGCTGGAACTGCATGAACAGGACCAGCAATTCCGCGTGGAGCACTACGCCGTGGAGGCCCTGCCCAAGGGCGCGGTGGTGGAAAAGACCATCGCCGATGTGGAATCGGTGGGCGAGGCCATCGCTCGGGCGGTGGAACGCAGCGGCATCAAGACCTGCCACGTCGCCGTGGCCGTAGCCGGCTCGGCGGTGATCACCAAGACCATCAGTCTTCCAGCGGGTCTCTCCGAAGACGAGCTCGAGGCCCAGATCCAGATGGAGATCGACGAACACATCCCCTTCCCGGTGGAAGAAGTGGCGCTGGATTTCGAGGTCCTCGGCGCCCAGGAGGACAACCCCGAACGGGTGGACGTCCTGGTGGCTGCCTGCCGTCAGGAAACGGTGGATGCCCGCGTAGCGGCGGTGGAATTGGGGGGACTCACGGCGAAGATCGTCGACGTGGAGGCCTTCGCCATGGAAAACGCCTTCTCCCTGATCAGCAGCCAGCTCCCCCCACAGAGCCTGGAGCAGGCCGTGGCCGTGGTGGACATTGGCGCCACCATCACCACCCTGCATATCATCCACAAATTGCGCTCCATCTATACCCGCGAACAGGTCTTCGGTGGCCGTCAGCTCACCGAAGAGATCATGCGCCGCTACGACATGAGTTACGAAGAGGCCGGCCGGGCCAAAAAAGAAGGCGGCCTGCCCGACGACTACTTCACCGAAGTCCTGGAACCCTTCAAAGAAGCCATCGTCCAGCAGGTCAACCGCGCCTTGCAATTCTATTTCTCCTCCACCACCCGCCCCGAGCCGGTGGGACGGATCGTCCTCGCCGGGGGGTGCGCCGCCATCCCCGGCATCGACGAACGGGTGGAAAACGACCTGGCCACCCCCACCCTGGTGGCCAACCCCTTCGCCAGCATGAGTCTCGCTCCGAGGGTGGACGAGCGCGCCCTGGCGGCGGACGCCCCGGCGATGATGATCGCCTGCGGACTGGCGCTGCGGAGGTTCGACTGATGGCCCGCATCAACCTCCTTCCGTGGCGCGAGGAGCTGCGGCGGGAACGCACCCGCCAGTTCTACCTCACCCTGGCCGGCGTCGCCCTGCTCACCGCCGCGGTCATGGGATATCTCCACATCCGCATCAACGACCAGATCGAGATCCAGCAAGGCCGCAACCAATTCCTACAACAACGCATGGCCGTGCTCGATGAGCAAATCGCCGCCATTCGTGACCTGGAACAACGCAAAAAAGACCTGCTGGAGCGCATGGCGGTGATCCAATCGCTCCAGGCCAGCCGCCCGCTGTCGGTACGTCTGTTCGAAGAGATCGCCCGCGCAACACCCGACGGCGTACGCCTCCTGCGCCTGGAGCAATCCACCGGAGTACTGCGTCTGGAAGGCGTCGCCGAATCCAATGCCCGCATCTCCACCCTGATGCGCCGCCTGGACGCCTCGCCGTGGATGAGCGATCCCCACCTGGAAATCATCGACTCCAGCACCCGAGAATTCCCCGGCACCAGCTGGTTCGCCCTCAAGGTCACCCTGCTGGAGGAGGCCTCCTGATGGACCTCCAGCAACTCAACGAACTGGACTTCTCCGAGGCCGGCAGCTGGCCCAAGAGCGTCAAGGTCTTCGTCCTCGTCCTCGTCTGCCTGGCGGTGGCCGGGGCTGCCTACTGGTTCGACCTGCGTCACCGCCTCGATGCGCTCCAGCAAGTGCGCGATGCAGAGGCCGAGCTGCGCCAACAGCTGGTGATCAAACAAAACAAGGCCGTCAACCTGACCATCTATAAAGAACAGATGGCCCGGATCGAAGAGGCCTCGGAACTCATGTTCCGCCAACTCCCCAGCCGTACCGAGGTCGCCGATCTGCTGCTGGACATCACCCAGGCCGGGCTCAATGCCGGCCTCACCTTCGATTTGTTCAAACCACAGGCCGAGATCCCCCGCAGTTTCTACGCCGAACTGCCCATCCACATCCGCCTGCGCGGCCACTACCACGACTTCGGCCGCTTCGTCAGCGCCGTGGCCGCCCTGCCGCGCATCGTCACCATCCACGACCTGCGCATCAGCCCGGTTCCCGACGACCCCCAGGGCACACTGATCATGGAGCTCACCGCCCGCACCTACCGCTACCTGGAACCCGAAGAACAACAACCCGAGGAGGCCGCCCCATGACCATGCGCGCCCTCCCCGTGTTGCTGGTGCCGCTCATCCTCGCCGGTTGCGAACGGGCCGATGTCAGCGACCTGGAGGCCTTCATCATCCAGGCGCGCACCCAGGCCAAAGGCCAGGTCGAACCCCTGCCTGCCATCCCCACTCCCGAGACCTATCACTACCGGCCCGAGGGCCTGCGCGACCCCTTCCAGCCCCCGCGGGCCCGTCTCCAGGCCGCGACCCCCACCCGGCTCGACGGCGGCACCCCCGATCTCCACCCCGATGCCGACCGGGTACGCGAGCCACTGGAGAGCTACCCCCTGGAATCGCTCACCATGGTGGGCGTCCTGCGCAACGGCGGCGAGATCTGGGCGGTGATCCGCGCCCCCGACAACACCCTCTACCGGGTGCGCAAAGGCAACTATCTGGGACAAAACCACGGCCGCATCATTGCCATCGGCGACAACGAGGTGAAGATCATGGAACTCGTCCCCGACGGTGCCGGTGGATGGATGGAACGCCCCAACTCACTGAGTTTGAATGAATAATCTGGAGCAAGCCATGGCTTACCCCAACACCCGTCTCACCCGCTGCCTTCTCTTGTGGCTGCTGAGCCTGATCATCGGCCCTGCCCTGGCCCAGGCCCCCGCCATCGAGGCGATCCAGCTCCAGCCCCTCCCCGGAGATCGCCTGGCGGTCCAAGTACGTGCCAACGGCTCCCTGCCGCCGCCGGTCCGCTTCAGTGTCGATGATCCCCCCCGCATCGTCGTCGACCTGCGTGGGGTGGAAAGCGCCCTGCCCTGGCGGCGCAAGACCTTCAACCAAGGGCTGGTCCACGCCCTCAGCGTCATCGAAGCCGGCAACCGCACCCGCCTCGTCATCGACCTCGGCGAAGCGGCCCGAGTGGAAGAACGCAGCGACGAACACGGCCTCACCCTCACCCTGGCCCCGGTCCACGAAGGCCGTGCCGAGGTGCCCCGACGCATCGAAGCGGTGGACTTCCGCCGCGGCGAGGAAGGCGAAGGCCGCCTCATCATCCAGCTGAGCGACCCCGGCCTCGCCGCCGACATCCACCAAGAAGGCGGCAAGATCATCGCCCAATTCCCCGACACCACCCTGCCCGAGGCCGGCCAGCGGCTCGACGTCGGCGACTTTGCCACCCCGGTGCGCCACATCGACCTCATTCAACGCGGCCCCGACGCCCGCATCGAAATCAGCGCCCGTGGTGATTACGACCACCTCGCCTACCAATCCGGTGCCACCCTCACCATCGACATCACCCCCCTGAGCGGGGCCGACCGCCTCCAAGGTCTGGAAGAAAAGACCTACAGCGGCGAAAAACTCTCGCTCAACTTCCAAGACATCGACACCCGGGCGGTGCTGCAGCTTCTGGCCGACTTCACCGGCCTCAACATCGTCGTCTCCGACTCGGTGAGCGGCAACATCACCCTGCGGCTGAAAAACGTCCCTTGGGACCAGGCCCTGGACATCATCCTGCGCACCAAAGGCCTGGCCATGCGCCAGAACGGCAACATCCTCCTCATTGCCCCCGCCGAAGAAATCGCCCAACGCGAACAACTGGAACTCCAGGCCCGGCGGCAGATGACCGAACTCGAGCCACTGCGCTCCGAACTCATCCAGATCAACTACGCCAAGGCCGCCGACCTCGCCGAACTGCTCAAATCCGACGACACCACCCTGCTCTCCGAGCGAGGCAACGTCAGCGTCGACGAACGCACCAACACCCTGCTCATCCGCGAGACCCCGGCGCGACTGGCCGAAATCCGCGCCCTGATCAAAAAGCTCGACATCCCCATCCGCCAAGTCCTCATCGAATCGCGCATCGTCATCGCCAGCGACAGCTTCGCCCGCGACCTCGGCGCGCGCCTGGGTGTCACCGCCGTCAAACAAACCGGCGCCACCACCCTGGCCACCTCCGGCACCATCCAAGGCCCCGGCGGCCTCTCCGCCGGCACCAACGACCTGCTCCGCGGGTCCACCGTCACCGAGGTCAATGCCATGAACAGCAGCGACGCCGGCCAACCGCAACGCCTCAACGTCAACCTCCCCGTCCCCGGCAACGACGCCGGCCGTTTCGCCCTGGGCATCCTGCGCTCCAACGCCCTCATCGACCTCGAGCTCTCCGCGCTGCAAGTCGAAGGGCGGGGCGAGATCCTCTCCAACCCGCGGGTGATCACCTCCAACCAGAAACGGGCCGTCATCGAACAAGGCACCGAGATCCCCTACCAACAGGCCGCCTCCTCCGGCGCCACCGCGGTGGCCTTCAAAAAGGCCGTTCTCAGCCTGGAGGTGACCCCGCAGATCACCCCCGACGAACGCATCATCCTCGACCTCAACGTCAAGAACGACTCCGTGGGCGACGCCTACCAAGGCGTGCCCAGCATCGACACCAAGGAAATCCAGACCCAGGTCCTGATCAACAACGGCGAGACAGTGGTACTGGGCGGCATCTACCAACACATCAACCGCCGCGAGGCCAGCAAAATCCCCTTCCTGGGCGACCTGCCCCTCATCGGCGCCCTGTTCCGTTCCCGCAACCAAGTGAACGACAAAAACGAACTTCTCATCTTCGTCACCCCCAAGATCCTGCAACACCAAAGCGACACCCC